>Ga0307474_10001058_pt1 | contig 20027 bp, 14 predicted proteins | sample atmos_gasesECM1C_2_FD_203312 | JGI IMG/M metagenome (GOLD analysis project Ga0307474, IMG submission 203312) | Hardwood forest soil microbial communities from Morgan-Monroe State Forest, Indiana, United States - atmos_gasesECM1C_05 | ecosystem: Environmental > Terrestrial > Soil > Temperate... | reverse complement strand
CGGTCGCAATACGCATCGAACATGACCGGGGGCGAAATCAGTCGCGATTCAAGAATCGTCGTTTCAGGTTTCGCCAAACGTCGCGAGGAACTGGAGGCATGCTCGGTTACGGCGAATACTTCTGGTGGACGCCGTAGTCAGGGAAGGACACGTCCATGTGGATAGTCAGACTGGCTCTTAATCGCCCATATACATTTGTTGTTCTTGCGATCCTCGTTCTCTTGCTGAGTCCGGCCGTCATTCTTCGGACCCCTACTGACATCTTTCCGAATATCGACATCCCGGTCATTTCCGTCGCCTGGACTTACACCGGACTAAATCCTGAGGATCTGGAAACCCGACTGACCACCCCTTTCGAGAAAGGCCTCACAACACTGGTAGACAATATCGAGCATATCGAATCGACCACGTACAACGGCACTGCGGTCGTAAAGATCTATCTTCAACCTGGCGCCAGCCTGGACCGCGCCAACTCGCAGGTGGTAGCACTTTCCGGCTTCGTTCTGCGGCTTCTTCCTCCGGCCACGCAGCCGCCTGAGATCATCAACTTCAGCGCTTCCAGCGTTCCGGTCCTCCAGTTGGGTGTTTCCGGGCCTGGAATGTCGGAACAGCAGCTTAACGATCTCGCGCTCAATTTCTTGCGCACTCAGCTGATTACGGTGCCAGGCGCCGTCATTCCTTTACCGTATGGCGGCAAACCACGCCAGGTGATGATCAACATGGATCAAAACCTCATGCAGGCCAAAAACGTTTCGCCCAACGAGGTTTTGAATTCGGTGAATGCGCAGAACCTTATCTTGCCGTCCGGCACGGCAAAGATCGCCGAAAGCGAATTGGACGTTCGCGTGAACGTCACGCCTCGCACGGTCACGGAGCTTGGTGACCTTCCCATCAAGCAGGTCGGAGCGAAAACAATCTACCTAAGGGACGTAGCTCGGGTAAGCGACGGGTTTGCCATCCAAACCAACGTAGTGCGACAGGACGGCCATCGCGGGGTGCTGGTCAGCGTGCTCAAAGCCGGAACTGCATCGACCCTGGATGTCGTGACCGGAATTCGAAAGGTTTTGCCGCGAGCCGCTCTGACGTTGCCGCCGCAGCTGAAAATTACTCCCCTCGCCGACCAGTCTCTGTTTGTGCGGAGCGCGATCGACGGTGTGGTTCGGGAAGCGGTCATTGCCGCCGCGCTTACAGGAGTCATGATTCTTCTGTTCATCGGCAGCTGGCGAAGTACGCTCATCATCGCGATCTCCATCCCGTTGTCGATCCTCAGTTCGATTCTGGTGCTTAGTTTTCTCCACGAGACGATCAACATCATGACCCTGGGCGGCTTAGCGTTGGCGGTTGGGATTCTGGTGGACGACGCCACGGTGGAGATCGAAAACATCAACCGCATCCTTGAAGAAGGTCACGAAACCGAAATTCGGCAGGCCATTCTGGATGGCGCCCAGCAGATCGCCGTACCTGCACTGGTCTCGACACTGTGCATCTGCATCGTCTTTATGCCGTTGTTTCTGCTTGGCGGAGTAGCGCGATATCTCTTCGTCCCGCTGGCGGAGGCGGTGGTCTTTGCGATGCTAGCTTCCTACATTCTTTCGAGAACGCTGGTGCCGACGCTGGTGATGTACATGCTCAACCTCAATGAGGGTCGCGGGGAGTCGCCGAATCTGTTCGTGCGTTTTCAGAAGACATTCGAGAGAGGCTTTGAAGGGCTGCGCAACTCTTATCGACGTGTCCTGACGCGATGTGTCGAAACCCGACGGGTCTTCATTCCAGCGTTTCTCGGGATTTGTCTGTGTGCTTTTCTTTTGGTGCCTTGGCTGGGCCAGGACTTTTTCCCCCAGTCTGATGCCGGTCAATTCATCCTCCACATTCGCGCGAAGACAGGCTCCCGCATCGAGGAGACTGCGCGCCTATCGGATCTGGTCGAAAACGCGATCCGCGAGAAAGTTCCGCCGGCAGAGCTGGATAACATTCTCGACAACATCGGACTGCCGTACAGCCCGTTGAATACAATGCATTCGACATCGGGTGTGATTGGCGCGAACGATGTCGATGTGCTCGTCTCGCTCCGCAAGAATCACAGGGGCACGTCTGACTACGTCCGCGAGCTGCGCGAAGAGTTGCCGCGGGAGTTTCCCGGGGTGAGTTTCTATTTTCTGCCCGCAGACATCGTGACCCAGATCCTCAACTTCGGTCTCCCTGCCCCCATTGACGTTCAAATCGAAGGCGCGAATGTGCAGGCCAGCCACGAAATCGCCGACAGGATCCTGACCGAATTGCACCAGGTGCCGGGTCTCACGGACTTGCACATTCACCAGCCACTCGATTATCCGACCCTCGAAATAAACGTGGACCGAACCAAGGCATCGCAGGCGGGCTACACGGAGCGGGACGTGGCCTCAAGCGTTCTGAATTCGCTCAGCGGGAGCTTCCAGGTGACCCCGATGTTCTTTGTCAATTGGAACAATGGCGTGAGCTACAACCTGGTCGCTCAAACGCCGCAGTATCGCCTCCAAACGGTCAAGGATGTTCAGAACATCCCCATCGCGGGCGGCAGCAAAGCCAATCCCGAGATTCTGGCTGACGTGGCTTCGATGCAGCGCTCACGTGAAATGGCCATCGTTTCCCACTACAACATCCGTCGCGTGGTCGATATTTACGGGGCAGTTCAGGACCGCGATCTCGGAGCGGTAAGCCGGGACGTGCAACGAATCGTCGATGCCGATCGAAAATCACTGCCACGGGGAACATTTATTACCATTCGCGGTCAGGTGGAAACCATGCGCAGTTCGTATCTTGGTTTAATCATCGGACTGGGCTTTGCCATCGTACTCGTCTACCTGCTGATCGTCGTGAATTTCCAGTCCTGGCTGGACCCCTTCATCATTATTACTGCTCTGCCGGCTGCTATGGCGGGCATCGTTCTTTTTCTTTTTTTCACGCACACAACCCTGAGCGTTCCAGCGCTGATGGGCGCCCTGATGTGCGTCGGGGTTGCGACGGCCAATAGCATTCTCGTCATTTCATTCGCGAAGGAAAGGCTACAAATCCATCGCGACTCAGTGCAGGCCGCTATCGAAGCGGGCGTCACCCGTTTCCGTCCCGTCATCATGACCGCGCTTGCCATGGTGATCGGCATGGTGCCGATGGCGCTAGGTCTCGGTGAGGGAGGAGAGCAAAACGCACCTCTGGGACGAGCGGTGATCGGAGGTCTGCTTTGCGCCACCGTAGCAACCCTGGTGTTCGTCCCATCTGTCTTCGCTGTGTTTCATCGACCGAAGCCGAATGATGCATCGGAGCGATTTAGGAATGTTCAGGATCAGGTCAACGGGGAATGGAAAGGCTCAAACCATGACAACAATCAATGAAACCAACAATCTTGAAGTCGCCACGGAACTGGCTCGGAAGGACCCGGGTCCCGACAATCCAGGCCCGAACCATCCAGGACGTGCAATCAGCAAGCGAGCGATCGCGATTACGGCAATCCTTACCGCATGTACTGCCGCAGCGATTCTCTTCGGACTACACTCCCGCGTTACGGCCGAAACCAGACTGCGAGAGAGCGCGCAGGCTTCGGCCATTCCTTATGTGGACGTGGTCTCTCCCAAAGCAAGCGCAGACGCCGATGAGATCGCGCTGCCTGGGAGCACGTCAGCCTTCAATGACACTCCCATCTACGCGCGGACGAGCGGCTACGTTAAGCACTGGTACGTCGACATTGGCGCACGCGTAAGAAAAGGCCAGCTTCTGGCCATGATTGAAACCCCGGAACTTGACCAACAACTGCAACAGGCAAGGGCTGACCTTGAGAATGCCGAGGCGAATCTCCAGTTGGCAAGAATCACGGCTGCGCGCTGGCAGCATTTGCTTGAGACCGATTCTGTTTCCCATCAGGAAACTGACCAGGCGATCAGCGATCTCCACTCGAAACAGGCTTTGGTGAATTCCAGTAAAGCCAACGTCGAACGCTTAGAGCAACTCCAAGCCTTCGAGCGCGTTACCGCTCCCTTCGATGGTGTGGTTACAGCCCGCAACACGGACATCGGGGCGTTAGTGCAGGCCGGCGACAATTCGGGCCCAAAAGAGCTTTTTCACATGGCAGCCATTCAGACGCTACGTGTCTACGTTGCCGTGCCCGAGATCTACGCTGCATCTGTGAAGACCGGAGAAAAGGCAAAGCTCACGCTAGATGCACTTCCGGCCGAAACGTTGACGGGCACTATCGTGCGCAACGCCGATGCGATTGATGCGACCTCACGCACACTAAATGTTGAGGTGGATGTTGACAATCCAACAGGGCGCCTGCTGCCTGGCGCCTATGCATTTGTGCATCTCCGCGTTCCTCCCCATCCCGGCTCGGTCGCCATCCCTTCAAACGCCTTGCTGTTCCGCGCCGAGGGATTGCGGGTGGGAGTTGTTCGCAATGGTCATGTCGAACTCACTCCTATCTCAATCGGGCAGGACTATGGCAGCACCGTCGAGGTGATCTCCGGACTATCAGCGCTCGATACGGTGATTGTGAATCCGTCCGACTCGATTGCAAGTGGCGCCGCTGTACAGCTGGTCGCTAAGAACGGTAATGGAGGAAGGCAATGAGAATGAGACGCTGTGGGGTCGTTCTCGCGAGCGCCGTTGGATTTTTCCTGTCCGGCTGCATGGTTGGTCCCAGATACATCAAACCTACGGTTCCGGTGACACCGAACTTTCCAGAGACAGAGGATTGGAACGCCGGAGAGGGATGGAAGGTCGCAAAACCAGACGACGACCTTATCCGCGGAAAGTGGTGGGAGCTGTATGGCGATCGAACGTTAAACGAAATCGAAGAGCAGGTGGACTCGTCCAACCAAGACCTGAAGATCGCCGAGGCGAATCTACGTCAAGCCCGGGCAGCGATTCGTTTCAATCGCGCCTCGCAAGGACCGACAATTGGAACTTCTCCGAGCATCTCCGACATTCGAGTTTCCGCTAACAAACCTTATTTTCCGGCCAGCTCGGTCAACAATGGCAGCGGTGATTTTGTTCTTCCTCTTGATCTGTCGTATGAGGTCGACCTGTGGGGGCGTGTTCGTCGCAGCGTAGCAGCTGCCAGGCAGCAGGCCCAGGCAAGCGCAGCTGACCTGCAAACGGCTCGTTTGAGCCTCCATGCCGAAGTTGCTGTCGACTATTTCGAGGTCCGGAGCGCCGACGCCCAGGAGAGACTTCTGAACGATACCGTGAAAGCGTATACCGAAGCGTTGCGCTTGACGCAAAATCGCTTCCAGGGCGGAGCGGCGCCGAAATCGGATGTCGCGCAGGCCCAGACGCAGCTTGAGGCTGCCCAAGTACTGGCGTCGGATGTTACTGTCCAACGCGCGCAGTACGAGCATGCTCTGGCGATTTTGATTGGAAAACCTCCAGCGGCATTCCATATTGCTGTTTCTCCCTTGAATCTTGTGGCGCCCGTGCTGCCCACCGTTCCCGTTACTCTGCCAGCGCGGCTTCTTGAGCGTCGTCCAGACATTGCTTCAGCGGAACGTCGCATGGCATCCGCCAACGAACAAGTCGGCATTGCCAAGGCGGCTTATTATCCGACGCTTAATCTGGCCGCAAGTGCGGGACTAGAGGGCTCTTCGATTTTGAATTGGCTCACTTGGCCTAGCCGTTTCTGGGCGGTGGGACCGGAACTGTCGGAGACCCTGTTCGACGCTGGGCGACGCCGGGCGACTACTGAATCAGCCCGCGCTGGATATGACGGCGCTGTGGCCAGCTATCGGCAAACTGTCCTCGACGCATTCCAGCAAGTCGAGGATAACTTGGTGGTTCTGCGCGTCCTTAGCACTGAATCGACGCAGCAACAGCAGGCCACCAGTGCCGCGGAAGAATCGCTCAAGCTGTTCCAGAATCGCTATGCCGGAGGCGTTGACACGTATCTGCAAGTGGTCACTTCACAAACCACGGCTTTGACGAACGAGAGAAACGACATCGATATTCTGAGACGGCGCCTCGAAGCGAACGTGCTCTTGATCAAGGCCATGGGTGGCGGATGGGATGTCGCTAATTTGCCTCAGTTATAGCAATTGCGGCTGTGTTCCTGAAGGCGTGAGCGAGGTCGAAATCGCATTGCGGGAAGCCTGCAAACGCCATCATTCACGGAAATCGTGAGGGTCCTCGAAAACACCACATGTTAATTGCCGGTGTGCGGCTGACGAAGTCTCAATCGCGGTTAAGGACGAAGAAAAAGGATCTGACATCAACAATGTTCCGGACCCTACAGCTCCGGAAAACATCAGATCGGTTCACGGTTGCGCCATCCACGTCGTAAGAGCGTTCATGGATGAAGTTCGCTTCGAGCAAGGAGGAGCCGTCATTGATAGGCGAAACAGTGTCGGCGAAGCTCCAAAGCTGGGAGAAGCCATCTGATGAACCCAGAAACCCGTCTTGACTTAGGCAATCGAGTTGTCTAGCATTTTCCTGCTGCTGTAGGGCGCATCGGCTCACAAGCCGGAGGGGCATTGCCCGCCTACGACAAATGTCAAGGGTAGAGCGCCCATGTCGAATCTCGAACACCTCAGAAAGCAAGCCAAGTTATATCTGCGCTGGCACCGCAAACGCTATTACCCTGTCGCGGTGCAAATCAGATCCGTTCTAGCCCGTTTCCGTGACTTGTCTGACGGAGAGGTCTTGGATGTCGGCTTCAAGCTCAGCGATGCCCAGGAGCTGGTCGCCCGAAAATCCGGGTTTGAGAGTTGGCCGGCGTTGATCAAGGGAGTCCGGAGCATGAAAGAATCACCCGATTCCACCGTCGGTACTTCCGTCATCGTCGCGTCGGAGCCTCAGGTCTTCGTCTCGGACCTTGAAGCCGCAAGCGCGTTTTACGTCCACAAACTTGGCTTCGAGGTCGTGTTGTCCTATGGAGAACCGCCCTTCTGGGCGCAGATCGCTCGCGATGGGGGGCGGCTGAACCTGCGAAGGGTCAGCGGGCCCGTGTTCGACAGTGGGTTTCGTTCCAGGGAAGCCGATGCCGTTTCTGCGACGTTTACGCTCGACGACGCCAAGCCGCTCTTCCTGGAGTTTCAGAAGGCCGGAGTCGCGTTCCACCAGACATTGAGGACGGAGCCGTGGGGCGCCCGCTCGTTCATCGTGCAAGATCTGGATGGAAACCTCATCGCGTTCGCAGGAGGCTAGCGATCTTCTCATCACACCTTGACAGGTATTTCGATTCGCGCGCGTGGCCTGCGAGCGTTTTTTGTGCGGGTTTTTGTTAGTCGTGGTGAAAATAGGAACGGTTGAATGCGCAACGGTTTCCGTCGATGTCCTTGACGGTGAACAACCTTAACCCCCAAGGCTTCTTTTCTAAGGGCTCAACAATGTTCGCAGCCAGAGATTTCAACTCGTTGCAGGTCGAATCGATATCTTCGGCGAACACGCAGTGAACCGCCGCCTGAAATGGCGGGGTTGTCTTCCGAAGGAATATCGCCACGTTTCCCCATGACACGGCCCTGCTCTCGCCCGGATCGAGCCAGCCAATCGCAAAGCCGAGGGCATCCCGATAGTGGTGCTGCGCGCGTTCAACATCAGCAACCGGCAGTTCCGGCATGGGCTGGCCAATCGACGTTAACGACTGTTTCCTGCTCACGAAGCTCTCCTCTGCGACGGCGCGCTGATGCGCGCTCGCATAACTGATAGGAGTCCGGCCAGAATATCGCGCCAAGTCCAGTTCGCTCCCAGCCAGGCGACCAAAAAGCCCGCTATTTGAGAGCCAGAGTTATCTGCCCCAAGTGGTATGACATGTGGTTGGTTCGACTCAGCAGGACAGCCAACCGGTTCCGGGTCGGATCTTTGGCATAGTCCTCCTCAGACATTGCGTAGTGCCGCTGCAACCATTCGTCTGCGGCAAGACCGTCAAACTGCGAGAGCAGTTTGCCGTTCACTTCGTTCCAATATTTTCTCAGCTCTCCCACAGGGGGCAACTGTGCTGCTGTCTTGTCAGGACTGGACACGAAGATCGCATCGAGTTCAGGATGCAATCGCTCTCCCAGACCGAGAATCGGGAACATGGCGTCGTGAATGGCGGTGAGGTGTCCCCATAGATAAATGAGACGGTTCCTCCCCGGTGCGACCTCTTTCAAGAGTTGGTCTTCCGGGAGACTTGAAAATATTTTGTCGGTTCTCTCCACGGCGAGTCGCCAGGAATTGATTGCCACCTGCACTGATAATTTGTGGGATGTCATTGGCACAAGCCTCTCTTTGGATCCCTGCCCATCCTTATATCAATATATCAATCTGGCGGTCAGATCTGCGCTCTGCCGCCGTCAACGAATAGTTCGATACCCGTGACGAAACTGGAGTCATCTGAAGCCAGGAATAACGCCACCTTTGCGACTTCATCGGGCTCCCCCATGCGTCCCATGGGGATGGTGGACACAATCCGCGCAATTACGTCTGGAGATTGTCGACTCGCCAGTGGCGTATTGATCGGCCCCGGACTAACGACGTTTGAGCGGATACGACGGTCCTTCAGATCAGTAGTCCAGGTTCGCACCAAGGAGCGGATTGCAGCCTTACTCGCGGCGTAGACGCCGAAGGCGGCAGTACCCTTAACACTCGCGACGGAGCCGTTGAGAATGATAGAGCCCCCATCCTTCAGGAGCGGCAATGCCTTTTGCACCGTAAACAGCGTTCCCCTCACATTGATGTTGAACAGCTTGTCGAAATGCTCTTCGGTGATGGCGCCGAAGGGAACAAATTCGCCAACGCCGGCGTTGGCGAAAACAATGTCAATTCGCCCCTTGACCTTGGCGATGGTCTCGTAGAGACGATCGAGGTCGTCAAGTTTGGCAACGTCACCCTGAACGCCATAAACGTTGCGGCCGATTGCCTTTACCGCCTCGTCGAGTTCCTTCCGGCGACGGCCCGTGATGAAGACATATGCCCCCTCCTTGGCGAATAGCCTTGCCGTAGCCAACCCAATCCCTTCGGTGCCGCCTGTGATGAGAGCGATCTTGTCTTGCAGCTTGTTGGACATTTGTTTTCTCCGTTGACCCACTTGGGCGGCCCGCGATGAGGCTATGTTCCTCGCTTTCATTGCCCTGTCAGTGTTTGGATGCTGATGAGACCGTTCGGTCGCATCAGTGTTGTTTTCTTGCTGTGACCCGCATCGGCGAGGTGGTTCTGAGATACGGTGTTACTGTCGGTGGTTTTTACAAACATTTCCATTCGCGCGGCGAACTGGTGATTGAGGCGCTGGCCATCGCATTTCAAGACCTCGGCCGCTGGGAGGAACACCCTGACACGCTAACGAAACTTTCTGGAGAACTATTTGTCCGAAGGACACCGTGATGCTCCGGGAACAGGGTGTGCTTTGGGCGCGTTGCTCGGTGATATGTCTCGGGGCGAGTCGACCGGCGAAAGCCGTTTATACCACCCGATTGAAGCGCAGCTTGGCATACTCGACGGGCCTGGTTCCGCCGAATGGAGCCTCTGACCGGCGCGCTTGTGACATTCTGATGATTAGTGCAATGCTGGAGCGATCGACCTCTCTGGTGCCGTGTCGGACCCAAACCTTTCACCAGAGATTCTCCAACAGACGCGGGATCAGTTAGTTATTCCGAACAAACCCGCGAAAGCGCATCAAACGCCTGATACGTCCCGGACAAGCGTCTTGTCTACCGAACGTTTCCGAGCGGAATGGTGCTCGAAATCATGGCGCCTTCGACCACTGCGGGATACCGCCTGGACACTACTGACCTTAACCGCTCGCCCGTTCGGCGCCATTGCCACGGATTTCGAGCAGTTCCTGCCACGAGGTAGGCCCTTCGCTGCCCGCGGCATAGTTGGGAAAGTCCGGCGCGGGTAATTGCGTCCACGCTTCTTCAATCGGCGTAATGATGCGCCACTCCGCCTCTACTTCGTCGCGGCGCGTAAATAGCGTCGCATCACCACGCATCGAATCGAGCAGCAGAGTTTCGTACGCAACCGGCCCCTTCGACCCAAAGCTGGCTTGATAAGAGAAATTAGCCTGCACCGTCACCGTCCGCATCTGCGTTCCCGGTCGCTTCGCATCGAATGCGATCAAGATTCCCTCGTCCGGCTGAATGCTGATTGTGATGACATTCGGAGCAATCGCCGACGACGTGCTCGCAAACAATGCCTGTGGCGTGGGTTTGAGATGCACGCGGATCTCGGTTAGATTTCGCGCCAGCCGCTTGCCAGTCCGGATGTAGAAAGGAACTCCCGCCCAACGCCAGTTCTCAATCTGAAACCTCACTGCTGCGTAGGTTTCCGCCATGGAACTGGGATTCACTCCCAGTTCTTGCCGATAGCCCGGTACACGTTTCCCGTCAAGCATGCCGGCACCATACTGCCCTCGAACCGTGAATCGTGCTACATCCTCGACACTCATTGGCCGAATCGACCGAAATACCTGCACCTTCTGTTCACGCACCGAATCCGCATCAAACGCTAGCGGCGGCTCCATCGCAGTCAACGCCAACAACTGAAGCAGATGGTTCGCCACCATATCGCGCAGGGCGCCGGTCTCTTCGTAGAACGCCGCGCGGTTTTCGACTCCCACCGTTTCAGCCGCGGTGATTTCCACATAGTCGATGTAGTTCCTGTTCCACACCGGTTCGAACAGCGAGTTGCTGAAGCGGAAGACGAGGATGTTCTGCACGGTTTCTTTGCCAAGATAGTGGTCAATCCGGTACACCGTTTTCTCGTCGAATACGCGGCGCACAACCTCATTCAGTGCGTTCGCCGATTCCAGATCACGCCCGAAGGGCTTTTCCAGAACAATTCTCGTCCACCCATGCTCGCGGCGGTTCAGTCCGACCGCTCCCAAACCTTCAATGATGGGTCCCGCGACTGACGCGGGCGTCGACACATAGAACAAATGATTTGGGCTCGAGCCATTCTTCTCCATCTCCTCCAGCCGAGCGCGCAACTGCGAATAGAACTTCGGATGGTTGATGTCACCTACCATGTAGTTGAGCCGAGTTTCAAAGCCTGTCCATCCCGACTGGCTGAAGTCGCGAGTGTCTTTCGACTCTGCAGCTGCCTCCCCTATCGTCTTGCGAAACTCTTCAGCCCCCATCGGCGTGCGGCCAATCCCGAGAACTTCGAACTGAGGGTTCATGCAACCCACACATGCCAGGTTGTAGAGGCCCGAGATCAGCTTTCGCTTGGTCAGATCACCCGAAGCTCCAAAGATGATCAGGACGCACGAATCTCCAGTGGGTAACGGTTCTCGCGACAGCTTCTCGAGGGTACTGGCTTGGATAATTGCTGACATAGTCGTCTTCTCTCTATAGTCTTTTCTCTATAGATGCTTTCGATATCGATATCGATTTCGGATCGTAACCGGAAACTAACCTATTCCGGCGGGTTCTCTGTGCATCTTTTGGCTGCAGCTTGGCGGGTGCTCTTACGTATCTGAACGACCACCCCATCTCCTTCGAAGCGCACCTCAGCGGCAACCCAATTCACAGGAGCGCCGAAACCGCTATATCGCCTGTGCACGATCGCGAAGTCTCCTTCGGCCACGATCGTTCCCGGTTCGTACTTCAACGTTGGCGGGATGCTCTGGATAAGATTGAACAGACCGGCGCGTCCGGGTGCGATATGTGCGCTGTGCTGAATGTAGGCCGGCGACCAGAATCGTTCTGCGGCCGCATAGCGTGCATGTTGAAGAGTGTGTCGAACGCTTTCAAGACGAGGAATTTGTTTTGTTCGGGTGTAGTCTTCGGCATCTCGATTCCTTCCAGGCTTAGGAGATCACTTCGATGGCATCGACCCGTGAGGGATAAAACGCCAGGTACTCTTTAATGTTGGCGACTGCCTCATAAGGTCTTTCATATGTCCAAACGGCGTATTCTGATTTCGATCCGCCGATGGGAACGCTGTAGTAGGTACAATCACCCTTGTACGGACAATAAGTGAAATGCGTGGTCCGAACCAGCAACGACATCTCCGCATCGTTGCGCGGCAGGTAGTAGACCGGCGGATATCCGTTCTCCTCCAGGCGAAGTGCTCGCGTCGATTCAGCAACTACCGTCCCGGCAACCGTTACACGTACCTTGCCCACAGCCAAAGAAATCGTGATGGGATGCTCAGGGCCAGGGATTCTGATCTCCTTGTTTTTGTTCGTCTTCGTCTCCATTGCGCTCCTCCCGCTATTAGTTACAGCTTTAGGCTGCCATCGACTGGAATCCTCGCCCATGTGATCCGGCGCGCCCACATCGGACGCCACAAAAGCGACTATCTCGGAGCCGCCTTCAGGGTTTGCCGATTCGCTTCAATGCCTGCATCCCCAGCGTGACCTCGCGGCCCGCTTCTGTCTTCGTAAAATCCGACATGTCCGTATCGATTACTCCTGGTGCTTCGACAGCATTCGCTAAGAAATGCCGCCCGAAGTCAACCAGGTCGGCATCCCCTTTCTTGAGCCGACTCGTTAATTCCGGCTCCCAAACACGTTCCCACGGAGGCCCTCTTCTCCAGGTCCGTGGACTGAGTGTGGAGTTAGCTCACGCATTCATTCCGCCATCCACGGTAAGATTTGCTCCGGTAATGTATGAGGACTCCGGACCCGCGACAAACGCAGCCATTGCGGCGATCTCCTCAACATGCCCATAGCGGTCGAGCGCTGTGGCGGCCTTCTGCGGTACCGCCCAATCACCTGAAGCGGGATTCAGGTCCGTGTCGATCGGACCCGGCTGGATGTTGTTGACCGTGATGCCCCGGTTCCCGACCTCTCTGGATAATGCCTGAGTGAACATCTTGACGGCTCCCTTGGTGGCTGCGTAGGGTACCAGCCCGGGCGCGACGGCACGCTCGCCCACTGCCGAGCCGATCATGATGATGCGACCACCCTCATTCATGTGCTTCAGCGCCGCCTGCGTCGCTACGAATACGCCGCGGACGTTGATGTCAAGCACGCGATCCATCTCTTCCAGCGTGGTCTCCTCGAACGCTTTCGGAATGGCCGTGCCGGCATTGTTCACAAGGACGTCGAGCCGGCCGAATGTCGCAACCGTTTCTTCGACCGCGGCTTTGCCGGCGTCGGCATCCGCGGCGTCCGCCTGAATCGCGATCGCTCTTCCGCCGGCGCGTTCTATCGCTTTGACGACCGCGGCAGCTGCGTCGGCACCTTTCGTGTAGGTAATGGCCACCTTCGCTCCGTCCGCGGCCAGACGCTTAGCAATTGCGGCACCAATGCCGCGCGAGCCGCCGGTGATGAGTACAACCTTTCCTTCCAATTTCTTTAACATTGTCCTTCTCCTCGAACTAGACGTATGCTCATCAGGCATGAGCCCAAATCTTATTGCTCGCCCAACGCATCCAATCACCTCATTGGATTACCGATTTAACCAGTAGTAGCGCCTTTGAAGCATACTTTGTTCGGCTGGCATCCGATGCCTCGCAAGCATGGGAGTGGAAATGGAATTACGACACCTCCGCTACTTCGTCGCGGTTGCCGAGGCCGGAGGCCTGACGGTGGCGGCAGAGCGAAAACTGCACACGTCACAACCTTCGTTGAGTCGGCAGATCCGAGATCTTGAGGCCGAGGTGGGCGTCCAGCTCCTGACCCGAAGGGCTCGCGGCATCGAATTGACACCGGCGGGTCGAGCCTTCCTCGATCACGCCCGCGTGGTGCTATCGCAGGTTGAAGCGGCAGCCGAAGCTGCACGCCGCGTCGCTCATCCTGCCAAGCCATGTTTCACCATGGGCTTTTTGACCGGACACGAATTGAGGTGGATGCCAGAAGCTTTGCGCATCTTGCGCGACGAGTTGCCCAACATCGACGTGATGATTTCGAGTCAATACTCGCCGCCGCTCGCGAATGCGCTTTCGAAGGGAACCGTCGACGCAGCTTTTCTTCGACGGGAAAAAGGGGTGCCAGGGGTGGCGTTCCGGACCCTCGTCAAGGAGCCCTTGGTAGTGGTCTTGCCGAGTGACCACCGTCTCGCTGCGCTCAAAGCCATCAGTCCGCGGGATCTAGTGGGCGAAACATTCATCGGTGTGTCGGACACGGCTCCTGTGCTGCGTGGCGTCATCCACAATTACCTGAAGCGGTCCGGAATCACGATCACGCCAGATCACGAGATCGACCACGTCGTCATGGGGGTGTCCTTAATAGCGTCGACGGACGGCGTAGGGTTGTTACCGGCTTACGCACAGAATTTTCTCACTTCGACTGTGACGAGTCGTCCTCTCAAGGGAGACACGCCCACTGTCGATTTGGTCCTCGGCTACAGAAAGTCGAACCAGTCTCCCATCCTGAAGCTTTTGCTTTCGAGATTGGACGAGTTGGTCGCTCGGGTCTCGGAGGAGAGCCGCTAGAATCGAATGCATCCTGCCCAAGTGTTGATCAATCCGATCAACTTCCGGTTCATCGGCAACTCGGAGACTACGACTGCAGCGAGGGCCGGGCTTCGCCTTTGACCGGTTCTCCTACCGAGCCGCACTTACATTTAAGTGTCATAGACCGTCGACACTTGTCGAGAGAACTGTCGACAGACTGACGCACCGTCCCAAGGTGCCGCAAGCTTACACAACAAAACTCTTCTGTCCTCAATCAGTTGCGGCGATCTTGGTCGGCCACGTGTCTTTGGTAGACGGGATGCACTACCATAGGGGTTTTGAAAAGACCAAACGCTCGGCGAGCCTCGAGATTTGTCGCGGAGAAGGGCGCGAATGAACTGATCATGGCCTCAGCCATCGCGACCATTCAGCACGGATGCGCTCGCGTCTTCAGAAACTCTAGGAAAGTTTCAGCTGAATGGTGATAAGTTGACTGTCATGCGCATTCTTCTCCTCGACTTAGGTGCGGAGTCTACCGAGCAGGTAGAGCAAGCCCTAGCCAGTCAAGGCTATGAAATCACCACAGGCCACAACCTGACGGTTGATCAAGTTTTCGCTCTTTCCCCGGAAGTCCTGATCACAGAAGCCACGCCGTCCGATCTCAGCTGCTGCGCTTTGATCAGCCAAATCAAGGCACGTCCTGATCCGCGAACTCCCAAGATTGTGATGATCGTTCAGGGCGGCGCGTTGGAACGTGCCCGCGCGCTGGACTTGCGCGCTGACGATGTCGTCTCCTTTCCTTTCGAACCCTTGGAATTCGCAGCGAGGATCAGGACGCAGTTCCGTGAGAGACAACCAGAGATAGAACTCGAAGCCAAGCTGAACGATGCACTGCAAAAAGAGCACCTGGCGGAAAGTGCTGTGGTAGCACTGACTGGCGGCACGAGTGCCAAAAGGCGCTTTGGGCTGGTTCCAGCGATTTTTGTTCTCAGCGCGGCAGTGGTTCTGGCAGCACTCACACTGGTCATTTCGAACCGGCGCAGCCGGAAGGATGCGCTCCAGCTCAAAGCGGAGGTTGCGCAGCTGAACGGCGGAATTTTGCGACAGGGAGAACTCCTGCGCCGCGCAGAACAGGCGCGCGCGTCCCTGACCTCAAGTGATGCAACTCGCGAGTCTTTGAAGGCGCAAACCGAAGAGATCCGCAAGAAGATAGCTGCGGACGGCGATACAGACGGCGAATCTCTGAAGAGGCAGTTTCAGGAGACTCAGAACCGCCTGCGTCGGCTGGAGAATGAGGGCCGAGTTGCGGAGACGATTGTTCATACATACGGACCCAGCATCTGCTTACTGCACGTGGTAGTCGAGTTCCGTGACAAAGAGTCCGGACAGTTAATCCTTATCTCGGCCGACGCTACTGGTAAGGCACAGGTTGACGACAAAGGAATGGTGTCGCTCGGAACAGAAGGAACGGGACCACCTCTCGAGCTCGATATCTTTGGGACAGGATTTCTGGTAGCAGGTGATGGACGTCTCCTCACGAATCATCACGTCGCGGAGCCTTGGTGGGGCAATGAAGAATTGAAGCCGCTTCTCGACCGGGGTGCTTCCGCGTTCGCCGCCTCTTACACGGCGTACTTCCCCGGGAGCTCTCAAGGCATCGCGGCCAAACTCGACCGCACTTCCCCGGATGCTGATTTGGCGACTCTCAGACTACAGACTCCCGCACCGCCTCACACCGCGGTTCTGCAGGTCGACGATCGGAGGGAAGCAAGTGTGTCGGGTGATCCGGTCGTACTGATTGGCTATCCGACGGGAATCGAAGGCATCCTCGCTCGCGCTGGAAACGACATCACACACAAAGTGGTGGAAAACGCCCACGAAGTCACCCAGATTGTCTCGCAGATGGCGTCCCAAAACCTCATTCGCCCAACCACTACCCAGGGACACATCGGAGATGTCTTAAAGGACAAGATTGTTTACGATGCGGCGACAACTTCCGGCGGTTCCGGTGCACCGCTCTTCAATCGCAATGGCAAGGTCATTGGTGTGAACTTCGCCATGTTGAATGACTTTGGCGGCTCGAACCTGGCGGTTCCAGTCCGTTACGCGGACGAACTGCTGAAGTAATCCGTCTCCTGCTTTACCCATGAGCCGCTCCACGCCTAGGAGCGTTCCCAGCACGACAGCGGCTGACGGGTCGATACAGATTGCTGAACCGTAATGACTGGTGTGACCTATTACTTTGCCCTCTTTGCAGAGTCGTTCGCCCGGCTCGTGGTTGCAAATCGATTTACGCCTTAGAACGTAAGCTTCAGCGCGACCTGTCCGATGCGTGGTGGTGCGGCTTTCAGCACGTGACCGAATGTCGGGCTGTTGATGTTTCCGTCGACCGAGCCGTTCGGGTAGAACTGCGCGTGATTGAACGCGTTGAAAGTTTCGAAGCGGAATTCGAGCGATTTTGTCTCCGTGAGTTTGGTCATTTTGTGTAGAGCGACATCGGAATTGTTAATGCCCGGTCCGTAGAAGAAGCGCCGCTTGGCGTTTCCTTGCGTCCCCAAAGCATTGGGCGTGAACAGTGAAGTGTTGAAATAGGGGAGCCCGTTGCGCGGGTTGTGATTGATCTGCAAGTTGCCGGGAGCGTAATTTGGCAGGTCGATGCTGACAGAGTTAACGCCGTTGTTCTGCACGTAGACCAAAGCGTTATCTCCGAAGCTGGCGAATGTTACCGGCAAGCCCGTCGCAAAGCGAGTGATTCCAGAGAGCGACCATCCGTCGGTGAGGCGGTTCGCTTTCCCGGTGAGCTTCGCGAAGGGAAGTTCATAGTTGTAGCTGACGACGAAGTTGTGCTTGATGTCGAACGCCGAAGGCGCGTACTCCTCGCGGTAATTATAGGGGTATACCTGCTCCTGAATACTGGAAGACTGATCGAGGGACTTTCCGTACGTATAACTGGCAAGCAGCGTGAGAGGACCAGTTGTGTGCTTAAGCGTGAACTGTAACGCGTTGTAGTTCGCGTTGCCCATGTTCTTGTACCAGGCGTCGGTGCCGATCGTATTAGGAAACGGCCCGCGCGTGCCGTTGACGATGGTTCCATCGGCCCGTCTGAACACATTATTTTCCAGAAACGGCCCGCAGGTTGGAGATCCGGGAGCCACATCTTGCGGTTGGCTCAGACTCAAGCAGAGAGAAGGAATGCCCGGATTCGCCCCGACTACGGTCAGCAAATGTCGGCTCTCGGACCCGATGTAACTAACCGTGGCAAGCATGTTCGCGCCGACTTGCCGCTCAACGCTGAAATTCAGTGACAACGTGTACGGCGTCTTGTTCTGGTACCAAACACTCCCGGCCCCGCTGATGGGCGTGTACCGCGCCCAATTCACGGTTGACTCGGGGTTCTTTGGAGACACGTTGTAAGGGGGAACGTTGACCGGGAATTGCTGAATGTATTGTGTCCCCGTAAGCGCACCCACAAAGGGAGTAGACATCAGAGGTGGTTCGGGGCTGGTGTAGGTTAACCCGTAAGGCGGATTGCCGGTTGGATAAGCAACCGTAAGTCCCTCGGGTGACGTGAAGAAGCGCCCGGCGCCGACATGAATGCTCGTTTTGCCGGGCCCACCCGTCAACTTGCTCAGGAAACTGTCTGACCAGTCGGGCGAATAGGCCAGACCGATACGAGGCGAGAAATTATCTTTCGGAGTGAGCGCAATCCCCGTAGGGATGGCCTGGCCGTTCGGCAGGTGATCGCCTGGCACGAGATATCCGAGCGGTGCACCAGGGAAAGTCTGCGATTCCACTCCGGGAATGAGAGTGGTGGTTTGGTGATGCATCTCCGCCCACGGAGTTACATAGTCCCAGCGCAGTCCATAGTTCAGCGTGAGATTGTTTCTAAGACGCCAACTGTCCTGGGCAAAAATCCCTCCGTCTGCGGCCCTCTCGTAGAAGGGCGGGGAAGACTGCTGTGAATAGAAATCGGGTAATCCCAGCAGAAAATCGGCGAATCCATTTCCGGTGGACTGAGTTCCGGAGCCGAAAAACGAAAACGTCCCGTTCGCAACCAGATCGGGCAACTGTTTGACCTTGTACCAGAGGTACTGTCCACCGATTTTCAGGGTGTGATTCCCCGCGACCTTCGAGAAGTTGTCGGCAACCTGATAGGTGTTGTTTACCTGTGCCAGAAAGAACGGGTTGGTTCCCGCGGTGAACGAATTGAAATAGAGAGTCTCAACACCGGCAAATTGAGGGAATCCCTGCTGAATGCCTTGCGGGCCGCTGGAAATGCCCTGATCCGCCAGACTGACTCCCACGCCTCCCTTGGGAACACCAAGAGTGTTGTTCAAACGGGTGTAGCTGAAATGAGCCTCGTTCACCGTACTCGCGCCAAGAGTCTTGGTGCCACGCAGGACCATGACCTGATCTGTTCCGTTTGAGAGTGCATCGTAGGCGCCGGAGGGGCCGGGAACGGTGGCGCCGCCGAAGCCGACCGGATAGGGATCGTCGAGGTTGTAGCGGTCGATGAAGTAGTACGCGGACAAGTTCCCGTACCTCGCGGAGTCAGCATCGATTCTGGCGGAGCCTTTGTCATCATTCGTCCGCCGTTTTTCCGCGCCAGAGGAGAACTGATTACTCCCAACATTGGGGGAAGGAATGAACTGCAACATCTTGGTCGCCGGAAGCCCAAATGCTCCTTGAGGAATGATGGCATCAGGAAACACACACTGGGTGTTCGATGTGCAGCCCTGCGTGTAGAACAACTCGCCATTGTTCACCTGATATCCCAAGCGGCTGGAAAGAGTTTGGGCCAGGGAAGCGCCGTTAACCTTGCCGGTCAGCGAACTTGCCGAATCAGAAAAGTTTCCGGTGCGGTTGAGCAGGGAAGGCACGCTGACGATGCCGGTCTCGATCCCTTCCACCGTGCGTTGGCCCTGATAGTCCCCGAAGAAAAAGATTTTGCTTTTCTTGATCGGTCCACCAAGTGTTCCGCCGTATTGGTTCTGCTGAAAGGTCGAACGCTCCGGCGAAAAGTAACCACGAGCGTCTAGATTCGTATTGCGAAGGAATTCAAATGCCGATCCGTGAAACTTGTCTCCACCCGATTTGGTTACAACGTTAATCAGCCCACCGCTGTAGCCGCCGTATTCGGCGTCGGCATTGCTACTGATGATTCGGAACTCAGCGATTGAATCCAGATTCGGAATGACGCCAGCCTGTTGCCCGATAGACTCCTGGACGCTGGCCCCATTCAGGAAAAAGCCGTTGGCCGATTCACGTTGGCCGTTGATAGAGAATTGGCCTGTGTTCTCGTTGCCTGCTACCGGAACTGTCCCGAAGCCTCCGCCGGAGCTGCTGTTGGAAGCGCCGCTGGTCGTGACCGGAGAGATTCCCGCCTGCGTCGCCAGAAGATCCGTGTAGCTACGCCCGTTCAGCGGCACTTCCGCCACATGCTGGCTGCTGATGGTTTCGCCGATCTCCGTATCGGACATCTGAATCGTAACAACGCTATCGTTGACCTCGATTGTCTGAGTACTTTTCCCAATCTGCAAGGTCGCGTCGATTTGCAGCGCGCTGTTTACATCAATCACCACGCCAGTCTTCTTATATGGCTGGAAGCCCGGAGAATTGACCTCAAGTTGGTAGCGCCCAATGGGAACGACCGGGAACGAATATTGTCCCTGATCGTTCGTGGTGGTGGTCTGGTTGGTTCCATTCCCCAGATTGTTGAGAGTAACTGTTGCACCAGCGATAAATGCGCC
>Ga0307474_10001057_pt1 | contig 20030 bp, 20 predicted proteins | sample atmos_gasesECM1C_2_FD_203312 | JGI IMG/M metagenome (GOLD analysis project Ga0307474, IMG submission 203312) | Hardwood forest soil microbial communities from Morgan-Monroe State Forest, Indiana, United States - atmos_gasesECM1C_05 | ecosystem: Environmental > Terrestrial > Soil > Temperate... | reverse complement strand
AATTCCGTCCGCTTCACGACCGCGTCGTGGTCAAGCGTATCGACGCCGAAGAGAAGACCGCAGGCGGCATCATCATTCCCGACACGGCCAAGGAAAAGCCCTCCCAGGGCGAAGTGACCGCCGTCGGCCCCGGTGGCCGCGACGAAGCCGGCAAGCTGATCCCGATCGACATCAAGGTCGGCGACCGCGTCCTGTTCGGCAAGTGGTCGGGCACCGAGGTCAAGATCGATGGCGAAGATCTCCTGATCATGAAGGAGAGCGACATCATGGGCGTCCTCACCGACGTTCCCGCCAGCAAGAAGAAGGCCGCTTAAGCGCAAGCCGTTTCCTCATCCTGAGGAGCCGGCATCGCCGGCGTCTTCGTAAGGATGAGGCCCATGAACCCTCTCGTCCTTCGAGACGCCCGCAAAGGGCGGGCTCCTCAGGACGAGGCAGTGAAATCAACCGAGGAAAACCCATAATGTCAGCCAAAGAAGTGAAATTCGGCGTCGACGCCCGCGACCGCATGCTGCGCGGCGTCGACATCCTCAACAACGCGGTCAAGGTGACGCTCGGCCCCAAGGGCCGCAACGTCGTGCTCGACAAGTCGTTCGGCGCACCCCGCGTAACCAAGGACGGCGTCACCGTCGCCAAGGAAATCGAGCTTGACGACAAGTTCGAGAACATGGGCGCCCAGATGGTGCGCGAAGTCGCCTCCAAGTCGGCCGACGCGGCCGGCGACGGCACCACCACCGCAACCGTGCTCGCGGCTGCGATCGTTCGTGAAGGCGCCAAGTCGGTAGCCGCCGGCATGAACCCGATGGATCTGAAGCGCGGTATCGACCTCGCGGTCGAAGCCGTCGTTGCGGACCTCGTGAAGAACTCCAAGAAGGTCACCTCGAACGAGGAAATCGCCCAGGTCGGCACCATTTCGGCCAACGGCGATGCCGAGATCGGCAAGTTCCTCTCTGACGCCATGAAGAAGGTCGGCAACGAGGGCGTGATCACGGTCGAGGAAGCCAAGTCGCTGGAAACCGAGCTCGATGTCGTCGAAGGCATGCAGTTCGACCGCGGCTACATCTCGCCCTACTTCGTCACCAACGCCGACAAGATGCGCGTTGAGATGGACGATGCCTACATCCTGATCAACGAGAAGAAGCTCTCCTCGCTGAACGAACTGCTCCCGCTGCTCGAAGCCGTGGTGCAGACCGGCAAGCCGCTCGTCATCGTCGCGGAAGACGTCGAAGGCGAGGCTCTCGCTACCCTCGTCGTCAACCGCCTGCGTGGCGGCCTGAAGGTCGCGGCCGTCAAGGCTCCGGGCTTCGGCGATCGCCGCAAGGCCATGCTGCAGGACATCGCGATCCTGACCGGCGGCCAGGCGATCTCGGAAGACCTCGGCATCAAGCTCGAGAACGTCACCCTCAACATGCTTGGCCGCGCCAAGAAGGTGATGATCGACAAGGAGAACACCACGATCGTCAACGGCGCCGGCAAGAAGGCTGACATCGAGGCGCGCGTGGCGCAGATCAAGGCGCAGATCGAGGAGACCACCTCCGACTACGACCGTGAGAAGCTGCAGGAGCGTTTGGCCAAGCTCGCGGGCGGCGTCGCGGTGATCCGCGTCGGCGGCGCGACCGAGGTGGAGGTGAAGGAGCGCAAGGACCGCGTTGATGACGCGATGCATGCGACCCGCGCGGCTGTCGAGGAAGGCATCGTTCCGGGCGGCGGCGTAGCCCTGCTCCGTGCTTCCGAGCAGCTCAAGGGCATCCGCACCAAGAACGACGACCAGAAGACCGGCGTCGAGATCGTGCGCAAGGCGCTGTCGTGGCCGGCTCGCCAGATTGCGATCAACGCTGGCGAAGATGGCTCGGTGATCGTCGGCAAGATCCTGGAAAAGGATCAGTATGCCTTCGGCTTCGACAGCCAGACCGGCGAATACGGCAACCTGGTCACCAAGGGCATCATCGACCCGACCAAGGTGGTTCGCGCCGCGATCCAGAACGCAGCCTCCGTCGCAGCGCTCCTGATCACGACCGAAGCCATGGTCGCCGAGCTGCCGAAGAAGGCCGCTGGCGGCCCCGCCATGCCTCCGGGCGGCGGCATGGGCGGCATGGACTTCTAAGAAGTCCCGCCCCTCTCGAGATGCGAAGGGCGCGGTGCAAACCGCGCCCTTTTTCCTGTTACCGCTCCGGGTCAATGGCAATGCGCACGATCACCGGCTCGGTTCACGGCGATACATCAGTGGTGAAACAGCAGCGCCATTCCCCTTCGCGGCGTGACGTGCAGAGCGCCGTCGATCGAGGTGCCGCCATAGTCATCCCGAAACGACGTCGCACCACCTTCGAAATTATCGTTCAGATAAACATGAACGCGAAGAAGCTCCGTTCACCAATCCGCTGTTCAAAATAGCCGCGAGATGCCAATCGAATTGCTGTCCTGCATCGTAGCGATACAGACGAAGCCGCTCGTTCAAAGCGCGATCACCATCGCGCTTTAAGCCGCGGCCTCACTCCACGCGCGCCACCACCGCGAGCTTCCTGATGCCCATGTTGTGGTAGGCGTTGAGGAAGGCGTTGTAGTCGCGGAACGAGACGCAGCCGTTGGAATCGCCGTTGGGGCCGAGCATGTAGGTGTGCGCGAGCAGGCCTTCGCGGCCGTAGATCGCGTTCTCGCCGCCGATCGGGTTGAGCCGCAGCGCCGGCACGCCATGGAACAGCGCTTCGCGCGGCTTCAGCTCATAGATATGCGGCGGCGTCACGCCGCGCATGCGGATCGCCGCCGAGCTCGGGTCATCGAGCTTGGAGCCGAGACCGGAATGCGCCTCGAGCTTGGTGCCGTCGGGCAGGTAAACCATATGCGCCGAAATATCGTAGACCGCGGTCGAGCGATCGTAGGGCGGCGAGCCGCCATGCATCGGGTTCTGCTCATGCGCAATCGAGTCGGTCACGTTGGCGTCGGCCGAGGCATAGGCGAGCAGCGCGCCTTGCGAGTCCCGCTTGCCCCACAGCTTCTCGACAATGTTCGGCCGCGACGTCAGCGACATCATCGTGACCTTGGCGCGCTCCGCCATGTCACGAAACGAATTGCCGGTCGATTTCACGGCAGGCTTGGTCTCGACCGGATGCGGCACGGGCGGCACGTTCATCGCAACCTGCGCCGGCGGCTTGCTTGATGCAGCCTCCTTCGGCTTGACGGTCTCGGCAAGCTTTGGCTCGTCTGCGGGCTTCGTCACCTGCGCGACCTTTGGGGCCTGCGGCGGCGCACCTTCCGCCGCGCGCGAGGCAACGCTGGCCGGCTCGGAGGCATCGAAACGTTCGTTGAACTCTGATGGCGTCAGCGCGGCGACAGCGGCGGACTTCGCGCGCTCCGCCACGGCGGGGAGCGAAGAGAAGGCGTCCTTTATCGCTTGGGCTGCGCTCCGCGTCGCAATTGTCGGCGCGGATTTCACCGCGGGCTCTTCATAGCCTGCGCTGCCCAGCGTCGGATAGACGCTAGCGGAGATGATGTTGGTGTAGACGGTCCAGCCGCAGCCGAGCACGAGGCAGGCGACCGCGGCCCCACCAGCGAGGTTATAGGGGACAGCTTTCCCCGACGATTTCTGACGGTTTCGCCCCGCCGCAGCTACTCTAGCCAACGCTACTCTACTCTTACTGACCCACCAGGCGCCCGAAGCCGTCCAGCTCGTTTCGCTTGATGCTTCGCCGGGCGACTGGTCACGGCACAGCATCTCGCAAAGGCGCAGAGCGTCATTAAGGCCACTTTTAGTTAAATGCGGATTAAGTCCGGGCGGATGTGAGGCACCCCGTAAACAACGGCCTTTTCCGGCGAAAATGCGGCCGGAAGCCTCCGTTAAAATGCGGAGACCCGTTAAGGTACCCTCCGGTACCGTTAGGTACTTCGCAATGGCAGGCATGCCCGATCGTGGCCGCCGCGCACGCGTCAATAACGCCCGCGCCGTCCCACCGGTGAAGCGACGGAGATGGCTCTCCAGATTGGACCACGGTAAGCTTGAGTTGAGCGATTCGTGACCTTGCGTTGTTTGTATCCACCGACGGGCGACGCCCTTCCCGAACCATCAGGAGAGACTCATGCAGCGCGCGGGACGCAAGCTGGCGTTCGTTCTGGCTTCATCCAATCACGGCACGATGATCGTCAACCGACTGGACTATCGCATGCTTGATGCGCAGCGCGGTTACGGCGTCGGCTTCCAACTGCTGGAAAACGGCAGCTTCGATCCCGAGGAGGTGACGCTCGCGGTCAACCTGCTCGCGACGCGCCGGAGACTTTACGGCGACGGCGTGGTGGCGATCGATTGCGGCGCCAATATCGGCGTTCACACGATCGAATGGGCCACCCACATGACCGGATGGGGATCAGTGCTCTCGATCGAGGCGCAGGAGCGCATCTACTACGCGCTGGCCGGCAATATCGCGATCAACAACTGCTTCAACGCGATTGCGATCAACGGCGCGGTCTCATCGGAAAGCGGGCTGCTTGCCATCCCCACGCCCAACTATCTCGTTCCCTCCTCCTTCGGCAGCCTCGAGCTGCGCCAACGCAGTGGCAACGAGTTCATCGGCCAGCCCGTCGACTACACGCAGAACACAACGACCGTCCGCAAACTCGCACTCGACGAGTTCAAGCTGCCCCGGCTGGACCTGATCAAGCTCGACGTCGAAGGCATGGAGCTCGAGGCGCTCGAGGGGGCCAAAGAGACCATCAGGCGCACGCACCCGATCATGCTGATCGAGAAGATCAAGGTGGACGCCGGCGAGCTGCGGCAATGGCTGACGGCGCAGGGCTATGAGATGATGGACGCCGGCATCAACATGCTCGTGATGCACGCAAGCGACAAGACATTGGCCGAGCTCAAGCCGAAACTGCAGCCGTCGGCTGCGTAGCGCCGGCAAAGCGCTCTAAAGTGCGATGAGTTTAGGTTGAATCGTCATCGCGCCTTAGGTTTTTGATTGAGCATGATCTCCGCGCAAACGCTTCGCGTTTGTCGCGAGGGAAAACCACTACACACTTTTCCGGATCATGCTCTAAGGCGCGAGCTCCGGTGGCGGCGAGCGGTCGAGCACGTCGCCCTTCGGCTCACGCAACAAGTCGATCCCATAGGTCTCGATGACCAACGGTCCACGTTTTCGCGGCAGTTCCGCGACCCGTTCGATCTGCCCGAAATGCTCGTGCAGATAGGGCGACTCCCACGGGCGCACCTCGTCGACATAAAGCAAGGGACCTGCGAGCCTGGACGCATCGGGCTCGTCCATATTGACCCAGCGGATGCGCTGGTTCGGCTGCACCACGCAGGTCCCGCGCGGCATATAGAAGGTTAGCCAGCTCGTGGTGCCGTAGTCCGGCGCCAGCAAGCACGTGGCGCCGGTGCGCTCCCGCACCGCTTCGATCTGTGCGGCAAGTTCGCGCCAGCCGACGCCTACGCTGCGCACCGTCGCATCGCGCTTATAGCCCGTGAGCACGCCGGTATTGGCCTGCACTACCAGGCCGGCGAACATCACAATTCCGACCGGCGCCGCCCAGCGCGCGCAGAAATCGGCGAACGCTCGCGCGCGGCGCTCCCACGGCACGAGATGCGCCGCTACCGCCGCCGCGATGACGAAGGGCGGATAGACCGGCGCGAACCAGTTCGCCTCGACCCGCGCATGCAGCGAGTGCCAGACGAAATAGAGCGTAACGGTCCAGAACATTGCATCGATCAGCACCCGCGCGGCCAGTGCGCCGGTCTTGCGGCGGATCAGCGCGTAGAGCCCCATCGTGCCAAGAATGAAGACAAAAGGCGTGGCGAAGGCGAACTGGGTCGGGATCAGCTCGGCGATATAGGCGGGACGAAAATCTGCAAAATGCGCCCTGCCCGTCACCTGCTTCAGGAAAGAAACCCATTGATGGTCGGCGTTCCAGAGGATGACTGGGAGAAACAGCGCGGCCGCGACCAGCCCGCCGAGATAGGGCCAGGGCGTGAGAAGCCAGCGCCGCTGCCGCGGCGTCACCAACAGCCAGATCAGAATCGCGGGCCCGAAGAACAGCGCGGTGTATTTTGATAAGAGCGCCGCACCGACCGCGGCACCAACACCAATCCACCAGATGCCGCCCCCGCTCTCGAGCAGCTTGGCGAGACAGAACAGCACGAGGCTCGAAGCCACCAAGAGCGGCGCATCCGGCGTGACGATCAGGGTGCCGACCGCTGCCATCAGGGTGACATTGATGAAAAGCGCCGCGATCGCCGCAACCCGGATGCCACCAAACAGGATCGACGCGCTGCGTGCGAGCCAATAGCTCATCGGCAGTGCCAGCAGCACCGAGACAAGCCGCACGCCGAGCTCGGTGTCGCCGCCGATCATGGTGCCGGCACGGATGACAAGCGCCACCATCGGCGGATGGTCGTAATAGCCGCCGGCCAGATGCTTGGACCACAGCCAGTAATAGGCCTCGTCGAAGGTCAAGGGCGTCAACGCTGCGGCGGCGAGCCGCAACGCGGTTAGAGCAAGTATTGTGAGAGCCGTATTGCGGACGAGCCGCCGGTCGCCCGGGCTCATCGAAAGCGTCATCGCTTGCGCCAGACGAACAGTCCGGACATTGCGTAGTTCCATACCACGCCCATCAATGCCCCCGCGGCCCCGGCCAGCCACCAGATCGGCTCCTGATCGTAGACCGAGAACGCGACACCGACATTGGCAAAAAGTCCGACGCTGCAAACCAGATAGAATGCCAAAAGGCCGCCCAGGATGGCGAACCCCTTCAGCCGCTGGTCGCGATAGGTCAGGAAATTGTTCAGGATGAAATTGGACGTCATGGCGACGAAGGCACCCGCGCCTTGCGCCTCCGCGAACGGCAAGTCGAAGACGTTGAGGGCGACAAACAGCGTGCCGAGATGCACGAACAGGCCGGTGCCCCCGACCATGGCGAACAGCAGGAAGCGCAACGACACCACGTCATTGGTGAGCTTGGCAAGCACGAGCCCTAAGAAATCCAGCGCCACCATGGAATCGAGCTTGCTCTCGCCATGCAGCCGCGAGCCGAATGTAAAGGGCACCTCGACCGTCTTCAGCTTGCCATGGGCGGTCGCGATCACATCGAGCAGGATCTTGAAGCCCTGCGTCGACAGCTGAGGCGCAAGCTCCTCGAAGCGGTCGCGGCGGATCATGAAAAAGCCGCTCATGGGATCGGCGACCTTGACCCCAAGCGCGCGCTTCGCCACTTCCGTCGCAAACGCGCTGGCGCTGGCGCGCTGCTTGTTGAAACTGTCGGCGCTGCCGCCCTCAACATAGCGGCTACCGATCACCAGCTCGGCTGTACCGCTCTCGAGCAGCGACAGCATCTTCGGCAGTTGCGTCTCGTCGTGCTGCAGATCGGCATCCATGACAGCAGCATAGGGCGCGCACGAAGCGAGGATCCCCTCGATGCAGGCGCCCGACAGGCCGCGTCGGCCGATCCGCCTGATGCAGCGCACCCGGCTGTCCTGGCGGGCGAGCTCGCGCACGACCTCCCACGTGCCGTCGGGGGAATTGTCGTCGACATAGGCGACCTCCCAGGCGATGCCTTTGAGCGCCGCCTCTAGCTTACAGAAGAGCTTGCGGACGTTGTCGCGCTCCTTGAAGGTCGGAACAACGACGGAAAGCACCGGCAGGACCGCGGTGGGTTGCGGGCTTTGGGCGGCGGCTAGGAGAGCTTCGTTCATGCAGGCGAAGCGTATATCCGCCGCACCACGCCCTGCCAAGCCGGATCGGCCCGGGGAAAGGGCCCAAAAACATGCGAAATAGTGGAGAAATGCTTGCGACCACGAACAGCGTTCTGCGCGTACATCCGGCGCAGCCCCGCTATTTCGTGGTCGTTTCGCGCGGGAGCTCCAACGGAGAGAGCATCAACTGCGCTGCAGACATCCAAATGGGTATGCATGAGGTGTTCCGCAAGGGCATGGCGGACTGCAAGGTTTCCTAGTTCGGAACTTCCCGGATCACCGGGCCCCGCGGGGCCGTGGCCGCAGGCGCAGCAGACTGTGCGGCTGGCTGGGCAACCGGCGCCGGCTTTGGCGGTTTGCCGAACTGCCCGATCGGCCCGTAGTACACCGCTGCACCCAGCACCACGATCGCGGCGATCGTCCCTAACAGGCCGGCAAAGGACTGCGACTTCATACCGAATTCCCCCTCAACTCGGCCAAATTGATAGCATGGAACGAAGCGCCCGCAATGGTCAGTTAGACGCCCCCTTCCTATGGGAGAAGGCAGTCACAATGTCCTTTTGCGCCAGCTCGATTGCCCGGTTGGCGGTCGTGAGGTTGGCCGCCGCTTCGTTATCGGGAAATTGCTGGCTCAAATAGTCGAGCAGCGTGACCCGGAAATTCTGCCGCTCGGACGGACAAGCACCGGCAATATTGGCCGTGAAATCCTGCGCCGACATGGCCTTCGCGTCGGGCCGAGAATATTCCCGTGCCAGGCAGTTCCAGTAGGAATCGCGTCCCTCGAGCGCGAGCTTGTGTGCATCCTGGACCTCATCCGCGAGCGCGCCAGATGCCGCCAAGGCGAGCGCCAGAGCCAAAATCATCCGCATTCCGTTCTCCTCTTTGAGATGATCCTAGCGTGAACGCTGCGGTTGCGTAAGCTGGACTTTCGCCCCCTCGCCGCTAAACATTGGCGGGCTGCGCGCTTGTCATGACAGGCGGGCGAAAAATCAACGAAAGGCGATGACGTGGCCAAGCCCTCTGTGAAAAAGCCGTCTGAGAGAAAGCCTTCGGCAAAGAAAGCGTCAGCAAAAGCGTCCGCAGCAAGAAAGCCTGCAGAAAAGACCTCTTCTCCAAAAGCGGCCCAGAAAAAGCCTCCAGCCAAGGAGCCTGCGACAGTCGCAACGGCAAAGGCAACAGCTCCGGTGGAGAAACCTTCCCCCGCCGCACAGAATGCCGGCCACATCTATATCGGCGTTGGCGGCTGGACCTTCGCGCCCTGGCGCGGGGTGTTCTATCCGGAGAAGCTGGCGCAGGCGAAGGAGCTGGAATATGCCGGCTCAAAACTGACCTCGATCGAGATCAACGGCACCTACTACGGCTCGCAGAAGCCGGAAAGCTTTCGCAAATGGGCGCGCGAGGTGCCAGATGGCTTCGTGTTCTCGGTCAAGGGCTCGCGTTTCACCACCAACCGCCGCGTTCTGGCGGAGGCCGGCGACTCCATCAAGCATTTCTACAACACCGGCGTGCTGGAACTCGGCGACCGGCTGGGACCCGTGCTCTGGCAGTTCGCGCCGACCAAGAAATTTGACGAGGCGGATTTCGGAAAATTCCTGGAGCTGTTGCCGCGCGAGATGGATGGGCGCAAGCTGCGCCACGTGGTCGAGGTGCGCCACAACAGCTTCCGCACCCCCGCCTTTATCGCGCTGCTCAGGCAGTTCGAGATTCCGGTCGTTTTCGCCGAGCACGCGACCTATCCCGGCATTGCGGATGTGGTCGGCGATTTCGTCTATGCGCGGCTGCAGAGAGGCAATGACGACATTGCCACCTGCTATCCGCCCAAGCAGCTGGATGAGTGGGCGAAGCGGTTGCAGCGCTGGGCCGGCGGCGGCGAACCCGACGATCTGCCGCGCGTTGATTCAACCAGCGCCCCGAAGAAGCCGCGTGACGTCTTCGCCTATGTCATCCACGAGGGCAAGGTGCGTGCGCCGGCGGGGGCGATGGAGCTGATCGAACGAGTGAAGTGAACCAATGGCAAAAAGCCGCAAGCTCTTCACCATCGGCTACGAGCAGACGCCGCAAAAGGCGGTGCTGGACGAGTTGGAGAGCGCAGGCGTCAAGCTCCTGGTCGATGTACGCGCCGTCACCTCGTCGCGACGGCCCGGCTTTTCCAAGAACCAGCTTGCAGCCGCGCTCGATGAGCGCGGCATTGCCTATGTTCATTTGAAGGCCCTTGGCACGCCCAAGGAAGGACGGCAGGCCGCGCGCAGCGGCGACTACCCCACGCTTGAGAAGATCTATTCGGCGCATCTGAAGAAGCTGGAGACGCGGCAGGAAATGGACGAGCTCGCCGCGCTGGTGAAGAAGGCTGGCCCCGTCTGCCTGCTCTGCTATGAGCGCGACCACCGTCATTGCCACCGGCAGATGATCGCGGAGATCATCGAGGAGCGGGATGGGGTGAAGACGGAGAATTTGGTCGCGCGGCAAACATAAATGCTGTCATTGCGAGAAGCGAAGCGACGAAGCAATTCGGTGTTGTGTGCGTGGCTCTGGATTGCTTCGCTTCGCTCGCAATGACGATCGGAAGCAGCTTCAGCCCTCCCCCTCAAGCCACAACGTCCCCTGCATCATCGGAGCGCAACGGCCGCCGACATGGGCGGAGACGATCTTGCCCGCCTGCTTGACCACCCGCGTCAACAGCAGGCTCGGCCGTCCCATGTCGAAGCCCTGACCGATCGTAATCCGCAATTCGCCATCTTGGGTGGGACCAATGTCCGCAAACAGCGCCGCCGCCGCCACCGTAGCGCTGCCAGTTGCGGGATCCTCGATCAGACCGCTAGCGCCGGGAAAGAACATGCGTGCCTGTATTTCGCAGGGCGCTTCTGCAGGCGCCACATCAGGCGTGTAGAAATAGATGGCAAAAGCGCCATCGCGGGGAAAAGTGCGGGCGAAGGCCGCGGCGTCCGGCTTCGCCCGGCGCAGCGCGTCGCGCGAATGGATTTCTGCGACCAGGAACGGCGTTCCGACCGAGACGACCTGCGGTAGATGGCGGCCGCTCGCGACATCGTCGGCCGTCAGCGAAATCAGACTCGCCGCCTCTGCAGCAGAGACCTGCGCAAGCTTCTTGAGCGGCTGCGGGGCGGTGAGCTCCGCGCCGACCACCTTGTTATCTTCCGTCAGGACGTCGATCGGCACGAGGCCCGCGCCTTCTTCGAAGGTAAAGCGTGCTGGTGGCTTTGCCGCTAGCCTTGCCAGTACAAAGGCGGTGCCGACATTGGGATGGCCCGCGAAGGGAAGCTCGCGTACGGGGGTGAAAATGCGCACATGCGCATCGTGGCCAGCCTCCCGCGGCGGCAGCACGAAGGTCGTCTCGGAATAGTTGAACTCGGTCTCGATGGCCTGCATCTGCGCCGTCGTCAGGCCTTGCGCATCCAGCACTACGGCGAGCGGATTGCCGCCGAAGGTTCGGTCGGTGAAGACGTCGACAGTGATGTAGCGCCGCTGCATGGTCTCGCCTCTTTCCTGCGATCAGGGTCGTTTTGGCTTACACGACCCTGATGCAGGCTAGAAGCGAAACAATGATCTCGGAGCAATCAGCACCTTGGCACGCTCGTCGGCGTCGGCGATGAGTTCATCGAGGAAGCGACGGTTCTTGGCATAGCTCTCGGTCTTCTCGAACTGGGTGTGTGGCCAGTCGCTGCCCCAGAGCAAATGGTCGAGGCCGAAGGATGCGCGCAGCAAGGGATAGGCTTGCCTGGCGAAGGCCTCTCCGTTGGAGCCGTTGCGATAGGGTGCGGAGATCTTCACCCAGACCCGCCCGGTGGCGCCGAATTTCAGGATGGACTGGAACGCGGTATCTTCGACGCCGAGCTTGGGATCGGGCAGCGTGTAATGATCGAGCACGACCGCAACGCCCGCATCGAGCAGTTTTGGCACCAGCCCCACCAGATCGGACGCATTGCGCTGAATCTCGACCTGCCAGTTGGCGGATTTCAAATTGGCAAGCAGCGTCTTCCATTCTGGCGCTGTCAAATCGGGCAGAGGCTGGCCAACAAGATTGAGGCGGATGCCGACGATACCGGCCTTGTCGAGCGCGAGAAACTCCTCAGACGAAATGGCCGGCTCGACCACGGCAATGCCGCGCAGCCGACCGTCGGTCTGTTTCAAGCATTCCACAATGTAGGAATTGTCGGTGCCGAGAAAGCTTGGCTGCACCAGCACGCCATTGGTGGTGCCGTTCTGGTCAAGCTGTTGCAGATAAAGCGACAGCGGCGCGTCATAGTCGGGTGCATAGCGCCGGCCGGAAGCGAGCTTCAGTCCACGATGAAAGACGTGAGCATGGGTATCGATCACCATTTGGGGCGCAGTCTCAGCCAAAGCCATTTTCCCTGATCCGACCAACGATACAAGCGCGGCGGCGCCAGTAACAAATTCCCGCCGCGTGATGCGACCTCCAGGCATTTCCATGTCCATCCCTGATACTTACGCGTGCACAGCCGCGGCTTCTTTCTCGAACACCTTGCCGCGCGTCTCCGGCAGCAAGAGCACCGCAAGCAGCACCAGCGAATAGGCAAAGGCGGCGTCGATGCCGATCGCGGGACCCAGCCCGATCCGGTCGGAGAGAAATCCGACCAGGAACGGAAAGGCCGCGGAGACGATCCTCCCGAAATTGTAGCAAAAGCCGACGCCCGTGCCGCGCACGCCGGCCGGATAGAGCTCGCTGAACAGAGCGGCCATGCTCGCAGGAATCCCTGCGGAGAAGAAACCGAGCGGGAAGCCGAGCACGAGCATCTCGGTGTTCGAGAGCGGTGCGAAGATATAGGCAAGCACGGTGGCGACACACGCGGCCGCGAAGAGGGTGACATTGGCGCGGCGGCCGAAGCGATCGCTGAAATAGCCCGAGACCACACAGCCGCAAAAGAACGCGACGATGATCACCGCGAGATAGCCACTGGAGCCGAGCACCGACAGATGTCGCTCCTCGCGCAGAAATGTCGGCAGAAAGGTCGTCAGCGCCGCATAGCCGCCATGGGCGCCGATGCCGAACAGGCCGCCGATCAAAGTGGAGCGCAGCACGTCGGCGTGGAAGATTCCCGCCAATGTCGCAAGCAGTGGCGGCCGCGCCTCGACCTTGTCGGCGCGATCAGGCTCCTTCAGCCCGCGCCGCACGTAGAGGATCAGCAGCGCTGGCACAAGGCCAAGCGCAAACAGCACGCGCCAACCGATCTCGACAGGCGCTAAGGTGAAGACCACGGCCGAAAGCAGAACGGCTGCGCCCCAGCCGACCGCCCAGGCGCTCTGCACGGCGCCTAACGCTGTGCCACGATGTTCGGAACGAATGATCTCGGCCATCAGGACCGCGCCGCAGGCCCATTCCGCGCCGAACCCTAGTCCCTGGATCGCCTTGAGCACCACGAGCTGGTTGTAGCTAACGGCAAAGGCCGAGGCGAAGGTCGCGAGCGCAAAGGTCGCGATCGTGATCTGCAGCGCCTTCACGCGACCGAAGCGGTCGCCAAGCGCGCCTCCGACCCAGCCGCCGATCGCGCCGAAAAACAGCGTGACCGAGCTCAGCAGGCCCGCTTCGGCCTTGGTGATGTGAAAGGCCGCGATCAGGGCGGGAATAGCGAGCGAGAACATCTGCACGTCGAGCGCATCCAGTGCCCAGCCGCCGAAGCTTGCCCAGAACGTCCGTCGTTCCAGCGGCGAGCTTTCGCTGTACCAATTTGCCATTCGTCCCTTCCTGAGATTTCCTCTGATGTTTTCTTTGTTTATCCTTGCCGCCTCAGCGGATTTCAACGTGGTAGCGAAACCGCGTCGCCGGCCCGCGTGAGCGGCGCCATTCGATCGGATGACGCTCGAGATCGAAGGCGAGCCGCTCGATCACGATCAGCGGCGCCCCCTCCTCGAGTCGCAGCAACCGCGCCTGCATGGCGGTAGCTAGCTCGACCGACAGATTCTCGTCGGCGGATACCACCACCTGCCCGCAGCGCTCCTCATAGAGCGGATAAAGCAGGTCGCCGAAATCCTCCGATCGCAGCCCAAGCACCGGCTCGAAGCGCGATTTCTGCAGCCAGATTTCTTCCGCGAGCAGCGGCACGCCATCGATCAGGCGCAGACGCGACAGGCTGATCACGGGCTCGCCGACCGGAACGCGAAGTGCAGAGGCGACTGCGGACGGCGCCGCGACGACCTTGCGGCTGAGGATGCGGCTCTGCGGGATGCGGCGCTCGCCGCTCTCGGACTGGAAACGGAAAAAGCGGAACAGCGAGGAATTGAAGCGGGCACGGCGGACGAAAGTCCCCCGGCCCTGCTGGCGCTCCAGCACGCCGTCAGCGACCAGCTGGTCGATGGCCTTGCGGACCGTGCCGATCGCAACGCCATGTTGCGCGGCAAGCTCGGCCTCGGACGGAATCAGATCTCCGGGACGCCACTCCCTGCGGTTGATCCTGATGGCGATGTCGTCCCGTAGCCGCTGGTAGCGCGGCAGGCGCTGGTCAAGGATACTCATATGGTCATATAGAGGACTATATGAAGATGCGTCAACAGGCTTCCTTTCACGCCATACCCGCTGGCGAGAGGTCGAGCCGACAAGGCAATGCCGTCCACCTCTCCCCGCAACACCCGGAGGGAGAGGTCGACGATTTGCGGAGGGGAGAGGTGAAAAGCGCCCTACCCCAACTGCCAGACAGCCATGGGCTGCTCATAACCTCGGATCGGGACCTCGCCGAGCGAGACCGCGTCGGCGCCGTCCTCGCCCAGCGCGTCCCGCACCGCGGCCGAGATCAAGAGCTGGGAGCCGAACTCCTTGTTCAGCGCCTCCAACCGTGAGGCGAAATTCACGGTGTCGCCGATGACAGTGTACTCTTTCCGCCTGGGCGAGCCGATGTTGCCGGCAACCACCTCGCCGAAATGGATGCCGATACCGATGCGCAGCTTCCAGTCGGAGACGTCGTTGATGCGCGCCATCGCGGTGAGCATTTCGCGCGCCGCTGCGACTGCGCGGTGCGCGGCATCCGCGGCGTCGAAGGGCGCACCAAACAGAGCGAGAAAGCCGTCGCCGAGAAACTTGTTCACGATGCCGCCATGGCGATCGAGGATGTCCACCAGCACGGCAAAGGCGCCGTCGAGACGCTCGACCACCTCCTGCGGGGAGCGCGAGCGGGTGGATGCGGTGAAGCTTCTGAAATCGACGAACATCACCGCAATGCGGCGGATGTCGCTCTGCGTGCTCGCCCCCTCCGTCATCAGGCGCTCGACCACCTGCGGCGATACGTGCTGGCCGAACAGATTGGTGACATGGTCGCGCGCGGTCGCGGCGCGAATGCTCGCGGCGAAGCTGCGCCTGAGCCGCACGCCCACGGTGCCGGCCAGGATACCGCAGGTCAGTACAACGAGGCTGCGCGACAGATGGTAGTATAGTTCCGGCTCCGGATCGGGATTGATCGCCGGCCTGAAATGCATCGCTACCACATGGAGCTGGACGGCCGCGACAAAGCCGGTGAAGGTCGAGAGCCAGAAGTCGAGGCGAAGCGTCGAAAGAATGATGAAGATGAAGTAGGCCATCGGCATCACGAAGCCGAGCGCCCGCACCGGCCCCATGCTTTCAATCTGCAGCGCGAGGATGAGCGTGGGGATGCTGATCTCGATCACCGCGCTGAGATAACGGCGATATACAGGAACGTCGCGATCGAGCTTGAGGTTACGGCTGATCACGGTGTGGACCCAGAGTTCGAACAGGATGAGGCAGAAAAGGATCCCAAAGACAGCGTTGGGGTCGACGCCGTGCCAGATGCGCTGCACGATATCCGGGTACAATATATGAATGATACCTGCGGTGATTATGATCCCGACGGCGACCGCGATCACGGCCCTGACCCGCACCTGCTCGGAGCGCATCACCTCGCGCATCAGCATGTGCTCGAAATCCTTCGACACCGCTTCATGCGGCCCGAAAATATCGCGCCAGAATTGTGTGATCGCCGTCATGTCCGCCTCGCGTTCGCCTGGTCGCGCGCGAGCGATCATGCCTCAATCCAGCGTGCGGCGGAAGCGCGTTACCGCAACCGTCATGGCAAGCAGCATCAGGCCGAACAGCGCCAGCGTGTCGTACTGCAGGTTCTGTAGCGTCGAACCCTTCAGCATGATCGCGCGCACGATGCGCAAGTAGTGTGTCAGCGGCAGGCACTCCCCGACATATTGCGCCCAGACCGGCATCCCCAAGAAGGGGAACATGAAGCCGGACAACAGGATGCTGGGCAGGAAGAACATGATCGAGAGCTGCATCGCCTGCAGCTGATTCTGCGCGAGCGTCGAGAAGGTGTAGCCGATCGCAAGATTGGTGGTGATGAACAGGGTCGACAACAGCGCAAGCAGAAACATGTTGCCGAACACGGGCACGCCGAACAGGAAGATGCCGATGCCGAGGATCATCGCCGCCTGCAGGAATCCGACCATCACGTAAGGAATGATCTTGCCGAACATCACCTCGACCGGCTTGATCGGCATGGACAAGAGGCTTTCCATGGTGCCGCGCTCAACCTCGCGTGTCACCGACAGCGCGGTGAAGATCAGCATCGTCATGGTCAGGATGGTGCCGACCAGGCCCGGCACGATATTGAGGCGGCTTGATGCGGCTGGATTGTAGCGCGCATGCGCACGGATCTCGAACGGCAGCGAGGGCGGATCGCCGGCAAAGAGATCATGTTCGAGCGCGGTCTGCACCACCACGCTGAGCGAAGAGAGCGCCGAGCTAGCGGCGATCGGATCGGTGGCATCAGCCGCGACCAGGAGCGCCGGATGGTCGCCGCGCCGCACCGCCCGCTCGAAGCCGCGCGGAATCTCGACGCCGAACAGCACCGTGCCGGACAGCAGCAGATCGTCGAATTCCTTGACGTCATGCACTTCGCGGGCGAAGCGGAAATAGGCGGTGTTCTGCAGCGCCTTCAGGATCGAGCGGCCGAGATCGGTGTCCTCCTGCAGCAGCACCGCCGTCGGCAGGTTGTGCGGCGTGGTGTTGATGGCATAGCCGAACAACAAGAGCTGCATCACCGGGATCATCACGATCATCGCAAACGACACCCGGTCACGGCGGAGCTGGATGAACTCCTTCAAGACCATGGCATAGGAGCGCCGCCAGAAGCCGAATGACAGCTGGCGCGTCTCGGTGACGTCAGCGGATGCATCAAGAGCGCTCATTGGAAATTGTCCTTCGAGCGGTTCATCAATTCAATGAACACGTCCTCCAGCGACGGCGTGGAGAGCTGCCATTTGAGGCTCTCCCTGCCGTGCCAGGGCGCGATGGTTGACTCCAACGCCTCTCTGTCGCGGCCGGAGACATGCAGCGACGTGCCGAACGGCGCGACCATATCGACGCCCGGAGCGCCTTGCAGTTTCTCGGCCAGATGCTGCAGGTCGTCGCCGGTGACGGTGAAGGTCGTCAGCGCCGAATGCGCGATCACCTGCTCCACGGTGCCGTGCGCAAGCAGGTGACCATAGGCGATGTAGGCGATCTCGTGGCAGCGCTCGGCCTCGTCCATGTAATGGGTGGAGACCAACACGGTCAGCCCCTCGGCTGCGAGCGCATGGATCTCGTTCCAGAAATCGCGCCGCGCCTTGGGATCGACGCCCGCTGTCGGCTCGTCCAGCAGCAACAGTTGCGGATTGGGCAGCGTGCAGGCCCCGAGCGCAAGCCTTTGCTTCCAACCGCCGGAGAGTTCGCCGGCGAGTTGCTCCTCCCGCCCGCTCAGGCCGAGCCGTTTGATCATGTCGCGCGCCGCGCCACGTGCATTCGACACGCCGTAGAGCCTAGCCACGAATTCGAGATTCTCCCGCACCGAGAGATCCTGATAAAGCGAGAAGCGCTGGGTCATATAGCCGACTTTGAGCTTGATCTTCTCGGCGTCGCGGCGAATGTCGTAGCCGAGGCACGTGCCCTCGCCGCTGTCCGGCGTCAAAAGCCCGCAGAGCATGCGTATGGTCGTGGTCTTGCCGGAGCCGTTGGGGCCGAGAAAGCCGTAGATCGAGCCGCGCTTCACCTGCATCGACAAATCATGCACGACCGCGCGACCGTCGAAGGATTTTGTCAGGCCCTTGACGTCGATCGCAATCGGTGAGGACGGCGCGCCATTCATTGCCTTACCGCGACTGACGTCTTGGGCTTGAGATAGACACTGATCGGCTGTCCCACGCGCAGCGCATCGGGCCGCGAGGGCCGCGCCTGAATCAAATAGACCAGCTTGTTGCGCTCATCGAGGCTGTAGATTACGGGTGGGGTGTATTCCGCTTGCGTTGCGATGAAGTAGATCCGCGCAGTCAGATCGGACGCGCAATTGTCGCAGGTGACCCTGACCTCGTCGCCGAGCGAAAGCTTGGGCAGCTCGGTCTCGGGGACGAAGAAGCGGATCTTCATGTTACCCGGCGGCATGATCGACAGCACCGGCCGCTGCGCCGGCACCATCTCGCCTTCGCGGAAATAGATCTGCTGAATGGTGCCGGCGACCGGCGCAAAGCCCTTGCGGCGCGCCAGCCGCGTCTCTGAGGTCACGACATGCGCTTCGGCCACCCGCAGCGCGGAGACGGCAGAGTCCAGCGTCGCCTGCGTGCCCGCCCCTGTCTTGGAGAGCGCGGCCGCGCGGTCATAAGTCTGCTTGGCGTTGGCCAGCGTCGCATTGTTCTGATTGAGATCGGCCTGCTGCAAATCGTCATCGATCGTATAGAGAAGGTCACCGACCTTGACCTCGTCGCCCTCGCGGACGTTGAGCTTTGTTACCCGCCCGGTCTCGTCGGGACTGACAAAGATCATGTCGGCCTCGACCCAGCCCTGGAAACCGGGATCCCGCCCCTGCTCGCAGCCACCTAGGCTTGCCGCGACCAAAGCCGCCATCACGCAAAGTAAAGTTCGCGACGTCGTCATGACGCGCTCCGTTCGCCGAAAATCAAATCAAGATGCACGCGCAGCATCGCCATCGCATCGAGCGGCGCGTGACGCTCGAACAGGCTCTTCCAGATCACTGCGATCATGGCGGGCGCGACCACGATCTGCGGATAGTTCGCAAGCGCCGGGACGCGGATCTCGCCCCGGGCGATGCCGAGCTGGATCAAGCCGCGCATTGCAGCGAGCCCTCGCGACACCACCTCGCGGTAATAGAAGTCGGCAATCGCCGGAAAGCGCGGCCCCTCCGCCACAATCAGCCGCACAAGGTCGCCGCGCCGCGTGGTCGCAACCTCCTGGATGAAGGTGAAAGCAAAGTGCTCCAGCGCGTCGCGCACCGATCCCGGAGGCTGCGCCGGCGGCGCAAGGCGCGCGATCAGCGGCACGATCGCGGTGCGCACCAATTCCTCGAACAGCGCCTCCTTGTCCTTGAAGTGCAGGTAGATCGTTCCCTTGGCAACACCGGCGCGCCTCGCCACATCGTCGAGCCGCGTCGCTGCAAAGCCGCGCGCGATGAACTCGTCAAACGCCGCCTCGACAATCGCCGCCCGCCGCTCGGCCGAGCGCTCGGCGCGGTTAGAGGTGGGTCGGGCGACCTCAGAGAGGTCGAGCCCTTCGGGTGTAGCCGCGGCGGCGCCGCGAGCCCGACCTCGGGAAGAACGGGGCGTTTTCGCAGATCTTTCGGGTGTCTTGCTCATCCTCTAGATATGACTGACTAGTCAGTCATTGTAAAGTCCAAATTGCGCCTCGCCTGCGGGCACCCGCCCCTCGCCGAGACGGGGTTCGGAGCAAGACTAGCGCCGCCGACGCGTTGCGATATTGAGCGAAGTCAATTGCACCGACCGTTGGCGGTGCCTTCCCTTAGCTGTGAAACTTCAGCCCATCGACAATCTTGTCGACCACCTTGCGCTCGGCGCGCACGGCGATGCCGGCGAGATTGAGGTCGGGCCGCGCCACCGCCTTCACCGCGGCGCGGTTGGCCTCATCATGGGTGGTCCTGAACATGTCCTCGGTATAGAGAGCCGGCGTCACATTGCGCGCGAGCGCCCGCTCCAGCGCGCGCGAGAGCGCCGACCGGTCGGCGCCATAGATCAGGATCGGCTGGCCGATCAGCGCGAGATATTTTGTCGCCGAGCCGTCTTCGTAAGGCGCGCCGACGCATTCGGGAAAGCTGGCTGCGATGCCGCCGGCGAGGAAGGAGGCGACGTTGAGCTTCTGCCAGGCCTCAAGGTCGGTCCGGATCACGACCGCGATCTTGGTGTCGAATTGCATGTTCGTCCTCAAATGACTTCGTTGCAGAGAGATGCGCTCACTCTCTCGGCCGTCATTGCGAGGAGCGAAGCGACGAAGATTCCATGGGGAGTGGATAGCGACCGGGTCTGAGGCCAGATTGAGGTTGCTGACACATCAACCTGGAGACAACGATGTTGCTCGATCATCCTTCCGACG
>Ga0307474_10001056_pt1 | contig 20036 bp, 12 predicted proteins | sample atmos_gasesECM1C_2_FD_203312 | JGI IMG/M metagenome (GOLD analysis project Ga0307474, IMG submission 203312) | Hardwood forest soil microbial communities from Morgan-Monroe State Forest, Indiana, United States - atmos_gasesECM1C_05 | ecosystem: Environmental > Terrestrial > Soil > Temperate... | reverse complement strand
TGGCATCGAGCCCGAACTCTTGAGCCTCGTCTGAATTGGCGTGCATCAACACGGGTATTCCTGCGGCGTGCGCGGCCTTCACAACCTCGCGAATCGTCTCGAGCTTCGGCACGGGCAGATTGCGAACTCCGCCAAAGCCGCGTTCAAAGAAGGTCTTCACGCAGATTGCGCCATCGGACTTCATCCTTGAGACCACGGCCTTTGGCGTGTGCTGCGCGGGATCGATCCCGTCGGGCGCCTGGGTACCGGGCTCGATAAGCATATAGGGCCAACCTTGATAGCGTTGCGGCTTCGGCGCGTAGTTCATCGGGTAGCCATCCATCAGCGCGGCGCCGCCGCAGAAGTACGTGTCGGGAGCGTCGCCGTGGCTGTTCCAGCGCGCCATGCCCTGCGGCGTCGAGATCAGATCGATCAGTGTCGTGAATCCATACAGCAGGTAACTGCGCGGAATCTGCTCTCGGGCGGCTTTGGCGATCTCTGGATGCAGGGCTTCTTGCTCAGGCGTCATGCCGGGGATGTCGCCCAGGTGAACATGACTGTCGATCAAGCCGGGAGCCAGGAACAGACCTGAGCCGTCGATCGCAATCGCATCCTTGCTTGACTGAGTGGTGGCGCCCCTGGCAGTCGAAATCGCGACAATGCGCCCATCGTGAATACGTACCCGAGCGTCACGCATCTCGGTGCCTCTTTCGGGAGATACGATCGAAACGTGTTCGATTTGAAGGTCCGCCGCCCACGAGGCGACCGGCAAGGCGCCTGCGAGCGCAAGCCATCGGATTCGGAATCCCAACGACAAGATCGGCCGCACGATGTCTCTCCGAAGGGGGTGGCACTACATAATGGCATGCAATCCTTTGCAAGAGTATTCTCGCGGTTGGGCGGCTTAGCCTCGTAATTTCCGCTTTATCAAATACCAACGACGAAGGGCGACGATCGCCCAAATGGCCTCAACAACGCCGAAGGGCCACGCGCCTTGCAGAAAGCCGTAAATTGAACCGAGGACACATGCGCCGGCGAAGGCAAGGATGAACCAATGGCTGCGAGTCTCGAGCGCATAGGTCACCAACATCGCCGTAACCGCGAAAAGACCGAATAGCGTCAGGCGATCCACAATTGCTCTCCAAATTCGAATCGGAATGCCAAGATCAGTGTTGAGGCGGGCGCTGCATTAATCAACAAGACGTTTCACTCAGGGGAAGCGTGGATCTTTTTCAGAAGCGAATCGATTAGCTGAGTTACCGCGCGCTGGCGCAATATTCTGGCTTCGCGTCGCGAATATTCGCCCAATTACCTATATTTGCTGCGCAGCAAATATGCGACTTCTGTCAAATTTCCTTCATTAACCCTCAATTCGCACCGTCGGCCATGCGCCAGGGTGACCGGTCCTGCCAGCCCTTCAGCGCCTCGGCCGCCCAAGCCGTTGTTTTGTCTGTATGACACAGGTTGCAGGCATTTGGGATCTTCAACGCATCGCTTTCAGCCGGCGTAATGAACTTGAAGGTATGTGCACGCACATTGACGTCAGCGATTGTCTGTTCGATTTTTGGCATGTGGCATGCGACGCACTCGCTTCCGGCGCTACCCGGCGCGTGATGGGTATGCGCTTCGATTGTCGGTGCATGCGGTCCATTTTGAGTATGGGGCCCATGACATGTCGCGCAGACCTCCTTGACGGGCTTTATCAGCATGGCTTCGTTGTCGGAACCGTGCGGATCATGGCAATTCGTGCACGTGACGCCTCGCGTGTACATCAAACTCTGCACGAAATCATTGCCCTGCATGCGGTTCTTATGGGCGGTTCCGTCAGGGAAATGCGTAAACGACAGCTCGCCCAGCTTGTGATCTTCAAGTTTCCAGAAATCGACTAACTTTTTGCCCATGTGAAAGCCCACCGGCCAATCGTAGTACTTGCCTTTGATGGGATTCGCGAGCGGCTGACCCTGAGAGTGGCATTGGATGCAGGTGTCGTTGGCTTGCACATAGCTGAGCTTGGCGGGATTGACGATATTCGGCCTGCCCTGATGCTCTACGTGCTCGCTGCCGGGGCCGTGGCATTTCTCGCAGCCAACGTTCCACTCCGTGACTTTCTTGGTGTCGATATCGTAATTGACCGAGTGGCACCCATCGCAGAGCGGCCCGGTTGGCCGTTGCATGTTGTCCGCCGGGTAGAGCGGCGCCCACCAATCCATGCCATTCTTGACGAAGTATGGCCGCCAAATCTTGTGGGTCACGTCCCACTGCGCGGGGAACACAAAATAATCGTCGCCGACCTGTTTGAAATAACGCTGCTTCCACTTGCTGCCATAGGTCAGTGCGATGTCGTCCTTGGCGAAAGTCACTAGGGGATCCGGTTTTGACAGATCCGGAATGATCGCTTCAGGATGCGTGTGCGGGTCTTGCACCACGTTCGCCATGCGAGTCTTCTTCCAGCGGTCGTAAATTGCGCTATGGCAGTCTTTGCAGGCTGCTGAGCCCACATAGTGCGCGGCGCCACCGGTCGGCAATTGCTCTGCGGCCATTTGTGGCGAGAGTGCGGCGACCCGCGGCAGATGCCGCAGGTACGCGCTCACCTGCCAGAGCTCGCGGTCCGGAAGTGTCCACGCCGGCATGCCGGTGTGCCGGATGCCATTCTTGAGGTGATAAAAGAGCTCGCCGTCGCTCATTCGTTGTACATCGGGGCCGCGCAAATCTGGCGGTCGCGGATACTGGCCGCTGCCGATCTCGGTCCTGCCGCCGCCGTCATAGGCATGGCAAATCTCGCACTTCTTGGTGTAGATCTCGTGACCTGCTTCGACGTCGGCGCTTGCGGCTTGCTCATCGAGCGGATTTTTCATTGCTCGGAAACCAGCCGGGACGGTGTAGTGCAAGAGCCACTGCGCGACGTTGGCTTCGAGCGCTGGCGCGTCCTCACGAGCACTCGAGCCCTCCCATATGACGAGTGCGTAGAGGCCGCCGATGGCGACGGCGATCACCGCCGCGACGCTCGCCGTAATTTTCAACGCTCGGTTGGACGTCATAAGAGGGCGCTCACTATTGCCAGCTTGCAGTTTAACGCTCGGCGCCGTTGCCTGCAGGTGAGGGCCGGACTAGTTGGCCACAGGTTGGGCGCGGTGAATGATTCAACTTCATTGCCGGCGGGATCAATTGTCATGATTCGCGGGCCCGACCAGAACAGCACGGCCAAAGCGCTTGTACTAAAATGTCCGGCGATCATCGCGATGTTAGGGCAACTCATGGCGGCTAAGTGAGCAAAGAGAAATTCGGCTTGGTGATCTTCGATTGCGACGGCGTGCTGGTGGACAGCGAACTCATCACCAATCGGGTATTTGCCCAAATGCTGAACGAAATGGGGATCGCGGTAACGCTCGAGGACATGTTCGAACAATTTGTCGGGCGCTCCATGCCGCAATGCCTGGAAATCATCAGGAAGAAACTGGGCCATCCGGTTCCGCAGCAGTTTGTCGCCGAATACCAAACACGGTCCGCGGCCGCATTAAGATCGGAACTGAAGGCGGTTCCTGATATCGAGACGGTACTGGCCGCGATGCGCATACCCTACTGCGTCGCATCCAGCGGAACTCACGAAAAAATGCAAACGACGTTGGGTATTACCGGCCTATTGCCGCAATTTCGCGGGAAAATGTATAGCGTCACGGAAGTCGCGCAGAGCAAGCCTTTCCCCGATGTGTTCTTGTATGCGGCAAGCCAGCAAGGCGTCGTGCCCGCGGACTGCGCCGTGATTGAAGATACACCGACCGGCGTCAGGGCCGGCGTCGCGGCCGGCATGACCGTCTTCGGCTATTGCGCGCTGACACCCAAACATCGCCTGATCGAGGCGGGCGCTCACCATACCTTCGAGCGCATGCGCGATCTTCCTGGTTTGATTTCCGCGACCGGCTGAAAACCTCACATGCGATCTTGCAGCGCCAGCATCGCGGCATTGTAGATGCCGTGCGCGATCATCGGTGCCAAGAGCATTTTTGTCCTGTCAAACGCCAGGGCGGCGCATAGACCCAAGCCGAACACAGGAATCATCGAAGCCGGCGGGTGCACGATGGCAAACACCGCCGCGCTGGCCACAATTGCCGGAAGAGCGTCAAGCGAACGGCGCAGTCCTCCAAAAATGAGACCGCGGAATATGAATTCCTCGAAGATGGGCGCGGCGATCACGGCGAGCAACGGAATCCAGATGTTTGCCGAGAGTTCTCGCGCCGATTCGCGCATGACATCTTGCAGCAGATCCATGCGGCGCAGCGCGTAAAGGTAAACCGCGCCTGCCGCCGCTGCAGCCAGCCCGGCGCCGATTCCCCATCCCAAGGCCTTCGCCGTACCGGGACCGAAATTCCGCGGGATGCCGATGGTTTTCGAGCGCCAATACACCAGCCGGAACAAGCCGAATGTCGTTGCGCCGGCGATCGAATACGCGATCACGATAGCCTTGCCCGACAGATGGTGGGTGGCTGCCATGAAGATCGCGAGCGTGATTCCCTGTACGACGAAGAACATCATCGCGGCAATGATGCCGTCCGAGGTGGAGACGCGCGCCGGCGGCGATGCCGCGGGATCCAGCAAGTACGGCAGCTCGTCCCGCGCCTTTTGCCACAGCGCCAGCGAGAGCAATCCGCTGAGTACGATCACGACAATCTTTTGCCACCATTCACTCGCAAAAATCGCGTACGTGTAAAGTCCCGCCAACATCATGTAGAGGTACACATAGGTCGGCCGAACCTTGGTGCGCACTTCTTGGGCGAGCGGATCGCAGCCAAAGACTCCCAGCGCCACCGCGATGGCCGCGTAGATGGGCACGCCCAGCAAAACAATGGCGGCGAATCCGACCAGTTCGATGTCCGCATGCCGCTTGACGATAACCGCGATGATAAAGATGGCGAGCGGATACGCCAGGGCCAATACGGCCCACAGCTGCGCCTTTTCGCGCAATATGCTCTCGATGGATCTGGGAACGGTAAACAGCAGCCACAGTGCACCGCCCTCGGAGTTGAGGGTTTGAAACGCAGACATCATCAAGGTATAGGCGGCAATGCCAAAGGCGATTGAGGCGACCGTGGCATTGCTGATGCCGGCAAGGGTGGAGCTGTGAAGCCGGCCCTGAAAGACGATCTGGCTGAAGACGATGATCACCGGCAGTACCAGTGTCTGCACCAGAAAACTTCGATCGCGGCCAAGCAACTTGAGCTCCCGCCGTTGCACGACGGTGCCGAACAAGAAGCCGGGCTGCGAATGAGTCTCGCGGACTACGACCCGGACCGCGGAACGGCCCGACTCACGCGATCCCGCAGCCACGACGCCGTTGCGCAGCTGGTAGCTCAGCAGCGCGAGGCCGATCCACACCGCGATTCCCACCTCGACGATCAACAGGAGCGCGAATTGCGCCCGGCTGGAAAAATCGGATGCATTCAAGGTTTTGACCGCCAGACCGGGCGGCAACCAGCATCCCCACGCCGGGAAATGCCGCGCCCAATTCATCACGAAATCCAAGGGTCGGACCAGTCCGATGGAAATGACCAAGTACAGCAACAAAATGCTGAGCACTGAGAGCACGGCCTGGAGGTTGCGCAACCTTGATGGCGCAAGAGACATACGCAAGCCCGTGTCGATCAAGGTTCGGAACAGGGCCGCCAGCAGCAGCAAGGGAATGATCCCGACTGCACCGACCAAGGGCGCCGTCCAGCGGTATCCAGAAACCCACGCCACCAATGTCCCGGCCGGCAGCAGCGTGAGCAGCCCGATGAGATTGGCGATCGTCCGTTCCATCAGACGACTCCACAACAGCAACGGCATCCGCATCGGCAAAGTCACCAGCCATTCCAAATCCCAATCCGGTTGCGAAAGCTCGCGAGTGGCCAAAGCACCGAGGATGGCGACAACGAACAGCAGCGACCATTCCATCGCCAGTCCGCGTGTCATCGCCTCGGAGAAAGGTCCCGACGGCGTTGCGAAACGGGAACCCTCAAGGGGATCCAGCGCTCGATGCAGATTGATGATGCTCTGCCGGGCGATACTGCCGTAGGCAAACAGCATGAAAAATCCGACCACCGCGCTTACGACCCAGCGATTGCGCTTTTTCCCCGCGGTTGCCGGACGGCCCGTGCGGCCGCCGACCCGTCGGGTGTAAGCCAGCGATATCTGATTCGCCAAGCGCTGCAGGCGCAAATGCGTCAACAGCCACACCGCCCGGCTCCCGGATGCGGCGCTCGTTGCCGAGCCGCCCGTCATACGTTCTCGGACTCCGCCGTCACGGCCAAGAATACTTCCTCGAGCGTCCCTCCCGAGGTCACGTTTTCTTTCAGTTCCTGGGGACTGCCGGTGGCAACCAGCTCACCATGATGAATGATGCCTATGCGGCTGCAGAGCCGCTCCGCCATGTCGAGTATGTGAGTCGACAGAAAGATCGTCGTGCCCTGGTCCGCACTCTTGCGCAAGCGCAGCTGCACATCCCGCGAAGCGCGAGGATCCAGACCGTTGGTGGGTTCGTCGAGAATCAACACCGATGGCTCGTGAATGAGCGCGCAGGCCAGCCCCAGTTTCTTTTTCATACCCATGGAATAATTGACGGCGAATTCCTCTGCAACCTGATCCAGGCCCAGCTCGGACATCAGTCGTTCGGTGCGCAGCGACGACTCCGCTCGCGTCAGGCCATGCATTTCGCCGATGAATTGCAGAATTTCGCGCCCGCGCAAATAGTCGTAGAAAATCGGACTATCAGGCAGGTAGCCGACATGGCGCTTGACCTCGGCGGCATCCCGGTGGCAATCAAGGCCCGCGATCCGCACGCTGCCGCCGCTCGGGACCAAGATGCTCATCATCATGCGGATCGTGGTGGTTTTTCCGGCGCCGTTGGGTCCCAGAAAGCCGAACATCTCGCCCTTGGGCACCGTGAGAGTCAACGGCGCAAGCGCGCGAAACGTGCCGTAGATCTTGGAGAGTTCTAAGAATTCGATCATTCGCCTTCCCTGGAACTTTTGGCTATTTGGGCGGCCTGGACGGACACCTAGCCTAGCAGGCCGGCGCGGCAACGCGAATTTCTACTGAAGATCAGCTTTTCCAGAAAGTGACGAGTACGAAAACGATTGCGATGACGGTCAACCCCACATGTCCCAGGGCGGCATGCGACTCGGCGAGCAAATCATTGGCCTCGGGCTCACGGGGAATCAGGCGGGCGAAGGCGGACAGAAACAGCATCCCCCAAGAATAATGGCGCCGGCGGATAAAAGCGTGATTCGATTCACGTCTCTTTAGCGGGAAAGGCTTGACCTTCGAAAAATTGCCCGCTCATCGTCATCATCCACGGTTCCGGTCGTATGCGGCGCAATCGCGTTCAACTCCTGAAACGGCGGCGGTTCTAACAATTCAGGATCCTCTACTGTCATGGCGGGCGGCGACCTGTCTGGGTATTCAGGCGCACAATGCGCCTATATCATGACAATGGTCTGTCAGACGATGGGGGAGTTGGCTGGTGAACGCTCTTACACGAATCCTCTTCGGCGCCGTTACCGCCATTTTTCCCGCGGCGCTTTTTGCGCAATCCCCGTCCGCGCCGGCCGCAATCGATCAATTCGCGCGGCTGCAGGAGGAGTTGCGCCGCACGCACGAGAGCGGCGATGCCGCGGCATACCTGGCGACTGCCCAGTCAATGTATTCATTTCTGAACGGCTCGCCGCGCGCCACGCTGCAGCTGATGAGTGCGGAAAGCTTCGCCGGAAAGGCCGACGAGGCACTGCACCGTTTTTCTCAATTTGTGGCAATGGGCCAGGCGAATGAGGACGTGCTGAAAGCCAAATCATTCGATCCGCTGCGCGGTCTACCCAGATACAAAAGCATTTACGCCGACATGGCCGCCAACAACACCACTAAGTCCGCCGCCGCCGTGGTTTTTCAGCTGCAAAGCGCGGCACGGATTCCCGAGGACATCGACTACAACGCTGAAACCCAGCATTTTTATATCAGCACCGTCCTTGGAAAACAGATCCTCCAAGTGGACATGGCCGGCCATACGAGATTGTTCGCCAGCGCACCGGATCAGTGGCCCATGGTGGCCCTGAAAGTCGATTCACGAAACCAGGTTCTCTGGGCAACGGAAGTGGCATTGGATGGGTTTGCAGCCGCTGCGAAGGCGGACTGGGGAAGATCCGCGATCCTACAATACGACCTGCACTCGGGGCGGCTTTTGCACCGCATTGAAGGGCCGCCAAAGGCGGCTTTGGGCGACATGACGCTGGCGGCGAATGGCGATCCGATCGTGTCCGATGGCGAACAGGGCGGCATTTACCGGGTCAGCGGCGCCGACCCACGGATCCAACGTATTGATGCCGGCGATTTCGTATCCCCGCAGACAGCGGCCGCGCTCCCAGACGGTATTCACCTTCTCGTGCCGGACTATGTACGCGGCCTGGGCTTGCTCGACCTGAAGACCAAACATGTCGACTGGATTCCCATGGAAGGGAAGCACGCACTGAGCGGCATCGACGGACTCTATGCGCTCGGCAACACGCTGATTGCCACGCAGAACGGTACTTCGCCTGAAAGAGTCGTGCGATTTGCCATGAGTGCGCCCGAGACCCGCGTGCTCTCCGAATCCATCATTGAGCGCGCAACTCCGACGCTGGGCGATCCGACGCACGGAGTCGTGGTCGGCGACTATTTCTACTACATCGCCAATTCAGGCTGGGACGTTCTCGATGAGCACGGCAATTTGCTCGAAGGCAAAAGTCTGCCCATCAGCTCCGTAATGCGTGCAAAGGTCATCTGAGGCCTTTTGCCGCCAGATGCGAGCGATGGAAAACTGAAAGCTCGCGCCATCCGGCCCATACCCGCGCTCCTCGGCGTGCAATCGATAAACAGTTGCCTTCCGCTGACACTTGCCCATGTCGATTGTGTAGAGGACATTCACCCCGAGTGACTGCGCCGTGCCGGGCGCCAATAAAAAGGCCCCGAACCCTAAGCAGTCCGAGGCCATATTTTTCTTAAATACTTCTTCTTATCGCTTTATTCTGCCGCTTCCGTGTCCCCCGCCGGTACTGCGTCGTCCGAGTCGCCCATTCCGCCGCCGACATCCATGAAACTGCGGCGACGGCTGTCGTCCGAGGCGCGTCGACGCCGGGCATGATACGCGAAGCCGGTTCCTGCGGGAATGAGACGTCCCACGATGACGTTTTCCTTCAGGCCGCGCAGGTCGTCCTTCAAGCCCCGTACCGCCGCCTCGGTGAGGACGCGGGTGGTCTCTTGGAACGATGCCGCGGAAATGAAGGATTCCGTCGCCAACGACGCCTTGGTGATGCCCAACAACAGCGGCTCCCAGGTCGACTGGTGCTTGCCCTCGGTCTTTTGCTTCGCAATCACGTCGAGCAGTCGGCCGCGATCCATCTGTTCGCCGCGTAGCAGTGCCGAATCGCCGGCATCCAGCACTTCGATCTTGCGCAGCATCTGGCGCACGATGACCTCGATATGCTTGTCGTTGATCTTCACGCCCTGCAGGCGATAGACGTCCTGGATCTCGCGAACCAGGTAGTTGGCCAGCGCCTCGACACCCTGCAGGCGCAGAATATCGTGCGGGTTCGGCTCGCCGTCGGCGATGACTTCGCCCTTCTCGACCTGTTCGCCTTCGAACACGTTGAGATGCCGCCACTTCGGAATCAACTCCTCGTACTTATCGGTGCCTTCGTTGGTGATGATCAAGCGGCGCTTGCCCTTGGTTTCCTTGCCGAAGCTCACCGTGCCCGAACGCTCCGCGAGAATCGCGGAATCCTTCGGCTTGCGGGCTTCGAACAAGTCGGCCACGCGCGGCAAACCGCCGGTGATGTCGCGAGTCTTCGAAGACTCTTGCGGGATACGCGCAATGACATCGCCCACCGACACCTTGGAACCGTCTTCCAGGCTCACGATCGCGCCCGCCGGCAGCGCGTACACCGCCGGAATATCCGTATTGGCGAAGGTCACTTCCTTGCCCTTGGCATTGGTCAAGCGCACCACAGGCCGCAGGTCCTTGCCGCCGGATCCACGTTGTTTCGGATCCAAGACCACCGTGCTGGACAAGCCGGTGACATCGTCCACCTGGGTCGTGACGGTGATGCCGTCGACGAAGTCGGAGAACTTGATCATGCCGGCCACTTCCGTGACTACCGGGTGGGTATGCGGATCCCAGTTGGCAACCGACTGGCCTGCCGCGACCACGTCGGCGTCGTTGACCGTGATGGTGGCGCCATACGGAATCTTGTAGCGCTCACGCTCCCGGCCGAACTCATCCACCACGCCCAATTCACCGGAGCGCGACACCGCGACCAGGTGCCCTCGCTCGTGGCGCACCGTCTTGATGTTGTGCAGGCGAATCGTGCCCTTGCTCTTCACTTCGACGCCATTGGCCGCCGCCGCTCGCGAGGCCGCGCCGCCGACGTGGAAGGTACGCATGGTCAGCTGTGTGCCCGGCTCGCCGATCGATTGCGCCGCGATGACGCCGACCGCCTCGCCCATGTTGATGCGATGCCCGCGGCCCAGATCTCGGCCGTAGCATTGCGCGCAAACACCGTAACGGGTTTCGCACGTGATCGGTGAACGCACCATGACCTGATCGACGCCCATTTTCTCCAGCAACTTGACCAATTTTTCGTCGATCAACGAGCCGGCCTTGACCAGCACTTCGCCGCTGGAAGCGACGCTCACGTCCTCGGAGACCACGCGGCCCAACACGCGCTCGCCCAATCCCTCGACGACATCGCCGCCTTCGACGATCGGGGTGATGGACAGACCATTGACGGTGCCGCAATCGATCTCGGTGACCACCAGGTCCTGGGCCACGTCGACCAAACGGCGTGTCAGGTAACCGGAGTTGGCGGTCTTCAACGCTGTATCGGCCAAGCCTTTACGCGCGCCGTGAGTCGAAATGAAGTACTGCAGTACGTTCAAGCCTTCGCGGAAATTCGCCGTGATCGGCGTTTCGATGATGGAGCCATCGGGTTTCGCCATCAGGCCGCGCATGCCGGCCAGCTGACGAATCTGCGCCGCGGAACCGCGAGCGCCCGAATCGGCCATCATGAAGATCGAATTGAACGACTTCTGACGAACCTTGTTGCCCTTGGAGTCATTGACCTCATCGGTTCCCAACTTCTCCATCATGGCCTTGGCCACTTGGTCATTGGTGCGCGACCAGATGTCGACCACCTTGTTGTAACGCTCGCCGTTGGTGACCAATCCTGAGGAGTATTGCTCCTGGATCTCCTTCACTTCCTTCTCGGCCGTGGCCAGGATCTTGACCTTCGACTGCGGTACGACCATGTCGTCCACACCGATCGACACGCCCGAACGCGTCGCGTACTGAAAGCCGGTGTACATCAGCTGATCGGCGAACACGACCGTTTCCTTCAAACCCACGGTGCGGTAGCACGCGTTGATCGTTCCGGAAATGATCTTCTTGGTCATATCCTGGTTGATGGCATCGAACGACAGACCCTTCGGCAGGATCTCGGACAGCAAAGCGCGTCCGGCGGTGGTATCGACCACGCGGATGTTCTTCACCAGCTGGCCGCCGGCATCGCGGACGTGCTCGACGAGACGCACCTTGACCTTCGCCTGCAGGTCGATATTGCGGCTCTCGTAGGCGCGATGTACTTCGCTGACATCGCCGAACGCCATGCCCTCGCCTTTCGCACCGACCTTTTCACGGGTCATGTAATAAAGTCCGAGCACCACGTCCTGCGACGGAACGATGATCGGCTCGCCGTTCGCGGGCGACAGAATGTTGTTGGAGGACATCATCAGCGCGCGCGCTTCCAGCTGTGCCTCGATGGACAGCGGCACGTGCACGGCCATTTGGTCGCCGTCGAAGTCGGCGTTGAAGGCCGTGCAGACCAGCGGATGCAGCTGGATCGCCTTGCCCTCGATCAGCACGGGCTCGAAAGCCTGAATGCCGAGGCGGTGCAAGGTGGGTGCGCGATTCAACAGCACCGGATGCTCGCGGATCACCTCTTCCAGGATGTCCCACACTTCCGGTCCTTCACGCTCCACCAGGCGCTTCGCGGCCTTGATGGTCGAGGCCTCGCCGCGCAGCTGCAGCTTGGAGAAGATGAACGGCTTGAACAGTTCCAGCGCCATTTTCTTCGGCAACCCGCATTGATGCAGACGCAGCGTCGGGCCGACCACGATGACCGAGCGGCCTGAGTAATCGACTCGCTTGCCGAGCAGGTTCTGACGGAACCGGCCCTGCTTGCCCTTGATCATGTCCGCCAGGGACTTGAGCGGGCGCTTGTTGGTGCCGGTGATGGCACGGCCGCGGCGGCCGTTGTCGAGCAGCGCATCCACCGCCTCTTGCAGCATGCGCTTTTCGTTGCGCACGATGATATCCGGCGCGTTCAGCTCGAGGAGCCGGCGCAAACGGTTGTTGCGGTTGATGACGCGGCGATACAGATCGTTCAAGTCGGAGGTGGCGAAGCGGCCGCCGTCGAGCGGTACCAACGGACGCAGGTCAGGCGGCAGCACCGGCAGAACGGTCAGCACCATCCACTCCGGTTTGTTGCCCGATTCCATGAACGCTTCGATCAGCTTCAGCCGCTTGGAGAGCCGCTTGATCTTGGTCTCGGAGTTGGTGTTCGCCATGTCCTCGCGGACTTTGACCACCTCGGACGGCAGATCCATGGACTTGAGCAGCTCATGCACCGCTTCGGCGCCCATGCGCGCGTCGAATTCATCGCCGTGCTCTTCGATCGACTCCAGATACATCTCGTCGGTGAGCAACTGACCGCGCTGCAGCGAGGTCATGCCCGGATCGACGACCACGAAGGCCTCGAAGTACAGCACGCGCTCGATTTCGCGCAAGGTCATGTCCAGCATCAAGCCGATGCGCGAGGGCAGCGACTTCAAGAACCAGATGTGCGCGGTCGGGCTCGCGAGCTCGATGTGTCCCATGCGCTCGCGGCGCACCTTGGACTGCGTCACTTCGACGCCGCACTTCTCGCACACCACGCCGCGGTGCTTCAGGCGCTTGTACTTGCCGCACAGGCACTCGTAATCCTTCACGGGCCCGAAGATCTTGGCGCAGAACAGGCCGTCGCGTTCCGGTTTGAAGGTGCGGTAGTTGATGGTTTCCGGCTTTTTTACCTCGCCGTACGACCAGGAGCGGATCATGTCCGGCGAGGCAAGTCCGATCTTGATCGAATCGAAATTCTCGACCGGTACTTGCTGCTTGAACAACTTGAGTAAGTCTTTCATTGATTAGGCCTCGCTCTCTAGTTCGATGTTGATGGCCAAGGAACGAATCTCCTTCACCAGCACATTGAACGATTCCGGCATGCCGGCTTTCATTTCATGGTTGCCATCGACAATCGCCTTGTACATCTGCGTGCGTCCGTTGACGTCATCCGACTTGACGGTGAGCATTTCCTGCAAGGTGTACGCGGCGCCATAAGCCTCCAGCGCCCACACTTCCATCTCGCCGAAGCGTTGGCCGCCGAACTGCGCCTTGCCGCCCAACGGCTGTTGGGTGACCAGGCTGTACGGCCCCGTGGAGCGCGCATGCATCTTGTCGTCGACCAGGTGGTTCAACTTCAGCATGTACATGTAGCCCACCGTGACCGGCCGCTCGAATTGCTCGCCGGTTCGACCATCGTGCAAGGTGGTCTGGCCGGAGGTCGGCAGGTCCGCAAGCGTCAGAAGATTTTTGATTTCCTCTTCGCTGGCGCCGTCGAACACCGGCGTCGCCATCGGCACGCCCTTCTTCAGGTTGCTGGCCAGCTCGATCACTTCGGCATCGCTCATGGACTTGATGTCTTCCTTCTGTCCGCCGGTCTCGTTGTAGACCTGACCCAGGAATTTGCGCAGCTCGACAATGGCATGCTGGGCTTCCAGCATCTTGCCGATCTTCGCGCCCAAGCCCTTCGCGGCCCAGCCCAAGTGAGTCTCGAGGATTTGCCCGATGTTCATGCGCGAGGGCACGCCCAACGGATTCAGCACGATGTCCACCGGCGTGCCATCGGCCATGTACGGCATGTCCTCGACCGGAACGATGGAGGAAATCACGCCCTTGTTGCCGTGGCGTCCCGCCATCTTGTCGCCCGGTTGCACACGGCGCTTCACCGCCAGGTACACCTTGACCATCTTGAGCACGCCCGGCGCCAGATCATCGCCCGCGGTGATCTTCGCCTTCTTTTCCTCGAAGCGCTTTTCAAACGCCTTGCGCTGACCCTTCAGCCGCTCGGAGACCGTCTCCAGCTGTGTATTGACATCCTCTTCCTTGAAGCGGATCTCGAACCACTGCTCGCGCGGCAAGTCCGCCAAATAGGCATCATCGATCTGCGTACCCGACTTGATCTTCTTCGGGCCGGCTTCCGCAGCCTTGCCTTCGATCATGCCGCGCACGCGCTGGAACAAATCGTCTTCCAGGATGCGTTGCTGATCGGCCAAGTCCTTGCGTACCCGCTCCAGTTCCGATTTTTCGATCGCCAGGGCCCGCGAGTCCTTTTCGACCCCGTCGCGCGTGAACACCCGCACATCGATCACGGTGCCGTCCATGCCGGGAGGCACGCGCAGCGAGGTGTCCTTAACGTCCGAAGCCTTCTCGCCGAAGATCGCCCGCAGCAGCTTCTCTTCCGGCGTCAGCTGGGTCTCGCCCTTCGGCGTGACCTTGCCGACCAGAATGTCGCCGGCGCGCACTTCCGCACCGATGAAGGCAATACCGGCCTCATCGAGCTTCGCCAACGCCGAATCGCCCACATTGGGGATATCGGCCGTGATTTCCTCGGGCCCCAACTTGGTGTCGCGCGCGACGCAGGTGAGTTCCTCGATGTGAATGGTGGTGAAGCGATCTTCCTCGACCACGCGCTCCGAGATCAGGATCGAGTCCTCGAAGTTGTAGCCGTTCCAGGGCATGAAGGCCACCAGCAGGTTCTGGCCGAGCGCAAGCTCGCCCAGATCCGTCGAGGGGCCGTCCGCCAGCACGTCGCCGCGCTTGATCGAATCGCCGGCATTGACCAGCGGCCGCTGATTGATGCAGGTGTTTTGGTTCGAGCGCGTGTACTTGGTGAGCGAATAGATGTCGACGCCCGGCTCGCCGGCTGTCGTTTCATCATCGTTCACACGGACCACGATGCGCGAAGCATCGACCGAATCCACGCTGCCGCCGCGCCGCGCCACAACCGTGACGCCGGAGTCGATCGCCACCGCGCGTTCCATCCCGGTGCCCACCAACGGGGTTTCCGAACGCAGCGTCGGGACCGCCTGGCGCTGCATGTTCGATCCCATGAGTGCGCGGTTCGCGTCGTCATGTTCCAAGAACGGAATCAATGAGGCCGCCACCGACACAATCTGCTTCGGTGAGACGTCCATGTAATTGATCTTGTCGGGCGAAGACAACGTGAACTCGTTCTGCGTGCGGCAGGAGATCAAGTCGTCGGTGAACTCGCCTTTCTCGCTCAAGGTCGCATTCGCCTGCGCGATCATGTACTGGCCTTCTTCAATGGCCGACAGATAATCGATCTTCTCCGTCACCTTGCCGTTGGTGACCCGGCGATACGGAGTCTCGAGGAATCCGTAGTCATTGGTGCGCGCATAGACGGCCAGTGAATTGATCAAGCCGATGTTCGGACCTTCCGGCGTTTCGATCGGGCACACCCGACCGTAGTGCGTCGGATGCACGTCGCGGACTTCGAATCCGGCGCGTTCGCGCGTCAGACCGCCTGGGCCAAGCGCCGAGACGCGGCGCTTGTGCGTGACTTCCGAGAGCGGATTGTTCTGGTCCATGAACTGCGACAGCTGCGAGGAGCCGAAAAATTCCTTCACCGCGGCGGCGACCGGCTTCGCGTTGATCATTTCCTGCGGCATGATCGGTTCGCTTTCGGCAATCGTCAGACGCTCCTTCACGGCGCGTTCGACCCTCACCAAGCCGATGCGGAAGGCGTTCTCGGCCATTTCACCGACGCTGCGGACGCGGCGGTTGCCGAGGTGATCGATGTCATCCACATGGCCGTTGCCGTTGCGGATATCGATCAGGGTCTTCATGACCTCGATGATGTCTTCCTTGCTCAATACGCCCGATCCGGTGATTTCCTCACGGCCGACGCGGCGGTTGAACTTCATGCGCCCCACCGGCGACAGGTCATAGCGCTCGCCGTTGAAGAACAGGTTTTGAAACAGGTTCTCGGCCGCATCCTTGGTCGGCGGCTCGCCGGGACGCATCATGCGATAGATTTCCACCAGCGCCTCGAGGCGGGTCTTGGTGGGATCGATGCGCAGGGTGTCCGAGATATACGGACCGCGGTCCAGGTCGTTCACGTACAAAGTGCGAATCGAGGTGATGCCGCTCTCGATGAGCTTCGCCACGGTGGGAACGGTGAGGATTTCATTGGCCTTCGCCAGGATCTCGCCGGTTTCCGTGTTGACGATGTCATGCGCCAGCACCTTGCCTTGCACGTATTCGGTGGGCACGGGAAGGCGCTTGACGCCCGCTTCCTCGAGCTCCTTGACGTGGCGCGCCGTGATGCGGCGGCCTTCCTCGACAATGATTTTCTTGCCGACGCGGATCTCGAATGCGGCGGTCTCGCCGCGCAAACGCTGCGGGATGATTTCGAATTCGATTTCTTTCTTCGACAAGTGGAACACATTCTTCTCGAAGAAGATGTCGAGAATCTGCTCCTCGGTCAGCCCGAGCGCGCGCAGAATGATGGTCACCGGCAATTTGCGGCGGCGATCGATGCGCGCGAACACGCAATCCTTGGGGTCGAACTCGAAGTCCAACCACGAACCACGATACGGAATGATGCGGGCGGAGAACAGCAGCTTGCCCGACGAATGGGTCTTGCCGCGATCATGATCGAAGAACACGCCCGGGCTGCGATGCAGCTGCGAGACGATGACGCGCTCGGTGCCGTTGATGATGAAGGTGCCGTTGTCAGTCATGAGGGGCAGCTCGCCCAGGTACACTTCCTGCTCGCGCACGTCCTTGACCGGCTTTTTCGCGCCGCTGGCTTCCTTATCGAGCACCACGAGGCGCACTTTCACTCGCAACGGCGCCGCGTAGGTCAAACCGCGCAGCTGGCATTCCTTGACGTCGAATACCGGTTCGCCCAGGCGGTAACTCACGTACTCGAGAGTCGCGTTCCCGGAGTAGCTGGAAATGGGGAACACGCTGTCGAAGGCGGCGTGCAAGCCGATTTCATCGCGCTTGGATTCCGCGGTATCCGCTTGCAAGAATCGCCGGTACGAATCCAATTGGATCGCCAGCAGGTACGGCGTGCCGAGGATGCTCGGACGCTTACCAAAGTTCTTGCGGATGCGCTTCTTTTCGGTGAACGAATAGGCCATATGAGGATCACCCTTTTCCAGTATCACGGCGCGTTTGCGCGCCAAAATTAACGAGGTCTAAAGCGACCCCGCCCTAAAATTCAAATCAAAGGCGCAGGCGACGGCTGCCGCTGGATTTCAGCGGCAACCATCGAACTGCGCATATCGGCAATAATCACTACTTGATGGCAGCCTTGGCGCCCGCGGCCTCGAGCTTCGTCTTGATCGCCTCGGCATCCGCCTTCGGAATGCCTTCCTTGACCGTCGAAGGCGCGCCTTCGACCAGGTCCTTCGCTTCCTTCAAGCCCAAACCGGTGATCTCGCGGATGACCTTGATGACGCCGACCTTGTTGGCGCCGAACTCGGTCATGGTCACGGTGAATTCGGTCTGCGCTTCCGCTGCCGGAGCCGCCGCACCGCCGCCACCGCCCGCCGCCGCCGCGGCTACGGGAGCGGCAGCCGTGACGTTGAACTTCTTTTCCATATCGGCGATCAGCTCGACCACTTCCATGACGGTCATCTTGGAAATTGAGTCGAGGATTTCGTCTTTCGTAACAGCCATTATCGTCTCCAAATAAATATGGGTTTGGTTAAACCCGAATCAGGTTATTTCGCCGCCGCCTCAGCGCTCTTCTTGGCTTCAAGAACAGCAGCCAACGTCCGCACCAACTTCGAGTTGGGGGCAGCCAACGTTCCAACGAACTTCGCAATCGGCGCTTTGAGCACGCCCAACATCTTGGATAACGCCTGCGCGCGCGTGGGCAGTGAAGCCACCCGCTCGAGTGAATCGGCCTTGAGCAGTTGCCCGCCCAAGGAGACGATCGTCGTCACCAGTTTGTCGTTGTCCTTGCTAAATGCCTTGACGATGCGGGCGGCAGCGCCCGGATCGTCGTTGGAAAATGCCAGGACAATCGGTCCTTTCAACGCCGGAGAAATGCACTCGAAAGAAGTGCCGGCAACCGCCTTGCGCGCGAGCGTGTTCTTGACGATCCGCAGATATACGCCTTCCTTGCGCGCCTTGGCGCGCAGGTCGGTCATCTGCGTCACGGTCAAGCCACGGTTTTCGGCGCCCACCACGGACAGGGCTTTCGCCGCGACCGCGTTGACTTCTGCCACCACGACTTTCTTCTCTTCTAACTTGAGTGCCATCGATAGGTTCCCCGTAGAGAAGCGTCACACAACAGACACGAACGCCGCCGCTCGCATCCACCCTTTGAGTACTCGTGTACTCAGGTGCGACCTTCTCAGGCATTCCTGATTCCGGTCCCACCATCTGCGCAGGCTGCCTTTAAGAGTCGAGGTTCTTAAAAAACCTTACTCGCCTGCGGTCTTCGAAGGTGGGTGCGGGAAGCGTTAGCTTCCCGCAGCCCTCCAACTACTCATGCGCTTGCGCGCATGTTTCCATGCGCTTCGCGCAACAATTCCCGGGGTCGAAACGACCCCGTCCTTTAAATCTTTACCAAGCCCAGACTCGACTGATCGACCGCGACCCCGGGGCCCATGGTCGAGGACACGGTCAGCTTCTTCAGGTACACACCCTTGGAAGTCGCCGGCTTGATCTTCTGCAGATCGTTCACCAGCGCCAGGAGATTTTCCTTCAGCGCGCTCGGCTCGAAATTCGCGCGTCCGATCTGCGCGTGCACGATGCCGGCCTTGTCGGTGCGGTAACGCACCTGCCCGGACTTCGCATTCTTCACCGCTTCGGCCACATTCGGCGTGACCGTGCCCACTTTGGGGTTCGGCATGAGGCCGCGAGGTCCCAAGATCTGTCCGAGCTGTCCAACGATGCGCATGGCATCGGGGCTGGCGATCACCACGTCAAAATCGATCTGTCCGGCCTTCACCTTCTCGGCCAGATCCTCGAAACCGACAATGTCCGCGCCCGCGGCTTTGGCGGCATCGGCATTCTTGCCCTGGGTAAATACCGCGACGCGCACCGTTTTACCGGTGCCATGCGGCATCACCGTCGAGCCGCGCACTTGCTGGTCCGACTTGGTGGCATCGACGCCTAAGTTCACCGAGACGTCCACCGACTCGTTGAACTTCGCGGTGGCGAATTCCTTCACCAGCTTCAACGCGTCGTCAATCGGATAGCTCTTGCCCGGCGGCAGCTTTTCCTTCCAACCCTTGGTTCGTTTGGCTACGGCAGGCATGTCACATTCCCTCCACGTCAACGCCCATGCTGCGGGCGCTGCCGGCGATGGTGCGCACGGCCGCGTCCAGGCTGGCCGCGGTCAAATCAGGCATTTTCACCTTGGCGATGTCCTCGAGCTGCTTGCGGGTCACTTTCCCGACTTTCGCCGTATTCGGCGTGGCGCTGCCCTTGGGAATGCCGAGCGCCTTGGCAATGAGCACGGACGCCGGCGGCGTCTTCATGATGAAGGTAAAGCTGCGGTCGCTATATACCGTTATCACTACTGGGGTCGGTAATCCTTTTTCCAAGGCCTGGGTCTGCGCATTGAACGCTTTGCAGAACTCCATGATGTTGACGCCCTGTTGGCCCAATGCCGGGCCCACTGGCGGGCTGGGGTTGGCCTGGCCTGCAGGGATCTGCAGCTTGATATAGCCTGTGACTTTCTTCGCCATCTAACGCTCCTGTGGGTACAAGCGCCTCCCCCGTAAGGGAAGCTCCCCGGTTAAATCAACCTTTCTCGACTTGCGAGAAATCCAATTCCACGGGCGTCGAACGCCCCAGGATCTGCACCGCCACCTGCAGCCGGTTCTTTTCGTAATTCACGGACTCGACCACGCCGTTG
>Ga0307474_10001055_pt1 | contig 20044 bp, 26 predicted proteins | sample atmos_gasesECM1C_2_FD_203312 | JGI IMG/M metagenome (GOLD analysis project Ga0307474, IMG submission 203312) | Hardwood forest soil microbial communities from Morgan-Monroe State Forest, Indiana, United States - atmos_gasesECM1C_05 | ecosystem: Environmental > Terrestrial > Soil > Temperate... | reverse complement strand
GACCTAGGGATTACACTCGAGAGCTGATCTGCCGGCATCTCGAAATTTGTATGGGCCTATCGAACCTACTTGCTGGACTGGCCGACGCTCGGCGCCTTGCCGAGCTCTTGGGCCATATCGAGGTGGTGCTGCAACGTAGGCAACGTCTTGCCGGCCCAATCCTTCAGATCGGCATTGTCGCCGCTCTTGGCGTAGCGCTCAAACAATGAGACCGCGTCCTTGTGGGCGCTCGCTTGGTCGGAGTCGAAGTCAGAGCTGAAATCCTTGCCCGACGCGTCCTTCAGCTTGTCCAGCTTACTCTGTTGCGAGCTGTCGAGCGTGCTCGGCAGCTCCGCCTTGACTTTGCCGCCACTGACCATCTGCTTCAGGTCGCTCGAAGTCTTGGTGTGATCGGCCACCATCTGCTGGGCGAACGACTTCTCCTGTGTATTTCCCTTCTGCTCCGCGAGCTTGCTCGATTCGATTTCGAACATGTCGCTGATTGCGACCTCCTTGACGAAGTCAGCCGTCGTAGGCGCAATGCCCAGCACGGAATTGACGCCGGTCTTTTCACCGACGGATTGAGCAAGTACTGGGCTTGCCAGCAGAACGCAGCCCAATACGATGATTTCAGGCTTCATGATTTCGATCCTCCGCTCCTCGGCCGCGCTCGCCTTCGCGGCGTGAATGATGCTCACCAATCCGCGGCTACCGACGTTGTTCCAGTCGAGTTAGCGACCGGCGGGTCGCCGGTCTCAGCCGGCCGAACGCTAATGCAGCGGCACGGTACTCGATTGCGCCGCCGGCCTCACCGCCACATGCTGGGCGCGGTACCGAGCGCTTTTTGGCCTACGCGCTTGAGATCGTCGACAGACCTCTCGCCGTTCGTTGCGGCCTCGAGGAGCTTGGATGCGACATGCGCACGCGCGCCGGTCTCGTACTGGGATAGGTGTTCGCAGACTTCGTCCAGGACCGCGCGCAGAAGCGCGGTCGTCTCGATATCGAACATTGGATTTCCCCCGTCGGCAGGAGGTGAGAAAATGTATCGCGCCACGATGCGTTCCGTCGCCCTGCAGGAAATGCGACGGCAAGGCGCGGTTGAGCCGCAGCGCCCTGGACTACGGCAGGAGCGGCGCCCGGGGCGTTCCGAGGTGCTCGGCGACGGCGCCGACGCACCGGGCGTGTTGCCGTCGCTCGGCCGCAAACTCTGCGGCGTCGATCGAGGGCCGCAGGCGGTAGCCTGCTGCCTTGAGGCGGGCGCAGACGGCTTGCGCCTGGTTCGCGGTCGTCGGATCGTCCTTGGGCTCGAGACCGATCAGACCGATGATTTCTCCGATCAGACGCAGGCCTTCTTGGCGGAGCAGGACAGCGGCGGCACGGCTCACCGGATCGTCGACGACCATTTCGAAGATGAGTGCCAAGTCCATCAGCGCGCCGAGGGCAGCTGGCCAGCCCGCACCGGTGCTCACCGACCGGAAGTAGATCAAGGACGGATGCGTGGCATGGGTCTGGAGCACGGAGGCGCACCAGTCGCGCCCGTCGTAGAGCGTGTGCCGGATCTCCTCCGGAGCGTCGAGCCCGGCGTAGCGCTCCAGGATCCCGATGGCTGAGGGAGGCTCGCCCGACGTGGTGGTGATCTTCAGGACGCCGGAGTCCCGCCGTGAGATGCCCTCCTGCACTTCGAGCAGGTAGGTGACCGCCATCGTCAATACGGCCAGGCCGCAGAATCCGGAGGCGACCAGAACCCAGCGTGCAGGCCCGTGCGCCTCTATGCCGCTGAGACCTACGGTCGCCAGCGCGCTTCCGGCGATAAACATCGCCTGTTCGAGACTATCCGCGGGCGGAGAGAACCAGTTGCCGAACCCGTGGGCGATCAATCCGAAGCCCAGGAGTAGTAGGAACATCCAGGCGACGAAGGACCCCATGAGAACGGAGGGCGCGAAACCTGTTGAAATGCCGGTTTTCCCTCGGCGGATCATTTTCCAGATCGGAAGCATCGTCGAGAGAAGCCACCGTGCGACGCGGAGCGAGCCCCTGCTCTCGCCCGGGACAACGACCGTGTCGAAGACGTCGCGTAGCGAGAGCCCGACAAGCAGGATGCCCAGGACGACCTCGATGGACCCGACGATCACGGCGAGGCGCTCGCCGCATGGCGCCGCATGTGCGATCTCCCAAAGAACGGTAACGCGCCCCGCGAGGGCGAGTTCCTGAGCGGCCGCGCGCCTAGCCTTCCTTCAGGACGGACTTGACTGCCTTCACTGGCCAATTTTCGCTGGCAGCAATCACGTGCACCTTGGCATTGCTATTTACGAGCATGTGCGAAGCCGATGTTTCATCGTGCGGTGCTCGGGATCGATATGCAGGACGACCGCTCCAACCATGAATATCCATTCAAGAAAGTTCCGGGCAGGTTCCTGCAACTCCCCGGTTGGCCGCTCGTTGACTGGGGGAGCTATCAATGGAGGATCGCAACATGAAAAAGCTTGCTTGTGTACTGGCTGCTGTAGCGACGGTAGCGGTCGGAGCACCGACGATAGCCAGCGCGGCAGAGTTTGGTTTCAGTGTTGGCGGTGACCACGATTACTACCGTGACCGCGATTACCGCGGACCCCGTGCCGAAATCTACAGGCATGATCGCGGCCTGCACCGAGGTTGGTATCATCATGACCGGGATTACTACGGCGACCGAGGCGTCGTGATTAGGCGCGGTTATAGTGATGTTTATTAATCGAGTGATGGCCCCCTTCGAGGGGCCATTTCTTTGCTGGGGACTCTCAACCGGACACGCGCAGCGTATGATCGCCTGCTTGTAAACTCAGCTCAGGCGTCGCACCGGAAGTTTTGCCTGCCCCTGCCACGTCTCGGGTCGAAGCGGCTCTGGCGCAGGCCGTAGCGGCTTCCAAGGCGGAGCGCGCTGTAGCACGAACCTTCCGCCCACGACCTTGGTTATCGTCACCGCGCATGTTCCCCACGCGGAAGGAACGTGAGGCGAAATGGCAGCCAAGCCACCGAAGCAGGACAGAGCGAAGAAGCGCGCGCCGCGACTCTGGCAAGAAACTGTAGATCGGCCGGTGCTCTCGGAAGCACCGTTTCCCGGCTACGCGAGGGCAACGGTCGAACAAGCGCAACTGAACCGCAAAATGTCCGAATGGGCGGCGGCGCGGGAGTCTTCGCCGCCCAGAACGGTCCCAGCCCGTATCGGCCGGCTCGCCCGGCTCTTGGCCGGCAGCATCAGGCCGCGGCTCGGTAATTGACAGCTTTTTCCGCGATCCTTGTCAGCGCGTCGTCCGTCTTCTTTTCCTCGGACAAGGTCTGGTCGAACAACTTCGCCGCTTCGCTCATGTTCAGCTTCATAGCCCACGCCTTCAACGTGCCATAGCGCGAGATCTCGTAATGCTCGACGGCCTGCGCTGCCGCGAGAAGCCCCGCATCCAGCGCGGGCGTGTCGGCATATTCCTCTATGATCTCCTTACCCTCCTCGATGATTCCTTCGATGGCGTCACACTTCTTAGCTCGGGCCGGCTTGCCGAGAAGCTCGAACACCTGCTCGAGGCGCTCGACATGACCCTCCGTCTCGTCATGGTGTTTTTCGAAAGCGGCCTGCAAATCCTGCGATCTCGCCGCCTTGGCCATTTTCGGCAACGCTTTCAGTATTTGCTTTTCGGCGTAATAGATGTCCTTGAGGGTATCAAGGAAAAGTTCTTTCAGATCTTTCTCTTTGGTAGCCATGAGCACACTCCCTGTTAGATCCGAATAACCTGCCTTGTTGCAAAAACGTTCCAGTCAACCGCGCTGCGGCCAGCACTCCTGGAGTGTCGCGGTGGCGACCACATCGATCTGGTTCTGAAATCGCATCTAGCCCGGCAATACAGACGGAGGAACCTCTTTGGCGACCTCGTCCATTTCCTTCAGCTCGGGCTCCGCTCGGTGCCAGAACTCGTCGTCGTGACCTGCTGGCATTCCAGCCTGCTCCCAAAGCTGACGGGCGCGAATTCTGATCTGATCATCTGTGGGATGCGTCATTGATGCGAAGCTCATCTTTGCTGATCCCGAACCTATGCGCCCAGCATTTCATTTCCTTCGCATTGGCAACATGAATCTTGCTGCGATTGGCGGTTTCTTTTCTGGTCAAGGTATTCATGTGACTATCCACTATCAAAACGACCTGGTCGATCGAAGCCGAGCAGGCCGTCTCTCCAAAAGGAAATTCCCCATTTACGTCTAGGTTCAGGTGCGTGACGGCAGCGCGGCGTTTTTTCCATCTTCCCTGCGGCGTATTTCCCGACCGGCCCCGCTGTCGGCCGTCCGGCGACGCGGGAGGCGATCGACGTGCCCCCGCGCGCTTGTTTGGCTTTTCCGAATGAACCGGTCGCCGGCAATTGATCAACGGCCGCGCTAACAGCAGCGATCCAACCTATTTGTTCCGACGGCGCCGATGCTTATTTTTCGTAAACCGCTTCGCCCAGGTGAACGACCATCGGCGGATTTGGGGCGTTGATTGCTCGGTGCGGGGAGCACACCCAGGTGGAGAAGACCTCATGGTCGAAGACGTGCGACCGCCCCGTAGGCGCTTCAAGCAGCAGCTGCCGCTTCGGGCGCGCCTGCAGTTGGCAGCTCAAGAGTGCCTCAAGGCAGCGCAAGTCGAGCGATCCGAGAGCGAACGGGAGACCTTGCTTCGGGCCGCCCGGCGGTACCGAACTGCTGCGGACCTCGAGGAATGGCTGTCGTCGCCCAGCCTGAGGCCGCCCACCTGATGATCTGTCATCGGCCGTGACGATGAATGCGCGAGGCAGATTGCGCTACGCCAGGGGAGAAAGATTACAGCACATCGCAGGTGCGGTAGGCTTTGCCTTGGCGTTGTTTTTGGCGCGTCCCCCGCGCCGGCCGCCGGCGCGGCGCTACTACGGCTGAGGCCGCGGGAGCTCACGCCGTGAGCGAAGAAGTCCCGCTGGCGCCCTTCGTCTATGATGGCCTAGATCCTGTGCCCCAACCAAGACCGGCCATCGCGGAAGTCACCGAAGCTTTGAATTGGACTGTCGATCGGGTTACCGGTGCCGTTGACGCGGCCCGAAAACCGGGCATGCCTTTGAGCATTTTGGCCAACGTAGTGCGTGAAGCGCCGCTGGGCTCATTGCTGGTCGCATTTCTGTTGGGAGTTGCGGTTGCCCGGCGCCGCGCGCGCTGAGCCCTACATTTCGCGGCGCACCCCGATGAGGCTAAGGCGACCCAGTGCGAGCTTGATGAGGCAGGTCGCCCCAAAATGGGCTGGTGCTTTGTGCCGAGCGGCTCGCTTGTGGCGGGCGATATCATTGCTCGCTCAAAAAGTAGCTTTGGAAGCATTCGAGTACGGTGCCTTAGCTGCTGCCAAGCGGTTTATGCCGAACAGCAACGCAGGCCCAGCTTGGTGAACGCTTGGGGCCTTCGGGATGATCTCGTAGTCCTTTCGATTTGGTCCGGCATCTCAGTTCGCGGCGCCCTTCCACTGGGTCAGTCGCATTCTTGCGATTCGGCGGAAACGGGAGAGATGTCGGCCACTGTTGCCAGGCGCGTTGACCATGAATGTCAGCGAGAAGGCACCCGTAACATCGCGGCGGTCCAAGCCAGCGCAGTCGAGATCATCTGCGTTCTCGATCTTTCTGTTCCTGACGCCTTTCTATGCGGTCAGCGTTGTTCTCATGTGCAGGCTCGGGTTTGATGATTTCGACAGTTTTGCCCGACTGGTTGCCTGGGTTGTAGTGATACTTCCCAGACCCTTTTTCGCCTGGTTGCTTCTGCTTCGGATTCCTGTTGTTGGCCATTGAACGGCTCCTTCTGCGCGACAACGAAATCAGTCGAGGTCGGTTCCTTTGCGCGCTCAAAGCTCTCCGGCTCTCGACGTGCGGCGCTTAGGACAGCATGAGATTCCTGCCAATGGTCAATTCCGGACTCGCCGCAGGAACCTTCACGGCCTGGTGCGGCTTTAATCACATGTCTTATTATCAAAGGATGTTCGTATGAAAACGATCGTTGCTGGATGTGTGTTCGCCGCTTTCGCCATCTCGGGCGCCTATGCCGCCACGACAATGATGGCTGCACCTACGGAGAGTTGGACGGTTACGAACTACTATAAACAGGCCGTCTACGATCCGAAGAACTCAAAGATCGGCGATATCGATGATGTTCTTCTGGACAAGTCAGGAAAGGTCACAGGACTTGTCCTAGGTGTAGGCGGATTCTTGGGAGCCGGCGAGAAGGACGTCATCGTTCCTTTCACAGCCGTGAAGACCACCAAGAAGAACGATAAGTGGTGGCTTACGCTCGACGAGACAAAAGATGATCTGAAGAGTGCGCCGGGCTTTAAGTACGATACGGCGAGCACGACCTGGGTGCCCGATAAGAAATAGCTGCGAAGCCACCTGTGACGTCGCTTTCGATATTACGACCAAGCCGAACTGGTGGAAGCGACAGGAGCCTGTTGTGGTGGGGACCGGACTATATCTCGATTTACAACGATGCATACCGTCCGGTGCTTGGCGCTAAACACCCATGGGCGCTAGGTACGCCGGTTCGCGAATGCTGGTCGTCCATCAACGACGAACTGCTGAAACAGTTCGATCTGTCCCCTTGTGTGTTGCTGGGTCCGCCTCGAACGCTTGCTTCCCCTTTGCGGCCCATAGCTCACGCGCCTGTTCGCCCTGGTCGCTTTGGAGCTTGTCGGCCATCCAGAGCAGCGCGCCAAGGATGGTGGCGCGATCATCGCCGGTCAGGTCGACTACACGAGCCTTGACGACGAGGCCGCCGAGTTCGATGAGATGCCGCGTGCGCCTGCGGCGTTCGACCTGCCACGTGGAGCGCCGTCCGTGTTGCGGTCAGTTGTTGGTGCGTTTCGCCGCGCCCGGCTTTGAAAAAACGCGGTCCCGCGCCTGGCCCATGCCTAACTCTTTCCGGCCTCTTTTGTCTCGGCCAGCACGATCAGCGCGCCGGCCAGCTCATTGGCGTTAGGCGCATCTGCCCCGGTGGCCATGACAAGTTCGCCGAGCTGCTGCACCTTGCGGCTCTTGAGGTCGCGCGCCTTTTCCCCAAGTGCCTTCAGTTCGGTATCAAAGTCCCGTGGCTTGCGCATCGTCGTCTCCGTCAGTGTTGATGGAGAAATGATAGTCGAGCACCCGGCCAATGCTGTAAGGTCGTCAGGACGAGGTGGGACGGGATAATCCCTCCCAAGAATTTTTCGAGGAGGGCGCGCTTATACGTCGTTCCGACGTGCGCTTCGCCGTGTCAATGATCCGCTCGCGATGGCGATCTATCATCTTCACCTCAAGGTCATTGGCCGCAAGTCCGGCTCCAGCGCGGTGGCGTCGGCCGCCTATCGCTCAGGTTCGCGGCTACGCGACCAGCGGCTCGATCGCAGCCACGATTTCTCGGCCAAGCGCGGCGTCGTCCATTCCGAGGTGATGCTGCCTGAGAATGCGCCGCAGGCATGGAGCGATCGCGAGCGGCTATGGAACGATGTCGAGGCGTTCGAAGTCCGCAAGGACGCCCAGCTTGCCCGCGAGGTCGAGTTCGCCATCCCGCGCGAGATGAGTGAGGCGCAGGGCGTCCAACTGGCCCGCGACTTCGTGCAGTCCGAATTCGTGGATCGGGGCATGATCGCCGATCTCAATGTACACTGGGATGTCAGCGAAGACGGCATGTCCAAACCCCATGCCCATGTCATGCTGACCATGCGAGTGATGGACGCGAACGGCTTTGGTCCGAAGGTGCGGGACTGGAATCGTACCGAGATGGTCGAGCGCTGGCGCGAACGCTGGGCCGCGCTTGCCAACGAACGGCTGGCCGAACTCGACATCGACGCACGCATCGACCATCGCAGCCTGGAAGCGCAGGGCATTGCGCTGGAGCCGCAAAGCCAGATCGGCGGCGCGGCATTACCTTCCGCGAGCGCGTCGCCGAAATTGTCAGGAAGATCGTGCCTGAGAAGGTGCGCAACATCGATGGGCTGCGGCTGTCTGCCGACGCCGTGCCTGGCCCGGACGACGCGCGGAGGCCGGAACGGGAAGCGCCGGAAAGGAAGGCGGCGGAAGATGCGGAAGCGGCGCTGCGCAAGGCCCGCACCAAGGCGCTGGTCCGCCATGCCCGCGCCGTGGACGCGATCTTCGATATGCAGGACCGGGGCGGCAAGGCCAGCCCGGCGCAGGTGAAGGAATTGCAGGATGCCCGCAAGGTCTTCGAGGAGTTGCGCCCCCATGGCTCGCACGACGCTGAAGCCGCCTACAAGAAGGATCCGGAACTTGCCCGCGAGGCGGCTGGCGGCCAGGTCAACCGCACTATCCGCGCCCTCCAACTCGAAACCGAGCTGCGGACCGATCCGAGCCGCCGCGCCGACCGTTTCGTGGAGCGCTGGCAGAAGCTCGACCACACCAGCCAGCGTTAATATCAGGCTGGCGACATGTCCGGCTACAAGGCGACGCGCTCGGCGATGGGCGACATGGCGAGAGGCCTCGAACGCGATCCGCAACTGGAATCCATCCTCGCCAACCGCAAGATCGAACTCCGCATCGCGTTCGAATCAGGCCGCCGGCTCGGCCTCGAACTCGCCTTTAGCCACGGCATCGACCTTGGCCGAGGCCGGGGCATCGGAATTTGACCCATCCGATTTACCGGCGACTCTTCGCCACAGTACGGTGACGTGTAAACCCTCTTGCGCGTCCTTGAATGCCTGTCCTGTCTGGTCTCAGCAGTCGTCAGAAACAGCCAGCAGCCAGTAGGAGGCCGCGCGGCCATGCGCGAACCAGATCGTATCATCCGTCTGAAAACCGTCCTGTCCCGGACCGGGCTGTCCCGATCCACCATCTACCGCAAGATTGCCGACGGCACGTTCCCAGCCCAGCTCAAAATCAGCACCAACGGGACTGGGTGGCATGAATCCGACATCAACCCCTGGATCGCCGATCCCGTCTCATGGCGTCCGAAACGCGACCTTGATGAGGTCAGATGAGGCAGGTAGGGAATCTTCTTCGGTCACGCATCTAGCGCCACAACTGAGGACCGCACCAGTTTCGCACCAGAAACAACCTAATCGAGACGCAACGAACCCGATCGAAATCAAACAAACCAGCAGTAAAATCAACGCACCCGATCGATATCCAGCCGCTCATAACGGTCTGGTTGCAGGTTCGAGTCCTGCCGGGCCCACCATTTAATGTAGGACGCCATGTAAGCTTGGACTTGTGCCACCCAAGCTGGACTCAGCGCCACACATATCTGGACTGGAGCGAGTACCTCCCTGCCGCGCACGGCTTCAATAGTTAGAACTGGCCGCTCCTACTGATCTGCGTAGATTTTGAGGCGACGCACACCTTTCGAGAAGCCCCTGCCCTCGGACGGCATGTTTCAAGTGCGTCGCCGAGAACACCACACTATGGACGCTGAAGCTCCTCGCCGAGGCCAAACCGGGACGATCTGCTCTAGGTCGAATCAAAATGCCTGTCTCGTAGCGCCGTCATTGCGATACGCCGGTCGGTGCCCGCAATGACTATCCTAGCGTCCAAGGTTGCGATGAGTTCCTGTTCTTCGCGCGTCCTAGATCCGGAGAACATTGTCCAGACAACCTCGATGCCGCCATTTCTCGCCTTCGCGCTTATCTCTCTGCATGCGTCGATCACCACTTCATGCGTGGTTTGTCCTGGCAGACCCATCGCATGCGCGAGATCGAAAGGACCGAGCATAATCGCATCGATCCCGGGGACCTTTACGATGTCGTCAACCGCCTGGAGTGATTCCGGGGATTCCAAAAGAAGCCAGACCGACGTCTCCTTGTTGCTCGCAATCGAGAAGTCGGTCCAGTCCCGAACCTGATGCCAGGTAGCTCGCGTACCCGGACACGCGCCGCGCGATCCTCCATTGGAGCTCCATGCGTACTTTGCGGCCGAAACGACGCTTCGGGCTTCTGCTGCGCTCTTCACATTCGGAACGATCACCCCCATCGCTCCCGCGTCCAGAACACGCATTATGAAGCTGGGCGTATGATCAGGAACACGTACGAGGGGCGTGGTACCCGACGCTTCGGCCGCCCTGATCAAGTGTATCGCGGAATCAAAACCAAAGGATCCGTGCTCGAGGTCGAGATACACGAAATCGAAACCGGCAGCGGCCGCCATTTCCACCATATCGGGGGAGTTGGTCTGAACACCAATCCCTAAAGCCACCCTGCCGTCAGCGATCGCAAGCTTTACGCCGTTCAGACGCAGACGCGTCTTTCCGTAGCTCATATGCCGAGCCCCATAGTTGGTTCGGAGGGATCACAGCTCTGCTATCGCCGTCGTAAGCCTAGGATGCAATTGGAGTTTGAGAAAGCCGTGTTCGTGTAACGCGAAGCGGCCGAGCGCGTCGGCGAGCAATTTCCTACACCGTAGCGCTTGCCTCCTGCGGGGAAACGGGGCAGATGTGGCGAGCCGTTCTGGAGGCTCGTCAGGGCACATTTCCGCTGGGGTGGTCAGTTTCGAGATACGCGGTTGTAACCACGAAACACCCGGCCTCTCATGCGTCTAACTTGCGGTCGCTGTTGTCGTGCGAGACCGGCCCTCTAGCAGGAATCGAAGAGCAGGCGGCGAGGCGCGGCTGGCGCGCCCGCCAAGAAATCTAGTCTCCGATGAACGATACGACGTCGGCGACCTCGGCACGGTACGTGCGGAATCCGTTCGCCGGATGTTCCGTGTTCGCGATTCCGAAGGAAACACCGCAGACGATCTTCCGATCGCTTTCCAAACCAAAATATTCGCGGATCACGTCGGAATAGAAAGCCAACGAAGCCTGCGGCACCGTCGCCACCCCCAGAGCTTCTGCGGCCAGAAGGAAGTTTGCGACGTAGGCACCGCAGTCCACGGCTCCATACACGCCCAAAGCTTCGTCGGTGGTCACAATGGCGACGTGGGGCGCTCCAAAGAAATTGAAGTTCTCGAGCGCTTGGCGCGCGTAGGCCGATTTGTCGCCCCGCGCGATGTTCAAAGCGTTATAGAGCTGAAATCCACTTTCGCGCCGTCGTTCAGCATACACGCCACGATATTCGCGCGGAAACGGAAAGTCTCCCTTTTGCGGGCCACTGCTATTGGCAGCCTTGTACATCACTTCGCGGAAGCGATCAGTCTCAACACCGCTTGTCACGATCACCCGCCAGGGCTGGCTGTTGCACCACGATGCGGTTTTCTGGGCCATGTCGAGAATGCGAATGATCGACGTACGAGCGACCGGTTGTGGCAGAAATGAACGACAAGAACGGCGTCTCGAAGTGAGGCGCTCCAGTGTTTCGATTGGCTGACCTTGCATGTTGTTCCATTCCCCGGCACAGATCGTTTATCCGCAAATACACGTCTTATCTGCGTGACTTTACGCCGGGCGTATTTTTAAGTTCGGGGCTCACCAGAGAACGGCGTCCATCACCGCAAGCAGTTGTTCAGGCCCTGTCAGAAAAGCGCTTTGAGGCGCCGAGCTACGGGAGCGCAGGGATCGCGACGCTAGAACATCCCGTGAATTGTACCGCCATCGATAACCAAGTTCTGACCAACGATGGAGTTCGCGTAGTCGCTGCAGAGCAGCGCGCAAACTGCTCCAAAATCGTCCGGGTCCGCTAATCGCTTTGTCGGCATGTCAAAGAATTCGAGGAGCCGCTGCTTCTCGACGTCGTAGTTACTTCCATTTCGCTTTGCCCGATCGGACAACATCTTCTCCAGACCTGGCGTTGCGTGAAGCCCAGGCAGGAGATTGTTCAGGATGACGTTGTCCTTTGCGAACCGTTTGGACAGTGCCACGGTATAATTTACAAGAGCCGATCTCGTCGGTCCGGATAACAACCTCAATTCGGTGGGATGTTTCGCTGCGCCGGTCGCTATATTCACGATACGACCCCAACGCCTGTCGGCCATTCCGCTGACCGAGACCTTCATCAGCTCGATTGGTCCGACCAAAGTCGTCGCGACTGACCCGTACCAGTCCTCTTCCGTAATATCGCGGAAATCTTCAATCGCTTTCGGCGGAGAGCAGGTAATGACGAGAATATCCGGTTCAGGACATGCCCTCAGGAGAGCCTCCCGTCCCTCGCGTGTCCCATGATCGGCAACGACAGGCGTCACCGAGGCATTCGTCTCCCGGGCTATTGTCTCGGCCGCAGCACGAAGACGATCCTCTCCGCGAGCAGAGATAAAGAGCGTAGCGCCCTCTCGAGCCAACGCCATAGCGCTGCTATATCCCAGGCCGGCGCTGGCTCCCGCAACGATAGCTCGGCGATTCCGAATCCGAAGATCCATCAAATTCCTCACTTTCTAACCGACACATCTCCTTACCTGACATCGTGGCGCGTCGCGCTCCACGGGCGCATCGGACAAGCTTGGATACGAAGAAGTCCGCAACCGCACTTACCTTGTCGTTCGCACACTTCGACGAGGCGGAGCGTGACCTACTCGACTAACGGGCATCCGCCCTTGTCCAAGGGGCGGGTCGCCTCAATTCCGGGGATGACACTGACCAGCTTGTACAGATCCCAGTCGGACCTCGCTTCGCCAGGCTTCTTGACCTCAAAGAGATAATCGTCGCGCACTACCCTGCCGTCGATCCGCAGCTTTCCGTTCCGAGTCGCTGGATCTTCAATTGGAAGCTCACGCATCTTTGCCATCACCGTATCGGGATCGCGTGTTCCTGCAGCTTTCACGGCTTTGAGGTAGTGGTTGACGGCGCTGTAGACCAGCGCATGATTCCACGTCGGCGGCCGTCCCATTCTTTTTTCGAACCTTGCCGACCATGCTCGCGTCTCGTCATTGAGGTTCCAGAAGAATGGTGCAGCGACGAGGAGCCCCTGTGCGGTTTCGAGACCGAGCGAACGTAGTGCGCCCTCAAGCACGATAAAGGCCGCGAACTTCTGTCCTCCGCGAACCAGGCCGAATTCGACAGCCTGCTGAATGGAAGTAACCGTATCAGCACCCGCATTGGCGAGGCCGATGATCTTCGCCTTCGAAGCCTGTGCCTGAAGGAGGAATGAGGAAAAATCTGCCGAGTTGATCGGAGCGTACGTGGCACCTAGGACTTTCCCGCCGTTTGCTGCGATAAATTGCGTTCCTTCCGAGACGAAGGTTCGACCGACGGCGCCATCCAGCGCAATGAAAAACCAGGTATCGAGACCCGTTCTCGTCAGATAGCTTCCTAGAATTTTCGAGAGCGTGTAGGTGTCGACGCCCCACATAGCCGAGTAAGGAGTGCACTTCGGGCCGGTGATGTCAGAGCTCGTCGACGCCACGAGAAGAGCCAGCTTCTTGTACTGCAGGGACATTGTCTGAACGGCGAATCCGACCGGTGATCCCGGAACGTCGGTGATCATATCGACGCCATCACGGTCATACCATTGCCGAGCGATCGCAGTTCCTAGATCAGGTTTGTTCTGATGGTCTGCGGACACCAGCTCAACGGGCTTGCCCAATACATCTCCTGCGTCCTCGATCGCAAGCCGAGCCGCTTCAACCGACCCTTTGCCGGCACCATCCGCGTAGACCGACGACATATCGGTCAGAACGCCAATCTTGACGGGGGCGTCATCCGCATTGGCGCGGCCTCCAACGCATGCCGCGCCAATGAAGCCTATGACTAGTGCTGTTCTGGTAAGTCTATTCAGCACGCTCCTCTCCCTCACTTGAGCTTCACCGATCCGGAGTGGACTCGGTCGGTTGCGGATCTGACGCGGATTTCCTAAACGCCGTCCTTCGAAAACACGATGGTGCTGCTTGCTGCGAACATGCCCCCTACCCCGTGAGCGACTGAGATTCTCACGTCGGGGACCTGAGCCGCGGCGATCCCGCGTACTTGCCTGACCGACTCCTGCAGAGCGTACATGCCGTACATGCCGGAGTGCATGTAACTTAGCCCGCCGCCGTTGGTGTTCATCGGCAGCTTGCCGCCAGGCGCGGTATTGCGTTCGCGGATGAAGGCCGCCGCCTCCCCTGGTTTGCAGAAACCAAGATCTTCTAGGCCGTAGAGCGGCAAATGCGCGAACGCGTCGTAGAGCATCAGGTGATCGACGTCGGCATGCGAGATGCCTGCGGACTTGAAGGCCTCGCGACCGGAAACCCTGAAGGCGCGCGACGTAGTGAAATCCTCCATTTGGCTCACCATCGGGGTCTCGACGCTTTCTCCCGTACCGACGATGTAAACTGGCCGATCGAAATCCTTGGCGCGGTCCGCCGACGTCAGGACCAACGCTCCGCCCCCATCGGTCACGAGACAGCACATCAGCAACCGAAACGGATAGGAGATCATCCGCGAGTTCATCACGTCGTCCACGGAGATAGGGTTCTTGAAGGTGGCCCGGGGATTCTTCGCAGCCCATTCGCGTTGGACCACGGCCACTTCAGCAAGTACGTCTTCGCCTAGCCCGTACCTTTGCAGGTATCTCAGCACTGGCACCGTGAACATTGTCGCCGGGCCAGTGGTACCGTACGGAGTCTCGAACTGCTGAAGCAGACTACCTTGAATCGGTACCGGAAATCCCGCTGCTGCGATACCGGACCGTCCGCTTTCACCATGGGTAATGAGCACGGTCCCGCACAAGCCTGCTTCGATGGCTGCCGTTGCGTGCCGAACATGCATGAGGAATGAGCATCCACCGACGCCAGTGGCATCGATCCAGGTTGGCGTGATGCCCAGATAGTGCGCGAGCGACTCGGGACTTTCGCCCGCCGTGGCGATTCCGTCGATGTCCGAAATAGAGATCCCTGCATCGCGGACCGCATTGAGCGTCGCGTCGGCGTGCAGTTGAACCTGCGACATGTTCGGAATGACGCCGAGCTGCGTCGTCTCGGCGGCCCCTACGACCGCTGCTCTGGATCGCTTCATGTCACGCCTCCGAAGGTTTAAAGAGAGGAAGAGTGATCTCCTCGCTTTGCTTGGCAAACGCGACCTCTAGCGGCATGTCGAGACGGAGAGCTTCTGGCGTCTGTGCGCAGCCAACAATGTTGGTCATCATTCTGGGGCCTTCCTCGAGCTGCACTACGGCAATCGCGTAGGGAGCCTCGAATCCAGGGATCGATCGCTGCGAAATGACGTAGCTGTAAAGCGATGCCCGGCCGCTCGCAGCGAATTTCTCGATCTCCGCGCTGGAGCACTTGGGACAGAAGGGACGCGGCGGGAAATACACGTGGGCGCAATGGACACATCGTTGGAGTCGCAATTCTCCCTGTCGCGTGCCCTCCCAGAAGTGGGCAGTCTCAGGTGTGGGGACGGGTAGCGGTCTCGTCTGATCTTTCATTTGAGTGCTTGCTCCAGAGGAATTTTCGGCAATCGATCAAGCTAGGCCCTCGAGCTTCCCGTCAGCCACCATCTCTCTCAGCGCGACTTTTCGAATCTTTCCGCTTGGGGTGAGCGGAAACGCCTCTGTTCGGAAATATTTGGCCGGGATCTTGTATTTGGCGATCCGACTTGCGCAGTGATCGGCAAGTTCGGCCGCCGTGACATCTCCGCCCCTGACCGCGGCAGCGACTATTTCCCCGAAGTGATCGTCCTTGATCCCGAAGATAGCCACCTCGGATACTGCAGGATGGGAAAGGAGAACCCGCTCCACTTCTGCGGGATAGATGTTTTCGCCGCCTCTGATAATCATGTCTTTGAGGCGTCCGCCGGAGAGCACCAGCTTTCCGTCGCGCCGGACTTGCCCGAGGTCGCCTGTCTTCAACCAACCATGGGCGTCGATTGCCTTTAGCGTCTCGCCGTCGTTGGCGAAATAGCCACGCATAATCGAGGGACTTTTGATCTGCACTTCGCCTAGCGCGTCCTTGCCGAGGATCGCGCCACTTTCCGGATCCGCAATCCGAACACTGTATTCTGGCAAGGGCCGGCCCGCGGTCTCGAAGCGGTCTGGATCGTCGGGCTCCGGACAGCAGGCGAGCCCAGTAGATTCGGTCAGTCCGTACGCCTGGACGAGTCCCGGAATGGGAAACTCGACGGCGCATCGCCGCAACAGCTCAGGTTCGACGTCCGCTCCTCCGCACGTGCCGACTCTGAGCGATGAAAGGTCGAACTCGTTCCTTCGAGGGTTTTCGAGCATGATTCGCAATGACGTAGGAACGGCGACGTGGACCGTCGCCCGATGGCGCTCGATAACCTTGAACATTTCGACGGCATCGAACGCTTCGAGTCCAAGAAATGTTGCACCGGCAGCGAGGCATCCCGGGATCGCGACACAGAAGGACGCCGAATGGAACATAGGGACGATGGAGGTAATCCGATCCTCGGATCCGATCTTCAGCCTGGCGAAGACAGCGCAACCGTCGGCCATGACGCCCTGATGCGTCAGCATAGCCCCCTTCGGAAATCCCGTAGTGCCTGATGTGTAGATGATCGCCGCGTGGTCCTCGCCTTGGATGGCCGGAAGGGCTGTGTCCGAGGCAGCTCCTTCGGCGATGAGGTCCTCGATGCCGAGACATCCGTCGGCGTGTCCACCGATGACGATCTTGCTACGAAGGTCCTTGCTCTGCTTGGCGGCCTCTCGAACCAACTCGAGATATTTGCTCGACCTGAATGCGGGCGTGAAAAATACGGCACGAGCCTGAGAATGCACCAAAGCGTAGGTAAGGTCTTCGAGCTTGTAATAGGTATTCAGGGGGACGAGGACCATTCCGGCCTTGGCGACCGCCAACTGAACAATTGGCCAATGGATGGAATTCTGAGCTAGTAGCGCTATATTGTCTCCGGGCGCGAAGCCGAGGTCCAGAAGGGCCTTGGCCAACGCCTTAGATCTTTCGTTCCAATCCCCAAATGTGAGCGATCCTTTCGGAAACACGAAGGCATCTTTGTTCGGGCTGTGCCTGGCAACTGCCGCCAAAGCGGTGACCGGCGTATCGAACGCAATTTTCTCTTCGCGCTGAGCCATTGTCTTCCGCCAGTATGATCGGAGTCGGTCGTGGATCTAGTGACCTGTACCCGCCTGTGACGGGTCGCCTCCGCCGTTTGATTTTGGTTGTCCTCTCGGCGCCGGTCGCAGTTTGCGACGGGCAACCCAGCATGCCGCCTAGGCCGCGGCGGCCATGAGCAAAGCCTGATCGTAGGTGAGCACCGTTTCGTCGTTCTGGTTCTTCACGGTGATGGTCATCGAGACCACGCCACGATCGTTCTTTTGGCCGCTTTTCCGGACTTCGGTGATCGTCGCAGTGGTTAACACCGTGTCTCCGAACCTTACCGGATTTGAGAAACGAACTTTGTCCATGCCCAGAAACCCGATCGTCGTTCCCTCGAATAGACCGGTGCCGTTCATCTGACCCGATGTGATCGCGAGGGTCAGAAGTCCGTGCGCGATACGCGTTCCGAACTGACTCTTCTTGGCATGCAGTTCGTTGAGATGGACGGGGTTGAAATCGCCTGACAGCCCCGCGAACAAACTGACATCTCCACTTTCCACTGTACGACCGACGGTGTCGATGACTTCTCCCACCTTGAATTCATTCCAGTAACGCGCGTTACGGCCTTTCTGCATTTCCCGCTCCTTGTGTCGCTTGCCGGACGCCGGGACACCTCGGATCTCGATCCGACCGCCCGTCCTCTCTTGGAGCAGGATTATCCCCTTTCGGGTCACTTGCATGTTCTCATTCCGCGAATTGAAGTTCGTCAAATTTGTAGGGTCGTTATCGCATCCTGCATCAGGGATACCTCGCTATTTTCAATCGAGTTTGTCTAACTGGATTATCCATGCACTGGACGACCGGAGAACCGTTGACATGAGCAAACCATTCAATTCGTCGGGCGAGCCATCGTCCGGGCCGCTTCGCGGCGTGAAGATCGTGGAGTTTGCTGGCATGGGGCCGGGTCCGTTTGCGGCAATGCTCCTTGCTGACATGGGCGCCGACATCGTTCGGATTGAGCGACCGGACGCGCCCGACGAGTTGGTCAGCCCCATCGCCGACCGCGGAAGGTGTCGCGTGCGCGCCGACTTGAAGAATCCTGAGGACCTGCGGCGTATATTCGCTCTGCTCAACGAGGCGGACGCACTCATTGAGGGCTATCGACCGGGCGTGATGGAGCGGGCAGGTCTTGGACCGGACGAAGTGCTGCGCCGAAATCCCCGCCTCGTCTACGGAAGGATCACCGGCTGGGGTCAAACTGGGCCGCTCGCAAAGGTCGCCGGACACGACATCAACTACATCGCTATCACTGGGGCGCTGTCCGCGATCGGACCCAAGGCGCAGCCGATGCCACCCCTGAACCTCGTAGGAGATTTCGGCGGCGGCGCTCTTTACCTCGCCATGGGAACCCTGGCCGCGCTCATCGAAGCGCGAGCGACTGGCAAAGGTCAGGTCGTCGACTGCGCGATGTGCGACGGGGCCATCTCCCTAATGACCGCGATCTACGAGAAGACCTCTATGGGCGAATGGACGGATGATCGCGAGGCCAACATCTTTGATGGAGGCGCTCCCTTTTATCGCACGTTCGAGTGCGCAGACGGCCTTTACGTTTCGATCGGCGCGCTTGAGCCAAAATTCTACGGACTACTCTGCGAATCGATCGGCGTAACCGAGCGGCTGTCCGAAGACGAGCGCGACAATCCAAGGAACTGGCCCAAGGTGCACGCACAACTGGCTGCTATCTTCAAACAGAAGACGCGCGGCGAGTGGACGCGACAACTTGAAGGAACGGACGCGTGCTTCGCGCCGGTCCTTTCGTTGTCCGAAGCACCGCTCCACCCTCATTTGCAAGCCAGGCAATCGTTCATCACGCGAAAGGGCGTCGTACAACCGGCGCCCGCTCCCCGCTTCTCGCGGAGCGTCTCCTCGGTACGCGAAGTGGATCCGACGCCTGTCCCGATCTCTTCCTTCGTTGCGGAGACGGCGTCGTGATTAGGTTTTCTTCATGCGATACCATCAGCGATCTCTATGTGCGCTCCTGTCAGTCGAAAGGGCGCGAAATCATCTTCGCAGACGATGGAGGAAACGCCCTCACCGGCGACCACGCTCTGGACATCTCGCTGCGCTTTGCGGGAGCATTGAACTCGCTCGACGCGCAATCTGGCGACGTCGTAGCATTTCTCTGCCTCGGCTCCGCGACACACGCCGTAGCCTGGTTCGGTACCGTGGTAGGAGGACGGGTAGCGTGCAACCTCCACATCCGCGGAGAGACCGTCAAGCGCATAGCAGAAGCACTCGATTGGGTTGGTGCCAAGGTACTCGTACACGATCCGGACCTGTCGGAGATTGCTACGAAAGCCATTGAGGCAACAGGACGATCAATTGCGCGCGTTGCGTTGTCCGACGGCTGTCCGGACACCAACAGCTTCTATTCCGTCATTTCCCAGCAACAGGCCATCGACTATGCCGCCAACCGGCCGGCTCCGGATGCGCTCGGCGCCATCGCGCTGTCTTCGGGAAGCACGGGAAAGCCCAAGGGCGTGATGCACAGTCAACATTCTCTGCTTGAGTCGAGCAAGGCCGGACAAAATGTCCTCGAATGCGTCAGTCCGAACGACTGCCTGCTCGTTGTCATGAACCCCTCGTTCGTCGCCTGGCAGTTGTTCGTCCTAGCCGGACTGGGCGGAAAGGCAAAGACCTTTCTCCTGAGGCGGTTTGAAGCCGAAACGGTCCTCGAGCTCATCGAGCAAGAATTGATCACGATCTTGCCGCTGATACCCACCATGTGGCGCATGTTGATGGACTCATCGCCGGAAGATTACGACCTAACCAGCCTGCGCCTCGCCTCTGTTGGAGGCGAATCTCCTTCTGCAGCTCTCGTCGAGCGGCTGAGATCGAGCATATCCGATCGCATCGTCGGAACCTATATGGCAAGCGAGTCGGGTACGGCATCTACGATCGTTGTCAGGACCGAAGACATCATCGTTCACAATAAGGCCGGCTCAACCGGTCTCCCGACACTCGGCGCCGATATGAAGATCATCGACCCCGACGGCGACATCGACGACGAGATGCCAGTTGGAGAAACTGGGGAAATCGCCGTTTCCAGTCCGTCACTGGCGATGGGATACTGGCGCGAACCAGACCTCACCGCAAAGAAGTTCGTAAGAGGATGGTGGCGAAGCGGAGACCTCGGCCACATCGACCCCAATGGCTAT
>Ga0307474_10001054_pt1 | contig 20052 bp, 22 predicted proteins | sample atmos_gasesECM1C_2_FD_203312 | JGI IMG/M metagenome (GOLD analysis project Ga0307474, IMG submission 203312) | Hardwood forest soil microbial communities from Morgan-Monroe State Forest, Indiana, United States - atmos_gasesECM1C_05 | ecosystem: Environmental > Terrestrial > Soil > Temperate... | reverse complement strand
CGGTCAAGTCGCTCGAAATTCTGCGCGACGGCGCCTCGGCGCAGTACGGCTCGGATGCCATCGCCGGCGTCCTCAACTATCAGTTTAAAAACAGCCCCAGCGGCATCCAAATCGATGGGCGCTACGGTAAATACTTTCCGACCGGCTTCCCCAACGACGGGGGAGACGGGACGCTGGCGGCGAACGTGGGCTTGCCCTTGGGCAGCCAGGGATTCGTCAACTTGAGCGCCGAATGGGCCAAGAGCGAACAGACGGTTCGCAATCCGACGCGCCCGTCTGCCTTGGCCTTTGCCGAGAACTTTCCCGCTCTCGCGCCGCAATTGCCGAATTACCCGGGACCGGTGCAGCAGTGGGGAACGCCGCCGTCCGACAGCGTCAAGACCTTCTTGAATTCCGGCATCAAACTGGACAACGGCGATCAGATCTACTTCTTCGCCAATTACGCCAATATTCAAATGAACGAGAGCTTCAATTATCGCTTGCCGGTGACGGTCACCGACACGAGCGGCAATACCTATGGGAACCACCCCGCGTTCAACAATATCTTTTTGGATCCTTGCACTGCCGCGCTGACCGGTTGCCCAACCGGCGGGTACATCAACGACGCGCACACCTTCAATTTCAATTCGGTCTATCCGGCGGGCTTTACGCCGCGCTTTTTCGACGTCACGCAGCAGTTCTTCGGCGCAATCGGTTACAAGGGAACGAATCGTTGGGGCATCAATTACGACGTGTCGGGTACGACCGCACAAAATACTGTGGCGCTATCCTTGAGAACCTCGATCAACCCGTCATTGGGGCCGCAATCGCCAACCAGTTTCTATGACGGCAAGTTCGTGCAAAAGGAAAACAACTTCAATCTCGACCTGAGTTATCCCTGGACCGTGCCGGGATTGGCGAGCCCGATTTCAATCGCGGGCGGCTTCGAATGGCGCGATGAGAACTATCAACAGTTGCTCGGCGATGCTGCTTCCTACGCGTCCGGACCCTATGCATCGCAACCGCTCTATAATTGCGCGGCCGGCGCATGCACGCGCGCTCTCGATGCCACGGGTGCCCCGATTACGGCGACACAGTCCACCGCCTCCAATGGCTATGGCGGTATTTCTGCTCCGGTTGATGCTTCGCAGGTCAGCTACGCCGGCTATCTGGATGTCGAGGCGGATGTGCTCCGCGATCTCACACTCGGGCTCGCGGGACGCTTCGAGCATTACGCCTCCTTCGGCAATACGACGCTCGGAAAAGCACAGGTTCGCTGGAAAGTGATCGACTGGCTTGCCGTGCGCGGCACCGCGAGCACCGGGTTTCATGCACCCACACCCGGCCAGAACAATGTCGAGACCTTGAGCACGACCTTCCTCCCAGGCACCACGACTCAGGTGCAAATCGGGACTTACCCGGTCACGAGCGCGGATGCCAAGTACTATGGCGCCGTGCCGCTGAAACCGGAGGAATCGACCAACCTGAGCGCCGGCATCGTGCTCACCCCGGTGACCAATTTGCTCGTCACCATCGACGGATACGAGATCAAGGTGCGCAACCGCATCGGCATCTCGCAGCAGTTCAACGTCACGAACGCGGATATCGCCAATCTCCCGGCCCTCGCTTACATTGGCGCCGGCGGTACCGTGCAGTACTTCACCAACGGATTCAACACCAAAACCAGGGGCGTGGATCTGGTGGCGACCTATCCGCTGTCGCTCGGCTTTGCGGGGACTTTGGACTCGGCCCTTGCCTATAACTACAACAAAACCGACGTTACGAAATTTGACCCCACTGTCATCAGTCCGGCCCGCATCATAGATATCCAGCACTATGCCCCCAACACTCGCGTGAACCTCAACGAGAGCTACGCTTGGGGGCCGATCCGCGCACTGGTGCGCGAGAATTACTATGGTACGTTTCGCGACCAGAACGATTATCCGGGCCAACTCTTCGGTGCCAAATACACCACGGATCTGGAGCTGGGCTATCAGGTGATCAAGAATCTTTTGGTAGCCGTGGGCGGGCGAAATATTTTCAACGCGTTTCCCGACAAGATCGCCAACACCGCAGCTTCGCCAATCTCTCCCATCACCGGCGGAGAGCAGGACGGTGAACTTTATCCGCGCACGGGTGGACCGTTCGGATTCAACGGCGCGTTTTGGTATGCGCGCGTCAGTGCATCGTTTTGAGTCAAGGAGGGTGCCCGGCGCAATGCCGGGCACACGCCCTCGAAACAACATAACCGCCGGCCCGCTGCACTGCGACTAGAGGTCGCAGTGCGGTACTGCGGAGCCTTGGGCTGGATTCACAAATGGAGCTAGAATAAGCGTCGCGCTGACCGTCCTCGCCAAAGAAACAACCCGGGGGAGGTTCCAATGAGGTCCAATTACTCACGGCATTTCATCACCGCCTGCATCTGCGCCACCGCCGCCCTAGGTTCGAAAACGGCCGCGGCTCAGTCCGCCCCGACTCCCTGCAGTCTTCTGACATCGGCTCAAGTCACTGCCACGGTGGGCGTGAGCGTCGGTGCCGCGCAACCGATTGCAAATACAGGTTGCTCGTGGACTGCGCCGCACATGATTGTCACGGTGTCGCTCTGGGATGGGAACAAGTGGGATCAAATGAAAGCACCGTATCCTGGAACGAATAGAACTTCAGTCTCCGGGCTTGGCGATGATGCCTTCTACTCGACGATGGGTCCGGCCTCCGGCAAACAGACCGCCACGCTGACCGTCAAGAAAGGCAGCACGGCCTACCTGATCAAGGTGTACGGCCCGACGGTGACGGAACAAATGTCGATGGAAAAGACACTCGCCGGCAATGTCCTGGCCAAATTATCCGGCGGCTAGCGTAAGCAGGAGACGATTTTGATCCACGGTTCGCTCGTAGCGCATCGAGTTCGAAACACTGCGCACGATGGTTAGGCCGAAACCGCCATCGGGCGCTTCCGCGAGAGGCCTAAGTGCGGCTGCATCGCCCGTTGCGCACGGGTCGAAAGGTATGCCGTCATCTTCGAATGTCATCAGGATACGAGCGGCGCTGATTTCCACCGACACCTCAACGCGCAGTTCGCCGCCTCGCGGTGCACCGTAGCGCACGATGTTGCCGATGATTTCCTCGAAGACCAACTCGATATGATAACGGGTGCGCGAGTTGAGGCTCGACTCCATGCCGTCGAGTGCTGCGCGCAGAGAAAGGAAGCCTTGTTCGAAGCCCCGTGGCGTTCCTGAAACGCGAAGCCTGATCGGGTGCGCGTCGATGCGATGCCCCGGGGCGACAGCCGCGCCTTCAGGAACGCACCGCGGCGAGCGCGGATGGGGCGTCGGGTTGCACGGAAATGATTTGCCCGAGTGCGACCGTGTTGAATACCTCTTCGACCAGCGGCTGAGGCCTGTACAGAACCAATTTCCCTTGTTTTTTCGAGAGCGCGCGGGCCACGGATATCAACATCCGGATTCCCATGGAACCAATGAACTCGACCTCGGACATATCGATGACCGCACGTGCGGCGCGCGGCACCAATGTCGCCGTAAAGCGCAATTCGATGCCGGCGACGCCCGGTGTGTCGAGTCTGCCGACCAATGCAACGTCGACGACACCGTCGGCGGCGTCTCTAACCTTCATCTCCATGGGTGCTCCGACTCCTTCGCGTTGGTGCAATCATGCACGATCTGCGGCAGAGTAGTCGAACATTGAAAAATGCGGGCTAACTGATGAATGCCGTGCCGGCAGCGCCGGCGGACAAACCCCTGAAGAAGAGGATGCGCGTGCTGGCGGGATCTCTCTTGCTGCGCGACGGCGCGTATGCGCGGGCCTTCGATAACCTCATTTTGGCGCTCATCGTCATTAGCGTCATTTCCGTGGGTCTTGAATCGATACCCGGACTTCCGCCCTGGGCCGTACGGGCGCTGCGGATTGAGGAGATCATCGTCGTCTCGGTATTTTCGTTTGAATACCTGCTGCGGCTCGCGACAGCTGACCGAAAGGTCGCGTTTGTCTTCAGCTTTTACGGTGTCGTGGATTTGCTGTCCATTGCCCCGTTTTTTCTGGTGGGAATCGATGCTCGCTACGTGCGGGTATTGCGCCTTTTGCGTCTGCTGCGTGTAATGAAATTGCAACGTCACGTCCTGGAGGCGACCGTCGCGCAGCGGACCGCCGAACTCGCCGAGCGAAACGCCTCGCTCGAGCGGGCGCATGCGCAGATGAAGGCGGAGCTCGACGCCGCCTGCGCCATGCAAAGCGCGATTCTGCCGGCGAATTTCCCCGCCCGGGCCTGCTGCGACGGGTCGGCGCGCATGACGCCGGCCACGACCATGGCGGGCGATTTCTACGACTTTATCGAGTTGGCCGACGGGCGCATCGGGCTGGTCATGGCGGACGTGTCGGGCAAAGGCGTGCCGGCGGCGTTTTTCATGGCCGTCTCGCGCACCTACCTGCGCGAACAGGCCGTGCAGCACACTGAGCCCGGCGCCTGCCTGACGCATACCAATGACCTCTTGTGCACCCAAAACCCGATGGAGCTGTTCGTCACGGTGTTCTACTGCATTTTCGATGCGGCGACGGGCAGGTTGGATTACGCAAATGCCGGCCACCAACCTCCAATCGTGCGGCGGGGCGACGGAACCGTCGAGGCGCTCAAGGGCTCAGGTGGAATCATGCTTGGTGTCAGGCAAGGCGCCACGTTCCTGAATCACAGCACAGAACTCAAGCATGGCGACCGGCTCGTTCTCTATACCGACGGTGTGACCGAAGCCTTCAATCTCTCGAACGAGGCCTACGGCGAACGGCGACTGATCGCTGAGATCAAAGCCCACGGCGACGGAACGGCGGATGCTCTGGTAGATCGCATCTTCCGCAGCGTGACAACCTTCGCCGGAACGGCCGCGCAATCCGATGACATTACGCTCGCCATACTCGTCCGGACGGCGGCAAATCCGCGCGCCGCGGCAGCGCAATCGGTAACGTATGAGAGCGGTTGAATGTGTGTCAAGTTCGTGACAATCAGGGCGGCGTCACCTCGGCCGGGGCTCTTTCCGTCGTATCGCGCCGCGCCTTCGCCAGCACCACCTTTTCAAACAACTCATAATTCGAAGTGGCCACCCTATCGGCGCCGAGCGCGTGATAGTAGGAAATCGTAATCGATGTCTTGCCGCCGGGCGAGCCCGGATCGAGATCGAAAACTGCGATGCCATAACCCGTATCGGTATCGCGCCGCGCCGACCAGATCGCATCTTCCACGGCATCCGCGCCAAGCTTGGTGAACGTTCCGGGCGTCTTTGCCGGAAAGGGGCGATTGGCCTTGGTGATGACCTTGGCCTGCGGCGCGCCGCTCTCGGGGTTTGCGCCGTACGCGTCGAGGGGCGCGCTGGTGCCGCCCCCGCCGAGAATGAAATGAATGGTCCCGAGGCTCGTGTCGAATGCACCGTCAGACGGATTCGACGTCACCACCGGATTGGGCTGCAGCGTATCGACCGGCGCACCGCTTGAGGCATCGCGACCGACGTTGTGATTGCAGCCGCGCACCGGCCAACTGCGTTCGTAATCATGATCATGTCCGCAGAGCACCAGATCGACCCCATAGCGATCGAACAGCGGCAGCCACGCCTCGCGGATGCCCTTATCCGATCCGTTGCCATTCTTCGAGGAACTTAAGGCATCTTGGTGCATTTGCACGATGATCCAGTCGATTGTGCGGTCCCGAGAAGCGGCCTCCAGGGTGCTTTCCAACCAGCGCGTCTGCGCGCCCTGACTGTAGCCATGTATATAAAGAGAGGTGCCGGGCGCTATCGGCGCATTCCCGGTACTCGGCGCGGGTTGCAAGGCGAGCGGGCCGCTCACGAACGCGCCGCTGTCCTGATAGATGACATCGTCGGCGGAGAGTGAGATGAAAAGTACGGAGCCGACCCGAAAGCGGTACCACAAACCGGGGAAGGGCGTCCCGTTGGGCGGCAGCATGTATCGGGTGAGGTAGGAATTGAAGCCGTGCACGCCGTTGCCGAATTCAATCTCGTGATTGCCGGGGCAGGGCATCCAGGGCCGCCGCGAAGCTGAAGTTTGGACATTATTTCCGAAATCCGCCCACACCGAGGGTTGGGCGGAGGGATTCAAGTTCGCGTAACACAGATCGCCATTCAGCAAATGGAATAGGGGTTGAAAGCGTTCAACCGCCTTGACGGCGAACGCGCTCTGCGGCGAGGAGAGGGTCCATGCGGTATTGGGCGTCGCCAAATCGCCATAGCTGGTCCAGCGGAAGGCTTGCCGTCCTCGCGGTGCCGTCTTGAAGGTTGCAGCAAAGGGGCGCGCGCGATTGCGATCATTGTCCGCGGTCACGGAGTATTGAAATTCAGCGTTTGCCCTAAGGCCTGTCAGTCTCGCGTGATACGTAAACACGGTCTGACCGTTGAGTCCGTCGGTGTACGTGCGCTGCACGGCGTGAACGATGGGCGAGGCGGACGGAGCGATATGGACTCGAGGATTGAGCGCCTGCGCGCTGGACACCCAGGAGATGCATACGCTGCTGGTTGGATCTTCACCCCAGGTGAGATGGATTTGTTCGGGCGTTCCGTCGGCGGAAGTCGAGTCAGGTGCGCCCAAAGCAGGTGACGATGCAGCGCTCAGTCCCATGAGACCGGCGCCGGTGACAAATGTCCGACGGGATATGCGTTCCGACGCCGATCGATCGCTTGCAGCGCCGGTTAGTTTCGCAATACGTCTTTTCGCCACGGGTGCCCTCGATTCAGTCGAATGTTGTCAGCCTGTCGTTAACTTATTGCACGGGCTGCGTGGTACGCGTCATTGTCCGCTGTCATCAAATTGACACGTTACCAATGAGAACTGCGCATCAGCGCAGATTCGGCGCCGAACCGATACTGCGTTCCCAATTCTAACTATTACGAGAAATTGTTTGGGGACGGCCGTCTCGCATCATTGTCTTTCAGACGCCTCGGCGGCAAAGCGCGAAGCCTTGGCCGCGTTGGGAGAACTCCATGCGGTCTTTCAGCCGATAGTCTCGGTGGCGAAAGGTGAAATCTTTGCCTATGAAGGGTTGATTCGCGGACCTCCGAGTTTGCACCTGCCGGCGGCACTGTTTGCCGCGGCCACGAGCCACGGCTGCAGCGATGAACTGGAATATCGGGCGAGTGAGGTGATCATCCTCAACTACGCAGCCGCAGCGCGAGCCGGCCGCCTGTTTGTCAATTTTTCGGCGCAGGCGGTCATCCACTTAGGCTCGAATCGCGGCTGCGAGCAGCTTCTGCGGATCTTGGAGCAGTGCCAGATGCCCGCCAGAAAACTCGTCATCGAAATCACGGAGCACGAGCGCGTCGTCGATCACGCCGGCATGGTCGCAGCCGTGCGCATGCTGCGCGACATTGGCATAGGGCTGGCATTGGATGATTTCGGGGATGGCGGTTCGAGCCTGCGGCTCTGGGCCGAGATCGAGCCCGAGTTCGTCAAGATCGACCGATATTTTTGCCACGACATCCATAGCGACGGCCGCAAGGTCCAAACGGTCAAAGCCATGTTGCGGCTGGCCGAGAATTTCAGCAGCCGAATCGTCGCGGAGGGCATTGAGCAGCATGCGGACCTGCGCGTGGTGCGAGACCTCGGCGTCGATTGCGTGCAAGGCTACGCGTTGGGACTCCCCTTGCCCGAACCTGCTGAAACCATTCCAACGGCGGCACGGGCCGTCCTCGCCGCCGCCGACATTGCCGTATTTCCCCAGTTACGGCGCGCGTACAACCCTTCACTGACCGCGGCGCGGCTGCTCAATCCGGCGCCGGCCGTGTCGAAGTCGATGAACAATCAGAAGCTGCTCGAGATCTTTCAGGCGGATGCGGATTTGCCGGCAGTTGCGGTGCTCAATGATGGGCTGCCGGTCGGCATCGTCAATCGGCGCCGTTTTTTGGAGCGCTTCACGTTGCCCTACTATCCGGAAGTGTACGGCAGAAAGTCTTGCACGACCTTCATGGAAAGCAATCCGCTGCTGATCGAAGTCAGCCAACCGTTGGAGGAATTGATTCATGTGCTGACGGCGGAAGACCAGCGCTACTTGAACGACGGTTTTGTACTGGTTGATTCCGGCAAATACGCTGGTATCGGTACCGCCGAGCAATTGGTACGTTCGGTGACGGAGTTGCGGATCGAGGCCGCACGGCACGCCAATCCACTGACTTTCCTGCCCGGCAATATACCGACCAGCGAGCATGTTCGGCGCTTGTTGCTCGGCGGCATTCATTTCTGCGCGAGCTACTGTGACCTGAATCACTTCAAGGCGTTCAACGATCGATTCGGCTATTGGCAAGGCGACAAAATGATCCGGCTGCTGGCCGGCGTCATCACCCAGGCCTGCGATCCCCAGCGCGATTTTGCCGGACACATCGGCGGCGATGATTTTATTGTGCTGTTGCAGAGCGAGGATTGGGAAAGCCGCTGCGTGCGGATGATCGAAGTATTCAATGCCGCAGCGCCGGCCTTGTACGATCCGCTCACCCGCGAACGTGGCTATATCGAAGCGGAGGATCGGCAGGGCAATCCAACGCGGTTTCCCCTCACCACCTTGTCAATTGGCGCATTGCGGGTAGGGCCCGCGCAATTCGGCAGCCCTGAGGACGTGGCCACCGCGGCGGCGACCGCAAAGCATCAAGCCAAGCGTTCGAACGCGGGTCTGTTTGTTCTGGATTCAAATGCAGCCGCGCGGGATTTTGAGCGAACATATCTACGCGAGTCAGCGTAGCGCCGGCTATTTCCGTGCGATTACGCCGGCGCGGTCTTTCGTTCCCAATAGGATTCGACGACGAGAATATCGTTGAAGAGGCTTTGCCTGCAGATCTCGCCCTCATCCCCATACGGGCGCCAGAGTCGCTGACTGAACCAAATGGTCAGCCAACCACGAATTGTCACAAGTTTGTCACGCGGCCCGTTCCACGGTGCGGCCTGTTGAAGCATGCTGACGATTCCCGTCGCCTCCTGCAGTGCGAGATCGTTTTTTCCGGGACCGGCCGCAATCACTTCGCGCAGCTGGTCACAAAGCTCTTTGACCTTCGCGAGTTGCATGTTTTCGGGGGACCTCCTGCCAATCCGCGCCACGAGAACCGTATAAGGATCTCACACCACGACATAGTCGCATACCCCACTTAGTTTAAACCTCGCGATCGGTCAATAAGTTCCCTCTAAAGCAGCATAAACCCATGCCCGCACGCCGGACTTGAGTGTTACCTCAACACGCGTGTAATCGGCGACCTCATATCGATCCGCAGCGGCGAGTTCCTGCGCCGTAATTTCAAACACCATGCCGGTTACCTCTTCGGCGGCGTCAGTCCTTTTGGCAATCATGTGTTGCGATTTACCGCTCAAGGCCACAACCGTGGGATCATCGATTGTGATTGGCAATAGCATGTAGCCGGGCAGGGAATCCGGACGACCCAAAAGCAATCGTCCGAAGTTAGCCATCTGTACCGCTCTGTCCTGCAGTGTCCCGTAGGAAAATAACAGAATATCCGTTTGTGTCAGAGCAGCCACCTTTCTCGCCCGGCGTAGGCGGGTCGCGCTATTTCCTCAGCTGAAACCGAACACCGAATGCGTAGCAGGAATTCACGGGCTGACCGTCCTCGGTCGTCGCGCGATAGTGTCCAGATCCGGCCCGCGCCAACTTAAGCGCCGCTTCGTCGAGTCGCTCGATTCCGCTGCCTTTCACCGTGGTGGGCTCGGTGGTAAGTCGACCTCTCGTATCGACGCAAACTTGGACGGTTGAGATTCCCTCTTCCGCCAAACGAATCGAATGCGACGGGTAGAATTCTGCCGTTTCTGGAAAGCCGGTGCCCGGGCCGCCGGCCAAACGTTGAACGAGGTGACTCTTCGTCACCGGGGGAAGTCCTGGCTCCGAAATCACTTCATTTGGCTTGTCAGTGGGTTCACCGGGCACATCGACATCAATATCCATTTTTGGCACGTCTATGACCGGCTTCGGCACATGGATGGTCCAGTCCTTTAAATCCGGCCCGGCAACCGGCGGAAGATCTTTCGCGCGCGGCACCGGCGCCACTGGTTGGTTCTGTAAGCGGGGCGGAACCGCGATACTCGGCGTGTGTGAGAGCGTCGTGATCAGTCCGTAGAAAAGCGCGGCATGCAGTCCCGCAATCAAGAATAGCGTCGCGGATCGAAGGGAGAAGTAGCGGAAATTTCGCTCAGTGGGGGTGAAAAATCCGCTCGCGGGCCCCCCGGCGCTCCCGGCCGCCACTGGACTCGCCGCGGGTACTCGACCTCGCGGGTATTCATTCACGATTACCAGGCTCGCCCAGCAGCAACCCACCGCGAAGCGCAGAGCCGACAATGCTGTGGATCGAGACTCTAAATCCGCGAGCCATTCCTCTTCGAGTCTGGAGGACAGGGTCTCCGGCGCTCGATGAGCCGCCTGATGAATCAACCAATGGGTCGCGCTGTTCAAGGCGGCGTGCTTCGATCGCTCGTTACGCTGGCTCATGCGAGTACTCCTCGATTAAAGCTTGCGAACACTTCACTGGCGTGTCTCAGGCCCGTTGAAGTCAGTCTGTACAGACGACGGCGCGGCCTGCCCGCACTCGAGGGATCAATCGATTCCCACTGGCTGACAAACCAACCCGCAGATTCAAGCCGAAGAAGGATCGGATACAAGGTTCCCGAGGCAATGCCGCAGCGTTGGTGCACTTCCGCGCCCGCCAGCTGCTCCGTCGGATTTTCCAGGAAGGCTTCCAACACTCGCAGCGTCTGCAACGACATCCGAACACGAGTCTCTTTTTTACCCATAGTAGTAACTCTACATAGGGTATAGGATAAAAGCAAGTCCGTCGCGCGATGGGCGGGTATTCAAGAGGAGAAGCAAGGCGACCCTTCGGTTTATGTCAAAAGTTCACCAGTCACGAGACTCGAGGAGAGCACCATGGCCATGACCACAGGCAGTAACGCGGGACAGTCCTATTCCGATATCAACATGACCCCGCTGATCGACGTGATGTTGGTGTTGCTGATCATTTTCATCATTACGCTTCCGAGCCAGACGCACGCGATCAAAATTGACAATCCGTCGCCGCAACCCCAAGAAGTGACGCCGCCGCCCGAAGTCATCGATTTGCAGATCGATTTCGATGGCACGCTGTTGTGGAACAAAACAGCGGTCGATCGCGCCACGATGCAGGGCTACGTCAGCGCAGAAGCCAAGAAATCACCACAGCCGCAGGTACATATCACTGTAGACAGATTCGCCAATTACGAGATTGTCGCGCAAACCCTGGCCGATTTGCAGCGCCGCGGTCTGCAAAAAATCGGCTTCGTGAATGACGCTTCCTACTAACGGATTGGCCCTGTCGGAATTTTCTTTCCGCCAGGTCGGCACCTCGCCTGTGCGCCTTGCTCTCAGCGGACCGTAGTCATGCGCCTACAACCATTCATAACGCGCTGATCGGTGGGCAATTCTTCGCGGATTCTCTGCCGGGAACTTCGACCTGCTGATGGGGTGTCCAATAAAGCATCGGAGCTTGCTGGAGCTTGTCATGCGCAAAGATCAGAATTCGATGGCTGTACCTTGCCTCGCCTTGCTCACCGTTGCGGCGGTGGCGACGGGTTGCGCATCGAAGCGCGATACGCGCGGGCCATTTGTAAATTCGGCGCCTTTCAGTAAAACGATTCCCGGTGGTGGCGATGCTGTCTGTTGGAGCGTCAAGCGCGCACTTCTCGGTCAAGGATACATGTTGGAGCGGTCCAGCGAGACCGGTGTATTGACCGGCACACGGGACGCCCAGCCTGAAGAGAAAGTTAATGTCACGGTGCGATTGCAGACCACCTGTGCCGATAACCGCAACGGCACGAGCATGGTCTTCGTTACGGCAGAACGAGAGGTCAGCAAGCTGCAGAAAATGAAGCAGTCCACGAGCGCAGGCATCGGGCCGGCCACGATCACGATGCCGGCGGGTTCGGCAAAGGTTCTTGGGGTCGTCCGGCGAGAAACGATCGAGGATCCGAATTTCTACAATAGCTTTTTTGCTCTGGTCGAAGGGTTCGTCGCGCAAGAAGGGCGATCGCACGTCGACCAACACGCTGAAATATCCAAACAGGGCGATCAGCCCAACTAGTACGGCGAGCGGATTTTCATCCGCAGCCCTTGATCACGCTTCAGCCACGAGAGAGGAGGTACCATGCACCGCAAGGCGCTAATTGCAATTGCCGTTGGATCAATTCTTGGAGCGACGCTGCCAAGTGCGTACGCCGAGCAGCCCCCTGCCGCACCGAGCCAGGATGGTACTACGCAGCAGGCCACCCCAAATGCCGTAGATCACAAGGACATTCAGGCGGATCACAAGGATATTCAGGCTGACCGCAAAGACATTCAGGCGGATCACAAGGATATTCAGGCCGACCGCAAAGACATTCAGTCCGACCGTAAAGATATCTCGCAGGATCGAGCGGATATTCGGTCGGATCAGAAGGATCTACGCCACGACTATGCCGAGCGGCGCGAAGGTGTGAATGACCAAGCCGACATCGCGCGCGACAAGGCCGACATTCGCTCGGACCGTAAGGACATACAGGCCGATAACAAAGATATCGCACGAGACCGGGCAGACATACGCGCCGATCAGCGAGACATTCACGCCGATCAGCGAGACATTCACGCCGATCAGCGAGATATCCGTTCAGACCGTCAGGATTCGCAAACCGATCGAGGCGATATGCGTAGCGATCGCGGCGCGCAGCGTAATGACGCCGGCAGCCCGAAGCCGGGGACGGCAACGACGCTGGTAAGCAATCCCGCGCCCGCGCCGAGTCAGGAGGGACAGCAGCCGGCGGCTGCCACTCCGCGTCCCGCAGCCGCGACAGCTACGGTCGGCCGCACCGACCGCGGCGACGAAGTCAGGGATCAGCGTGACATCAGAGCGGACCGTGCTGACATTTCGCGCGAAAGGTCGGACATTCGAGCCGATCACCGGGACATACAGGCCGATCAGCGCGGCATACAGGCCGATCGCAGAGACATGCAGGCCGACCGCAAAGATATCGCGCAGGACAGAGCGGATATTCGCGCCGACCAGAAGGATCTGCGCCACGACTACGCCGAGCGGCGTGAAGGTGTGAACGACCAAGCCGACATTGCGCGCGACAAGGCCGACATACGTTCGGACCGCAAGGACATTCGGGCCGATCACAAGGATCTGCAGGCCGATCGCAAAGATATCGGGCGAGACCGGGCAGACATGCATGCCGATCAGCGGGACATTCACGCCGATCAGCGAAACATTCGAGCCGACCAGCGCGATATCCGTTCGGACCATCAGGACTTGCGAGCCTCCGCCCATGGCGATATGCACAACGATCGCGTCAACCAGCGTATTGACGCCGGCAATCCGAAGCCGGGGGTGACGGCGAACACACTCGCCAACAATGCCGCGGAAAATAACAAAAAGGCGCAGGCCACTCAGAACCTGCACAAGGCCTGGTATCACATTTGGTAGGTACTTGGGATCAGTTAGCCTGCACGGAACTTGCGGTTCCGTGCAGGCTGTCTGCCGCATCACGATCTCTCGGCAGACGCAGTGCTATGATTTCTGAATCTCGATCGTGACGTGCGAGAGGGCGGGGAAGCGAGCCAACTTCGCTCGGTAATAATCCGCGCTGCGGCCGTCCTTCGGACACACTGACACAATAGCACCGAGATGGCCGGGTCCAAGACGCCACAGATGCAGATCGGCCAGCGTGCTGCCGTCGCTCTCGATCGTCGTTCGCAAATCGCGCGCCAATCTGCTGTCCGGAATCCGATCGAGCAGGATGGCGCCGGTGTCGCGAATGAGTCCATAGGACCAACTGGCGATCACGCAGGCCCCGATGATGCCGGCCAACGGGTCCATCCACAGCCATCCAAAAGCGCGAGCGAGCAGCAGCCCAACGATCACCAACACTGACACGGCCGCGTCCGCCATCACGTGGATGACCGCGGCACGCATGTTGTTATCACGCCCTGTGGCGCCATGTCCGTGACCATGTTCTTCGAAGACGGTCGTGTAGCTATCGGCACCGATCTTGATTTGCACCGTAAATGCATGCGGCTCCGGGATCACCGCCTGCGACTCGAGAAAATCACCGTGCACTGCCAGGGTAAATACCTGTTGTGTTCCATCCGGACGCACCGTGGTAATGAGCGTCGTTTCGGCGGCAGGCAGGGGCCCAACCGCCGCCCGCAGGCGAAAGCGCGGCGGCACGCTCTCCTCGAACACTTCGAGGATGAGATCGCCCGAAGGAGTCGCAATCGAGTGCGCCTCGTCGTGACCGTGTTCACCACCATGATCGTGACCGTGGTGATGGCCGCCGCCGCTTAGGAGCCATGCGCTTGTGATATTGACGGCCAGGCCGACGCAGGCAATCGGAATCGCCTCGGCGAAGTGGATCTGGATGGGGGCCAGGATGCGGGTCACCGATTCATAGCCGATCAAAATCGCGATCATGGCCAGCACAATGGCACTGGTGAAACCGGCGAGATCGCCAAATTTGCCGGTACCGAACGTGAAGTTCGCATTTGCGGCGTGCCGCCGGGCGTAGGTGTAGGCAAGCGCCGCCAGGAGCAGCGCACCCGCATGGGTACTCATATGCAGACCGTCCGCCACGAGCGCGATAGATCCAAACAGAAGGCCGCCGACAATTTCGATGCACATCATCGCGGCGCATAACCAGATCACAGCCCAAGTCTTGCGCTCGCTCTGCGCGTGGTCAGCGCCCAGAAAAACATGTTCATGGAACGATGGTTCAACAGTTCCCGGATCAAGGGTCATCACAGCGCTCACTTCAAATAGGTTCGGACGACGTCCAGCAGTTGCTCCGCAGCTTCCGTGTTGAGAGCGCCGGGATATTTCTCCGCGTCGACCAGATGCGACCGCACATGGTCTTCGAGGACCTCGGCCATGAGACCCGCCATGGCGCCGCGCGCACCGGCGATGAGGTGCATGACCTGCTCGCAACCCGCTTCTTGCGCGAGTGCGCGTTCGATGCCGTCCACTTGTCCCCGAAGTCGACGAACCCGCGCCAGCAACTTGTTTCGATCGCGAATCGTATGGCTCATAGGATGACTATAGCATACCCACCCACCCTATTCGAGACGCGCGCTACATCGGCAGTGGTTGGACTCCGATCCATCGCAAATGCAGCCAATGCTCGAAGACAACATAGACTAGAAGGCCGGCCGCAACGGCGATGCCGTCATTCAACTTCATGGAGGGCGCCATCGGATTCGGCCGCTGCGAGCGCCACCTGAAGGAAATGCGATCTGCAACCGCCCACGCAAGGAAGCCACCGAATAACACGACGTTGGCGAGCATGCCGGTCGCAATGAGATGGGCCGCTGCCCAGAGCATGACGCTGAGCAGCATTGGATGCTTGAGAGCGCCTTTGATGCGACCCGGAAGATACGCCGCCAAAAACAATGTAAACACGGGAAGCATAAGAATGGCCGCGACGTAGCGAGCCCAAGACGGTGGCGAGTATAAGATCAGCGGGTTGCGACGTGCGATGCCATAGCCCCAGACAATGACGATCAAGCCGGCTATCGTTATGAGCGAATAAAGTCCCCGCCAAGCGTTGCCCAAGCGGGCAGCGGTTCGGTCGCGCCAAGCCGGCGCGACGATCGATATCGAATGTACTCCGAGGAAGAGAACCAGACCGAATACAAGGTAGATCATCGGTTCGACTCCTTAGCGACGTATGTCGCACATAGTAGTCTAACCGTCGTCTGCTGCATTCGCCGCCGGCCGCGACACAATCACCTCTCGGACTGCTCATCCCGCAGACTCTTCGCTGCGGCGAGCAGATCCTCTACATGGGTTTGCAATCGGCTGGCTATCTTTTGAATTTCGCCTGCGGTTATCGGTCGCCCTTCTATTTCTTTATTTTCCAGATCCAGAACCAGTTTATTAATCGAAGTCGCGGTTTCGTCCAAAATTTTACGGGGGTTTTTATGCTGTGCCGTGGTCATTCTTTGCTGATTCCTTTCTGACGAATCAGAGCAAATTATCCCGGGTAGCGCCGGGCGTCTCCATAGCCCGTCGCCCCGAATGCACACGCATATGTTCCTACACGGCGTCGGTTCCTTCTGCCGAATCCTTCAGGCCCGAATGACCGGATAGCTTGGCGTGCAGGGAGGGAACGAGAATATCCGTAAGGTAGGACAATTTATCGTAAAGCGACGCAATGAGAAGGAGTTGCGCTCGTGCTTCGGGATCGTGGATTTCCCGGGCCTTGGCTCGAATGTTTCGCGCCTCTTGGCGGTAATCCAGATTTTTTTCCGCCAGCTTGGGACACATCTTGCTAAGCCTAGCAGAGAAATTTTGTAGGAGATGAAGTGCGCTAAGTAGTGAATAATCGTAGGAATTGGCCTACGCGAGACTCAACCCTCGAAGTTAAAACTGTAAACTAGGAGCGAACTAAACAGGCATGGACCAACTCGCCGAAAAAACCGTGCTCGGATGAGGGGAGTCGAGTGGCACTCGTTGTTTTCCTGAGAGGAATTAATGTCGGAGGCCACAGGACTTTCCGGCCGACGAAGCTGGCCGAGGCATTGAAGCACCTCGGTGCCGTCAATATCGGCGCGGCGGGCACCCTAGTCCTTCGGCAGCCAATGACCCAGGCCCAAGCGCGCGCCGAAGTGGCGCGCAAACTGCCGTTTGTTGCTGAAATCGTTGTTTGCCAGGGCCGCGACATTGCGAATCTAATTTCGAGCAATCCTTTCGAAGGACAGTCGGTGCGAGGAGGTGTTGTCCACTTCGTCAGTGTGCTGAGCCAGCGCCCTCGCTTGATGCCGTCAACACCCATGCGATTCCCGTCCGGCGGTCAATGGCTGATGAAGATCCTCACGAGACGAAAGCGATTCGTCATCGGAATGTACAGACGGCACATGAAGGTGATCGGATTTCTCGGTGCACTGGACCGGCTCTACGGTGTGCCGGTGACCACTCGCAACTGGAACACCATCACAGCGATTGCCAGGGTGCTCCGTAACGACCATGTCGAATGAGGATGGACGCGCCGAGCGGCCAACCAGGTGATCGCACGCGAGTTCCATCCATGAAATCCCCCTAATATCCCGTCATCAAGCTCGCCGAATCAGCCAGAGTTGCCGCGAGCGTGCCTGTACTTTGCCGGCAGCGTCGAAGATCGCCGTTCCGGCGTGCAGTTTGCGGCCCTCCTGCGCGATCGGCCACCCGGTCACCGTGTATTTTTGATCTACCTGCAATGGCTGATCAACCATGGCGGTTATTCGTGCGGTGATGATTGCTGTCCCAGCCGCCAGCCGATGCATCCAAGCGAAACCCGCCGAGCAATCCAGAGCCGCCCAGGTCGCCTCGACGGAGAGTTGACCATTAGCGTCGGCCACTGAGGAAGGCGGTGTCCAGGTGGTCGCGACCATCCCATCGCCGCCCACTGGGCCCGGCACAATGCGCAAGCCATCACTGCGTGCGGAACCACAACTGAAACAATGGGCGAAGGTCGAGTCAGATTCCGGTGTGCCCACTCGTTGGGCCAGTAAGCCGGCGGCTTCCGCCTCGTGTGGATCAGGAGCCGTCGGCACGTCCAATTCCAATGGAGCCAAACCGCCTTCGGCTATGAGCGTGCCGTCGTTCTCCAAGGCGACCGCGCCATCGTCCCGCCAGCGTATCAACATCGGCACGGCCAGCGGTGCGGGTGCACGTAGCGAGACCGACGCCGACTCGGTGCCCAGCAATCGCGCCAAACTTCCGGCGACCCACCCACCGTTCCCGCTGGTATTCGGGCCATTGTAACGGGGATCGATGATGAGTCTATCGATGCGGCTGGATCGAGTGTCGGTGCTCATGGGCTCAAAACGTGTTGTGCGGTTGCCGAAGTGTACCTGGGCAACCATGGCCAGATGTTGCCCAAGTGCGTTACGCACAGTCGGAGTGCGCGCGTTGCTCCTCGACCCTGACGCGCTGCGGAAACTCGACCGGGTACTCGGACCAAATATAATTTGGCATAAGCGGCGTAGCGAACAGATGAATCTCGCGCTGTAGGCATAACTTAAAACAGCCTTGGCACTTTCAAGGAAAGGCGATGATCAAGGATGTTCGCACTCAAGTCGACCCACGCGCCGCGCTTCACGAGTCGCTGCAGCTACGGCATCGCCTGGCAGTCATTCACACCAGCAGCCGAGGAGGATATTTACCGGAGGAACGTGTGGTGGTGGTAATCAACTGAGGAGGGCATCGCTGAACTTAGCCAATCACTTTTCGGAGTGCGGCAGCTCTTTTCCTTTGATAGCCTGCGGAATCCCTTCCCGCCGGCCCTGGGAATAACCTGCCGCACTCCTTCTTTTCTTTATCGACCGCACTGTTAGGCGGTGGTTTTAGCCGTCGGGATCGAGGCCGCGATTACCCAGGCAGATCCAATCAAGGCGAAGTTAACCGCGTTCTCTGCCCAGTTCATATGGGTATGGGGATCACTGACGATCCTGGGAGCATGTACCAGGATGGCAAACACGGTAAACATCGCTGCCAACAACGTGGCGGCCGGGCGCGCGTAGATACCTGAAATCAGTGCGATGCCGGCTGCTACATGTGCCGCCCCGGTCGCGTACGCCCAAAAAGTTTGACCAGGCGGCAGCCACGCTGGAACCATGCTCACGGTGTTTGCCAGGTAGAAGTGATGAGCCAAGCCAAAATAAATGAGACATACGCCAAAAATGAGACGACTGATTTTGGACAGGCGCTCGACGGTTGCCGGTTCGAGTGGCGCGCTGTAGGCGCAAATGATCACTGCCGCTGCCGCGAGCGCCAAATGCTCGAAAACTCCGTACCAAGCGACGAAAACGGATGGGTGTGCGAAGCCACGAGGAACGTCAAGAAATATCTCCCCTAGCGCGTACAGGCCGACCAGCACCAAAGTGCTAACGTACACGGTGCGTCGCCACTGCATCGCCAATCCCACCAGCAAGGGAAGGATCGGTAGGGCATACCCCAAGATGCTCTGTCCGGGAGCGGTATCCGGTTGCCACACGACCGCGAAATCTCCCCAGACCAAGCCCGTTAGCCCCAGCATGAGCACTCCGAGGCCGTAGATGCAGGTACCGACGCGCCGCGCGAATATCACGTTCATAGCGGAAGCCACATAATTCCCCGTAAATGTCTCAAGTCATGATCTGCGCCGCAAACTCAAATGCTAGTCGCATCGCGCGTAGGTGGCTTGGGGGATATTGACTAAATCCGTTCATCGCCTCAGGGCAATACCTTGCCCTTTCGCATCAACGATGCGGCGTAACGTACGCTGCAACGCCCAGAATCGGGCCCATGTCAGATCCGCTATCCTCGCGATGAAGGCTCGGCGCATAAAGACTCGATATGCTCCCATCCAGGTACAAGGCTTCTCGACAATGCAACGAGTCACGAAAGAATCCTGCGAACTCATAAAATGTTACGGGCGCTTCGCTGACGACGAAATCAACCACGTCGGGAGAGGGTGCGCAAACTCCGTTCCGGATCTTGCGCCATGTCGAATTGGGATTCATTACCTCGGAAGTGGTGACCTTGTCTTCGTGAACCAGCATCGGCCCCGATTGCGTCGCAAGCAAGGGCTTGGGGCTTTCTTTCGCGTAGTCGTCCGTCGTCATCACGCGGGCGGTGCTACCCTCGACCAAGAAAACGCCGTTCGGTTGTTGCGAGAAATTTCCCGAACCCACGTGGCGATTCAAGGGCACCAGCTCCCGGCCGTCCGCCACAAAGAGACCCACCGGCGAAAAATCAGGACGGTACATGCCCGCGTTTACGGCAAATACCAATCGCTTGTCCTTGGCGCCCAGCGCCTCACGCAGCGCGGAGAATTGACGAAAAGGCCGGCCCGCATCGTCCCGCCAGAATAATTCCAACTGCTCGGCTTTCAGATCCACCCGGCACACCGTAAAAGTCGTGCCGGCCGCGGTTCTTGCCCCGCATTCCACCGCGTGCGCAATGCCGCAGCAGAGCAACAACGCGCCGACAATCGACAGGCGCGCTCGGTGAATCACTTCACGCGCTCGAATAACAGCAGCGTGCCACGTCCAGGTGG
>Ga0307474_10001052_pt1 | contig 20062 bp, 22 predicted proteins | sample atmos_gasesECM1C_2_FD_203312 | JGI IMG/M metagenome (GOLD analysis project Ga0307474, IMG submission 203312) | Hardwood forest soil microbial communities from Morgan-Monroe State Forest, Indiana, United States - atmos_gasesECM1C_05 | ecosystem: Environmental > Terrestrial > Soil > Temperate... | reverse complement strand
GCGCGATCCGTTCGTTCATCCCACAACTAAGCCCAAGCGAATGCGCCAACTATTTCGCTCACGCAGGCTATGCTTCAAAATGACAGGAATCCGCTTTAGTGCTGGATCTACGCTGCTTTCGAGAACGTCTTAAAGAAGCTGTCGGCCCAAGCAAGCTCACTGGACACTAAGGCGGCTGTCAACGGAGGGACGGCCCTAGCGGAAAACAACTCCCGCTTTCGCACGTCAAGAATTGCGGGAATACAATCCGCGAAATCGCCTGCGCAGAGATGCTGTTGGATCAGATGGATTCTACAGCCTGCGACCTTCCTAGAGAGCGTTAGAGTCTGCGAATTCCAAGTGTGAATGATAAATCGGTGACCTTGCCGCGCGCATCCAAACGTTGGCTCCAACTTCACCGTCACGTAACCACCAGGGCTGGCAAGATTCGCGCTAGGCGGTTGGAAAACTTCGGTGATGGCTTCTTTTTCCAACCAGGCATTGAGCGCTACCAAGGCGTTTAAGTTATGCTCTTTCTCAGTCGCCCGATCGCTGTTCACTATAGGCTTGGCGCACTCTTCCCAGCTTTTCCCGCCTACTGTGAGAGCGCGAGCGGCATCTTTGAACATCCAACAAAAGTCGTAGCCGCCAGGAGTCAGATATCGGCCGTATTCGGCGGCGAACTTTTGGACAGAATTTTCAAGAACGCATTCAACGAAACGGTCGGCATAATCCCTCCGAATCAGTAGCAGCGCGCCCAGCTCAATCCGCCATGATTTGGCGCTAAGTTCCAATCCGGGTTTCCACTGATTTCCGATCAAGCGTGCATAGAAATGAAAACGCGCGCGACTAAACGTGGGCCGATTGCCTCGCGTTACTGAGGTATGTTAGCCGCGCCTTCGTAATTGCTTGGGAGGGGGCGCTGATGTTGCAGGTTCGTTTTTGGGCTGGCGTGCTCGCGATCAGCGGCGCACTCAACGTGGCGGGCGTCTGGGGCGCCAAACCATCTAACGAGGCTTGATCATGCGGCGCGTTTGGGTAAGCTGAAAGGTCGGCAAATATCGCGTCGGCACGTAGGTTGCGGTCGGATGCCGGGAGAGTGATTGATGGAATACCTGCTAATTTTCGCGTTCCTCGGCGTGATCGGCTTCTACGTCATTTGGCTTGCTTTCCAATTCAACCAAATGGCCGGCATGATGCTGATACTGATCACCTTCCTGCTATTCAAAGGCTATTGGCTGTTTGCGCTGATACTCGCGGCGGTCGGAGCGCTGTACCTGCTCGTTAGCTTTTTTCGGTGGGCGGGCAAGCCGCGCGGCTAACTAGCCAAGGGCTCCGCCCTTGATATCCCTTCCACCCCGCGGGACGGTAGAGCACCTCCAATGGGCGGGAGTACTCTGCTGATGTTGGGTCAGCGGGGGTACTCATGAACTCCTTCTATGAACACCACAAGGACAGCATTCGTTGGCATTATCGCTGTTTTGATCGCATTCTGCTGAATGCTGCGAGGCATTGCCTGCTCGGTCAGAAAGTTCGAGTCGGAAGGCTCGCACTTGGCTCGAGCACCCCTACTAGAAAGAAATAGCCAAATAAGGCGCTTCGCAACCAAAGGAGATTCACGCTTGTTTCGTTTCCGGACACTAGATCTGATCGTGAGGCTGCGTCAGCCAAACCTCCGCGCCTCAGCATGGATGTTATCCTTTGCTGATCCCGATCTGAGTTGAAGGACATTGCTTGCCGAATCAGCCGGCACCGCCAATTTCGAACAACACCTTGCCGCCGCGCTGAACGTGGGCGACGGCTTCACGGAAGGCTGAGAGCGGATAGGTGGCCGCGACAGGAGCGTGGAGCGCACCGGACGCTACGAGCGGAACGGTCTCACGCACCGCCGCCGGGATCTTCGGCTCGAACTCCGGATAGCTCTGGAAGAAGCCCTTCGCGATCACGCGCTTTGCGATCAGATCCATTGGATTGATGGTAGCCGGCTGGCCGCTCATCAGCGCGTAGATGACAATAGTGCCTCCTTGGGTGAGCGCACCAGCGACGGTGGCCGTCGCCCCTCCGGCAACGCCGTCTATACCGAGCGGCACCCGTCCGTCACCAACCGCTTGACGAACCTTGTCCAGGACGCCAGCCTCGTCGACGACCACGATGTCACCGCCCGAAGCTCTGAGCTCCTCGACAAGCTCCGCTCGTCGAATAAAATTGATCGTCCGCAGTCCCCTCGATTTGGCGATTGCAATCACCGAACGGCCGACGCCCGAATTAGCTGCATTCTGAGCCACCCAGTCGCCGGGCTGCAGATCCACATATTCGCGCAATAGCAATGCTGCCGTGGGCGGATTGATGCCGAGCATGGAAAGCTGGCGCGGATCCGCTTCCGCCGGCAGGGGAAACAGTCCTTTGGCGGGCAAGACTATCCGCTCACGCCAACTGAACGCGTATAAAGGAATCAAAACACGGTCGCCAACCCTCAAGTCGCGCACGTCCCTACCTACAGCCAGTACGCGTCCAACTCCTTCATTGCCAACCACGCTCGGCACGATGGGCCGTATCGGAAACACGCCTTCGATCAGGTAGAGATCATTCATGTTGATCGGCGCGAATTCCACGCTGACCAGGACTTCATCCGCGGCCGGCGCGGACGGCTCCGGAAGCTCGATAAGTTCGAGAACTTCGAGCGGCGGGCCGAAATTCCTCATCTGGATCGCATGCATTGTCGGATTCCTTTGAAGGCGTGCCTGGGTGAGCGTCAGTTCGCGACGAATAGATCGAGGCCGGCCAGCGGGCCGCCTGCCTGTTGCATACGGCCGCCGGTGACGAGGCCACCGAGATCGATCGCCATGAATCCGAACTTCGTGATGAGATCCTTCACGAAAGTCTTTGGCTCGTCGTGATCCCCAGAGACGAAAATCACGCGACGTCCGTTACCCTTGATCGGCCCCTCGTTGAACCGGGCCGTGACGATCGAGTTGAATGCCTTGACGACGCGCGCGCCTTTCGCAAATCCGGCAACGATCTCACTGGCGCCTGTCCCCTTCAAATCGGCGAGGACGAGCTTGGGACTGTACTGAGCAAAGGGATTGGTGGCATCGATGAGCACGCGGCCGTTCCAGGCGGGCAATCCACTCAGGGCGTTCTCGACGTTGTTCCAGGGCACGGCAAGCAGCACATAGTCGAGGCTCGCTGCCTCGGCGACGGGCGCGGCCGAAGCGCCCTTGCCAAGTTCGGCCACTTTCGCCAAGAGGGTTTCAGGCCCACTTCGGCTGCTCAACACCACCTCATGCCTTAGCGCGATCGCCTCACGCGCAAACGCGAGGGCGACTTCGCCAGCTCCGATCGTTCCGATTTTCATTGTCTTTCTCCTTTTTCGCTGAAGTCGAGCAGAACAGCACCGGTCTTGCCCGGCTTAGCAACATGGGCGACCGCTTTGGCGATTCGAGAAGGCCCGTAGTAACCGGCGACATCGAAAAGGCCCGCCGGCTCAGCCGCGAGGCGGAGAGCAACCGCCACGTCCCGCGCGCGCTGTTCGGGCGGGGTCCGCATCCAGCTGGCCACCATCACTCCCTTAAGAGTGAGCGACCGAGGAGGGAAGATGCGGATGTCGCTGAGCTCGCCCCCGAGCGAACCGAAATTCACGACCGTTCCGGCGCTATCGACCAACAGATCGGCAACGGCCCCCAGAAGCCGACCGCCTACGCTGTCGATTGCGACGTGGATCTGGCGGCCGCCCGCCGCGTTGCGCACCCGCCCCGTCCAGCCATCGGTCTCAGTGGCGAACACAGGCGAATCGGGAAAAAGGTCGGCGAGCGCTGCGGCGCCGGCCTCGCTACGAACAAGCCGGATCGGAAGGACGCCACGCTCTATCAAAAGCTTGACGATCAGCCGGCCGACTGCCGATCCTGCCGCGGTCACGATCACCACAGCGGCCTCGCGAGCATCGAGAGGGAGTGAATCGTGCGCCGTGCGAAGCGCGGTCAGCGCCGTCACCGTATTTATCAGCATTTGCGCTCCGATCGCGTCGGGCACATTTTCGGGAAGTGGAACAATCGACCCTGCAGGCACGACCACCTGCTCGCTCCAAGTTGAGCCTGCCGGGAAAAATGCAACCCGCGCACCAATCGTGATACCAGCGACTGGATCCACGCTGCGGCCAACCTCGGTCACCACGCCGGCCCCCTCGAATCCTGGCACTCGCCCGCCCGATCCGATTGCTGGCGGAGTCCCGGCTGCGGGCGATCCTCTTACGCCGAGAAGGTCGCCAGGATGGATCGGTGTGTAGGTTGTACGAATTCTAACCTGTTGCGGCGCAAGCTCGGGGACTGGTGTTTGTTCAAGCCGGAGCACCTGGGCCGGATCCCCCAACTCGCGATGTACAATGCTACGCATGTGGGTTCCTCTGATACACGAAAGGCGCGCAAGTTGACCACTTGCGACAGGTGACTTCGCTGTCGCCACGCGATGTCCGCGCGGGCCAACTACGAGGGCGTCGTCGCGATCGCTACATTTCCTCCGAACGACTGCTCCACCGTGGCATTTGCAAATTCTGGCTTTGCGATGGACCATAGGCTGAGTCCTAGATCACTTCGCGCTGCCCATGCAGCGACATCTCGTGATCTACTTCCTTGGCCAGTCGCGGATGTCACAAGCGCCGCGAGTTTGGTGTCCAGGATCTTAGCCGCCTGACGTAGCGGTTCGTTTTCCTCCACGGTGCTGTTCGTCACTCGATATCTGCGCCCCGCTGTCATTTCTGTTGTCTTTCGAAATGATTGATGTCGGTAACCTCATACGTTGAAGTGCAGCACTTTTTAGCTCTGCGCCGAAGGGCGTGCCGAGCTTGGGTTTCTCCATAACTGCGGCCAAAACTCGAAGAGTAGTGACGAGGTCGCCTTACGCGGCGCAAGCCTTTCCTTACTTCTCGCTTTGCCCGCTGCTGGCGAGATTACGCACAACTACGTAAAAAATCGGCGTGAACATTAGGCCGAACAGCGTCACTCCCAGCATACCGAAGAACACGGCAACCCCAACCGCCTGCCGCATCTCCGAGCCAGAGCCGCTCGACACCACCAGTGGCAACACACCGAGGATGAAGGCAAACGACGTCATCAGGATCGGCCGCAAGCGCAGGCGGCAAGCCTCGATCACGGCATCCAGCCGCTTGCGACCCTCGAGCTCAATGTCGCGGGCAAACTCCACAATCAGAATGGCGTTCTTGGCGGCGAGCCCGACCAGCACCACGAAACCGATTTGCGTGAGGATATTGACGTCCTGTCCCATGATCCGCACGCCGAGCGTGGCCGCCAGCAGGCACATCGGCACGATCAGGATCACTGAGAATGGCAAGCTCCAGCTGCCATATTGCGCGGCCAGCACCAGATAGACGAACAGAACACAAATCGGAAACACGTAGAGGCCCGTATTGCCGGCAGTGACCTGCTGATAAGAGAGATCGGTCCATTCATAGGAGAAGCCGCTCGGCAGCGTCTCGTCAGCAAGTCGCTTCATGATGTTGATCGCCGTCGTCGAACTCGTCCCCGGCAGCGTGTCGCCCTGTATCTCAGCTGACGTGTAGAGGTCATAGCGCGCGACCCGATCCGGGCCGGAGACGTCCTTGAAGTCCACGACGCTGCCGAGCATCACCATGTCGCCGTTGGCGTTGCGGGTGCGCAGCCGCGCGAGGTCGGCCCGCTCCTTCTGGTATGGAAAGTCCGCCTGTGCGGTGACGTGATAGGTACGCCCAAACAGGTTGAAATCGTTGACATAAGCCGAGCCGAAATAGGTCTCGATTGCTTCGGTAATGTTCGCGATGGGAACGCCGAGCTTCTGCGCTTTAACAGAATCGATGTCGATAAACACCTGAGGCGTGTCAGCAGTATAGGGTGAGAATACCGCAGTCAATCCTGGCGCCCCACGCGCCGCCGCGACAAGCTCGTCGGTTGCTGCGGCAAGCAGATCGCTGCCGCGACCCTGACGATCCTCGATTCGCATGTTGAAGCCGCCGCCGGTGCCAATGCCCGGGATCGGCGGCGGTGGGATGACAATGATAAAGGCGTCCTCGATGCTCGAAAGCCGCTTGCGCAATTCGGCGGTGATGACATCCGCGGTCAGCCCCTTCTTGGCGCGAACCTCCGGATCATCAAACCCCGGAAACAGCGCCGCGCAGTTGGCGGACTGCGTCCGCGTGGCTCCCGACAGCCCCGCGAGCACCGGCACGCGGGCTATGCCGGGAGTCTCCAGCGCAATGTCTTCGACCCTGCGCACGACTTCGGTCGTGCGCTCAAGCGACGCAGCGCCAGGCAATTGCACGGCCACGATGACATAGCCGCGATCCTGCGCCGGAATAAAGCCTTGCGGCGTCGTGGCAAGCAGCCACCCGGCGCCGCCGATCAGCACTACATAGACCAACAGCATCACCACGCGGTGCCGGATCACGAAACCCGCGAGGCCGCCATAGACATACGACAGCCGGTCGAAGCCGCGGTTGAAGATGCCGGTGAACCACTTCCAGCCGCGCCCGACCAGGTTCCACGCGGCTGTGGGCCGCTTCTCCCCGTGCGGTACTAGGATCTGCGAGGCGAGCGCTGGAGAGAGCGTCAGCGAACAGAAGCAGGAGATCGCGGTCGCCACCGCAATTGTGACCGCGAATTGCTTGAAGAACTGCCCTGAAATACCGCCGAGGAAGGCAGTCGGCACGAACACGGCGCACAACACCAGCGCAATCGAGACCAGCGCGCCGCCGACTTCTTCCATAGTCTTCAGCGCCGCGTCGCGCCGGCTCATGCCCTGCTCTAGATGCCGCTCGACGTTCTCGACCACGACGATGGCGTCATCGACGACGATACCAACCGCGAGCACCAGGCCGAACAGGGTGAGGTTGTTGATCGAGAAGTCCAGCATTGCCATCACCGCCAAGGTACCGACCAGCGAGACCGGTATGGCGATGATCGGGATAATCGCGGGCCGCCAACCCTGCAGAAACACTAGCACGACGATGACGACCAGGATCATCGCCTCGTAGATGGTCTTGATCAGCTCGGAGATCGACTGGGCGATGAACTCGGTCGTGTTATAGCCGATGTCGTACTCGAGGCCTTTCGGGAAACTCCTCTTCAGGTCCTCTATGGTTTCGGAAATGCTCTTGGCGGTGGCAAGTGCGTTCGAGCCCGGGCGCTGAAACACCATGAGCGCTACCGCGGGTTTCCTGCGGAAAAAGCTGTTGGAGGAGAAATCCAGCGCGCTGAGTTCGATCCGAGCAATGTCGCGCAAGCGCACGATGCTACCGTCCTGGCCGTTTTTGACGACGATATTCTCGAACTGGGAGGGGTCCTTCAATCGCCCGGTAAAGGTCAGATTCGGCTGGAAAGCCCTGTCGGCGATCGGCGGCGGCGCAAGCTGGCCGCCGGTGATCTGCAGGTTCTGGGCCCGGATCGCGGCGATCACGTCGTCCGCAGTCATGCCGAGATTCGATATCTTATCGGGATCGAGCCACAGCCGCATCGAATAGTCACGGGCGCCGAATATCTGTATGTCGCCAACGCCGTCGAGCCGCAGCAACCGGTCGCGGACCTGCAGCAGCGCGTAGTTGGAAATGTAGGTCTGGTCGAACGTATCATCCGGCGACAGCATGAAGATGACCATCATGAGGTCCGGGCTGTTCTTACGGATGACGACGCCGTTGCGTTGCACTTCGTCCGGCAAGCGCGGCTGCGCAATCGCGACGCGGTTCTGGACCAGCACCTGGGCCATGTTGAGATCGGTGCCGAGCTTAAAGGTCACCGTGATATTGAGCTTTCCGTTCGAGGTGGCCTGGCTGTAGAGGTACAACATGTCATCGACGCCGTTGATCTCTTGCTCGATCGGAGCCGCGACCGTATCGGAGACAACTTGCGCAGAAGCGCCCGGATAGGTCGTGGTGACCACCACCGTCGGCGGCGCGACCTCTGGGAATTCCGAGACCGGCAGCGCGGTGTAGGCGATCGCGCCCACGATCACGAGCACGATCGACAGCACCATCGCCAGAATAGGTTGGTTGACGGAAAGACGTCCGAGATTCATGTCTTGCCCCCAATCTCAACCTCGTGCGGGTTCACCTTGGCGCCTACACGGGCGCGCTGCAGGCCATGGACGATGACACGGTCCTCCGGCTTCAGCCCTTCGCGGACGACGCGCAGGCCCTGGTCCAACGGACCAAGCACGACTGTGCGCGCCTCCACCGTGTCGTCGTCCTTCACCACGAACACGATCTTGCGCGACTGATCGGTCGCGATCGCTGTATCCGGGAGCAGCAACGCCTCATAGGGCGAGCTGCCGAGCAGCCGCACGCGGCCGAACTGACCCGGCAAAATCGAGAGATCAGGATTTGCGACCACGGCGCGGGCATGCAGCGTTCCGGTCGAAACGTTGAGGCGGTTGTCGAGGAAATCCATATGGCCCTCATGCAAGGGTTTGGTCTCGCCGATCAACCTCACCTGCACCGGATTGGGCGTATCGCGCGAGCTCGGCCGCTTGCCCTCGAACCAAAGCCTGTTGTTCTTGAGATAGGTCGCTTCATCGACATCGAAATAGATGTAGATCGGGTCGAGCGAGACGATGGTCGTGAGCAGCGTCGAAGGGCCGTTGTCGCTGCCCTGTACGAGATTGCCGACGCTGACAAGATGGCGGCTGACACGCCCGGTGATCGGCGCCAGCACGTGGGCGAACTCGACATTGAGCTGGGCCGCCTTCAGCGTGCCATCGGCGATGGTCTCGGCGGCGTGGGCGGCCTGCAAAGCCTGGCGGCGCTGGTCGACAATCTGATCCGAGACGTCCTGAGTCCGGTTCAGGGTCAGCGCGCGGTCAATCTCGCGCTTGGCAAGCTCGGACTTGGCGCGCGCGTCCGCCAATTGGCCATCCGCCTGCTCGGCAATCGCCTCGAACGGGCGCGGGTCGATGATATAGAGCAGGTCGCCGGCATGCACTATGTCGCCATCCTTGAACTCGACATTGGTGACAAAGCCGCCGACCCGCGCTTTGACCTGCACATCCTCCACCGCGTCGAAGCGGCCGGTGAAGTCATCCCAATCGGTTACAATGCGCTTAACCGGCTGAGCGACCGTCACTGGCGGGGGCGCGGCGGCCTGGATCGATTCTTGCTTGCAGCCGGCAAGCACAACGGCGAGCAACGAAATCGCCATTACCTCAGGTCCGCAGCGGAAGATCTGGTTGAAGGACTCTCCTGGCCGCGCTGATGTCAAATGTCCTCCTCCTTACCGTTACCCGCAAAGAAGCTGCGATCTGCGGATGTTTTTTGCGGTTACTCCGCACGACGCCTAGAGACGTCCGCTGCTGTAAGCGTGCCTTGCTTGCCGCCGAAATGCCTCACCATGAAGTTACCGAGCGCGGATACTTCAGCATCACTGTAAGCGCGACCGAACGACGGCATGAAAATCTCGCCGTGTGGGGTCCGCAAGTGCGAACCCTGTAGAATGATCTGAGTGAGGTTGAAGCCCTCAGCGTCGTTAACCGCCCGCGTGCCGACCAACGCCGCCGCTTTGCTCTGACGGCCCTGCCCGTTCCACAAATGACAGCCGGTACAGGTCCGTTCGAACAGATGCTGGCCGCGATCCCATTGCGCCAGCTCGTCCGCTCCCGGGGTGTTGGCGGTCGAAGCCAAAACGCTAGGCGGGCGATCGTTGACTTCGATGTCGGCCCGCCCCTGCTGCGGCTCCACGTCGCGAAGATAGGCCGCCAGAGCCGCGACGTCTTCCGGCGCGAGATACTGCAGGCTGTTCTGTACCACCTCGCCCATTGGACCGGAGGCCGCGCCACGTCCGTTCGCATGCCCTTTGCTGAGATAGTCGATTAGTTGCTGGTCGGTCCAAGCGCCGATACCGTAGGTCTTGTCGGACGTGATGTTGTAGGCCTTCCATCCTTGCAGAACTTCACCAGCCAGTTCCTGATCATGTCTCAACCCAAAGAGAACATTGCGCGGGGTATGACATTCATTGCAGTGGCCGAGTGCGGTAGCGAGATAGGCGCCGCGATTCCACACATCGGATTTGCCCTGCGTCTGTTGAAAGCGCGCCTTACGCAAGAACAAAACGTTCCAGAAGCTCAAACCCCAGCGTTGGTTGTAAGGGAAGGACATTTCGTTCGGCTTCGCCGGCGCATGCGCAACCGGCAGGCTGAACAAGTAGACCTTGATGTCCAAGATGTCGTCGCGGCTCAACGCGGTGTACGAGGTGTACGGGAAGGCGGGATACAACGGTTTGCCGTTCTTGCCGACGCCCGCATGCAGCGCTCGCACGAAGTCATCGTCGCTCCAGGTTCCGATGCCGGTTTCCTTGTCCGCAGTGATATTGCTCGAATAGATCGTGCCAAATGGCGTCTTGAAGGCGACGCCGCCCGAGAACGGCTGCTCGCCGGGAAGGGTATGGCAGGCGATGCAGTCAGCCGCCCGCGCCAGATATTCGCCGCGCGCCAGTGGCTCCTTGATGCTGGCCGGCGCCCCGGCCACGGAGGGCTGCAGTGCGTTGGTTTCCCTACCATCGCCGACGGTAAGCAGCGCGTAAGCAGAGAACCCCACTCCGAGCACGACGAGCGCACCCAACGCCGCAAGTGCAACACGCCGTACTTTCATGCAGCCTCCTCGGCGTAAGCTGCGAGGTTCTGGCCGGATGTGCCAGCCGCGATGGTCTCCAAGGCGTCGGGCCCGGCCAATCCGTAGAGCTCCGGACCCAACTTGTTGTTCGCCCCTGCCGCGACAGCGTGGCAGACTTGACACTTGCCAAACGATCCCTTGCTGGCCGTGCTATCCTGCGCCGCCTCGATACCTGGCACCGCGAGAAGGGCAGCGGCGAATATGGGGTATGTAGCTAGTCGTTTCACGTTCCACCTTATCGCTTGGATCACTCCGTACGGCCGACCTCTATTCGTCAAACGAAGGTGACTCCGTTGCCGCCAAAAGGCGTGGTCCGAATACGCTTGCCGGTGGCCGCGAAGATAGCGTTGCCCAGAGCTGAACACATCGGCATCGTACCGACCTCGCCGAAGCTGCCAGGCTCGTCGCCGACTGAGATGATCTCGACGGTGACGTCGGGAGTCTGGTCGATGCGAAGAACCTGATAGGTGTGGAAATTGGTCTGCTCGGGCGCTCCGCCCGCGAGCGTGATGCCCTCGCTCATCGCGTTGCTCAGACCGAATATCATTCCCGCTTCGACCGCCCGTTCGGCGAGCATCGGGTTGATCACAAGACCGGAGTCACAAACGCCGACCAGCCGTTCCACCTTGAGGGCGTCGGCCGTTCCGGATACCTCCACGATCACGGCGAGGCGGCACCGGTAGAACTCTGACTGCCAAAACGCGATGCCCAGGTGATGGCCAGCCGCAACTTTGCCCCAGCCGGCAATCGCCGCAGCTCGGTCGAGTACCGCAATACTTCGGGCATCTTTCGATAGCAATCTGCGACGATATGCCAGCGGACCCGCGCCCGTGGCGTGGGCAGCATCGTCGATCATTGACTCCAGCATAAAGCCGTTATGCGTATCGTTGTTGCCGCGAAACGCACCAATGCGGACCGGCAGCGGGACGTTGACGTAGGTTCCCGCCTCATTCGGAATTCCATACGCACTCCCCACCAGATCAAACATCGGCAGGTCAAGTGGCTTCTTCTTGGCGTAGAACCATGGGAACAGCCGCTGCCACAGGCCATCGCAGGCGATTTTCGCTTCGTACGCAACCGGAGTCCCGTCGGCGGCGAGGCCCATGCGCGCGCGGCCCAGGAACGCGGTCCGATGCTGGTCGACCCGGAGATCCTCCTCTCGGGTCCACACGACTTTCACGGGCCGCCCGGCTGCCTTGGCCAGGAGCACCGCCTCGGTCGTATGTTCCATCCCGGAGCGCCGGCCGAAGTCTCCGCCCTGATACTCGTTGTGCACGACGATCGTCGACGGGTCGATGCCGAGCGCGCGCGCCGCGTGGCCCGCATCCAGGCTGGGGGATTTGGTGGAAAGCCACAAGTCGACTTGGTCGCTGGTAACACGGGCCATGCATGAGACAGGCTCCATGCAAGCGTGCGACAGGAACGGCATCGAGAACTCGGCCTCAAGCACCTTCGCGGCGGACTTCATGGCGACCGCAACGTCTCCATGGCTTCCCATCGTCGGAACGCCGGGCTGCTCCAGTCCTTGCCTTAGCGCGGCCTCCACCGTCTTGGAGGAGGCATGGTCGTTCGGATGGCTGGCGTATGTCTCACGCACTTCGGCCAATGCCTTGACAGCCTGCCAATACTGGTCAGCGACCACGGCCACGCCTTGTGGCACCGCCATAATCAGCCTGACGCCCGGCATTGTCTTGGCCTTGGCGTCATCAATCGCCGCGACGGTCGAGCCATAGGCCGGGCCGTGTCTTACGGCCGCGTACAGCATGTTCGGGGCTTCGAGATCAAGTCCAAAGCGGGCGCTGCCATCGACCTTGAGCGGAACATCCAACCGGTCCAACGGCTGACCGATCAGGAGAAGCTCCTTTTGAGTGCGCAGCCGAGGCTTCGCCGGGACCTGCTCCTTGGCGGCGGCGGCCGCGAGTTGTCCGAAGGTGAGATAGCGGCCGGAGGGCGAGTGCGTTACTTTGGATTCCGATACGGACAAGTCGTCGGGACTGGCCCCCAATTGCTTTGCCGCAGCGGCTACGAGCATCTCCCGCGTCGCCGCTGCGGCTTGGCGCATTGCGCCATAGAAGCCTGGGATCGAAGAACTCCCTGCGGTCAAGACGAGCCCCTCGTAGAGCATTGGATTGATGTATTCCGGACGTCTTTCCGTTGTGAACCGGTATCGCATCTTGGGCCAAGCGGCCCCCAATTCGGCAGCGATAACCTGGGTCATGCCCGTCGAGTTGCCCTGACCACCCTCGGTTTGCGCAAGGATCGCCGTGGCGATGTCGTCCTCACCGATAGCAAGAAAGGCGTTGAATTGCCCGGGGGCTCCTGACGGTTGAGCGGCCCGTCCGGAGCTGATCGGTACTTGGAAAGCCAGGAGAAAAGCGGTTGCACCGATTCCCTCAAGAAAGCCGCGGCGGCTCGGTCCAGCAAGCGTCCCGCGACCAAGGCTAATCTCGACAGTGTTCATGGCTGTACGCTCACGATTAACCAAGGTGCTTGGAGGCGTCCGCGATGGCGGCGCGGATGCGCGGATAGGTGCCGCATCGACAGATGTTGCCGCTTATCGCGGAGTTGACGTCGTCACGCGAGGGCTTCGGGTTGGACTCGAGCAGTGCAACCGCGGACATGATCTGACCCGACTGGCAGTAGCCACATTGGGGAACATTGTTCCTGATCCAGGCTGCCTTAACCGCTTCCGCAACGGGTCCGGAGATTGCTTCGATCGTCGTGACCTTGCTGTCGCCGACGTCTGCAAGAAATGTTTGGCACGAGCGGACTGGCTGCCCATCCAAGTGCACGGTGCACGCACCACAGAGTGCTTTCCCACAGCCGAACTTCGTTCCTTTGAGACCTAGGAGGTCTCGAATGGCCCAGAGCAGGGGCATGTCGGGGTTGACACCCTCCAAGACCCGCTCCTGTCCATTCACCGTGACTTTCATCGTTCGCCGCCTTCCTTGCTTCTGGCGTAAGCACCGATTGACACTGCCCGGGAGGGGCGGGAGGACACCTCGTTCAATAGATTGCGGACGCTGTCGAAAAAAGAAGCTGCGCTTCACAACTGTCCAGACACGAAAGCTCAACAAGCTTGGGTCAAGGCCATCTGAGCGATCTGCCGGCTCACGCGACTCCCGTCCCCTGACCGGCAAGCTGCGCCAGCATTCCGTCCCATCTAGTGGGCGTCCCGTCCGGCGGTCCACGCTCCGCAACACTGAACATAGCAGGGTGATCGCTGCCGGAAATCTGGTGGCTCGACTGATCCGACATTCTTGTCCGCAATCCATTTTGCGGTACCCTTAGCGGAGACCGGTGATATTGACCGTCGTCGCATTGGGCCTGAGCTTCTGGTTGCAGCCTAAGGCTCCGTCGTCGGCAATGCTCCGCCCCCAACAAGGGCATGCCGGGGTCGAACCCATCCAAGATCTGCTCCTGTCCGTTCAAAGTGAGCTTCATCGCTCGCAGCCTTCCTTGCCGTCGACGTGGTCGCAATCCGGATCCAATCGAGCACGGTGACGTATTCCCTGATCGTGCTAGGATGCTTCCGCCTCCTCGGCGGCTTCAATTGCCGGAAGGGTCAAAGATTTGATCGGGAGGGACAATGCGATGTCTGGAAGTACCGCACACGAGATTGGCATTGTATATTACCCCGGCGCACAAGTGGCCTGTATCCTGGGCCTTACTGATTTGTTCGCCGTCGCTTCAACGATTGCACTCGATCAACGGCGATCTGGCCAAAGCCCGCTTCGCGTTACGCACTGGAGACCGATCCATTGCGGCGCCGCGAATCTTTCATGCGTCTATGACAGCGCACCGCGCGGCAGCCCAAAGCCGCGGACGTTGATCATCCCGCCGACCATGGCGAAGCTTCCAGATCCTGATATACCACCTGATATACCCGTCGGCGTTGTCTCGTGGGTCCGTAATCGCCATGCCGCCGGCACCACGTTGGTTTCCCTGTGCTCGGGCGCGTTTATCCTTGCCGCAACGGGTCTCGTGGACGGGCAGTCGGTTGCCACACATCAGGGTTCCGCAAAGGCGCTGGCTAAGCATTTTCCGAAAATCGTCGTCGACACAAATCGGCGCATCATTGATCATGGCGACATCATCACGGCGGGCGGATTCCTGTCATGGGTCGATCTTGGCCTGCTTCTAGTTGACAGGATTCTTGGCCCGGCCATAAGGGCGGAGACGGCGCGCTTTGTTCTTGCCGACCCAGCAGCGGGTGAGGCGCGCTATTTTACTGGCTTTGCTCCTCCTCAGACGCACGGAGACAGGGCCGTGTTGGAGGCTCAGAAGTGGGTGCACATGAGGGACGGACGAGGCGTTTCCCTTGCTGCCATGGCGAAGGCGGCCGGACTAGAACGGCGCACGCTGCTACGGCGGTTCGCGAGTGCAACGGGCATGACCCCGATCGAGTATTGTCGGTCAGTTCGCATTGCGCGAGCGCGCGAGCTCCTGGAGGGAGGGGGCATCTCGCAGAAGCAGATCGCCCAATCTCTCGGCTATAAGGACGTGGCCTCATTTGCACGTGTATTTCGCAAGGCCGTAGGCTCGGCGCCGGGAGCCTACCGCAAAAGGTTTGGCCGCAAAGCCATCTCGCCAGCCGATTTCGCAGCGGAGGACGGCTCGGCATTCGGGCCTACATCGTCAGCGTCGGCTACTTCGCCGGCGGCCTGCCGGGAGCCGTCGCCGGTTGGCTCGCCATGATCACACCGGCGCTGCTTGTCATCCTGATGGTCCACTTCGTCGGGCGCCGGATGGAGCATCCCCGCGTTCGGTCGGTGCTGCAGACGGTGGTCATCGCTAGCGCCGGCCTGTTGCTGGCGGCCGCGATCCCGCTCGGCGGGACGGCCTGACCGGGTCCGTCACCTGGACGATCGCGGCCGTGTGCTGCTGCTGACGACCAAGATCGACACGCTGTGGATGATCCTCGGCGCTGCCGTAGTCTCGCTGACCGCGTCGTCCGTCGGGCTCGTCGCCTACCTCTGACGGGGCGTCGTCCACCGCAATCCGCGGCCTAGCGGAACAGGTGGAAATCCCGCAGCCCGGCGTTTCGGAATCCCTCGATCGTGTTAGCAGACGGAACGACCGGCAGCTCAAAGGATTCGTCCCCCGTTACGGAGACTGATTTCGATGCTGATGTTCAGGCAAAAGCGGCTGGCGATCCGGACGCTGCGGGGCTGGGCGATAGCGGTTTTGCTGGACGCCGGCGCCATCCGCGAATGCGAGGAGCACGGCTGGATGCTGGACCGCGCCGACCCTGACGCCCGCCATCCCGCTTTCGACGTCGCCCGTCAGGATCCGCCCCCCGGCGTCTCGTCTCAAGCGGCGGCCCTCTCGATCGCCGAGGTGCTCGGGTCGATCGGCGACATTTGTCCGGAATGCGAGCCGCCCAACTAGGCCCAGCCTGCGGCGACTTGCTTTGCGGAAGTCTGTATAGTCCGAACATGGACCCTGCCGATCCGGAACGACGCCTCACGACGGCGCCTCATCGCAAGATCATCCACATCGACATGGATGCGTTCTCCGCCTCCGTGGAACAGCGCGACAATCCGGAGCTCCGCGGCAAGCCTGTCGCGGTCGGCGGTTCGGCGGAGCGTGGCGTCGTGGCCGCCGCGAGCTATGAAGCCCGAAAGTTTGGGGTCCGATCGGCAATGCCGTCGCTCACGGCAAAGCGGCAGTGTCCGGACCTGATCTTCGTAAAGCCGCGCTTCGAGGTCTACAAGGAGATCAGCCGGCAAATTCGCGACATCTTTGCCGAGCATACGGCAATCATCGAGCCTCTGTCGCTCGACGAAGCCTACCTCGACGTTACCGAGAACCTGCAAGGCATCCCGCTAGCCAGGGATATCGCTTTACGGATCCGCGAGAAGATCAAGGCGGAGACCGGCCTAAACGCCTCGGCTGGGATCTCCTACAACAAGTTTCTGGCGAAGCTTGCCTCCGATCACCGGAAACCAACCGGCCAGTTCGTCATATCTCCCGAGATGGGCGCAGCCTTCGTAGAAGCGTTGCCTGTCGGCAAATTCCACGGCATCGGCCCGGCGACGAGCGCGAAGATGAACCAACTCGGTATCTTCACGGGCCTGGACATGCGCAAACAGACGCTGGAGTTCATGAACGCGAACTTTGGCAAGGCCGGCGCCTACTACTGTTGGATCTCGCGCGGCGTCGACGAACGCCCGGTCCGCGCCAATCGGATCCGGAAATCGGTCGGTGCGGAAAACACATTCTCGACCGACCTTACCGAACTCGACGCCATGGTCGCGGAGCTCGAGCCGCTGATCGACAAGGTGTGGCACCACTGCGAGTCAGTCGGCAGTCGGGGGCGAACGGTGACGCTGAAAATCAAGTTCGCAGACTTCGAGATCATCACGCGCAGCCGATCGGTTTCTTCGGTCGCGGACCGTGGCGATCTCGCACGTCTCGCAATCGACATGCTGGAGAATGCTATGCCCCTTCCGAAAGCGGTGCGCCTCCTGGGAGTATCGTTGTCTTCCCTGCAGGGCGAGAACGACACGGACCCGCAACTGGATTTCAATATTTGAACCGGACTAAACTTGTGGTTCGGCCAAGCCGATGCGCACGACGTGTCGGGAGGATCGCAACAATCCAATGCTTGAAAACGACGTAACTCTGGCAGCCATGGCCGAGGCATTGGCCAAGTCCGCGAACTACCGCGTTCTTCGACGCCTGGTCCCCAGAACGACTTTCAGCCCATCCATGGGTCAACGCACGAAGACCGGCATCCTGCTCGACGTGGAGACGACCGGCCTCGATCAACGGAAGGATGAGGTAATCGAACTAGGAATGGTCAAGTTCGACTATTTGCCTGACGGTCGGGTCGCGGGTCTCAGGGATGTCTTCTCGTCGTTCAACGAGCCATCCGAGGCGATCCCGTCAGAGATCACCGCGCTCACCGGCATCACGAACGAGATGGTCGCAGGACAACATATCGACGAAGCGGCCGTCTCCTCGTTCGCGGACGAAGCCGTGATCGTCATTGCCCACAACGCGAGCTTCGACCGCAAATTCGCCGAACGCTACTGGCCGATATTCCAGCGGAAGGCTTGGGGGTGTTCGGCAACGGAGGTCGAGTGGCGGAAACACGGATTCGAAGGCTCGCGCTTGGGCTACCTTCTTAATGGCGCCGGCTTCTTCCACCAGGCTCACAGGTCGGTCGACGATTGCCATGCCCTTCTAGAGATCCTCGCTCTCGAACTGCCGACCACCGGCACGCCGGCGCTAGCCGTCCTGCTCGAGCAGGCTCGCAAGAAGACGATGCGAGTGTGGGCCGAGCAATCGCCTTTCGACCTCAAGGACTCGCTCAAGCGACGCGGCTACCGCTGGAGCGACGGGAGCGATGGGAGGCCGAGGTCATGGTACATCGACGTCGACGAAAGCGAGCTGAATGACGAAATTGCGTTTCTAAGGACCGAAATCTACCTCCGCGACATGGAGCCGCGCTTTCAGACCTTGACGGCATTCGACCGATTTTCCATCCGAGCATGAAGTGGACGTTCGGCAACGAACGGCGACGATGACCAAGCCTAGCGTCGCTAGGTACCGATCGCCCTTTTCAGCGAAAGCGCAGAAGCGATCAGCAAACGTCAGCTCGCCCAGTTTGGCGATGAGCTGGTCCTGGAATTCTGGATCAGTGGCTTCACTGGCTGGCTGCTCCTGCCGGAGGTGATGCCAGCAGCAACCGCTGACCAAGGCGGCAGGCTCGTCGCTTACGGCCAGCCAGGTCTGGGTCCGCTGTCCGGTATCGAGGTCCACCGGCGCTCCCGGGCCGCCCATCTTTGTGCGCGCCCAGCCAGGATCGACCGCGTTGCTCAGGACCTGCGGCCAACGTCGCGCCAACGCGAAGGCGAGCGCGACGACGTGCAGCTTGCTTTCGGCGTAGGCCCGGGCCGGATCCCAGGGCCGCTTCGTCCAATCTAGATCGGCCAGTGAACCCTCCCCGCCCTGGTGCAGTCCGCTGCACAGGTAGACCAGCCGACCGGGACACTGGATCAGCGCCGTCAGCATGTACGGCGCAAGAGTGTTTACCGCGAACACGCCGGCATGGCTCTCGGGCGTCGAGCCGCGGCTTCGCTCCATGTAGACGCCGGCATTGTGAATGACCGCGTCCATGCGGCCGATCGCATTTACCTGGTCAGCAATGCTCCCGGTTTCGGCGGCGCTTCGGAGATCTCCGACCACGATACCTGCGGGATGCGACGCAAGGCCGGTGACCGCCGCAGCGCGCTCAGCCGATCGGGCGTGCAGTACCACTTGGTGGCCGTTATCGAGGAGCGACTGCGCTGCCGCGCGGCTGAGCCCGTCCGTGCTGCCGGTGATGACGACAACCGCCATCCGCCGCTCCTTGCGATGTTCACTCAGACCCAGCGCTTGAGGAAATGACACTGTGCCCGCCTATGAATGTGGCCCGGGGAGGCGATATCGCTAGATCCAAGTCAGCCGCCGACCATTCTCGCCTGTTCGGTGTAGCGCGCTCCCTGGATGGGCCTTCGGCCAGCTTCGCGCCGATCCCGCTCAGATCCGCTGCCGACATTTCTTGTGGAGGCGATGGAGGTTGGTCCCGGGGATCGGGAACGATCCAGGACTCGCGAGCAGTCGGGCGAGCACGACCTGAGCCTGCGTCACGCCCCTTGTGCACGGCGATCTCGCCGGTTGCCTGTGCGAGTTCTTCGGCGCCTTGGTCGGTGCGAGCCTCCTCGAAACGGCAGCAGATCGGGAATGGCTGATCAAGCCGCGCGAGGCGTTCGCATCGAGGTCATGGATCGAAACACACGGGCCCAGTTCGCTCATGGTGTCCTCTCTCCGTGTACGAGGGAAGGCCTGATGCCACGGTCCTGCCAGAGCCTGAATCCACCTTCGAACGCGTTGCTGTTGTTTTCCAATCGCCCGTTGTGCGGCCTGCCGAACTTGTCGGCGTTGCCGCTGCCCAGCACGACGTACTCGGGCTCTAGCACCGCGATCAGGCGCTTTAGCGCTCTAGCTGCGAAAGCCGCGGTCGAGCAAATCGGTGCGCCCGCAACCGCCGCAATCGGCCACGGTAACAAAGGCACGCAACAACTCGAAATCGAGCATGCGATTGATCCTATTTTTCGATCAATCATATTATAAAATACCGTTTCTATAATCAATGATGGCCTCCTAGCTTTCGTTTTGAGGACAGCGATGGAGATTCATCATGTCAGACACGTCACCACGCCGACGACTGCTGTACGAGTCGGGTGAGTGGGAGATCGATGTTGCTCGCCGTGAACTGCGGGCCCGTGGAGCTCCCGTCCCGATCGGCAGTCGCGCGTTCGACATCATCGAAGTTCTGGTTCGCTCGGCCGGCGAGCTCGTCACCAAGCACGATCTCACGAGTCGCGTATGGCCGGGCGCGATTGTCGAGGACAATGCACTTCAATTTCACATATCGGCAATTCGCAAGGCGCT
>Ga0307474_10001051_pt1 | contig 20074 bp, 25 predicted proteins | sample atmos_gasesECM1C_2_FD_203312 | JGI IMG/M metagenome (GOLD analysis project Ga0307474, IMG submission 203312) | Hardwood forest soil microbial communities from Morgan-Monroe State Forest, Indiana, United States - atmos_gasesECM1C_05 | ecosystem: Environmental > Terrestrial > Soil > Temperate... | reverse complement strand
GGATTCGTGAAAGTACGCTATCGCGGGCTGAAGAAGAACGCGCACCGGCTGTTCGTTACCTGTGCGCTGGTGAATCTGTTTGTGAGCCGCAGAAAACTGCTGGCCGTAGCGTAGGCTCGCCCGCCTTTGCCCCGTACGCGAGGTTGCAACGGCGGTGCTGAAAAGCTCCGGCATCCGAGACCCGAACCGGCAGTGCGGATTCCTGAACACTGTTGTTAGTCGACTTAGCATGAGCGCTTATTCAGAGTGTCCCTAGGGCATAATATGAAACACTGTCCCTAAGCCGGAGGAGCCGCCTTCAAACATGCCGCCGTAGAAATCGCCTACCGCACCTAGGACTATGCCCATCGGCAAGAATCCGTCTTGGTTCCTGCCGTCTATTAGAACGTCAAAATCGAAAAGGTCAGTGTAGTTTCCTTTCTTATCAAGTCTGAACAAGAACCCCGTATTGTTAGCGCCGCCGAACCACGGGGCGCCGTACAAGTTACCTTTCGAGTCTCTCGCCAGGAGGTTGGCAACAAACGGGTTAGAGCCGGGAGCGTTCGGCGTAAATGTAAAAAGCACGCTGAAGACGCCGGTCTTGGTGTCCAGTTTGAAAATGGTCCCGCCGCCGTACCGGTAGTCCTTGAGATCTCCGCCCCCGGTTGCAATGCCGTAAAGGTTGTCTTCCGAATCGATAATCAAACCAAGAGGGCTTGAGCCGTCTTTGTGCCCGGTGAACGTGCGCAGTACCGTGTACTTGCCGTGGACGTCCACCTTGAAGATGGTCCCGCAGCCGGGTTCATTGACACGACCGTTGCCACCCCCCTGGCATGCGCGGATCCCGCCAAAAACCGTCGCGCCGTAGAAGTTGCCTTTACTGTCCCGCACCAGGCCACTCTCAGGATACATTCCATCGGTTCCGTTGAAGTTGTGGATGATGGTGAACTTGCCGTGTGGGGTCATCTTAAACAATGTTCCGCAGCCCAACCCTTGACGATCCCAACCGCAATTGGGCGTGCCTCCATATGGTTCCATGCCATAGAGGTTCCCTTTTTCGTCTAAGGCGACAGGAGAATCCAAGGAGCCTATGGACGGGGGAGGGACAAAGGATGTCTCCGTCCCGTCTGGAGCAAGCTTGAATACTACGGATAAGTTAAACGTGCCGAGGCCTTGAGTCGTCCCATAGAGGTTGCCGTCAGCATCACGGGCTAAAGCAGCGACCGGATACCCGCCATTGTTCCCGCCAGTGAAGCTGTAGAGGTTAATCAGATTGCCGGCGGAGTCAATCTTGTACACCATTCCACAACCGAACTCGCAGTTGTTGTTGTTGCCACCACCAGCTTGCGCGGTCCCATATAAGTTGCCTTTCCTGTCCCGGATTAGCGGACTGGGATTTGTGCCATCTGGCGAACCGACAAAAGTATGCAGAACCGTGATTTCGAATTGCGCGTTCGCTAGCGGTGCGGCAAAGGCCAACAGCGCCAATGCGAGTGTTGTGGAAATGAGCATTTGCAATGTTTTCAAGGTTTCCTCCATTGATTGCACCCATGCCAAACAATCAACGCTAGAAACGTCGTGGACATCCATCCCGAACATACATTCAAGCAACGTAGATGTTTTGCCGTCGCTGCCCAAGATCATGTTCACCCTGCCATTCGACGCTCGCGGTTTAAGGGGCATAGGAAAACTATGGTCGAAGGTCCGAAATCACGGGCCTTCGCTACGCGAATTGAACCTGATAGCGGTTGATCTCACAAATGAAATGATTCTAAATCGATATTACTTGACATGTGATTCATAAAGATCGAGTTAGCGTTCGTCACTGAAAATCGTCTTTGCTATATTATCCCCTTGAGAGCAGCATGCAGGGCCGTTTGAAATACGCTGCGAAAAGATGTAATTTTATTGACAAACACGAAGTGGAAAGACATTTCCACTATGGCGAATTCCAGATGTTTCCGACAGAGGCAAACGACCCTAAGCCGTCGTTCCCGGACGTGAATGCGTCGGGCGGAGACGTCCAAAATGCGCCACAGATATCAGTGTGTTTCGGACAGTATGAAGTCGATTTGCGGAAGCGCGAGCTTCGCAAAGGTGGCTTAAAACTCAAGATCCCTCGTCAATCATTTCAGATTCTGGCTGCTTTACTGGCAAAGCCGGGCGAGGTGGTCACTCGGGACACACTGAGGCAACTGCTTTGGCCAAGTGACGTTTTTGTCGATTTTGAAGGAGGCCTGAATGTTGCGGTACAAAAGCTTCGCGGCGTCCTACAAGATACATCTCGGGAACCACGCTACGTTGAAACCGTACCAAAGGTAGGTTACCGATTCATCGCAGATATCCAGCCGTCCGTGTTCATTACCACGAGAGTCCCGGATGGCGCCTCCGCGTTGGGTCCTGCTGATCTTCGGTCACTTGAGCGTGAGGTCCAGGTTGACAGGTTTGCACCGGAATTACCCAAGGCCTTAGCAATCCCGAGCCGTCGCTTGCGGTATATGCCCGCAGCGATCCTCTCGCTGCTGATGGTCCTCATTGGGATATTCGCTGGGTATCGCTATGGTCGGCAAGGGCGGCACGTTTCTGAGACTCCGAGTCAGGCGTCGCGTGGACCGTCCTCTCCAACTGCCTCTCCCACTCACACTCGCCGTTCTGTGGCAATTCTCGGGTTTGCCAATGTTTCCGGCAATGCACACAACTTATGGTTGTCAACCGCATTTAGTGAGATGCTCGCTACTGAATTGGCTGCAGGCGATGAAGTGCGAACCGTCGCAGGCGAACACGTTGCCCGAGCAAAAGTCGACCTTGCCCTCCCCAGTGAAGATAGTTACACCAATGATACGTTGACGAGGATTCATAAGGACTTGGGTTGCGATTATGTTGTTGCGGGTTCCTATGTTGCGATCGGGCAGATGGAAAACGGCCGCATCCGCCTCGACGCTCGTTTGCAAGACGCCTTAACGGGCGAAACAGTGGCGAACATTGCAGTCACAGGATCAAGGAAGGATCTCTTCGATCTTGCGTCTCGCGCCGGAGAACAACTGCGGACAAAACTGGGGGTTGGGGCGCTGACCGAAACTGAATTCGAGGAGGTAAGAGTCTCTCTTCCTTCCAGCCCGGTAGCCGCCAAGCTCTATTCAGAGGGAGTCGCCCACTTGCGCGTCTACGACAACTTAGAGTCCAGTCACCTTTTTGAAAAGGTAATTCGTTTACAGCCCACCTATGCTCCGGCTTATTCCGGATTAGCGAGCGCATGGTCTGCGCTCGGATACGATACGAAGGCGGCACTCCCGGCTCGAAAAGCGGTCGAACTGTCTCGCAATCAGACAGAACGAACACGGCTGGAAGTTGAGGCACGCTATTACAAGATCAATCGCGACTGGACACGAGAGATTGAAGTCGATTCTCGCCTTCAGCGCTCCTACCCTGACAATCTAGATTATGGTTTGGACCTCGCCTCAGCACAACTTAACGTGGGCAACACTACCGAAGCGGCCGCCACAATTGCACGTTTGCGACAGTTGCCCCCTCCGCAACGTGATGATCCAACCATCGATCTTATGGAGGCCGCGATAGCCGGTGACCTTGCGGACTACAAACGAGAGCGAACCTTAGCCGAGAGCGCGGCTTCGAAAGCGAAATTAGCTGGGGCACGCCTCCTGCTGGCGCGGGCGAAGCTGCTTGGCGGAACTGCTTCGTTTTTTCTTGGAAATCTCGGCAGCGCTGTGGATGCGGACACAGTAGCTCAGCAAATGTTCGCTGAATCGGGTGATTTCGACACATCAGCCGTTGCCGCAATGGACATTGGTGGGGTCTTAGCGACACAAGGCGATATTATCGGGGCTAGGCACAGTATCGAACAAGCGCTGGGACTATTTCGGAAACAGGGTGACCAGGCTCGACTGGCAACTGCGGTCGCAAACTTGGGCGAAATGTATGAGATCGAAGGCAACCTGCCAAAGGCAGAGAATCTTTTCCGAGAAGCCCTTGCTGTCTCTACCAACCTGAACCGGATTAGGGACGTTGAGACATACAACCTTGCCGACTCGCTTCAGCGGCGGGGGAAGTTTCGCGAAGCAAAGGGTATGCTACAAGCGCTCGTGGAACATGTTCGTAAGGACGGAAACAAATCTGTTCTCGGGGCTGCAATGCAAACCCTCGGCTCAATTGCTGAAACCCAAGGAGACTTGACATCTGCATTGCGCATGTATCAGGACGCGGTTGCACAACTCAAAGAGACGGGCGATAGGACGGACTACACTGCCGCCGAACGATGTCTGGGAAATGCATTGTTGAGGGAAGGCGATTTCGTCAGGGCGCAGCAAGCCTTTTCTGACGCGCTTTCGCTTGACCGGAAAACTGGCGCAAAAACTGACACAGCCCTAGATGAGGTTGGCTTGGCGGAACTCTCGTTGGTACAGACAGGATCAGTTGACACGGTCACACTTCGCTCTGTAGTCGAGGAATTTCGAAGACAGAAAATAACTGACGGCGAAATTGAAGCGGAGATTACCCTTTCACGCGGAATCATTCAACAGGGTAATGTTGCCGAAGCCGCAGCCTTGCTTCGACAAACAACTATACTTTCGGCCAAGAGCTTCGATCCAACGGTCCGATTTGAGGTCACACTGGCCAACGCTCATCTTCGAACTGTACTGCGCCGTTTCAAGGACGCACGGCGCTCACTCGTGCCGGCACTCCAAAGGGCGAACGCAATCGGGTGCGTACGCTGTCAACTTGACGCACGTCTAGAACTAGGCAAGATTGAGATCCAGGCTGGGAATACAGAACGAGGACATGCTCAGTTGCGCGACCTTGCTGACGAAGCCAGACGTAGAGGGTTCCGCTTGATTGCCGAGCGTGCCAAGGTCGATGCAAAGTAATCCTTCCAAACGCACGAAAGCGTTTTGGCAGAAAGAACCGGTTCCATCGCTATGAGTAAGTCATCTTCATACCCATAGTCGCGATGTTGCAGGCGCAGTGGCAGGCCTGCTTCTGCAGGAACTAGATATAAACCGAGCTCCGAGGCCCGAGTGTATATTTCGCTCCTGGTTGAGCTTTTCGCAAATCCGAGGTCGGAGACGGAAACGTTTGTGAGATGGACTATTCTCCGAGCTGCTGTTAGGGAGACTCTGATCAAGGGTGAACCTTTGATCTGTGTGACTTCAGGAGGCTCGCATGAGGAACTGGTTCGGTGATCTTCGCCATGCTGTCCGAGTCCTGTCGAAGTCTCCCGGCTTTGCCCTGACTTCAATTATCATTTTGGCCTTGGGAATCGGCGCGGTCACGGCTGTGTTCAGCGTCGTGAATTCCGTAATTCTTCAGCCATACGCATTCCGTGATCCGGGGCAACTCGTGGTCTGGCACGAAACGATAAAGGAAGTCAGCAATCGGTATCCATTCATACCTGACAATTAGCGCCACTATCTGAACTTAAAGGCGCACTCAAGGAAGATACAGGACGCTGCAATTTTCCAGGACACTTCATTTGCTGTCACTGTAGGGAATGCACACCCCGAGATCGTCAAGGGTCTCAATGTTTCTGCAAACTTTTTTTCGGTGTTGGGTTCCACACCCGTTCTAGGCAGAACGTTTGCCGCAGATGAAGAACAAAACGGCAGAAATCAAGGCGTGATTTTGTCTTGGGATGCATGGCGACGCCTTTTCAAAGCAAGCCCCTCAGCAATCGGTAGTTCCCTGAAAGTGGGGGGAGAATCAAGAACCGTAGAGGGAGTTTTGCCAAGGAATTTCCCTTTCCCATTCGTGAATGCAATGCCTGTCGCAGCACAAGCAGGCGGGGCCCCGCGCTATGAACTTTTCCAGCCACTCGTGCCACAGCCCGAGGACTTGACTGCCGACGATTCTGATTTCGCATTCTTGGTTCTGGCTCGGCTGAAACCCCACGTAACGGCTTTGGAGGCCGGTAGTGAGCTGGATGCGATGCAAAAGTCTTATTCAGCTGCGAATCATCTATCCCTACATCTAGGCGCTACTGTTGAACCACTTTCTGCAGCGGCGACAGGTAACGTGAGCACGGCATTGTGGCTGCTGTTGGGAGCAGTGTCCGGTGTGCTCCTAATTGCTTGTGTGAACCTGGCCAGTTTGCAGATGTCCCGCTCAGTTGCTCGCGAACATGAAAGCGCTGTTCGTACGGCTCTCGGCGCGGTTCCGAGCCGCCTTTTTCGAGCCTCCTTGAGCGAGAGTCTAGTAGTTTCCATAATTGGAGGGGTTGCAGGGGTATTTGTGGCTTTTGCTGGTGTTCGCCTTTTTGTCGTTGTCGCTCCACCAAACCTGCCTCGATTAAATGAGGTGCATGTGAGCTCGCCGGTCCTGATCTTCGCGTTTGGGGTAACTTTGCTGGCCGCAGTCGCTTTCGGCGTCTTGCCATCACTCCGGGCGCTAAGAGTTGACCCCCAGTTGGTTTTACATGCGGGCTCTCCGCGCACGTTTGGTGCCCGAAAAACAACCGCCATGAGACGCGTCTTGGTTGGGTTTGAAGTGGCTTGCACGGTTGTGTTGTTAATCTTTACAGCCCTTCTGTCCCGCAGCTTCGCGCGAGTTCTCAACCAGGATCGCGAGTTTCGATCAGATCACCTCATAATCGCTGAAGTGAACCTCTTGAACCCTCGATACAACCAGAACGGAATTTCCGGCGAGGCTGCGCGTTCCGCTTTTGTGGATCGCGCTTTAACACGGCTTCAATCAACTGCGGGAGTGCAGTTCGCAGCTATCACTGACAACATGCCTCTTACGGGCGAAAATAGCGTCTACAGTATTTACCGCGATGATCATCCTCTTCCTGAAAGTTCCGTTCCAATCGCAAATATTCGAAATATTAGCTCAGACTACTTTGTGGCAATGCGAATTCCGCTTGTCGCAGGCGAAGGCTTTGGGCCGGGGGAACGCGCGCACCCCCAACATGCCGTCGTTTCCCAGAAGCTTGCCAAAGCTGCTTGGCCCGAGGAAAATCCTCTCGGGCGGACGTTCCGCACCAACGGTAGAACTTTTACCGTGAGTGGCATAGCGGCGGATGCTCGAATCGTAGACTTAAAGCAAAGCGTCCCGGTCGTCTACTTTGCCGTATTGGCACGATCCTTCACCCAATGTCGTTTTCCTCGTCCGCAGCTCGTTGCCCCTTGAAACACTTGCGCCAAGCGTTCGTAATGACATTTGGGACATCGACCCAGAGGTCGCAATCCCCTCAATCAAATCCCTCGATAGCCAGATATTTGAATCGGTAGCTGCAGACCGATTTCAGTCTCTCGTGCTGTCGTGTTTCAGTTTAGCCGCTCTAATGCTTGCTGCACTCGGAGTGTATGGAGTGCTGGCCTATTCGGTTTCTTTACGAACTCAGGAATTTGGCATCAGAGCTGCCTTGGGATCAAGAAAACGAGACCTCATGCAATTAGTGTTGCGAGAAGCTTCATATCCGGTTTTGGGAGGTTTAGCGGTCGGCACACTTGCAGCCTTGGGCGTTACACGCCTAATTCAAAGCATGCTTTACGAAACTCAGACGGCAGACCCGCTAGCAATCTCAGCGAGCGTGGCACTGTTGATCGGAACGGCTTTTTTCGCCGCGCTTTTGCCCGCACATCGTGCTTCAAACGCTGATCCTATACAGGTTCTACGGGAGCAATAGTTCTCTTTTCACTTCTGCAGTGTGCACACCGAGGCTGACGAGGACGCAGGCTCATCCAATGCGATGAATGAGCTCGCTGCGGAAGGGAATGACCAGGAATTATCTATTCGGTACGTATCGGGCCCCCGCAACCACGAAATTATTCGTTCTCAGCGACTTCCGCGAACCCCGCAACCATCCGAATTGACAATCTTGAATCTAGACCGCGTGCGACCAGACGACATACGATTGAAGAGGAAGAAGGGATAGTTTCCGGTTTGCGCGTCATCCATAAAGAAGCAATCGCGGAATGCGTTCTGCAAGCCGACCTGTGGGCACTAAGCGTTTCTTCTATTTGCTGCCATTGTTGAAGAAAAAGAATAGACAACCACTTGACGCATTCAATAAGGAAAGGGCAAGGACGAAAAACAACCGCATGGCCGTTTGGATGAGCCTCTTGCTAGCAACTATAAGCCCCATTACATGTGCGCAAACACCTTCGAGCTCGACTGTGCCGGTCACCATTGACAACTATAATCGCGCGCAATCCGATGTCTATTTTGCTCTCATCACCAAGGGCGGTGGATTTGGCAAGTTCCGGCACGGTCGCGATCTTGCGCCGATTGGTCGGGGAGGCATTATCCGGCCGAACCGCGACACCTTGTATTCCCTTGCGGTTTTCGACCTGGACGCTGGTCCGGTGACGATTACGTTGCCCGACGCCGGCAAGCATTTCATGACGATGCAGGTAATCAACGAAGACCAATACACGCAGCCGGTCTATTACGGCGCGGGCAGTCACACGCTGACCCGCGAGATGATCGGTACCCGCTATGCCGGTGTCGCGGTGCGAGTATTGGTCGATCCCAGGGACAAGAATGAACTGCAGAAGATTCATTCTTTGCAAGATGCGATCAAAGTGACTCAGCAAAATCCAGGCGCATTCCAAATTCCCAATTGGGATGAAGCAAGTCGTAAAAAGGTGCAGGCTGCTCTGTTGCAGCTCGGAACAACGATTTCAGATACGCGGCGGATGTACGGTGCCAGCGAGAGTCAGGTTGATCCTGTAAGGCACGTGATCGGAAGCGCGATGCTGTGGGGTGGGGCTCCGGAAAACGACTCGCTCTATCTCCCTATCACGCCGGAGAGGAATGACGGAACGACCATTCATCGGTTAACGGTTACAGACGTGCCCATCGATGGTTTCTGGTCGATCACCGTCTACACCGGTGAGGGATATATTGAACCGAACCAATACGCCGCGTATTCCGTCAATAGCTACAGTGCGGTGAAAGGCCAGGCTGGTTCGGTCACCGTGCAATTCGGCGGCTGCGACGGAAAATCCCCAATTGCCTCCCGACCATGAAAGGGTGGAATTATACGATCCGTCTCTTTCGTCCGCGGCCAGAAATTCTCGATGGCAGGTGGAAGTTTCCTTTGGCCGCGCCCGAGAACTAAAGCTAGAACTTGGCCGTCTTCCTTCGCATGGAAACCGGACTCACGAGTGCTGACACCCCCTTCGGCCGCAGAGACGCTGTTCAAGACTCCCACCTCAGTCAATTCAAGGCCGTCACGTCGAGCCTAAACAATCGATCCGAGTCTCGAATCACGTCAATTTCGGCAATCCTGCTGCCTTTCACGGTAAAGCACATAACCGCAAAAACTCGGCCATTAGACAGCCGCGATACAATCCCAGCAACACCGTTGATGAGTACCGGCTGAACCCACTGAGCAAGAAGGGAGAACATGAGCGCACCTTCGGCCGCTATGCGCGCTGGATGGCTGAATCCATACGACGTTATAATGTCGGCATGTCAGCGGGGCATGACTCTCTTCTCTACGCACGCGTCGAAACAGTCCTCGCTGGCGAGATTACCAATGGGGACCTGAAGGTCGGCGATCAACTGCCGACCGAAGACAACCTTATTGCGCGATTCGGGGTCAGTCGCATCACCGTCCGTCGGGCTATTCAGAATCTTGTGAGCCGCGGTCTCATCGAGATTCGTCGGGGCAAGGGCACATTCGTCACTGCGCCAAAGATCATGCAGGACCTCAAAGAGCTGAGCGGATTTGTAGAAGACATGCACTTACTTGGCCGCAAGCCAACGGCTCGCGTGATCGGTAAGGAAATTGTGACGGCCAACGCGACTGTGGCGCGCCAGCTTGCGCTCACAAGGGGCGAGCGCGTTGTCAGAATTCGTCGCGTGCGCCTGGCTGACGGCGTTCCCCTCTCCTTCGACGAGACCTACCTACCCTTGGAAATCGGCAAGAAAATCATCACCAACAATCTGAAGGTCGAGCCCATTTTTTCGCTCCTTGAACGCAAATACGATATTCCGTTGATCGAGGCGGAGTACAAATTGGACGCAATGGCCGCTGAGGACGAGGTTGCCAAGGCTCTAAAGGTGAAACCGTGGAGCCCGATTTTTCGCATTGAACGAACTTCTTACTCGACAGGCAGCCGTCCAGTCGATTACGAAACACTGCACTACCGGGGAGATCTCGTCCAATTCGTCACACGCCTCGTCCGAAAGATTCCTCATTGATTGACATGTTCCCTGAGAGGACATGTTCCCGGAGACCAACGATCCAGTAAAAGTCGAATGCCTCGCCCTTCGCACTTTTTACTCTTGCACAATCGAATACCCTAAATCATCTCTCAAGGCAAGTTAGAGTCCGTGCCTGAGGGTAACCGGCTCAGGCAATTCAGGCTGCACGGTCTTGGATGTCCGCGACGGGTGTGCCTCTGGGCGCGAAACGACGGGCGCCCGGATGTCCAGAAACTGGACGAGATCCTTCGAAAAGATCAGGTCAAGTGTCCAGTCCTGGGTTACACGGAGTTTCTTTTCGAACCGTGGGAGCTTGCTGAGGTAGATCGTCCGCCAGAGCCATCAAGCGAAAAACCCCGAGAAGTTAATACCGAGGATGTTGGCTACACCGGTCCTCCGGCCGATGGTCGCGAGTTGCGCGATGGTCGTGAAATCGAACCGCTTCTTCTCGGTCCCCCGAATGGCCGCGATAACATTATGGGCCGCGACCTTGCCCTGGCGCAGCGCGTGCTGCGCGGTCGGCGGATGAAACTTACCCGTCAACCGGTCCGGGATGGCCGAACAATCACCCAGAGCCCAGACACCGGGCCAGCCTTGGAGTTCAAGAAACTCTGTCACCAGCAGGCGTCCACTTTCCTTGGCGCACGGAATCGTTTCGAGCAGAGGATTCGGGGAAGTTCCCGCGGTCCAAACGAGCGTGTTGGTAAGAATCATCGTTCCGTCGGTCAATCGGACTGCTCCGCCCGAAAAGCTTTCGATCTTTGTCTTGAGGTGAATCTCGATCCTGCGCCCTGCGAGGATTTTCTGAGCGTAAACACCCAGGCTCTTCTCTAACTCGGGCAGGATAACTGGTCCGGAATGGATAAGCATGACTCGCACCATGTCTTCGGATAGATGGGAGTACGAGCGCAGCGCTCGACGGACGAAATCGTTGATAGCGGCGACCGTCTCAACGCCGGCAAACCCTCCGCCTGCGACAACAAACGTCAACAACGACTTTATCTTTTCGCAGCAATCACTGTCCGCTTCCTCAAGGTGAGCGATCAGATGGTTTCGCACCTGCATAGCATCACTCAACGACTTCATAGTCAGCGCATGTTCCTGTACTCCGGGAAGCCCATAGGTGTTCGTGATCGACCCCAAACCGAAGACCAGAAAGTCAAATTCGAGGGTGTGGGAATGATGATCGTAACCATGGGAAACAATGACCCTCTTCTGTTCGAGATCAATCTGGTCCACTTCCCCAGCCAAGAAATTCACACGGCGCAGCATTTTGCCGACAGGATTTTCAATTGTCGTGAGATCCAGATCGCTGGCCGCGACTTCGTGAAGCATTGGCGTGAACAAGAAAAAGTTCTCACGATTGACAAGCGTGATTTCGACCGAAGGATCACGGGCAAGTTTCCTCTCTAATTCCATCGCCACCGTGAGCCCGGCAAAACCTCCGCCCACAATGAGTATCCGCTTTGGTGTTTTGTTTTCCATCAGCCGTTTCTCCCGGCCTCGTGCTGCTAAGCGGCTGGGTTCAGTTCATACGAATATTCGATTTCTACCCACACACGTCATCGCTCGAACCTCAGGTCACAACCTGTGCGGTCTATGAACGCGGCTTCCAAATCTTCCTGAGATAATTGTCGATTGCCATCGGCCCAGGACCGCCAAGTACGAGCGCCGCAAGGCACGCAAGATAGAGCAGATCAAGCTCGTACCCCGGCGGCCCGAACTGAGCCCGGCCGGCCGTCACACTCAGCAGCTTGATCGAGCTGAACCCATAAGGGAGATGGACAGTCAGCACCGCTACGAAGAGAACCGCACCCATCGGCAGACTTACAAGTGGCACCAAAGCTCCGAGCAGGACGGCGAGACCGCCGATGAGTTCGGTCAGAATGGTGAGCCATGCCATGAGATGAGGCGCCGGCACGGCCATCGTGTGCAGGATGGCGGCGAAGGCTTCAGGCCCCCTGGACAGTTTCGCGAAGCCATGCTCCATGAAGCCGTAGCCAACAATCAGCCGTATTGGAATAAGAGCCCAACGAGCTACCGAAGGTCTTGCCAAGAATGCAAGACCCCTGCTTAAGAGCACAGGACGGCTGCCGCCTTCCCGTTCCAATGATTGAGTAAGTTGGTTCATGTGCAAGAAACCTCTCTATTTTTGATCGTTGTCGAATCCGCAAACCGCCAAGAGCGAACTGTCGAACACCCTCGCCGATCTCGTTCATTATGATGTTATAATGTCACAAAAGTTACAGAATTGTGAGAACTCTTTTGGAGACATCTGGCGATCGGGACCTAGCACACACCGGTGTGAAAGATACGCCGCAGCGACCTTCCTTTAAGGCAGCACTGCGTTTCTGGTGCAAGCTGGGATGGATCAGCTTCGGCGGTACAGCCGCACACATTGCCATCATGCATGACGAGTTGGTCGAGAAGAAGCGGTGGATCAGCAACCGAAGTTTCCTCCATGCGCTGAGCCATTGCATGATCCTTCCCGGACCTGAAGCACAGCAGCTTGCGATCTATATCGGTTGGAAGCTGCACGGCAAGCGGGGCGGCATTGTTGCCGGAACGCTTTTCGTGCTGCCTTCCATGTTTATTCTGCTTGCCCTCAGTGTGATCTATGTCAGATTCGGTAGCCTGCCTTGGATCACCGCCATGTTCAATGGCTTAAAACCCGTTGTCATTGCTCTGGTGATCGTCGCCCTGCAGAAAGTTGCCAGAAGGGCCGTGCGCGGACCGATTCAAGGTGCCGTTGCCGTGGCCACGTTTGCAGCGATGTTCTTCTTTGAGGCCTCGCTGCTCATCGTGATGCTCAGTGCCATTGCTCTGGGGATCGCCCTGACCGCGGTGCGGCCTGGCCTTTTCCACAGCGCTGGCAAAGCAAGCGCCGAAGAGGACAAGGACGAAGAAAGCTATTACATCCGCAGTACTTCGGCCGCGACGAAACCTACCTCTCTTTTGTGGCCTACGATGAAGTTGGCTGCGGTTGTCCTGATTCTCTGGCTGCTGCCGTTGCCGCTGTTCTACTTCTTTGTTGGGGACTTCCATTTTTGGCGGGGCCTCGCGCTGTTCTTCACCAAGACCGCCTTCGTGACCATTGGCGGCTCATACACGGTAATTCCTTACGTAGCTCAGGTTGCTGTGTTGAAACTTCATTGGCTCAGCAGGCTCCAAATGATGGACGGCTTCGCACTCGCCGAGACAACGCCAGGCCCACTGATCATAGTAGTAGCCTTTGTCGGGTTCCTGGCCGGGTACAGCCACTTCCACGGCTCATTGTGGATGGGAACCTTGAGTCTCCTGGCAACGACCTTCTATACGTTTCTGCCGTGTTTTTTCTTCGTATTTGCGGGTGCGTCGCTGGTGGAACGAACCCAAGACAACCGTATGATCGGAGGCGTCCTGGAACTGATCACCTCTGTCGTGGTCGGCGCGATCTTGGATCTAACACTATTTCTAGGGAAAGGGGTGATCTTCCCATCAGGAGTTGCAGGTCTCAAACAACTCAATTTGATCTCTTTGATCGGGGTGATCTTGTCGCTCGTCCTACTCCATCGATTCAAACTGAAGGTGATTCCGCTGATCCTGCTGGGCCTTGGGTTCGGTTCTATTCGTTATTTCCTGAGCTTTTGACGGCCACTCGACGAGATTTCCAGAAGGTCAGCTAGCCGGGAGGTTATCCAGAAACGGGCTTAGCGGAGATCAACGGCGATCTTCTCGAAGCCGACTTCGCGGGGACTTATCGGCCGCAAATGACCTCGAGTTGATGCGAGCAGATCTCACCCGCTAGTTCATCGATGTGTCGCGAGTACGCTTCCTCCGCTGGTAGGCGGCAACCTTGAGCTTGTTGCCGCAGATGCTCATGCTGCACCATCGACGTGAGCCCTTTTTGCTTGTGTCAAAGAAGTGAACGACACAGGATTCGCATTTGCGAATACGCGACGACTGCGTTTCCGCGAGAAGATCAGCGGTGGCGTCGATGATCGGCGCCCAAAGGTCGGTTGGACGACGAAGCTTGAACGTTGTCTCCCGAATGAGGTTCCCGTCCCGCTTGTGAAGCAAAGCGGGGAAAGGATGCTGGAGCAACAGCGAGTTCACTTCGGCGAGGAAAACATCAGTTGGCGATGATCCGTTCTCTATCCGCACGACGGCCTCCCTCAATCTCTCTCTGAACGCAATTAGCTGGCCAAGGAAAGCAGCCGCTTCACGAGATTGGCGCCAGCCTCGCATCACAGCTCTAGACTTTGGCGAAGTCACCATGCCTGAAGCGATCAACCATCTTTCGAGCGCGCGAGGATCCGCAAGGAGCTCCGTAGGCCCGCCTGCCAGGACAGGTTTTGTATTCAGAAAGTCCAGAATTGGCTTGTTCCCCACGAATAGGAACCCATCGATCCATTCGTTCGCCTCTTGAGAAACAGCGTTCATAGACCCTCTCGACAAACATCTGAAAATATCTTGGATAATTGTAACACCGTTCTTGAATCTTTTACCGGTGTCCTCGAATCTTATTTTCTGTAAGCGGGACCTTATGTCACCGGGAAAGGAAATCACCATGTCAACGTTTCAGCACGCGACCGTTAAAGGCCTCAAGCTCTTCTATCGCGAGGCAGGCTCGAAAACTTCCCCAACCATCGTGCTACTGCACGGTTTCCCTAGTTCATCGCACATGTTCCGCGACCTTATCCCCCAATTGGCAGACAAATTTCATGTGATTGCACCTGACTACGTTGGCTTTGGCTACAGCGACGCCCCGGATGCAGGCACATTCGATTACACCTTCGACAATCTTGCCGCGCATACGGAGAAATTGCTCTTCGGTGTTCTTGGCCTGAAGAAGTTCAGCATCTACGTGCAGGACTATGGCGCGCCAGTGGGCTATCGAATTGCCTCCAGACATCAAGACGCCATAGAGGGCATTGTGGTACAGAACGGGAATGCCTATGCGGAGGGTATCGGCGCGGCTTTCGACCCGATGAAGCCATTTTGGGCGAATCGCAACCCGGAGACTGAGAAGCCAGTACGGGAGCTGCTGAAGAAAGAAACAACCATCTTCCAGTACACACACGGGGTCAAGAATGTTTCGCGTATTAGTCCTGACTCATACACCGTAGATCAGCTCTTCCTTGATCGCCCAGGCAATGATGCCATCCAGCTCAACCTGCTTCACAACTATCAATCGAATCTCGCACTCTACGACGGGTGGCATGAATTCTTTCGAAACAAGCAGCCGAAAACGCTGATTGTGTGGGGAAAGAACGACCCCTTCTTCACCGTCGAGGGCGCGCAGGCCTATTTGCGAGATATCCCAAAAGCGGAGCTTCACCTGCTCGACACCGGCCACTTTGCGCTTGAGGATTCGTGTGAATTCATCGCACAGCAAATCGTACAGTTCTTTGCCTGACAGGAGATCGCAGTCTATCCAAATCTTCCACGTTGGACCATCGAAAGGATGAACATCATGAGTTTTCCAGAGAACGTCACAGTAGTAGTGGTTCACGGAGCGTGGGCTGACGGTTCAAGTTGGCGGGCTATTGTGCGCCCGCTTGAGCAGCGCGGTTTGGAGGTAATTGCCGCACCGATACCTCGCTGAGCGACGACGCAGCCGCTCTGAAACGAACTATCGCACGAACTCAAGGCCCAGTGATCGTGGCCGGGCATGCATACGCGGGCGCAGTCATTGCCACCGCTAATGACGAGCGCGTGAAAGCTTTGGTTTATGTCGCAGCGTTGGCACCGGACGAAGGAGAGACTGTTGCTCAAGTCTTTTACAGGGATGAAACCCATCCAAAGGCGCCGCAGCTTGCACCCGATTCGGATGGCTTCATCTGGATGCCAGACGAAGGGTTCGCAAATGCCTTCGCCCAGAACGCCACCGACGAGCAGATTGCGTTGTCAAAAGCGGTACAGCGTCCGATCTCAGTTAAGAGCATTAAAGAGCCGGCCCCTTCGCCGGCCTGGAAGTCAAAGCCAACGTGGTACCTGCTTGCGGAAGAAGACCGAATGATTAATCCCAAAACACAGCGCTTCATGGCGGAACGCATGAAGGCAACGGTACGATCTTTCGCAGTTGATCATACTCCGTTGCTCACCGCGCCAGACAAGGTTGTAGACATCATCCTTGAAGCGGCTAACGCCACGCTTTCTTAAGCAGGAGCATTGAAGACGATCACACGCTCCAATCTAGCCCGCGCCTTCGTAAATCAGCGCGCTCACGACCGATTTGCATTACATACCTACTGCCTCTTGCAGCTTCCAAGACGGAAAGCAGATTACTGTTCGTTACGCCAACGAAACATCCACGGGCCGCGATCTTCCATCGGGAAAGCTGTGGACACCAGGGGGTCAACCGATGTTGCTTTTCACGCAGGCGCCTCTAGTCGCGGGGGACACAGATATCCCAACGGGTGCTTACAGCATGTACATCGTGCGCGAAAGAGACGATTGGACTTTGGTTGTGAACAAGAATGTGAGCGCCGGAAACAAGTACGACAAACATCTCGATCTAGTACGGTTGGGCATGCTCAAGGGTCAGCTCAGCGAACCGCAGAAGGAATTCACGGTTCTCTTTGGGCATACGGAACCGAAGCAGTGCAACATGCGCATCTACTATGGCAAGAGCGGCACGTGGGCCGAGTTCAAGGAGAAATGACCCATCGGTCCGTCTCATCGCCACGATTGTTACTTCCCGTAGCGAAGTAAGCCGGTTCGCTCATTGGTACCGTCAAACGCCTTGTACTTCACAAGCACGCCCAGCTCGTGGTCATAAAGCGGCGTGGTCGGTAAGACACCGAGGGTGTGCGATTCAACTTGCGTACTCGTCAATCTTGCCTGAATCAAAGCCAACAATCACTGCGCCGTCAATGACGATCACAGGAGTGGTCATATAGCCCAGTTTTTTGAGATCGGCCAGGGCGCCGGGATCTTGAGCTATGTCTCGCTCCTGAAAGGCTAGGCCCTTTTGCGAAAGATACTCCTTCGCTTGATCGCAGAACATTCATCCATGTTGCGAATAAACCACGATGTTCTTCACCACTCTCCACCTCCCGCCTGGGTTGTGCCTGTTGCCAGCAACCGGTTGATAGACTCCTTTGCTCCGCTAATCACGTCACGGACGGGACCGTCAGAATAAATCGGCTTCGGGGGAGTGTCTTGCCATAGCTTTCCCGGCGCATATACCGCGATGTAGTCCCATACCACGCTTGAGCGATTGTGTTCTCCTAGCAAATGAGACAGCGCTCGTTTTCCATCCCAATACTGCGCCGCCCGCGCATCAGGAATGCGCCCGAGCGCAGCAGTCGAAGGGGCGACAAAATCAGTCGGTAATACGGGCTCCCAGATCACGAAGACCCGCACGTCCTGGTTGTTGATTTCGCGCAGCAATTGTCCCGTTGCAGAAGCCCCCTGCAAGCAAACGGCTCAAGTGGGTGACAGCATTACAACGACGCGGATAGTGGATGCCGAACCGTTGAACGGCGTCTTCAGAGGAGTCAGATCGCCCGACGAAAAACTGACAAGAGGCGGCTGTCCCTTGGGTGTCGAGTGTCCGCCATAGAAGTAATACACGGCCCCAAACGCCACCAAAAGAACCGCAAAAAGAAGGATTCGCTTTCGACTCATGATTTACCTGCCAAGAGATCGGCGACCAGGTTGGCAATCGCCTGTGGGAAGAAGATGAATATAAACACCACAAATGCCGAGAACCACAAAAGAAACGTGCTGATCAGGCTGGGCTTGCAATTGCATTGCTTCGCCCGCCAGGACTTGTAAAAGCCAAAGGCAATCAGCAGTAGCGACAGAACAAGCAAGTAAGGTCGCAACTGTGCGACGAAGGCCGAGGTGCCCGCGGCTCCGGCAGCGAAGAGAAAAGGCAGCACCGGCAGGCAGCAGCTTGAGGCTGCGATCACGCTGCCCAGTGCAGCCAGACTGGCAACCATGGTGCTCGTCGACCCGGATTTACTTGTCGCTTGGTGTCCTTCTACCTGAGACATGCTTTTTGCCATTGGAGCCGTTCGGTTGATCAAGCTTCGTGAGCAGCGGACAACAGTCCTCATGCTTGATTTCCCGTTTGAGACGCAGTTCGCGATTGCAATTACGGAACGCCCTTGCAAGCTCCGCTTCCAATCGGGAGAGACCATTGATCTTCTCCCGCACATCCACCAGCTTGCGCTTGAGCATGGATTGCACTTCAGAACAAACGTGATGCTTTTGCCGCAAGGCCAGCAATTCTTTGACTTCAGTCAGGGAGAACCCCAATTCCTGCGCATGTCGCACAAATGTGAGATCGTGAATGTCCTCTCCGTCGAACAAGCGATATCCGCCCACGCTGCGACCAGCAGTCTTGATAAGCCCGATTTTTTGATAGAAGCGGATTGTGTCCACGCTGACGCCAGCCACACTCGCGGCTCTACCGATATGAACAGCCACCGTCATGTCTAGAAGGATAAACCCTGGAGTTATGTCCAGAGTCAAGAAGAATTCGCGGCTGCAGTGGTCAAACGAAATGATGGAACATCACTTTCAAAGCGATGTCTAGGTGTTTAGCACGAAGATGGCCTACGATATTGCTCTCAGAATCGTAGGCACGAGTCGAGATGAGAAAGGAAATTCCAACGCTATGACAAAGCAAGTGGGAGCTTGTTGTAGCTCGCCAGCAGCGATCTGCTACTGGTTCATCGTCTCGCTGATGGCATGGGGAGCGCTGAGCCTTGTGGGAATCTATTGGCGGCCTCTCCATGCATCGTCAGCGGCTGCGTGCCTTTTCGCCATGGCCATTGTCTGCCTCGCCAAGGGCCAGTGTTAGCACAGTGAAAAGAGCGTTTTCTAACCCAGGCGCTGGTGAGTGGAGCGGCTCTTTGCGTGGATGCACAACTTCCGCCGACTTGTCACCCGATGGGAATACCACATCGAGAACTTTCTCGGCTTCGTCCACCTCGCCTGTTTGCACCTCTTGATCAGACATCTATGATTGATCCTGGTTTTCAGCCATTCCATCGAGATGCACATCTCAGCTCAGATTCGTGCCTTGCATGACAGTGATCCGGCGACGATCGCAGCGGCATTTCGGCGCATCGGCTGGAAGAAGACCGAGGCGCAGTATCGGCGTTACCTGGAGGAGCAAGCTGGGGGACGGCGTGTCTGCCGGGTTGCGTTCTCGGACGGACGATTTGCAGGTTACGTCACGTTGAACTGGCAGCCAACGTATCCGCCCTTCGCAGAAGCCGGGATTCCTGAGCTAGATCGTTGTCGCGTCGAAAGGTATCAACGACGGCATCAATGACAGAGCGCGGAGACACTCCGCGGGAAATCGTTTGCAGATTGGTGTACCCAGGTTCAAGATCGAAAGCTTGCGTCACCGTTCCCCAGAGGGATTCGTCGGTTGCGGTGTCCTCAGGTGAGCGCATCTTCGCCTTGTCGAAAGCTGTTCTGATCGAGTAGTGCGGAAGAATAATACCCAGGTTTCGCCTTGAGCGCGCTTTTCCTTTTTTAGCCACCCGCGTTGATGTCTTTGCGCCATTGTCGTCTCTCCTTCGGTAAACAGAACGGTGTTCGATTGTCGAACATGGTTCCCAGCAGGAGAGTGCAAGCCTCGTACCTGCCCACGCCCACAGCGTAAAAGAGGCGACGGCGCTGATGGTGGTCAGCAGAATGTTTGCCGTCTGTTCTGTTAGAAAAATAAGGCGCCAGCAAACCTGCGGCCGGGGCCGCCCCACCTGCAAGAAGAAATATCAAAACGGCCGCTACGCGCCTAGCCCAAACTAGTGGGCTGTCGCAAAGTAACCATTACCAGATGTTATGCTTCTAACCTGGTATGGCGACAGACAGCGAAGTGTCCCTCACCAGTGACCAACGTTCGGAACTCAGCAGCATCGCTCAATCTCGTACCCTGCCGGCCGGCTACGTCTTTCGCGCCAAGCTCATCTTGATGCTGGCC
>Ga0307474_10001050_pt1 | contig 20103 bp, 20 predicted proteins | sample atmos_gasesECM1C_2_FD_203312 | JGI IMG/M metagenome (GOLD analysis project Ga0307474, IMG submission 203312) | Hardwood forest soil microbial communities from Morgan-Monroe State Forest, Indiana, United States - atmos_gasesECM1C_05 | ecosystem: Environmental > Terrestrial > Soil > Temperate... | reverse complement strand
CGGAACGATTCGAACGTCCGACCCTCAGATTCGTAGTTAGTTACTCCGCAGCAACAACTGACCGTCCTAACCTGCAGCGGCTTCTGGAAGATGTTCGAACTCGCAAGATCGACGTCATCGTCGTTACTAGGTCGACCGCCTGACCAGATCGCTCGCCGATTTTGCCAAGCTGGTCGAATTGTTCGATGCCCATGGCGTCTCCTTCGTCTCGGTCACCCAGCAGTTCAACACGACGACCTCGCTGGGTCGTTTGACCCTCAACGTGCTACTGTCCTTTGCCCAATTCGAACGGGAGGTTACTCCGAGCGCATCCGCGACAAGATCGCCGCTTCCAAGCGCAAGGGGTGGGTAGGTGGTCCCCTTCCCCTCGGCTATGAACTGAAGGACGGCAAGCTTGTGGTCGTGAAGGAGGAAGCCGAGCGGGTGCGGTTGATCTTCCGCAGGTATCTGCAGGTCAGCGATATCAACGAACTCATGCGCGACCTCAGAGCAAAGAACATCCGCACCAAGGCGAAAACGCAGAGCACGACGGGCAAGACCCGTGGAGGCATCCCGTTCGGAAGAGGGGCCCTCTCCTACTTCCTCCGCAACCGCTTCTTTATTGGTGAGGTCAGGTACAAGTGCGGGTCCTACCGGGGGAGCAACCTGCGATCATGGACAAGAGCCTGTTCGAGGTTGTCCAACAAAAGCTGTCAGCGCACCAATCCCACAAAACTCTGACCAGGCAAAGATCCGATCACCTCTTGAAGGATCTCCTGTTCGACAATGCCGGCCATCGCATGATCGCATGCCAACAAGGTCGGGGTGCGCTACCGCTACTATGTCTCCCAGCCTGGCCTGCACGGAGAGACCCGAACAGCCCAGCTTGGATCGGTGTCCCGGGTTCCGGCGCCCGATATCGAACAGGCGATCGTCTCAGCTCTCCGAAAGCATCGCACTGACGGCCAACCCCGGGAGAAATCAATGACGAACAGATCGGGTTTGATCGCACGACGCTGGCCACACTCCTTTCCCGCGTCGAGGTTCAGAGGAACCAACTCGTCATCTCACTAAGGCCGACGAACGACTCCGCCCAGTCTGAGGTCTTGTCGATCAATTGGCAAAAGCCTCCTTTCAAAGCGAGCCCGCAAAATCCTCCTGCCGCGCGGAGTATCCCGAGACAATTAGAGGCCCGAGCGCGCCGAACGATCGCGCTTGTCTCTTGTGCGCCATCGCGCGCAGACGCCACTGGCTTTTAATTGGTTCGGTTACGGACGCCAACAACTGGCAAAGCGCGAGCGATGCACCGTGAGGCAAGTCAATCTGACACTCTCGCTCGTGTTCCTTGCTCCCCAACTCGTCAAGGCAGCGGTTGAAGGCCGTCTCCCACGCGGCATCAATATCGAACGTCTCCGCGAGACGCACGCCGAATGGAATCGGCAGTTTCAGGAACTCGGCCTCGATCCGCACTAGCTAGTCAAAAGCTCTGCCTTCGAAGGCGAGATCAAAGGTCGGGGGTTCGAGTTAGGGGCTCGTTGCAGCCAATGGACCCACGCATAAATGGCGAGTCTTTGCTGCGAGTGGCATCGCCCCTGCGCCACCCTATCCACCCTCATCGAACCGAAACCAAATAACGTGGTGCCGCTGCGGGCGCTAAGCCGGCCATAGCGGCATTCGATTGCGAACGCTTATCGCCTTCACCCTACTAATCCGGCCAAGAACGTATGCCATGACTCGTCCGGCCAACCAGCTTAGGCAGGCTATTACTGTGCAAAAGAAGCCAATCTCAACTGTCTCGTCGATGTTCGTCCGACGCGAAAAAACCGAAAGAGGCTCAAGGAGTACGTTGAGTTCATGAAGAAATATGCTCCGAACGATAGCCCAACCGATTTCATCGCGCTATCCGGCTACATCAACGCCCAGACCATTGCGCTTGGCCTGCAACGATGCGGTGACAATCTGACCCGCGACAATCTGCTTGTCCAAGCGACGAGCTTGAACAAGGAGCCTGTCCACATGTTGCTCCCCGGGATTGATCTCACAAATTCCAAGGAGAATTACGCGCCTTATCGGACGTTGCGGATGGCGATCTTCGAAAATACGTCGTGGACGTCGCTAGATTGACAAGTCATTGCCAGCGCACGAGGCGTGCTCGTCCTCGTGCGCTGGCACAATCAAGACGACGGCCACGCCTCCGGCGGCCTCGCGAACTGGTTCAGCCCAGCTTGTCGGTCAGCTCCGGAACCGCCTGGTAGAGGTCCGCCACCAGGCCGTAATCGGCGACCTGGAAGATCGGCGCGTCCTCGTCCTTGTTGATCGCGACGATCACCTTGGAGTCCTTCATGCCGGCAAGATGCTGGATCGCGCCGGAAATGCCGACCGCGACGTAGAGCTCGGGGGCCACGACCTTGCCGGTCTGGCCGACCTGCCAGTCGTTCGGCGCATAGCCGGCGTCGACCGCCGCGCGCGAGGCACCGACACCGGCGCCCAGTTTGTCGGCCAGCGGCTCGATGTACTTTGCAAAGTTTTCCCGGCTCTGCATGGCGCGGCCACCGGATACGATGATCTTGGCCGAGGTCAGCTCCGGACGATCGCTCTTGGCGACCTCCTCGCCGACGAAGGTCGACAGGCCCGGATCGGCCGCAGCCGCGACACTCTCGACCGCCGCGCTACCGCCCTCACCCGTCGACGCGAAGGTCGAGGTGCGAACCGTGATGACCTTCTTGGCGTCCTTCGACTTGACCGTCTGGATCGCGTTGCCGGCATAGATCGGCCGCTCGAAGGTATCAGGGGCGACCACCTTGATGATCTCCGAGACCTGCATGACATCGAGGAGAGCAGCGACGCGCGGCATCACGTTCTTGAAGCGCGAGGTCGCGGGCGCGGCGATCGCGTCATAGCTCTGCGCAAGCGAGACGATCAGCGCGGCCAAGGGCTCGGCGAGATCGTGGGCGTAGGCATCGCCGTCGGCGAGCAGCACCTTCTTCACGCCGGCGAGCTTGGCGGCGGCGTCCGCCGCAACCTGGGCATTCTGGCCGGCCACCAGCACGTGGACGTCGGCGCCAAGCGCGGCCGCAGCCGTCAGCGCCTTGTTGGTCGCATCCTTCAGCGACGCATTGTCGTGTTCAGCTATCAAAAGCGTCGTCATCAGAGCACCCCGGCTTCGTTCTTGAGTTTCGACACCAGCTCGGCGACGTCCTTGACCTTGACGCCGGCCTTGCGGCCCGGTGGCTCAGTCGTCTTGAGAATTTCAAGGCGCGCAGCGAGATCGACGCCGTAGTCGGCGGCGTTCTTCTCCGCGATCGGCTTCTTCTTCGCCTTCATGATGTTGGGCAGCGACGCATAGCGCGGCTCGTTGAGACGAAGATCGGTGGTGACGATCGCCGGCCCCTTGAGCTTCACCGTCTGGAGGCCGCCGTCGACTTCGCGGGTCACCTTGAAGTCCGAACCTTCGACCTCGAGCTTCGAGGCAAAGGTCGCCTGCGACCAGCCGAGCAGCGCGGCCAGCATCTGGCCGGTCTGGTTCGAGTCGTCGTCGATCGCCTGCTTGCCCAGAATGATCAGGCCCGGCTGCTCTTCTTCCGCGACCTTCTTCAGGATTTTTGCGACCGCCAGCGGCTCGACGTTGCCCTCGGCCTTGACCAGGATGCCGCGGTCGGCCCCCATCGCAAGCCCGGTGCGGATCGTCTCCGACGCCTGCGCCGGACCAATGGAGACAACCACGACCTCGGTGGCCTTGCCGCCTTCCTTCAGGCGCAGCGCTTCCTCGACCGCGATTTCGTCGAATGGGTTCATCGACATCTTGACGTTGGCGAGCTCAACGCCCGATCCATCGCCCTTGACACGGACCTTGACGTTGTAATCGACCACCCGCTTTACCGGCACTAAGACCTTCATCGATCCTCCCTTTTATTGCTTCGCCACACCGATGACCGGCCCGCGCCAGTAAATTGCTCAAGCTGATCAGTTGTGGAGCCTAAATCTTGCGCACGTGATCGGCCCAGTAGGGATCACGTAGGACATTCTTGCGTACCTTGCCGACGGCCGTCACCGGCAACGGCTCTGATCGAAATTCAAAGCTGCGCGGGCACTTGTAGCCACCGATCAGCTTGCGGCAATGAGCCAGCAACTCTTCCGAGCTTACCTTTGCGCCTTCGTGCAGCACAATGATCGCATGCACGGCCTCTCCCCATTGCGAGCTCGGTATACCCACTACTGCGGCCTCACGGACGGCCGGATGCTTGAATAGCGCCCGCTCCACCTCGATCGAGTAGACGTTCTCACCGCCAGTCACAATCATATCCTTTACGCGGTCGGCGACGAATAGAAAGCCGTCCTCGTCGATTGTACCTGCATCGCCCGTATGCATCCATTCGTCTCGCAGCGCGTAGGCGGTGTCTTCCGGATTGTTCAAATACCCACTCATGAGGGTGTCGCTGCGCACACAAATCTCGCCCAGCACATTGGCTGGTGCGGTTGACTGGTCCGACAATAAGATCTTCACCTCGACTCCAGGCGCAGGCTGGCCAGCCGAACGCAGCCGCGCCGCCTTTGGCCCCGACGCGATGTGATCGCGCCAACGCAGCATCGTGGCGAAGCCGCCGGTCTCCGTCATTCCGTAGATCTGATAGAACCGCCAACTCGGAAGGCGCTTCATAGCCTGTAACATCAGAGCCTCGGGCATGGGCGAACCGCCATAGATACAGGTATTCAAGCTCGAAAGGTCGAAGGCGTCAAAATCTGGGTGGTTGAGCAACATGCTGATCATCGTTGGCACCAACGTCGCATTGGTGGCCTTGTGCTCGCTGATCGCCTTCATCACTGGCACTGGATCGAACTTGGGCAGAATGATATGTGTTCCCCCGGCGAGCGTGATGTAGAGGAGCGGACTGGCTCCCGCGAAATGAAAGAAACCTCCGACATAGAGGAACGACAGGTCTTCCACGTCGGGCAACATTGCAAGATAGATTACGGTGCCTAACACAAGCGCCTTGTGCGACATCGCGACGCCTTTAGGATGCGACGTCGTGCCACCCGTGTAGAAAATCGCATAAAGGTCAGCGTCCCGACGGTTGGCATCTTCAATTGCGTCGAACTCCGCGATCAGACTCTCGTATGGCAGCATGTCGCCGGGCGATGGACCGTCGCCCATATAGATCAAGGTAGTGATCGCCCCTAACCGACTGCGCAATTCGCGCGCCTGCTCTAGGAATGCATCGTCCACAAAGAGAATAGCCGCCCGAGAATCTGAGAGGGCATAGATATTCTCTTCCACCGACCACCGAATGTTCAAGGGCGCGATGACACCGCCGGCCCAAGGGGTCGCAAAGAAGAGTTCGAGGTACCGGTCGGAGTTCATCGCGAGACTCGCGACGCAAGCACCATTTTCAACACCGAGTTTGCGAAGAGCTGCGGCGAGCCGTGGCACACGCATACCGATCTCGAGCCAGGTTCGACGCTGCTCTCCACAAATTACCGCAACGCGGTGCGGTTGACACGCGACCGCTTGCTTTAAAATACGCGTTCCCTGCATTAGCGTCTCCATCCTCGCTCCGCCCCGCAACTCAATCGAGAGTCAAGGAGAAGGAGTGGGCGCATCTATGGGATCGCCAAATGCCTTCCAACTCATCCCGTCGAACTCGATCATCCTGGCCTTCTTGATTGGCAGATAGTCAGTCGGAGAAGTATTGATCGACACGCCGTCGAACAGAAGCTTTACGGACACATCCTTCAGATTCGTAGCGACGCGCAGGAGATTTTCACGAGTAAGATCGTCGCCACATCGCTTGAGAATCTCTGCGCCGACCTGTGCAGTTACGTAAGCGTACACCGCCGCCATATCCCTAGGATTGTCGTTGGGCGCGTACTTCTTCATGAATTCGAAATATTCCTTGCCATCCTCCTCGCCTTCGAGCTTCGGGTCATTGGGATCGCGATAAAAGGCAATGCTGATCAGTCCGTTGGCTATCTCAGGATCAAGCGCTGACTTCAGACTGCCAATCGCACCTGCAGCCATATAGCGGTAGGGCTTCCACTGCATCTCGAACATCTTTCGCGCCGCGAGAGCGCCAAATTTGGGTGTCGCAGCAGCAACGACTAAATCCGCGCCAGATGTCTTAAGGGTCACGACCTGTGAATCGATCGTCGGCGACGAGACGTCGTAGCTCAGCTCCTGCACAATAGCCCGCCGCCCATCTTCGCCAAGACCTTCCTTCAGCGCGCGTACATAATCTTTACCGTAGTCGTCATTTTGGTAAAGGATGCCAATCTTCGCGCCTTTGTGCTTGCCTGCAATGAATCTACCCATCGCGATCGCCTCCTGATCGGCGGCGATGTTCATACTCGTGGAATAGGGATATTCCCGCGGATTATTCCATTGCGCGCTGCTGCTGAGAACCAGAAGTTGCGGCACCTTTTTCCCATTGAGGTATTTGCGAACGGCGATATTGGTTGGGGTACCGAGCGAGGCCATGACCGCCAGCACCTCTTCTTGTTCGACAAGCCGGCGCGTCTGCTCGACGGTCTTTGGTGGGCTGTAGCCATCGTCAGCCGAAATGATCCTGACCTTACGACCGTTGATGCCCCCTCTTTCGTTTAACATCTCGAAATAGCCGGTTTCGACCCGACCGAAGATGCTAAGTCCGGATACCGGACCGCTGTAGGGCACGGTCTGCCCAATCCTTACCTCCGTATCGGATGCGCCGATATCGTATTTCTTTTGCGCTTGCGCTCCGCCGCACGATATGGCCGACGCGAGCATTACAGTCATCAAACTCATTCTCATTCGACGCTCATCCACTTCTCACGCCAGTTGACACCGGGAGCCGTTTGCTCGGCCAACGCGGCGAAGCAGTTCAACGCTTTGAATACTGCACCGCTGCGCGCCCCACGCGCTCTCGGGCGACAATCAGTTTCATGATTCCGGCGGTACCGTCTCCGATTTCCAGTCCCATTACATCGCGCATGCGTTGCTGGTGCGGCGACTCCAGAGTCCAGCCGTAGTGGCCGAAGGTCAGAAGGCACTGATGAATGGTGTCGAATGCGACTTTTGGCCCCATCCATTTCACCATCGCCGCCTCCGCGGTGTGAGCCTGACCAGCGTCGCGCAGCTCGATCGCGTGGTAGGACAATTGCCGAATCGCCGCCAATTGGCTTTCGTGCTCGACGAGCGGAAATGTGACGCCCTGGTATTGTGCAATAGGCGCGTTAAAGGCGGCACGCGTCTTCGTGTATTCCCAGGCCTCATCAAGCGAGGCCTGCGCACAACCGATGCATTCCAGCGCGATCAGCGCGCGGCTGTAGTCAAAGCCGCGCATGACGTGCGTGAAGCCTTGGTTCTCTTCGCCCAGTCGATTGGTCACGGGGACCCGGACATTATCGAAAAAGACCGAGCCGCGACCGATAATTCGGCTCCCGACATCGTTGAAGCGAGTGCGCGACAAACCCGGACTATCGGCGGGAACGATCATGGCCGTAATGCCCGCGGCTCCACTTTCAAGCGAGCCTGTACGTGCAAAGACGATGAATCCATCGGCACAGTCGGCGAAGGTAATAGAGGTTTTTTCGCCGTTTAGAATGTAGTTGTCGCCATCGCGTTCGCATCGTAATTTCATGTTGCCGGCATCGGATCCCGCGCCCGGCTCGGTAACGCAAATCCCGAGCAGCTTTTCCCCACTGATCATGCGCGGCAGCCATTCCTGCACAAGATCGGTTGAGCCACTGTTTGCCAGAATTGCGCCGAGCAGGGAGACGTTCACCTGCACGGTGCTGATGTTGAAGTCCCCATAAGCCAGTTCCTCGGCTATCACGCCGGCTGTTACACCCGGCACCCCCAGCCCGCCAAACTGCTCTGGCAGATCAACCCCCAAGAGGCCGAGATCTCCCAATTCGCGCACGAGGTCGCGATCCATAACGGCCGCTCTTTCGCGGGCCTGATAACTCGGGGCCAGGCGCTGCCGCGCGAAGCGTCGTGCCAAATCGCGAATTGCGAGCTGATCTTCGTTCAGTAACATCCAACCAAATCTCCCTTTTGATCGCCTCAACAGCCGTCGACGAACGTCGCCGGGGGCTACCGCCCCTCGAAAGTCGGCTTCCGCTTGCCAAGGACAGCCTGCATAGCGTTCCACGCATCTTCGGTGCGCGTGATACGCGCCATGGCCCTCGCCTCGTTCTCGAGCTGGCTTTCCAGACCTTCGGTTTCGCTACTGATCAAGAGGTTCTTGATCTCGCCATAAGCCAGCGTAGGACCGACTGCCAACTGCTTGGCGAGCGCCCAAGCCTCCGCCTCCAATGCATCTGGCGAGACCAGGCGATTGATTAGCCCAGCTATCGCTGCCTCTTCCGCCGTGAGCGTTTCGTTCAACATCAGGAACTGGGCCGCGCGTCGGGTACCCATGCGCCGTGGAAGGTAATATGAGCCACCGCTGTCACTCACTATGCCGATGCCGGCAAAGGCCGCATAGAACTTTGCCGCAGATGATGCGATCGCGAAATCGGCACCTGCGATCAGAGCGACCGCGCCACCTGCTGCCAACGCATGGACTGCCACGACGACGGGGGCATTCATGCGAACAAATCGCGAGATCGCCATATGCAGATCCGCGGTCGCCGCTGAAACGAAATTGGCAAGGTCGTGCCGATCGCGCGCAAGTGCGTTGAGATCTCCGCCCACGCTGAAAAACCGGCCTTTCGCGTCGATGAGCACCGACCGGACTTCCGGGTTGATCGTACACTCAGTTGCAAGCTTGTTCAGATCCTCGGCGAACTGTCTGTCCAGCGGGTTGCCCCGTTCGGCCTGATTTAGGGTGATGTGCGCAATGCCGTCCTTGATCGTGAACTCGAATGCCGTGAGCTTCATCCTGTCCTCCCAATGGCCAGATGCCCGATCTCAATTTGTAAACTACATTACTTTCTCTACCCTATTGTGCCAAGCCCTTTTTTGCCGGGAGCCGCCTTCAGATAGCCGCCGGTTTAAATTCCCGACGGTTTAAGGCCAATTCGGCACGAATCCACTACTAGACAATTTGGTGTACTAGTTTATCATTGAGGACGTGGTGCGGATGAGGCATCCGTCTTTAGCCCGAGACCCCCTGGGAGCATGGACCAAGCCGTGACACGGCAGCAGAAAGATTTGCAACATCCGCCAGTCCGTCCAGCGGAGGTGACAGAACGCCATCAAGCGTTATTTGAGGATTCGACCGCCCTTCAGGCCGCGGTCGGTCGCTTTCTCAGCCAGGGCGCTAACCGTCCGGTCGTTGTCGAACGGCTTCAGAAATTTCCGGCCGGCTTCTCGTGGATTACCTACGGCGTTCGGCTGCGCGGCCATCCGCGCGCGGACGACATGATTCTCCGGATTGGCCCCCCCTACGGCCTCTTCGCGCCATACAGCGCAATGCCAGAGTTCCAGTCCCTTTCAGCGCTCGAGGGTAGCGGCGTGCCCGTTCCGAGGGCATTCGCTGCCAGCGACGATCATTCAATCCTAGGGGGACCATTTTTCTTCTGCGAACGCGTCGCTGGCGAGACGCCGCTACCTTGGGGTGGCGACGACGGTGCGATGGACGACACACTCCGCCAAAGTCTCGCATCGGACTTCATCGACGCCCTCGCAGCGCTTCACATATTCGATTGGCAGCCTACCGAATTGGCCGGATGGGCCGCCGGGATCACAGTCGATAACGCCGCCGACCGCCAATTGGACTACTGGTGGGATCGGTTTCAACGCTGGGCGCTGCGTTCGCACCCGATGGCACACCGCACTTTCGACTGGCTCCGTCGCAATAAGCCGAAGGCGCCACGTGTCACGCTCGTCCACGGCGACTACCGACTTGGCAATTTCCTCGAACGGGACGGGCGGATATCTGCCATTCTGGACTGGGAGCTGGTCCACCTCGGCGACCCGACCGAGGATCTCGGCTGGGCATTCTTGCCGCAATACCGCGGCGGAACCCGCATGGTTTGCGCACTGGCCGATGAAGATGCGTTCCTCGCGCGCTACCAAGAAAAGGCTGGATACCAGGTCGATCGCAACGCGCTCCGCTTTTACATCGTGTTTTCCCTGCTCAAGCTCGCTCTTACCCACATGGCAGCCGCGCGATGCTTCGAGGACGGCCTTTTCAACGACATGCGGATGCCCGCGATGGCAACCCAAATCGGACCGGTCTTCCGGCAAATCGCTAAAATCATGGAGCGTGGCACGTGAACAACTCGCTCCCGAGGCTGATAGACGGCATGATCGCGACCCTACGGCGGGAAATCATTCCGAACATCGAAGGGGATTTTGCGCGCGGTCAGGCCTTCGGCGTTATTTTCCTGCTCAATAGCATCCAGCGCCGCGCAAGCTGGTCCAATCGCTTTTTCCACGAACAGCTGCGGGCGCTCAGCAAGGCCAACCAGGAACTTCGAGCCCTGGCAGGCCAGCTGCCGCCAGGCGCGCCACTGCCAGCCGTCACGGAAGCGCCCGACCTCCCCGAAGCGGGTGCACTCGAAGCTGCCCGTAACGCCGGCGATGAGCAGCTTTGCCTCATGATCGACTGGCTGGCCGAGCATCGCGAGGCCCTACCCACCGCCGTAGTAGCCCAGGTGGAGGCCATCATCGACGAATATCTGACTAGACAACTCAAATGGGAAATCGAGACCAGCGCCAAGCCGATGTTCACGGCAATTTCCAGGGGCAGCGAGGACTAAAGAGGAATAGCGGCATGTTATCGGCTCAAGACGACTTCATCGGGCATCAGCTTCCCACGACGTTCGACCACGTCATGAACAGCGATCCAAGTTGGATGGAGCGGTACTGGTACACCGGACATCCAAAGCCTGATGGCGACTTTATCTTCGACGTTGGGCTTGGCTGGCATCCGAACCGCAACGTGATGGACGGCTTCGCTGGCGTCACGCTGAACGATCGGCAGCACAATTTTCGGGTATCGCGGCGGATGCGTCCGAACCCGCTCACCACGGCAATCGGTCCCCTCCACATTCAGATCCTTGAAGGGCTGCGCCGTCATCGCCTCCTGCTCGAGCCGAATGAGTCCACCCTCGCGTTCGACATCGAGTTCATTGCCACGATGAAACCCCACGAAGAGGACGAGCATTTTCGGCGCCGCAATGGCCGGGTCACCGAGCATATGGCGCGGGCCCAACAACTTGGCGTTTATCGCGGCTGGATCGAGGTCGAGGGTAAGCGCCGCGAAATCGACGAAACACGCTGGCTCGGCCAACGCGACCATTCCTGGGGGATCCGCGCCGAGATGCGAACGGATGAGACACTTCCTCCAGTTACCTTCTATCCTCCCTTCTTTTATTGCTGGACGACGGCCCAGTTCGCCAATCGAGGCTTGCATCTATTTTTCAAAGAACGCGCGCCGGGCGACCTCATCTATATTTCCGGCGAAGAGGTCTTGGCGGTTGGTGAACGGTCAAGGACGACCAGGAGACTGACCGGAATCGCTCACGATGTGACGTGGGCCAAGGACCCGCATGGCCAAACAGTCGAACGCGCCGAGTTCGACGCCGACTTTTCCGATGGAAGCCGACGAAAAGTGAAAGTACGTACGCTGCCGGCACGGTACTTTCTCAAAGGCGGACTGTATGGCGGCCTCCGCGGCTGGTTCCACGGCGACGACAAGGGAAAGTTCTACTCTGAGCATGACATCTGGACTCTCGCCGATCCAGAAACGCGCCGACTGGTCCGTACCCTTGCCGACCATGTTATCGAAGTCGTCGATGGCGATGACGTGGGATACGGCATCATCGAATACGGTGTCGGCAAGGGCTACGAGCGGTATACTGAGGTCCAGCAGCACCCACCAATCTGACCGTACCTCCAATCCGCCACGAGAATGCATCGACTGGTCCGGCTGTGGTTCAGAGCAGGCTAGATGCCAGCAAGCGTATGACGAGCTCTCTCGTAGTCGTCGGCCAACCATGAGATGAATTCGGCGGCGGGCTCCACCCGCTTGACCGCGCCAATGCCCTGCCCTGCACTCCAAATGTCGCGCCAGGCCTTGCGGTCAGAGCCGCCGCCCGAGATGTTCACCGCGCCGCGCTCGGCACGCCACAGAGACGCGGGATCCAGTCCGTTCGCCACAACGGACGGCAACAAGAAAGAAGCGTTGGCCCCGGTGAAGCAATTCGCGAGAACGATGTCCTTGGCGCCGCTGTCCACGACCATCTGCTTGAAGGCGGGCTGGGTGTTAGCCTCAGTCGACGCCAAGAACGGAGACCCCACGTAGGCCAGGTCGGCGCCGAGCGCTTCGGCCGCCAGTATCGCGCGGCCGGTTGCAATACAGCCCGAGAGAATTAGAAGCCCACGCCACCATTCCCGGATCTCTGCCATTAGGGCAAACGGGGAAACATTCCCGGTGTGGCCGCCAGCGCCCGCCGCAACGGCAATAATGCCATCCACCCCAATGTCGGCACACTTGCGCGCCTGGCGGTCATTGATGACATCGTTGAGCACGATGCCACCATATCCGTGAATAGCATCTACGATTGCGGCGCTCGCCGCCAACGCAAGCACTACTATCGGTACCCGGTGCTTGATTGTTAGCTCTAGATCTGCTTCGAGCCTCTCGTTTGACTTGTGCGCCACCAGATTGATGGCGTACGGCACCTGACACCCCTCAAGACCGCGTTCGATCCGCGTCAAATCGGCGTCCAGTTCCGCGCTGCTCCGCGCGTTGAGAGCGGGTATCGATCCGATAATGCCAGACCGACACTGCGCGACGACAAGATCAGGCGTCGATGCAATGAACATCGGCGCGGCCATCACGGGAACCTTGAGATTTTGGCGTAAGCGCGTTGCCAGACCCTGACATGGCCTCAAGCCTTCTCTAGCACCCTCGTTCATCAAACCGGATCCCACGTGAACACGTCAGCAGAGCGATGCAGCGGATAGAAGTCGTTCGCGAACATCGGGAACACCCGATCCACCACCGACTCAGGCGTCCAACCCTCCGACGTATGGGCCGTGCGGAATGGCCGCGGCTGCGAAAACAGGTAGATTTCATTGTTGCGAACGCCGAATATCTGACCGGTTACGTGGACGGCAGCATCGCTCGCCAGCGCCACCACGAACGGCGCGATCTTCTCCGGTACGAGCTTCTTCAGGCCCTCGACGCGTTTTTGCTGCTCAGGCGTGTTGGTCGGAATCGAATCGATCATGCGCGTCCACGCAAATGGCGCGACCGCATTGGACCGGACATTGAATCGCTGCATGTCGAGCGCGATCGATTTCGACAGTCCGACGATGCCAAGTTTGGCCGCCGCGTAGTTCGCCTGTCCGAAGTTGCCGACCAGACCAGAGGTCGAGGTCATGTGGATGTAGGCTCCGGACGCCTGCGTCTTGAAAAAAGACGCGGCGGCGCGGCTGACGTTGAAGCTGCCCTTGAGATGGACGCCAATGACCGAATCGAATTCCTCTTCGGTCATCTTGTGAAACAGACTATCGCGCAAATTTCCCGCATTGTTGACGACCGCATCGATACGCCCGAAGGTATCGATTGCCATCTGCACCATGGCCTGCGCGCCCTTCGCGCTCGTAACGCTGTCTGTGTTGGCGATCGCGCGGCCGCCCGCGGCTGTGATCTCCTTGACGACGTCGTGCGCCGGCGTGCTCTCGCCGGAGTCACCCGCAAGATTGACGCCGAGGTCGTTGATAACGACAGCTGCGCCCGCATTGGCGAATGCGAGAGCGATGCCTCTTCCGACCCCACGGCCAGCTCCCGTGACCAGTGCGACCTTTCCGTCCATGATACCCATAGTTCGCCTCAATAGCTTTTCGGCAGGCCGAGAACCTTCTCGGCCACGAAGCAGAGGATGAGTTGCTCGGTAATCGGTGCGAGCCGCGTCAGCGACACCTCGCGATAGAGCCGCTCGACATGATATTCCTTGGCATAGCCGAATCCGCCATGGGTCATCACCGACTGCCAGGCCGCATCGTGGCCGGCGCGAGCGCCGAGAAATTTCGCGGAATTCGCTTCCGCCCCACACGGCAGACCCTGGTCATAGAGTTCGGCGGCCTTGACCGTCATCAGCCAGGCAGCCTCGAGATACATCCACTTTTCCGCGAGAGGATGCTGGATGCTCTGGTTCTGTCCGATCGGCCGGTCAAACACCACGCGCTCCTGGGCATAGCGCGTCGCCCGCCGCAGCGCATCCTGGCCTATCCCGATTGCTTCCGAAGCAATCAGGACCCGCTCCGGATTGAGACTGTGCAGGATGTAGGAGAAGCCCTTGCCTTCCTCGCCGATGCGATCCGCCTCCGGGATGAACAGCCCATCTATGAAGATTGCGTTCGAATCGACCGCCTTGCGGCCCATCTTCGGAATGCGCTGGACGTCGATCTTGCTGCGATCAAGATCGGTGTAGAAGATCGTGATGCCGTCGGTCGGCCGCGCGCAGTCCTCGTACTTGGTGGTGCGCGTCAACAGCATGATCTTGTTGGCGACCTGAGCCGTCGAGGTCCAGACCTTCTGCCCGCGCACCAGGTAGCCGCCCTTCACCTTCTCGGCGAAGGTCTTGATCCGTGTGGTGTTGAGGCCGGCGTCGGGCTCGGTGAATCCAAAGCAGCATTGATCATTGCCGGACACCAGTTGTGGTACCCAACGCGCCTTCTGTTCGGGCGTGCCCTTCACCACGATGGGATGGGGTCCGAACAGATTGATGTGGACGGTCGAAGCCGCCGCCATGCCGCCGCCGTGGCTCGCGACCTCGTGCATCATGATAGCGGCCTCGGTCACGCCGAGGCCCGCGCCACCGTATTCCTCGGGCATGGTGATGCCGAGCCAACCCGCCTCGGCCATCGCGCGGTGAAATTCATGGGGGAACTTGCCGTCTTCGTCGCGCGTGAGCCAATACTGGTCATCGAAGCGGCTGACCACGGCGTGCACGCCTTCGCGGATGGCATTGCGCTCGTCTTCCGTGGGCAAAGGTCTAGTCTCGGTCATGTCCGTTTTGCTCTCGATAACGGCGGGCTAAATGGAGGCCAGTGTCTTGCGTGCCGCTTTCAGATGCGGGATGTCGTACATCTTACTGTCGATCCCAAGCGTGCCTGCACCCGGATTGGCTTCAAACGCGGCAACGATCTTTTGCGCTTCGACGATCTCGGCTTCCGAAGGCGCGTAGCACTGATTGATGACACCGACCTGGTCAGGGTGAATCGCCACCCGCCCCGTGAATCCGTCGCGTCGTGAGCGTCGGCAATCTCGCTCGAGTCCCTCGTGATCCTTGAAGTTGGCGAACAACGTGTCGATCGGCGCGACCTCGGCCGCAGCCGCGGCAAACAGACATAGAGTCCGTGCGACTTGGTACGGCAAGGTCCAAGCACCGTCGTTCTCCTTGTTACCGGTGCCGCCGATCGCCGCGGAGAGATCCTCCGCGCCCCAAGTCAACGCGGCAAGGCGCGGGTGTGCAGGCGCATAGGAGCCGAGATTGAACATTGCCTTCGGTGTTTCTGTACAGACCACCGCGAGCCGCACCGAACCGCGCTGCATACCGGCGCGGACCTCGAGGGCATCTAGATAATGCGCGATGCGCGCGACATCGGCAGCGCCGTCCGCTTTGGGAATAAGCAGCCCGTCCAGCCCTGGCTTGACCACCGAGGCCATGTCATCGAGCGTCAAGCCGGTGTCGAGTGCATTGACACGGACGAAGAACGCCCAGGCCCGTGACGTTTCCCGATCGAGCAATTGCGCAACGTGATCGCGCGCCGCAGCCTTCTGCGGCGGTGCCACCGCGTCCTCGAGATCGAGGATCAGCGCGTCGGCGCCGGACTCGCACCCACGGGCAAATTTACGCTCGGAATCGCCGGGAACAAACAGGAGCGAGCGCAACCTCATTTCGGCTCTCGCAACATCAGAGCGACACGCCGGCACGACGCAACAACCTCGTTTCGCTGGTTGTAGCCGCGATGCTCAAAGGTCACGATGCCCTGCTCCGGCCGCGACTTGCTGTCGCGCAACGCGACAACCTTTGTCTCCGCGCGGATGGTGTCACCTGCAAACACCGGCTTTGGAAAGGCCACCTCTTCCCACCCGAGATTTCCAACGGTGGTGCCGAGCGTGGTCTCCTGCACCGAAAGCCCGACCACGAGCCCCAGGGTGAAGATCGAATTCATGAGGGGACGGCCAAATTCAGTCGTCTTGGCGTATTCGTGATCGATATGGATCGCCGCCGGATTGTGAGTCAGCGTTGAAAACAGAATGTTGTCCATATCGGTTACCGTCCGGCGTACCTCGTGCACGAAGGTCTGTCCGATCTCGAACTGTTCGAAATATTTTCCCGCCACCGTATGTCCTCCTAGTGCAGGCGTCCAAGGATCGACACCGCGGCGATGCTATTGAAAGGGGCGCCACCGAGATTATGAACGAGACCCAGATCGACTGTGCCGCGCTGCCGCTCGCCGGCTCGTCCCTGCAGTTGGGTGTAGACTTCATAGGCCATGCGCAGGCCCGACGCGCCGACCGGATGGCCGAAGCATTTCAAGCCGCCATCAATCTGACACGGCTGGGCGCCGCCGCGATCGAACCGCCCATCCAGGATGTCGAACGACGCACGGCCCTCGTCGGCAAGGCCAAGGTCCTCCATGGTCACAAGTTCGGTAATCGAGAAACAGTCGTGGACCTCGGTCAGCGAAAGATCGCGGCGCGGATTGTTCACGCCGGCTTCCAGGTAGGCGCGCTTCGCCGCCTGGCGGGTGTTGGCGACATAGCTGCCGTCCCACTCGCCATATTGAAGCTCCCAGCCGTGGCTGGCGCAGAGCTGGATGGCCTTCACGGTGACCGGATTGGCAATCCCCAATCCCCTGGCGATGTCGGGCGTGGTGACGATCGCGCAGGCGGCGCCGTCTGACACACCGCAGCAATCGAACAAACCGAGCGGATCGGCGATCATAGGCGCCTTGAGAATGGTCTCGAGCTCAACGGCTTTGCGCAAGTGAGCCTTCGGATTGAGTGCCGCGTTCTGGTGGCTCTTCCAGCTCACGTGAGCCATGGCGCGCTTGAGGTCCGACTTGTCGATGCCGTGGCGCGCCGCGTAGGCGCCGGCAAGCTGCGCGAAGGACCCAGGCGCTGAGCCGTACGGCATCCATAGGTCGTTGGCGAGCCCCTTGGTACGCAGGGGCAACCCGCCATAGCCGGTGTCCTTGAGCTTCTCCACGCCCACAGCGAGCGCAATGTCAACAGCGCCCGCAGCCACGGCATAGGTCGCAGCGCGCAGAGCCTCCGAACCTGTGGCGCACATGTTTTCAACCCGCGATACCGGGATGCCACGCAGACGAAGCGCGTGAGCGAGAGGCAACGCGCTGTTGCCGACATTGATGTCGTCGAGGGCATTGCCCATCCAGGCCGCTTCGATCTGATTCTTAGCGATACCTGCGTCCGCGATCGCTTCGACGAACGCATCGACCATCAGGTCTTCCGGCCCCTTGTTCCAGTGCTCGCCGAACGGCGTGCATCCCATGCCAATGATGGCGACCTTGTCCTTGATACCGCGAGCCATTGCTTATCCTTCGATAGCAGGGCGCTGAGCCGGCGCCGCCTTCCAGAAATAGGTCCGGAAGCCGCGTCGGGAATCGCGCGACTTGATCCGTAAACGCGGCCGCACGGGATCACCGACCGAAAACCCCTTGCCGTCACCATCGGTGAATTCCATGATCACACGGGCGCCGTTGTCAAACTGAACAAGTCCAAACCAGAATGGTGGATCTGGCGTAAAATTGAGACGATCAGCCGTGACGGATACAATCTTCGCTGCTTCGTCGGCTAACCGGACGTCTTCCATCAGCTCGGGCCCGATCGCATCCGGTCGCACCGGAATGCGGCTTTTGGGAAACTGGATGTTACCCTTGGTGTCGCGTCCGGCCATGAACCCGATCATGTCACGGCCGTATCGCTCGAGCACCGTGGCCTGTGCCTTTTGTTCGAATTCCGAACGAACGCCCCAATCGAGTTCGATCGCACCGGTCAAGCTGAGGAACCGCGTATAGTCGTCCAGGACCACCCCACTCCGCAGCGTTGCGGCCGCCTCGCGCGCACCGGGCATGGTACCAGTGATGTGGAACACCATGGCATCGCAGCCGCTACCGAAACCTGCGAGTAGAACGAGATCACCTTCTCTCGCCTCGGCGCAGGCCAGCGCAAACGCAAACAGTGCATGGGCGGCACCGAGATCGCCGACCGACTGGTAAAGGTCCGACGCAAAGTTCGCCGCGGTGGTGCCGGTCAGACGAGCGATGTCCCGCCAGCAGCCCGGCAGCGGCTCATGCACAGCGGCATGCGTGATTTGTTTGGGTTCAACGCCAGCCGCGGCGCAAGCCGCCTTGATCGTCGGAGCAATCACGCCGCCGATGGCGGTGTCGCGGACGAAGCGTTCTTCATAGGCGTAAGACTGCGGATGTTCCCGGGAAGCGTAGATGTCAACAAGATCGTGGGAAATACTGGCCTGTCCGATCAGCCGCGCGGCCCCGTTGTCAGAAATCAGCGCCGCCGCTCCACCGTCCCCGTCAGAGAGATGCTGCGGACTCCCGGCAGTCGCAGGCCGTTTCTCACCGGCCGCTACCAGCGTATTGCCCCGACCGAGCAGAGCGTCGCGAAGGGCCGATACCGCACAGCGCCGCGAACCCGCGACGTCGCTCGTGCGCACCGATGGATCGAGTGCCAGCGCGTCGACCAACAGGGTCGCTTGCGAGCGCTCGATGAAAGACGCCGAAGTCGACGCAAAGATCACCGCTTGCGGTTCCTTGGCGATCGTGCGCGCGGCTTCGACGGCCAGCGTCAACGCATCCTCGTCCCAGCCCGCGACGGCACGGTGACCTGACGACCTGCCGCCGAGACCTGAGAATCTGAGCGCCTTGCTTGCTGCGGCGCGATCCATCCGAAAAAGCGGCGCATAGGCGCCGATTGCGGCGATGCATCGATCGCCCCTGGATTGAGTTGTGGCGTTGGGCAATTTCTCATTCCTCATTCGTCGCTGGGCAGCTTGACAGCAATCGCCAATATTGTAAATAGGTTTACGATCTTTTCGAGCCGAATGCAAAAAAGCCCGAAAATGGAGGCCTCGCCCTATTATGAGCATGGATATCTTTCGCCCGGATGCCCTGACCGGCAAGTCGATCCTCGTTACCGGCGGCGGCAGCGGCCTCGGCAAAGAGATTAGCAAAGCGCTGGCGGAAAAGGGTGCCACCGTCCACATCTGCGGTCGACGCGCCCAGCTCCTGGAGGACGCTGCGCGCGAGATTGCGGCCACTGGCAGCGCGCCGGTTCATTCGCATGTCTGCGATATCCGTGATGCGGACCAGGTTGAAGCAATGATGGAGGCGATCTGGAAGGTCGGTCCCCTCACCGGCGTGCTCAACAATGCTGCAGCCAACTTTATCGCACCGACTAAAGACCTCAGCGCGCGAGGGTTCCGTGCCGTTACCTCCACCGTTATGGACGGCAGCTTCCATGTCACTTTGTCCGCCGGCAAGCGCTGGATTGCGGAAGGCATCAAGGGTTCTGTGGTGAGCAACCTCGTGACCTGGGTCTGGACCGGATCGGCATTCGTCGTGCCGTCCGCGATGGCAAAGACCGCGCTCCACGCAATGACGATGTCCCTCGCCGTCGAATGGGGGCGCTACGGGATTCGTCTCAACGCCACGGCGCCTGGGCCGTTTCCGACTGAGGGAGCATGGGAGAAGCTCAATCCCATTCCGGACACCAAATCGAGCGCAACCAGCTCCGACACTGTCCCGATGCGCCGCTTCGGCGAGATGCGGGAACTGCAAAGCCTTATCGTGTTCCTGTTGTCCGACGCCTGCCAGTATCTCACAGGGCAGACCATCGCCATCGATGGCGGCCAGCACCTCGCCGGACCCGGCACTTTCGCCGATCTCTCGGCAATGACCGAGGACCAATGGCGAGCGGCGCGCGAAGCCATCCGCAAATCAACGGAACGCGAGAAGTCGACACGGGCGCAGGGATGAAATCGTACAAGCAGGCAGGACACAAATGATTGAGCGCTCGCTATTTCGCGAAGAGCATGAAATCTGGCGCGCGACGGTCCGTCGTTTCGTCGAGAAGGAAATTGTGCCGTTCCACGCCAAGTGGGAAGAGGATGGAATCGTACCGCGTGAACTTTGGCTCAAGG
>Ga0307474_10001049_pt1 | contig 20109 bp, 19 predicted proteins | sample atmos_gasesECM1C_2_FD_203312 | JGI IMG/M metagenome (GOLD analysis project Ga0307474, IMG submission 203312) | Hardwood forest soil microbial communities from Morgan-Monroe State Forest, Indiana, United States - atmos_gasesECM1C_05 | ecosystem: Environmental > Terrestrial > Soil > Temperate... | reverse complement strand
GACACCTTCTGGAATGGCTACTATCCCTTCATCGACTATTCCACGGGCGGCAGTATCGACGGCATGATCCGCGCCACCGAAGCCAACCTGGCGAAGGTCACGGACAAGATGATTGTCATCCCAGGCCACGGCGCGATTGGCGACAAATCCCAACTAGCCTTCTATCGCGACTTGCTGGTTGGCACTCGCGAGAGAGTGGCGGCCCTTAAGAAACAAGGCCAATCGCTCAACGAAATTGTCGCCGCCAAGCCGACCGCCGCCACAGATGCAAAGTGGGGCAACGGGTTTAGGAGCCCTAAAGACTTCATCGGAGATGTTTTCCAGGGCGTTTGACGCCGATTGCGAGCGAATTACGGAGGCCGGAAGCCACGGTTCGTCGATCGGATTAGTACCGAACGCTTCTTTCGGCAGTGTCATACCAGTGTCATATGAATTGTGATGAATGGCGGCAAAAAGTGAATAAAGACCGCAAAGAGAAGGTAAATCTGACTACGCCCATTTAGCTAGAACTTGCTGATTCCCGTCGATTCCCCGGGGAGCCAACTCCTTTGTCATTCAATGAGTTGTGAACATTTTCTTGAAATTCCGCCCTTCGACGATGAGATCTCGAGTGCGCGAATCACGATGAATCTCGATCAATGGAAACGAAAAAAGGTGAACTGCGATAGGTGTCTCAGATCAATCGCGGCGAATTGCGATCAAACCGAGCCTTCGGTTCGCGACCGAATGCTTGACGAACGAGGGCAGCGTTCTTTATGCAAGCCATTAAGCATTGTGGGTTTGCGAAATTTCTTCCGCCGCAGGAGGCTCCTGTCACAAGAGTGTCACGAATGATGTGTCCGATACGCTCACGTCTGGGTGAAACGGAATGGCAATTGGCAGCTGGTTCATCGCCAAACGACGCGCGTTGCTACCATCGAGGGGCCGGAACCGCCCCGCTAAGTTGCTCGGTGCTGGAGTCGCAGATGGATTATGCGGTAGTGCTCGTATCACGCGTCGTATCCTGGGCCATCGGTGGGTCGACCTCGATTTTGACAGGAGGCACCGGCTCCCGGACAACCCTATTCCGAAACCGCCTTCCAGCGCTCTGATGAGCATGCCCAGCGACGAGCGGAAATGAGACTGCGCAAGCAATCCAGCTCCCCTCGGCTTCGAAATCATCCCGGTTCCAACGAATTTCCGCAATTTGGCCTGGGAGTTCCTTAGGAGTGCAACTTATCAGGTGTTGGCAACTGCCGACTGCCATGACGGACACCGTTAGAACTGACAGTTTGCCCGCTGCCAATCAGTGGGCATCGTTGGGTTCGGAGAAGACCTTAATGAATGCCCGCCGATTTTCCGGGGCCGTTCTGCTTACTCTAACCCTGACTGTAGTCGGCTTGCTCGTCCTTAGCGCCGCTCAGGAAGGCCACCCGCCGCACTGGGCTTATGAGGGCAAAGAGGGGCCTGTAGAGTGGGGCAATTTGGATTCAAGCTATGCGGCCTGCTCAGTTGGTAAAACACAGTCACCTATCGACATCAAGGGTGCGAAGAAGGCGGACTTGCCGACACTTAACGTTAGCTATCATGCCGTTCCTCTAGACATCATCGACAACGGCCATACCATACAGGTCAGTTATGCCCCAGGCAGCACCCTGACCGTCGGGAAGAAACTCTACACGTTACAACAATTTCACTTTCACCATCCCAGTGAAGAGCATGTGAATGGGAAGGACTTCCCTCTGGTTGCTCATCTTGTGCATGCAGATGCCGAGGGGCATTTGGCAGTCATTGCTGTCCTCTTCGAGTTGGGAAACGCCAATTCTCTAATCGAGACGTTGTGGAAGAACATTCCAGCAGTGAAAGAGAAGCCTCACGACATACCTTCAATTTCGATCCAGGCGCAGGATTTGCTTCCGAATGACCGCAGTTACTTCACTTTTGCTGGGTCGTTGACCACTCCCCCTTGCAGTGAAGGGGTATCCTGGTATGTTCTGAACAGCCACCCCACAATCTCCCCGCAGCAGCTGACCGCTTTCGCCAAGATCTATCCGATGAATGCGCGACCCATCCAGCCGACCAACGGCCGTGAGATTCTGCTGTCTAAATAGCGGTTCGACATTCCGGCCAAAGCTAGCGGCCATAGTCTCTGTGAGATTTCAATCAGTCGTGCAAGCTATAGTTTTTCGTTGCTGAGTTTTGATGAGATAAGCGAACTCCAAGAGCTTCTGATTTTATGAACGCTGGGCATAGGATGTGTTGGTGGGGAGTGTTGGCTCTGGGGGGCGCATTGGTCGCAGCCGCACAGCAGCCGTCAGCAGTTTCTGAATTAGCCAATCCAGGAAGGCCAAGCGTCTCTTCGCCCGCAACTCTCACGCCGGTTGGCTACCTTCAATTCCAAACAGGGTATTTAGGCGCGGCTGACTCTCCCGACTTGTCTTCGCAGTCGAGTATCAACGAAGTTCTGAATTTGTCGGTTACACCTCGGGTGGAATTGATGGTCAGCGCACCGCCATATGCGCATTCCCGGGTAGAGGGTCAGTTGACCAACGAAGCGGGAGGCGTGTCCCTTGGAATTCAAGGAGTTATCCATCACGGCCAAGCTGCCAAGCCCACCATCGCCGTCAGCTATTTCCGCCAGATTTATGGCGGAAACGCGCCCGATCTCGATATCGGCAGCTCCACGAACAACTTTCTCATTCTCGCCAGCGCCGATGTAAAGGGCTTTCACTACGATGTTAATTTGTTCTTCAATGAAGTCGTTAAGGATCCGGTTCGCCGAGTTCAGTTTGGGCAGTCGCTGTCAATTTCACACCCGCTAGGGAAAAACTTCAGCGTCACGGGAGAAATGTGGAATTTCTCTCAACCTTTTCTCCAGAGCAATGCTGTGGGCACTTTGTGGGCGTTGAGCTACAGCGTGAGAAAGAATTTGGTAGTCGATGGCGGTTTCAATAGAGGGCTAACGAGCACGTCTACCCAATGGGAGGCATTCGTTGGCTTTACCTACCTGCTGCCTCACAAGATACGCCTTCGTTAAGAGTGCTTTGCGATGGTTGCTTTATGCTTGCCGCGATCGTATTCCTAGAGCTGTTGCTTCCCCTCCCGTTGGGCCTCTGGCTTGGACGGCACCGCGGAGGGAGGTTAAGGTGGGATTTCCGAGATGGTCCACTCTCAATGCGGTAGAATATAAACGCCTCCTTGAGACCCCCGATTACAGGTGAAGTTTCTGTCGGATTCTGAAGAAAACTCTCTACACCGTTGAAAAGAATGGTAGGCCCGTGGCACCAACCCTAGACCTGTACCGTGTCAAAGAGGCGTGATTATATGCCTAAGTACCTGGAAGCTCGGCGAAGAGGGAATCGTTACAGGTGAAATCACAGGTGAAGAATATTTCGCTGCACGAGCGACCTTCAATTCTTATGTCCCTTCGAGCAGCCAGCCACCTTGACTGAGAGCATGACTCCGCAGTGACCTCCGTCAAGCCCGGCCAGTTCGTTACAAGCCCGGCAGGATCTTCGGTAAAACCCATTCTCTACCTGGTCCGAGAGGCTCGACACAACGTTCCCAACGAATCGCACCGGCCGAAGGGGTAGCTGTTCTTTCTGACAGTTCCATCTTTGACCCTTCGCTGACACATTTTCGAAAGATTGAATTCAGGGCCGTATCTTCGACTGTCAAATCGGTCGCTGCTGTGGCGACGCCGTTGGGGCTCTTGCACACAAATTGTTCACCGTTCTGTTGAGCGGTGCTCCCAGTATCTAATTCCCAAAAGAAATTCGGTGACAAAGTGACAGTTGTTAAGTCTGCGTGAAGCAAAAGGCGTTGCCATGACACAAGAAGAGACTCGATTGCAGGAAGCCCGCGAGGGCATATCCAGCTGGAAGAAGTGGGGGCCATATCTTAGCGAGCGGCAATGGGGCACGGTTCGCGAGGATTACAGCGAGAATGGTGACGCTTGGAATTTCTTCACCCACGACCATGCTCGTTCACGCGCCTACCGCTGGGGCGAAGATGGTTTGGCTGGCATTTCCGACGACAAACAGCATCTCTGTTTCGCGCTGGCACTGTGGAACGGCAAGGATCCAATTCTCAAGGAACGGCTCTTCGGCTTGACGAATAGCGAGGGCAATCACGGCGAGGATGTGAAGGAGTATTACTTCTACCTCGACAGCACGCCGACGCATTCGTATATGAAGTATCTCTACAAGTACCCGCAAGCGGCCTATCCCTACGTCGATCTGGTGGAGACGAACCAACGTCGGTCTAAGAACGACATGGAGTACGAACTGCTTGACACCGGCGTCTTCAAGGACGACCGGTATTTCGACGTCTACGTAGAATATGCCAAGGACGGGCCGGAAGACATCCTGGTCCGAATCACCGCAGCCAATCGCGGGCCCGAAGCGGCAGAACTTCACATATTGCCGACACTCTGGTTCCGGAACAACTGGGCGTCGTGGATTGCGGAATCCAATAGGACTCCTAAGAAACCAAATCTAAAGCAGATCCTAGCACCGGCGGGCACGAGTGTGGTCGCGGCGATGCATCCGCTCCTCGGCGAGCTAGTCCTCTCCTGCGAAGGCGAAGTGCCGCTATTGTTCACCGAAAACGAGACGAACCACGAAAGGCTTTTCCTCGGACAAAAGAACGAGAGCCCCTATGTCAAGGACGGCATAAACGACTATGTGGTGCAGGGCAAACAGGGCGCGGTGAACCCTGGAAAGCAAGGCACCAAGGCCGCGGCGAACTACGGGGTCAAGATAGATGCCGGTCAAAGCAAAGTGATTCGGCTACGGCTCTCCAAAAGTTCTGCAAACCAGAAGCGCGAACCCTTTGGAAAGCAGTTTGATGAAATCTTCGCAGACCGGATTCGGGAAACCGATGAGTTTTACAAGTCGATCACACCACCATCGCTGGGCGAAGACACGGCCAAAGTGATGCGCCAGGCCCTTGCCGGCATGCTCTGGAGCAAGCAGTTCTTCTTCTTCGACGGTGATAACTGGCTGGACGAGCACCATTCCAACCCGCTCCATACCGGATATCGAAATTCCCGGAACTCGGAGTGGTTCCACATGCTTAACGAGGACATCATCTCCATGCCCGACAAGTGGGAGTATCCCTGGTACGCAGCTTGGGACCTGGCCTTCCACACGCTACCACTCTCAATTGTGGACCCCGACTTCGCCAAGCAGCAGATGGAGTTGATGCTCCGCGCCGCCTACCTGCACCCCAACGGCCAGATGCCCGCCTACGAATGGAACTTCAGCGACGTGAATCCCCCGGTCCACGCCTTTGCCACTCTCTTTCTTCACCGAACCGAGCAGGCTCTTCGCGGTGAGACAGACGCGGACTTTCTCAAGGTGACGTTCAACAAGCTCTTGCTGAACTTCACCTGGTGGGTGAACCGCAAGGACCGCCTCGGGAAGAACGTGTTTGAGGGAGGTTTCCTCGGTCTCGACAACATCGGCGTGTTCGACCGCAGTGCGCCGCTTCCCACCGGTGGCCATTTGGAGCAGGCGGACGGCACAGCCTGGATGGCGCTTTTCAGCCAGAACATGATGGAACTCGCCTTCGAGCTCACCCTTCACGACCCGAGCTACGAACCCATGATCATGAAGTTCGCTGAGCACTTCTACTACATCGCCGCCGCCATGAACCGGCCGGGTCGAGACGGGATGTGGGATGAGGAGGACGGTTTCTACTACGACCTGCTGCGGCTCCCCGACGGCAGCTCAAAGAGGCTTAAGGTTCGCTCCATGGTTGGGATCCTCCCACTGTGTGCCACGACGATTGTCGAAAAGTCGACTCGGGAGCGCATCCCGCAGACGATTGCTGAGCTACATGAACGCCTTCGCCGGATACCCGAACTCAAAGAGACCATCCATCCCACGGGCCCGGGACATTTCGGGGTAGCCGAGCGGGGGATCGTCGCCCTGCTCAACCCGGAGCGGCTGCGCCGGATTCTGACAAAGATGCTTGACGAAAACGAGTTCCTAAGCTCCTACGGTATCCGCTCGCTTTCCAAGTTCCACGCGCAGCATCCTTTCGTCTTAAATGTAGGCGGCCAGGAGCACCGCGTGGACTACCTGCCGGCCGAGTCGAACACCGGCATGTTCGGCGGCAACTCCAATTGGCGGGGGCCCGTCTGGATGCCGGTGAACGCGCTCATCATCCGGGCACTGCTGAACTTCTATTTGTACTACGGCGAAAACTTCAGGATCGAATGCCCGACGGGTTCAGGGAAGATGATGAACCTGTTCGAAGTGAGCAAAGAGATCGCCGACCGGCTGACCCGGATATTCACCCGTGACAAACATGGTCGGCGGCCCGTCTATGGTGGCACGGAGACATTCCAGAGCGATCCCAACTGGCGCGACCACATCCTGTTCTACGAATACTTCCACGGCGACAACGGTGCCGGACTGGGAGCTAGCCATCAAACCGGCTGGACCGGGTTGGTAGCCAAGTTCATCCAGCTGTACGGTTTCCTTGATGCAAAGCGGAGCCTGGAGATCGGAAGGCGTGCCGCGTTTGCGGAGAAAGCCCGCGCCGCTGGATAAACAGTAGGCGATCCCTCCCCGTCTCTTGTGTCGTATTGGTCTGGTCGCAGAGCAAGGACGACGAGGGGTACTTCCACAGGCGCTCCGATCTGAACTATTTCACACGGGGCTCCAAATACTCCCGCCTTCGCGCCGTTCCAAAGGACCAACTTGGTATTGAAAGCAATCCGGTGGTGTCTTGTTGTTTGGCACCCTGTCGCTCCTCTAAGTTACTTTCGGAGAACAGCTTGCCTACTTGTGATGTCCAGCGTCACCTCGCCCCGTGGAAGACATTCCGGGGCATAGTGATCACCGTTCCGGGGATCACGATTAAATGATCACGATCATCCAGGAATCACTGATCACCTTCCGTCGGAACACTGATCACGATCATCCAGGAATCGCGATCACGATCGTTCGGGAATCGTTGATCACCATCCCCCGGAATCCGCACTCATGAAGACCAACGCTTGAATGGCTGCGGCTCTTTGACTCACTCTGTGGGTATCCCCTAAGTATCGGAGCGACGCCAAGGCGAGTGGGGCTGTTCTGGCTGCTGACGCGCACAGTGCTGGAGCGGATCGCCGGTTGAACAGGCCGATCGCAAACTCCTGATCTATATCATCGTTCGCAACCGCTCGAGTACCTCCCGGACTGCCTCCGGCGGCCCCGCCCCGCCAGCGACATGAGACCGACTAAGGTGGATTTAGAACGGGAGTCGCATTTAAGAACTTTTGCCCCGAGACGGAGATTTGGAGTGTCATACCAGTGTCATATGAATTGTGATGAATGGCGGCAAATGGTGAATAAAGACCGCAAAGAGAAGGTAAATCTGACTACGCCCATTTAGCTAGAACTTGCTGATTCCCGTCGATTTGTCTCGGCTCCGGCACAATTGTGATTAAATCAAGCACAAGGCTGTTAACCGAAGGGTTGCTAGTTCGAATCTAGCCCGGAGGCAAATCATTGTTTGTCAATCACTTGAAATTGTCTAGAGCAGTCGGTCTGGAACCGAAGGCTTGCTCTTACGCATTTGTCCGCCGTTTATCCTATCTCCTTCCTCCTAAATCGAATGCAGACGGCATCAGCACATTTCTTCTTCGTTTCTTCCTGTGTGTCATGAGAGTGTCATGCTTGAACAGGGATGCGGGCGTCAAAGAGTGGGTCTCGCGGATCCAAAAACTTCTCGCGTTTCATGTGACGCATCTTGCTGATAGAACGGCGTGGGTGGTTCAGATTCCAGAGAAAGGTCCGATTCAATTTTGGAGTGTCGCGCCCTTGATTGCCACCGCGCCATAGATGGTTCCATGACGCTGAAACTCGCGCCGCATCTCAGGCACAAACGCCTCGCCTGCGAACAAGCCCGCTCCTACACCGAAGCCGACTACTCCGCCTTCCCCTAAACCACAATAAATAGCCGGCGAACGATCCCGGACGATTGCTTACCACTTACAGACGACAGTCACCGGCGGGCTAACTCTGTTTTAGTCAATTGACCGCAGCCGTTCGCGGCGGATTCCATGTGGGTGCTCCTCTCCCGGGCACGGTAAACCTCCGGCTCGCTGCAAAATCAAACCTTGACGGTTTCGTCTACATAGGTTAACATGTCGGCATGCGACATGTCGCACAACGACCTGCCATCGAGCATCCCAAGCCGCTCACCGAGCCCGTTCTCCTAATCCTCATGAGCCTGGCGGCCCAACCTCGCCACGGCTACGCGTTGATCAAAGACATCGAGGCTCTAAGCCACCACCGTGTGCGCTTGAGCACGGGCACGCTCTATGGTGCCCTCCGCCGGCTGCTGGACGAGGGTTGGATTGAACGGTTCGAGCAGGAAGATACGTCAAGGGACAAGCGGGCATACAGGCTGACTAGCGAAGGCCGCCGTCAGCTCGAGCTTGAGCTGGATCGTTTTAGAGAACTCAGCCGTGCGGGGTTCGCACGACTGCGTCTGGGCGAGGCGTAGAGATATGGGTGCAGTCTTCCGAGTGCTGCTTTATCTATACCCGCAACGGCACCGAGAGTTGCTGGGTGCCGAAATGCAAGCTGTTTTCGAACAAGGCGCGCAGGAACACCGGCTCCTCGGACCATCTCAATATCTGCGTTTCGTTCTGCTGGAGGTGGGTGGCCTGGTTCTACACGCCGCCATCGCTCAGTTCGCCAATGCTACCCGCAGGGGTTACTTGGAAAGCCAGGTCCACGGCACCTTGGCCCCACCACAGGATCTACCTGACGAGGTGATTGAGGCGCAGAATCGCGTTGCGGCCAACCTCAATCAGCTTTTGTCCGCCATCTCTCACCATCAGTTTGCTCAGGCATGTTTCTACAAGAACGAGGAGCGTAAGGCACGCGAGAACCTGCGCCAGATGCGAGAGAAGTATGGCATAGGTGACCCTCAATCTCTGCCCTGATGGCGAATCGCGCAGCGAGTGGAACGATTAGTGCCGTTCTCGGAAACTTGAAATTCCACATGGAAGGGTACGCTGTTTCTCAGGACTTGAGAACGCGCCTGGTGACGAATTCCTTGCTGTCATCCTACAGCTTGCCACTTTCCGAAAGTCTTGTTAGTTGCTCGCGGGTGCTGCGGAGAAGTTCCGTTAGATTTACTTCCTCGCCTCTTTCAATTCTTTTGGAAATCATGGTGAGCGCGTTGATTTGAACAGTTGTAGCCGTAAAGCGAAGTGTAGGGTCGGTGCCATACTCATCTGTCACCATCACCCATCGCAACGGGAGTTCGGTCGCCAACACGTCCCCGAACGCGATGCCGAGACTCTGTAGTTCGTACGTCTGCGTCTTTCTGAACACCTTGTCGTCTATCAATCGCTGGAGCACCGGCAAATCGGCCGCGCTTTTTGTTAGGTTGGAAGTACCGTATCGTTGCTTAGCAGCAGCTGCGACCACAGCTCTCTGCTGCGCTAGTCGTGTTCTGTCCTCGTGCGAAAGATCACTGAACTTAGGCATTGTTGGTTGGGCTGCCTTTTGTTTGGAGAAGCTGGTAACAAAGCTAACGAGTACCATGCCGCTAGCACCGTCATGACGGAAATACGAATGGTCCCACTATTCCAGTTGCCCACGAACTCCCCCGCGTCTTTCATTGCCTAGCCTTGGATTATAGTTCTCTACTACGACGACCTTACGATTGCCCATCTTCATTCGTCGACGGACTCCCATTCCTTTAAGTCGTCTACGGGTCGCGGGAGCCGACCTTCGAGCCACTCCACGCACGTTGCGGGTGCAAACTCTTTGTCTTTACACTCGACAACCCACGACAGAAACTCGGCCGGACCGCCGTTCATGTACGGGGGAGGCGAAACTGGCATGAAGAGAGTGGGCAATCTTTCGGCTGGAGACATATAGTTCAATAGGTGGCCTAGTTCTTGAACCACACGCCAAGCCAATTTGTGCTGAATATCAATTTGAAATTTAACCCACCAGCAGCCATTCTCGAAAACTCCGGAGCCCATGTTCGGATTTATTGATGGAACTCTTGTCAAATATTCCGTCAGTGTTTTCAATTGCGTCTCGGTTGCCATAATGTTGGAAACAATACCCCAAAACATATCTCAAAGGCGTCAGAGATGGTCAACTCCCGATTTGTGGCGCTCACGTCCATTTGACCGGCCAGGGCCGCGACGGAAATTCAAGTCTACGAGAACGGTGTTAATCAGGAGCTTGGCATATACTTCGCTTGTATGGGCGTCACGATTCACTTCGAGGGACTTTAGCGCGAACTGGCTCCATCATTTCTTGCCAAGCCCCAACGTTAGAAAGTACTCTTCGCTGTTAGGATACGAGCACATTTTTTGAGCAACGTCGGGCAAATACTTTTGCAGAGCCACGAGGATTTCGACGGCTTCCTCCTCCGACAAATCCTTGCAAACTCGAACTGTTTTCCAACCGACCTTGCATTTGAGCCCCGAAGGCTCATCTTCCGTGGCTTCTGCCCATTGCAATTCGCTGCAATCCTCAACCTTGTATTCCCTTTTTCGCTCCCAACCATGAATCTCTTTACATGTCGTCAGCCGCTGCTGGTCGAACTCAACGACTTGTGAGCCAGAAAGTTGGTAGACCAAGGCGAGTGCGGCACTTATCGCTCCCCCAATGAAGACGGTGTGGAAAAGCAGTGGCATCTTTGGCCAACTTCCGTAAATCATGGCCCCGAATGCCGAAATTACGCCGATTTCAATCAGAAGCACAAACCAACGCGGTCTGGGATGAACTGTGACACGAAGCATCCCCGAACTGGCCACCACATCAATTTTTGCGCCGCTCTTGGAAGGCCCCATCGCGATTCCGCTGTTTCCCAGGAGTTGAGTTCAATTCCCCTGTCTGTCAATTCCCCTGTCTTGACAGGTTCGCTGCCCGCCTGCAAGATTTCCTCCGGACTTCGTTCATAACCTTAGGAGGAGTTTACAATGACTTCCAAGAGAGTGTGGATGACCATTCTGTGTTCCGTGATTTTGCAGACTTGCCTCGCCGCCCAGTCAGGGCCAGCAGATGACCAAGGACCGACCACCGTAATGGCTCGGCTCTCATACAGCAACACTTACCTGGCGGTGAGTGGGCAACAGCGTTCTCCCGGAATTTGTTTTGAGGTATATCGGAATGGCCGTTATCGGCTAGCAAGGAATACGGACGGTGCCACAAAGACCCTTGGTGGCACACTCACACAGGACGAGTCAGCTGCATTCACTCAGCTGATGAAAAAGCTTGATTTTGAGAACGGCGGAGGCGGCGTGATTCGCAATGGCTCGGAATCGTTTGTGGCCGAAATTGTGCGCGGGAACGAAACGAAGCGCTACCTTTGGGTGGACCCTGACCATCAGCGACCATTCCCAGACTCCGCGGTCAGCATTATTGACTGGCTGCAAGGTTTTACCCCACAGGGCGCATCCCCGGTCATAGTTCCTGAATTGAGCACAGACCCGATTTGTCCGCGTGCATCTTTTAGACCGCTGCAACCTGTGAACACGCATCGTGCCTCGTGCGCTTGCCTTGTGCAGAGTGGTGCTTAGGTGACTCGAACGCGCATTTATGCCGGACTTTTCCGGCTAATCTAGCGGGTTTCTTGCATCAGGTCCTGATTTGTGGCGATCTCGGAGAAGTGGCCGACTTCACGCTGTAGACTACGGACACCACGGTGTCCGTGTTTGCAGGCTTTTCAAATTGACGGGATCGCTGTTTCTCAGGACTTAGGATTGGTTCGTAGGGAAGCTAGAATCGGGCGACTCGCGATTGGCGGTCTGAGGGCACTCCTTAGACTCATCCCGTAAGCCGACTCTTCGACTCCACCGCTGTGATTTAGCGGAGAGATTGCAGATACAACGAAGGCCGGGTACTGCACAGTTTTGTGTTGGCACAAACGCTTTTAGTGCTGCGCTGCAAGCTCTACCGCTTTTTGGAAGATCACATCGTTGCCTGATCGCAAGTCTTCCGCTCGCGGGTGGACCTCGACATTCGGCCGGATTCCTCGACCTTCGAATTCTGATCCGTCCGGGAAATATTCGCGTTTCGTGCTGATACGGAAAATCATGCCATTTTCGAATCTCTGAACATAAGGCTGCCCAGAAGATCCGAAAGTCGACTCGCCTATGATTGTGGCACGTCCGTTGTCCTTGAAGGGCATTGCGAAGTCTTCGCAAGCGGAAGTGCAATCGTCGTCGACGAGGATGAAAAGCTTGCCGGAATAAATCGGTTTCTCTAGTTTCTCGGGCGGGTATTCGAAGCGGTAGTCCAGGTGAAAGGCAGGGTCGTTGTTCATTTGGACTCTCATCGCGACAAGATTGGAAGGCGTCGTCTCTATCCAATGACGCCATGGCCGATCCATCAAACTACGTATCAGGTCGCTGGGAGTGGCGCCGCCGCCGTTTCCTCTCACATCAATGATCAGAGTCTTCGCATTCTGGAATTTTCTAAGGAATTCGATCGCGCTCTTCTGAAATTCAGGTTCGTCGAAAGAGGGGATCTTTATGTAGGCCAGCACACTCTCATGAATCCAGCGGCCCTCAGTGGTCTCCGGCGGCTCCTTTTTCGTGGCGGCAGTAGGGGCTTTCGGCTCCGCTCTGATGCTGCTGCCCTCGGCTAATTGGATCGAGAACCGGCGGGGAAGAGGAGAGTTTGAAGAGAAAAGTCTTCTTCGCTGCTGAGACTCGCTCGACCCACTTAGGTACTTTCGACTATCGGCAAAGAACTGCTCAAAGGGCTGACCGTCGATGGACACAATGATGTCGCCCGGCTTGAGACCGGGAAGCGAACTCCGTGTGACTACCCATTGCCCATCGAAGTAATGTGCGTCAAAGAGCTGCAACTGGCCGTAGTGGTCGATGATCCAGGGATCCCAAAAGTCCGTATGGCCGTTGCCGAGCTTGGCCACGAATTCCAAAGTTGCCAAATCGAACTCGCGACGCCCGTCCGTGGCGAGCGCCTGCGCCAGATACTGCTTGTAGGCCGCATCCAGATCGACGTTAGGCGCGCCTTCCCCGTGCGCAAAGAAAACGGGTATGAGCGAGTAGATCTTTGAAGCAACGTAGGCCCGCTCTTCCAGAGCAAGCCGGCTATCGTCGTGCGACTGGGCCCCTGCAACTCCTGCGATTCCGCTCATCAAGTAGAGCGTCAGCATCATAACGGGACCTCGGAGCATGGCCACCTCCGCGTTGCTGCCTTTGATGTCCAGAGCCAAGGCGGTCCAACAGCATAACGCCATTTCCATAGGCCGAACAGAAAGTGTGTGGGAAGGCGTGAGATGCATTTAGCGAGGGCGGAAATGTGCATACGCGGCAAGAATATAACAATTGGAAGTAAGTCCCTAGAAGTGGGGTACTCGGAAAAGTGACGAGCCAGGAACGGCAACCTGGGAAGTGTCATACCAGTGTCATATGAATTGTGATGAATGGCGGCTAAAAGTGAATAAAGACCGCAAAGAGAAGGTAAATCTGACTACTCCCATTTAGCTAGAACTTGCTGATTCCCGTCGATTTGTCTCGACTCCGGCACAATTGTGATTAAATCAGGCACAAGGCTGTTAACCGAAGGGTTGCTAGTTCGAATCGAGCCCGGGGAGCCAAATCCTCATAGAACCAATAAGTTACAGTAACATAGAAACGTGAAAGAGTGTTTGGTCGTCAACCAAAAGGTCGGTGCTTCAAATCCACGCGCCCGACCACTTCTATCTCCCTCTGCGAATTTGACTTACCGACATCAAGCTGCGAGTACGGTTCCCTCATTTTGTAGCCCACGTAGCCCAAGTAGGACGGTGTTGCGCAACCGCTGCTCGGCGCTGAACTGTGTGCGCCACCACTCGTTCACCCCCCGTGCGGTTGAATTTGTGGGTCAGTCTCCGAGTGGCCGACCATCCATCAAGGAACGACGAAAGGCCGCTGTCTTGAGTGGAATAGAGATGTTTCGGCAGTTATTGGGTAACGAGTGCGCTCTGTTTTCGTTTTTCCAGTGTGAGTGCCAGCAAAATTCCCCCGATGACGCCGGGCAGACAACATCCGTAAAATCCCGATGAACGCCGTGCTTCCATGCTTCCACAGTTTGGATGGTCATTACCGAAGCATGGGCCAAGCTCTGGCACGCGGCGAAGGTAATCAGCGAGCGGTGCAACGACGGCTTTCTGGCAGCCAGCAGCAGAAAGGGGCCGAGCGCGATAAACCAACTAAGAAACATCGGCTCGCATGCGTCTTTCATTTCCAGAAGCCACTTGGAGTGCGCTAGGTCGGTGTAGAGCGGATAAATCATGGCGACATAAACGAGGCCCACGAGTCCCAAGGCGACTTGCAGCATGCGTTCGCGTTTCACGATGACCTCCTCTTACAAAAGCTACTCCCGCGCCGGAGCCGATGAGCCGAATGTCGGGATACCCCACATTTGAAGCACATTCTTCGTATATCTCTCCCTGCTCGCGCCGTCAATCGCGGACCAGTCCTATTTGGGGCGAATCACGGGGAATCCGTCAGTTAGGAAGGCGAGACTCGCAACGCGAGGTCCAACTTCAGTATTGCCGACGATTCGGGAGCTGAGCGTTCATTGAACACACGACGTTTGCCAATACGAATCGGGATTGAGTGCGAAGAGAAGATTCACGGGACACGCGCGTTGACTTGCCTTTGAGCACAGCCTAACATGCCTCGCCAAGAGCGGATTCCCACTAATGATCGGCCAGACCATCTCGCACTACCGCATCATTGAAGGGCTTGGTGGCGGCGGGATGGGCGTCGTCTACAAAGCGGAGGATACTCGCCTCCGCCGTTTCGTCGCTCTCAAGTTTCTGCCTGAAGATCTCGCTTGGGATCCGCAAGCCCTCGCCCGCTTTCAGCGCGAGGCCCAGGCTGCTTCCGCCTTGAATCACCCCAACATCTGCACCATTTACGACATTGGCGAACAACAGGGCCAGGCCTTCATCGCCATGGAATTTCTCGAGGGGCAGACCTTGAAGCACCGCATCGCTGGGCGTCCCATGGAACTGGAAACCCTGCTCTCTCTTGGCATCGACATTGCTGACGCGCTCGACGCCGCGCACTCCAAGGGCATCGTTCATCGCGACATTAAGCCCGCCAATATCTTTGTCACCGATCGCGGTCACGCCAAAATCCTCGACTTCGGCTTGGCCAAACTCTCTCCCAAACCAATATCAGGAATCGAACCGACCGCCGCAACTCTTGATGTAGAAGAACACCTCACCAGCCCCGGTACCGCTCTCGGCACCGTCGCCTACATGTCGCCCGAACAGGTCAAAGCCAAGGACTTGGATGCGCGAACGGACTTGTTTTCCTTCGGCGCCGTGCTGTATCAGATGGCCACCGGGCAGCTACCGTTCCGAGGCAACACTTCAGGATTGATCTTCAACGCCATTCTGGAACGCCCGCCCGTCTCTCCCGTGCGCATCAACCCCGAAATCCCTCCAAAACTAGAGGAAGTCATCAACAAAGCCCTCGAGAAGGACCGCAATCTCCGCTACCAGCACGCCTCGGACATTCGCACTGACCTGCAACGATTGAAGCGCGACACTGATTCCGCGTCGGTGATCAGGAGTGCGAAGGCCGGAACCGCAACCGGGATACGAAAACGCTGGAAGCTGATTGTCCCCGCTGCTGTAGTTATTGTGGCGCTTGTTTCTGCCGGCTACTTCTATTTTCATCGCCCACCGAAACTCACCGGCAAGGACACCATTGTTCTGGCTGACTTCGCCAATTCCACCGAGGACGCTGTCTTTGACGACACACTGAAGGACGCACTCGGTGTGGCTCTGCGCCAGTCGCCTTTCTTGGACATTGCTTCGGACGAGAAGGTGACTTCTACGCTCCGGTTGATGACCAAAGCAGCGGACACCCGGCTCACGCCTCAAGTTGCGCGTGAGGTTTGCGAACGAAGCCAGAGCAAAGCCTATGTCGGCGGTTCTATTGCGACTCTTGGCAGCCAGTACGTCATCGGGCTTAGGGCCGTCAACTGCGCGAAAGGAAATGTACTGGCTCAGGAACAAACTACAGCCGCGAGCAAAGAAAAAATCCTGGACGCTCTGGGCAGCGCGGCGACCAAACTGCGCGGCGAACTGGGCGAATCGCTGGCCTCGGTACAGAAATCCGACATGCCGCTCGAACAGTTGACCACCCCCTCGCTGGAGGCGCTCCAGGCTTACACTTTGGGCGGCAAGGCCCAGATGGAGGGCAAGGGTGCCTCGGCGGCTTTATCCTACTTCCTGCGTGCGATTGAATTCGATCCCAATTTCGCTCACGCCTATTCTTCGGCCGGAATAATGTACCTCGCACTAGGGGACTCCGCTCGAGGAAAGGAATACATAACCAAGGCTTATGCTCTGCGCGAACGGGCCAGCGCATACGAAAGCTTGCTCATGCAGGCCGACTACTACGACTACGTCCTCGGAGATTTGGATAAAGCTCTAGAGCTGTACCAGCAAATGACTGAGAGTAATCCGCGCGACGATATTCCTTGGAGTCATATGCACGTTGCTTACTCAAATCTCGGTCAACTTGAGAAAACCCTAGAGGTCGCCAACCAACTCGTTCGGCTGCAGCCCGAGAGTGGCTTTTTTTATCCTTGGCTCGTCGGAGATGAAAGGAGTCTCGGTCACTTTTCAGAGGCACACAAGACCAGCGATTTAGCAGTCTCGCGAGGGTTCGATGGCTTTCATCTTCGCTTGGAGCTCTATCTGGTCGCATTCGTCGAAGGGGACACAAAAGCAATGGCTGAGCAGGCGGCCTGGTTCGGCGGCAAGTCGCCAAGTGTTCAGCATCGGTTTTTGTCTCTGGAAGCGGAAACCGAGGGGTATCGCGGGCACGCCCGTGCGGCGCAAGAGTTTTCTGGCCGTGCTGCGGTGGCCGCCGTGCAGGCAGGCGACCTGGAAGCGGCCGCGTCCTATCATCTTGAGGCTGCCTGGCGCGAAACGGTCTTCGGCGACATGCCCGGCGCTCGCAAGGAAGCTGCCGCTGCGCTGGAACTCGCTCCGCGGAGCGAAGATGTAGAATCGTGGGGGGTAGAGGTGTTGGCTCGCGCTGGAAATGTTGCGCGCGCACAGACCTTGGTACAGGACTTGGCGAAGCGTTTTCCCCGGCACACCATCATCCATCGATATTGGCTGCCGAGGATTCAGGCGCAAATCGCCTTGGCGGCGAAAAACCCCGCAGAAGCTATCGAGCGGCTTCGCGAGGCAGAGCCACTTGAAGCCAGATCGTGTAACTATTCCTACGAGCGAGGCGAAGCGCATCTGGGTGCGGGTCAAGGGAGCGCTGCCGCAGCCGCCTTTCAGCAAATCCTGGATCATCCCGGGCTGGTGCGGAATTGCTTCCCCGGCGCGCTGGCGCATCTCGGCCTAGCCCGCGCGCTCCTAATGCAGGGCGACAGCGCTAAAGCCAAGGCGGCGTATCTAGACTTCCTCACTCTGTGGAAAGATGCCGACCCAGACATCCTCATTTTCAAACAAGCCAGATTTGAATGCTCCAAGCTGAAGTAGCTGGGCGTACTTCTATAGCCGCAGACACTTCCTTCGCGAGAAGGGTGATAACTCCAAAGAGTCTGGCAGTCTTTACCAGAGATCCGGAGGGGTCTAATCCGTGATTGTTGACGGATGACGAGCAACCCTTCCGTAATCCGGTAAGGTAAGGGTTGCCGTTTATAACCCGTCCGGAACCTCGCTTTTCGGTTCCACAAGCGCTTCTGCCGCAACCGGATGATAAGATGCCTCCATCATGGACCCAGAGCGAGTGCGCGGGCAGCTTGACCGCATTCTGGCTAGCGCAACCTTTGCCGATGCGGATCGCGGAAGCCGGTTTCTGCGATTTGTTGTTGAGGCTGCCCTTGAGGGGCGCAGCAGCGAGATCAAAGAGTCCGTCATCGGCGTGGAAGTGCTCGGCCGCAATCCGTCTTTCGATCCGAAGACGGACCCCATCGTGCGTGTCGAGGCTGGCCGACTACGCGCGCGCCTTAGCACTTATTACCAGAACGAAGGAAGAACCGATCCCATCCTGATTTCCCTGCCGAAAGGCGGGTACCTTCCTCAGTTTTCCCAAAACAAATTGGAAACCGGGGCTCAGAAGATTAAGCATCCGGTGGTGCTTCTGACTGCCGGAGCGCTGCTCGGTTTCGCGGCCTCCGCCCTCCTGCTCCTCTATTTTCGAAGCGCTTCGGAACCCACGGACACGCTGCGGCTTTCCATACTTCCGCCGCAGGGCACAGTGCTCGAATACTCCATGATCTCTCCTGACGGAAGGCGAATCGCGCTTTCCGCGGCCTCCGCAGGCAAACTGCATCTTTGGTTACGCCCCCTCGACTCGCTTGACGCGACGCTTTTACCCGGTACAGAAGATGCCGCTTATCCTTTCTGGTCGCCCGACGGTCGCTCCCTCGGATTCGTCGCTCGGACCACCATGAAGACGGTCGAAGTTTCCGGAGGGCCGGCACAAACCCTTTGCAATGTCGGGCCGTTTCGCGGAGCAGCATGGGGCTCATCGGGAGTAATCGTGTACGCTCCGCATCCCCTTGGAGTTCTCTTTCAGATTCCGGCACGTGGTGGCCCAACCAAGCCCGTCACCACCCTGGATCCCGCGCGCGGCGAAATCGCCCATGAATTTCCTCGATTCCTGCCCGATGGCCGTCATTTCCTGTACTTCGCGGTGAGCTCCCGGCAGGGCGAATCATCGATTCGCGTCGGCTCCCTCGACTCGAAGGAATCGAAGTTTCTGGTAAGCGCCGAGGCAAGTGCCGCTTATGCGGCGCAGCCGGACGGGCAACGCGGCTTTCTGCTCTTTGAATATGGTGGCGCCTTGCTCGCTCAGTCCTTCGATCCGCGTGGCCTTGAACTCACCGGCGAGCGAAACGTAGTGGTCCCTAAAATCCTGTATCGCATCGGCCATGCGGATTTCTCGGTCTCTGAAACTGGCGTTCTGGCTTACCGCGCGGGCAGTCTGGCAAATCGCCAGTTGGCTTGGTTCAGCGGGGAAGGTAAATTCCTTGGAAATGTCGGCTCTCCAAATGACTATTATGCCTGGAGCCTTTCGCCAAACGAGAAGCGCCTGGCCTTCATGGAAATTGATTTGAGCGGCGCAGGCTCGTCGATCTGGATCATGGACCTCGCCACTGGAGCTTCTTCCCGCCTTACCAGTGGCTCGGGCCCTGCCTTCACGCCCCTCTGGTCGCCCGACGGTGCCGAGGTACTCTTTACCACGGGCACAGAACAGGTCATGAGTCTGCAACGCCAGCCCCCGAACGCGCACGCCTCCGTGAACGTCCTTGAGACCGAAGGACCGAAGTTCTTGAGCGACTGGTCATCGGACGCCCGATTCGTCTCTTACTTTACGCCCTGGCCGGATTGGAAAAAGTTGAATCTGTTTTTTGCCGATATTGCCCAGCCAGCAAGGAAAACCCGCGCCGCGCGTGGCCCAGCGACTACAGCGAGGCGGGCGGCTCCTTCTCGCCTTCCGCTGACGGGCGAGCACCCCGCTGGATCGCTTATACCTCCGATGAAACCGGCCGCGATGAAGTTTACGTGCGAACTTTTCCGACTGGCGACCAAAAATGGCTCGTTTCGACCGCCGGCGGATGGCAGCCGCACTGGCGCCAGGACGGAAAGGAGTTGTTCTACTTGACACTAGGTGGAACCTTGATGGCGGTGGACGTCAAGGGCGGCAGCACCTTTCGATCAGGTACGCCTCGCCCCCTATTTCAAACTGGTATTCCACCCTGGAAAGGCGCTCCCGAGATACCCACCAGCTCCTATGCCGTAAGCAAGGATGGCCGCTTTCTCATCAATGGCACAGTGGAAGGTGCGACTGCGCCTCCGGTCACCATCGCTACCCACTGGCTCGCAAGCCTCCGCTAACCCGCTGATTTCAAAAACGTACGTACACGTACGATACCTGGCGATTACCCAACCGTACTTCAAAACCCGCCAGGCAAGCTGCACTCTCCTCGCGCACGGCAAAACAGCCGTGAAGTCGGAGTAGGAATCATGATCGCTCATAACCCCCTCCACGGATCCGGACAAGCGGGATTCCCGCATCCGGCTCTTGCCTTAGGTGAGGACGCCTATGCGTCGCAGGGGATAGGGATGACAGACGGTAGGCATAGGCAGCCAGCG
>Ga0307474_10001048_pt1 | contig 20113 bp, 15 predicted proteins | sample atmos_gasesECM1C_2_FD_203312 | JGI IMG/M metagenome (GOLD analysis project Ga0307474, IMG submission 203312) | Hardwood forest soil microbial communities from Morgan-Monroe State Forest, Indiana, United States - atmos_gasesECM1C_05 | ecosystem: Environmental > Terrestrial > Soil > Temperate... | reverse complement strand
CCTGTTCCGGTGACGCGCGGGACAGCACGATTGCGGAATCCAGTGGGCTTAATTTGCTGGCCGTGGCATGGGCCACGAAGTGAACGAAGGAAAACTGTTCCAGGTCACTTCCCAGATACGCGGCGGGTGTGGCTCGACCGCGCGAGTAAGTGTGGCGCGACCCGGCCGGAAAATGCTTCTCGACATTCTCCATTTCCAGCACAGCATTGGGCAGCGGAGCATATTCAGGGCTGGCGGTATTGGCGTCGCCGATCAGCAGCAGTTTTCGGTTTCCGTGCTCTTGATGGGACTGGGAAGCCGCCAAGACGCGCAGCGAACTTGTGCTCAGCACGGTCGCGTCCTCAATCCAGTAATGTGCCGATGGGCCTGGCGTGAGTAAGGTCTCGAAATTCAGGCTGTCCAAACTGCCATCGGTGACCAGGATGACTCTCGAATTGGGCGCGATCAACTTCTGCGCGGGTGCTATCAAAACGTTGTAAAGATAGTTGCCGTCGGCATTGGCCGTCTTTAGCACGTCTTGCCATCCTAAAAGAGCCCGGCGATATCGTTGGACAGCCGCGTCGATCTCGGCTGAGGGAGGCAGCTGATATCGCGTGGTGCGGTTCGCCGTGATCGCCCACAGATAAGAGCACTCCCGGCCCAGCCAGTAAAACAGAACTGTGGCGTGAGCATCGCGGGCGATCTGTTGCGCGTTGAGTGCGGTGGCATCGCCCGGCGCTTTCTTCGATAAGACCCCCAGTCCTTCTGCCAGTGTTCGGGCCCGGCTGTAGTCGGCGAACTGAAGAGCGAGCTGGTCCTTTCCCTGGGCCAGCAGAAACCGGATGTAGTCGTCATACAGGTGCGCGGCGTTTGCCAGGAAAGGCAGTTGAAATTCTTCGTGCTGCAGCGCGGCACGGCCTTGCTCGATTGTGGCCAGCGCTTGCCGGTATTGGGTGTCGGCGTCGGCAGGCCGATGTTCTTGCTCATAAAGTTGCGCCAAATCATTTTGCGCTTGCCAGCGCAGGGAAAGATCGCTCTTCTGGTCGTTCGCGACCTCGTGGAAAACATCCTCAGCCTGTTTGTGGTCTCCGCGAGCGGCTGCCACCTGGCCTCTGACGAGAAGGGGATAGAGCTCAGAGGGCCGGTCGTTTCTGGCGTGAGCTTTTTGAAAAGCTTGCTCGCTGTATTGCTGTGCCTCGGCGAGTCTCCCATTTTGCGCTGAAACGAAGGCAAGACTGGTTAGAGCATCGGTGATTTGCTCGGGGTTTTCAGTCTTTTGAGCCAATGCCAGCGATTGCCGGTAATAGGCCTCCGCAGTCGGCAGTTGGTGCATCTGGTAGTACACCAACCCGATATTGTTCAGCCAAAGGATTTGGTGATAAATCGCTCCAAGCGCACGAGCCTCCTGCTCCGCTTCTTTGCCTAAAGCCAGCGACCGATCGAAATCTCCCACCTTGTAATAATCCCAAGCCAGGTTGCCCGAAGCCACCTCTCCGGTGTGCTTATCATGGAGGTTCTGAGCTGCTTGATATGCCCGGTTCGTCCAGTCGATCGATTCGTCGTAGTGCTCCTGCTCGCTGGCTACCACGCCGATGTTCAAAAGATCCGTGAGCTCCAGATGAGCGTCGCCCTCTTTCCGGGCAATCTGTAAACTCTGGCGAAAGAAACGACTCGCGCTGACTTGATCGTTTTCCCGCCTTTTCAAAACTCCGCGAGCCCTCGCAATCTCGCCTGCCAGGCTGGAATGCAACGCCTCCGAGAGCTGCTGGGCCTCGTCTAGATTTCGCTCGGCGTCCGCGAAGCGGCCAAGTAAAACGTATGCGCTACCTTGGATTGTCTTTTGTTTGATGGCTAGATCGCTGCTCACGAATCGCGGCGGCAGCTCCGAGTTGAGTAGGGACAGCACGTCTTTACTCAGTCCCTGATCCAAAAGGATTTCTGCCTCAAGAAGCCTGAACTTCCACGCCCACTCTTGATCATGACCTGAGAAGCGCTTGTAGCCGGAATCAGCTTCACGTTTGGCGGTTGTAAGGTCGCCGCGGACAAAGGTCTCCCGAGTGCGCTCAAACGTGTTTTCAGGGGACGGTAGCCGATCGCATCCGAGGGCCCAAAGCTGTAGGACGACCAGAGCCAGCACCAGCTGCCCGAACGTCTGGTTTCTTGGCACCGACATCGCGACCTAGCGCCGACCTTTCGCACCCCAGCGGGAGATTCAGTCCCTTGTCAAGGAAGAACTCGCGGAGGTGGGTTTAGTCAGACAGTTTATCGAGCGAATGGAAAAGGGGCAAGATTCTAACCGGGAGGAATCGTGCCGCCATTTGCCTTCGCGGTCGAGGCGCTCAGGTTGCCTTGGGCGGAGCATCCCAGCTCGAGACGAACCATTGTCAACTGATAGGACGTGCGGTCCACGAGCAGTTCTCCCAGAAAGATCCGGCCAAAGTCCGGCACTTCGAATACACTGCCGAAGGGCCTGCCGGGGAATTCGCGGTTTGCTTCCTTTACGATCGAGTCCTTTACGATCGAGCATACGACGCTTCCGCCCCTTGCGGCTTGTTTGTCACCCTGCGGGTAACGCTCTGTGATCCAGCCGGGTATCGATCGATCCTTCACCCATTCCGGGAACTTGTTCGGGTCGGTCATCCGCTTGTATTGATCGGCGACTCGAGCGAGGAATTGATCGTTTTCGATGCAGGGCTGGCTGGGATAGCCGCTGCCATTTCCCTGATCGCAAATGTCGAAGTCGAGCGTGATATCGATGGGACATCCTGTGACCTTTAGATTCTCAAATGATGTTCCCAGGAAAGTCACCTTCGGATTGTCGCCCTTCAGGGGATGCTCGGTTGAAATCTGAGCGGTCAGCCGGTCCGCCGTGATCACATTCAACACGTTCAATCCCTCGACCACCGAAGTCGCGAGGGTCACCCAGCCGGCGTCTTTTTTCTTGCTGAGCCTGCCCGAGACCTGCGTGGAGGCGGACTTATATGACATCAGACCTTCAATCCGGAAGTTTTCTGAGCGGGCAGAACCGTAACCGCCCGAGGGCGAAAGAGACATGGGTGCTTGGGGAGCAACGGTTTGCTCGATAGGACGTTCAAAGTATCCACCGAAGGCACAAGTATCGGCGTGGAAGTAGTGGACTCGGTTGGTGGCGGCCATCTGTTTTTTTCCTCCCTAAGGTTCAGGATTTGCCGTCCTGGCAAACTGCAAATCGAATGGATAACGTCCGACTTCTGAATTTTGCCCCTGTGCGCTCCGACCGATCACAACGACTTCGTAGTGCCCAGCCTTGTCCACGCCGGGCGCCCCTATCGTCAGCGTGTTCTTGACTGATTCGGAGGACACTGGGAGTGACCACTCTACTCCTCCCGTTGGGTTTTGCAACTCCACCACATAAGATTGGAAGGCATTTTGCGGCGGAATATCAAGGGGCAGCAAAAAAGGTTCTCCCGCGCGTACAGCGACAACAGATGGAGCCGAACCGCGAGTGGCGGCGCTGACCAAGGAGGCTGCTGGAAGAATCCGTGGCGCTTTATTTTCGGCCAAGGCGCCCTGCATAGCCGGGTAGGTAACGAGATTCTGATATCCGACCACAATCAAAAGGATGGCCATGGCAGGAATGGCGAAAGCTGGGCGCCACCATGCGAAGCCCCCCGACGGGCGAACTTCTGCCGCACGCCGCGCTACCCTGGGCGAGAAATTCGCCAATTCTGCCTTGCTGTGTTCGAGGAATACAGAACCTGCGCGCACATCCATTGCACATTCGTGACAGGCGAAGAGATGCTCCTCAAACGCCTCCATTTCAGTGGGTGGAAGTTCGTCGAGTAGATACTTCTCACTGGCCATCAGGCGGCTCGCCTCGCTATGATCCATGATCGGAAGTCTCCTCATATACAGATAGTGACAAATCGCCGCCAATCGTTACGGGGAATTATCCTTGCATCGCTTCTTTCGCTACTCTCTTCAAATAAATGGATTTAAATGACTTCTTGGCGCGGTGCAGCAGCACTCTGAGATATTCGCGGTCGACTCCGAGTTCGCGGCAGACTTCGTCCTTGTCGCGTTCCTCAAGAAACACTGCCTTGATCAGGAGGCGATCCTTTTCTGGGAGCTGGTCGAGGATCTGCCGCACCTTCTCTTGTGTCTGCCGGTTGGCGATGACGTCGATCACGCTGATTGCGGGATCGGGAATATTGGCCTCGGCTTCTTCGTCGTCGCTGGTGGGCTCTTGCGAGCTGGAGCGGTAGTACTCGAGCAAGACATTGTTGCAGACCGAATTGACGAACGCCCCGAGCCGTTCCGGTTCGCGGATCCCATCTTGCTTTCGCAGCGCGGCGAATACGCGAGCGAAGGTCTCCTGGCGGGCATCCTCTACCTCTGAAAGGGAGTGCAGGCGCCGGCTCAGCTTAAGCCGGATCAGTTCGCTGAAATAAGCGACAAAATGCTCCTCCGTCCGGAAATCTCCAGAAGTGAGCTTTTCAAGATAATGCCTGTCAAAGGCGTGAAACTGCACGAGGCGCTCCGCGGGCCATGTGGTTAAGTGGCAGCTATCTTACCCAAATCGTGGACGCCCGTACAGGTGGATGTTCGGCCAAGAAAAAATTTTCCGGGCAATGAAACGTTTTGCCGATATCTGCCACTATTCCAATGTAACTAGCTCGTCGGTCTCTAATCGCCGATTTTATTGGGTTTCTCCGGCAGTTGGGGTTCGATGAGCGCGGGATCCCGAGAGAAGTGCTACACCACCGGGGGGAGGGGTGGCGCTTCCAGCGACTGGAGCCAGCAGTATTCGGCTCCGTCGCTTTCGGGAGCTACTCGGTCGAACTACAAGGTCCGTTCTAACTACCTCGCGTTCTCACCGCTGCGATTGGGTTGTATGATTGAGAGTTGATATGCGGCGGGACTTCCAAGTTTCCAGCGATCAAGCTCTGATTCAGATTGTGGACTCGGCGTTAGCCGACGTCGCGCGTCGCAGCGGAGAATGGCTGGTTTGCCGTCCAGGGTGTACGCAGTGTTGCATCGGAGTGTTTCCCATCAATCAGCTCGACGCCGCGCGATTGCGGGAGGGGCTGGCCGAGCTTGAATCCAGATCCCCTGACCGGGCTGAGCTGGTGCGGGCACGGGCTCGGGGAGCGGTTACTCGTCTGTCGCCCGATTTTCCCGGCAATGCCATAACCGGGTTATTGGATGAAGGAGACGAAGCGAAGCGACGTTTTTCTGACTTCGCAGACGATGAACCCTGCCCTGCACTCGATCCTGCAACCGGCAATTGCGAACTCTACTCGTCACGTCCTATGACTTGTCGCGTTTTTGGGCCGCCGGTTCGTTCCGAAGATGGATTGGGAGTTTGCGAACTATGTTTCCACGGCGCAACGGATGAGGAAATTGTCGCCTGCGAGATGGATCCGGATCCCGGCGATCTTGAATCCAGATTGCTGCAAAAGCTCGAAAAAAACACGGGAACCCGAGGAAATACAATCATTGCTTTTTGTCTCGCCCAGTAGGCCGGCGGTTCCATGATAATCAGTTTTTCTTTTTTTCCAGTTCAGCCCAGCGTGCGTAGAGGGTATCCACTTTTTCCTGAGCTTCTTCCATCTCCGCATGGGCGGCGATCAGACGTTCGCTGTCGCTGACAATACCGGGGTCTTCGAGTTGAGCCCGCTTGCCCTGTAACACGTCCTCGGCGTGGGCGACCCGCTGCTCGATTGCCTCGTATTCCCGCGACTCCAGGTACGACAATTTTTTTCTTCCCGATCCTTGCCGCGCCCGGTCGCCGTTGGCGCTTTCAGAAGACTTCTCGCTGCTTTTCGCGACCGCCGATCGTGCCGTCCGTTCGCGCTCCTCCAACCATCTCTCCCACTGCGAGTAATCCGCGAATAGTCCTATGCCGCCTTGACCATCGAGTCCCACCACAACGGTTGAAACCCGGTCCAGCATATAGCGGTCGTGCGTAACCAGAACCAGAGACCCTTGAAACTCCAGCAAACTTTCTTCAAGAATGTCCAAGGTCGGAATGTCCAGATCGTTTGTGGGCTCATCGAGCAGAAGAACGTCGGCGGGCTGCAGCATGAGCTGCGCAATCAAAACGCGTGCGCGTTCTCCACCTGAAAGTTTCCCCAACGGTTGATTGAGTTGCTCGCCGGTGAACAGGAATTTAGCCGCCCAGGATGCCACGTGAGTCACTCGGTCCTGATAGATTACCGAATCACCTTCCGGCGCCAGGGCACGGCGCAAAGTTACATCCGGATCAAGCTCGCGGGTCTGGTCGAAATACACAATGCGCAGCCTGTCGGCCCGGCGGACCTCGCCTTCTGCGGGAGCAGACTCGCCCCGCAACAGCCGCAGTAGACTCGTCTTGCCGCTGCCGTTCGGCCCCACCAGCCCAACTCTGATACCCGCTGTAATGACGAAGTTTAGGCCGGTAAATAACTTACGATCCCCCACTTCACAGGACACGTTTTCCAGTTCGATCAGCCGCTTGGTTTTTCGATCGGTGGCCGAGAAATCGATTAGCGCAGAGCCGGTGCGGGTCCTGGCGTTCAGATCCGCAAGCTCTCCCATCAACTCTCCTGCTTTGTCGATCCGCGCCTTGGACTTCCTTGTCCGTGCCTTTGCTCCCCGGCGCAACCACTCAATCTCCCGGTGTACCAGATTTTCGAGCGCCTCTTGCCGCTTCGATTGGGCATGCAGAAATTCTTCTTTTTTCTCCAGAAAGCGGCTGTAGGTTCCGGATACTCGCAACAATCCGTCTGGATATGTCCGGTTCAGTTCCGCCATTTCAGTGGCGACATTCTCGAGGAAGTAGCGATCGTGACTGACTACCACGCAGGCAAACGGTGCCGCCTGCAATAAAACCTCCAGCCACTCGATTGCCCCCAGATCCAAATGGTTCGTAGGTTCGTCAAGCAGCAGAATGTCTGGCGATTGAACCACTGCCTCCACGATGGCCAGGCGTTTCTGCCAACCTCCTGACAATGCGGACGCTTCGGTCTCAAGATCTTCGAAGCCGGCGCGGCCGAGGGTCTCGGCGAAACGAGTGCCGCGTTCTGACTCCGGGACTGCAGCGCGTTCCATCGCGCTCTGGACCACAGAGCGCACGGTGTCACCGGACTTGAACGTCGAGTCCTGCTGCACACAGCTGAGCCGGGTCCGTTTGCGTACGGCGATTTCTCCGCTGTCGGGGCGAACATCGCCCGCAAGAATCCGGAGCAGCGTGGATTTCCCAGAGCCGTTCGGGCCAATCAGACCAATACGGTCGCCCTCTGAAACCGTAAATGAGACGTTCTGAAAGAGCGGATTCGCTCCGAAATGCTTCGAAATTCCTTGTGCATTTATGATTGGGGGCAACGAGTTACGCTCTCCTGATGTCTAGGTTGAGACTATCAGCAAACGCGCACGACGCGCACTCGCGTTCATCTCCGTCTTGGCTTCAAAAGCAGACTTAACCGCTCGCCGCATAGCAAATCCCAATGCGAACGATAAATAGTTTCGATTTCCGTAAGATCACATCAGACGATAGAGTGACCGCGGGCGTTTTGAGTTCGGTCCACGTTTGTGTTAACGAAAGATAAACGATCCAAGGCTTGGACTTGTCGCGAGAGGCTGGAGAAGAATACAACTAGGAAGATACAAGTTATTTGCGACGGACCGCAGAAGGAGTGAGAGTCTGAGAACAATATCATGACGAAGGTCGAAGCAGTCATCCAAAACTCCAAATTGGAAGCGGTGAAAAGCGCGTTGCAGGAAGTTGGTGTTGAAGGAATGACGGTGATTGAGGTTCGGGGCCACGGGCGGCAGAAGGGCCACACGGAGGTGTACCGCGGGCGCGAGTATAGCGTGGACCTTATTCCCAAGACCAAACTGGAAGTAGTGCTGGCCGACGCGATGGTGGAGAAAGCGGTACAAGCCATCGTGGCTGCAGCGCGAACTGGGAAGATTGGTGATGGGAAGATTTTTCTGACGCGGGTGGACGAAGCGATTCGCATCCGTAACGACGAGCGGGGCGAGGGAGCATTATAGGAAGCGCCAGGGCCGCTATCATTGAGTTTCGATCACCGGGCTTGTTTACCGAGCTTCGATGATCGATCCATTGACCCTTCGTCATGACAGCAGCGTCTTTACTGATCACTGAACTGCGAAGTTCTCTCGCCGACGCTTCGGAACGCATTGCGCGCGACTTCGCGGCAACGGGCGACGGTCGTGCCGCCATTGCACAACGGACGGTGCTCATCGAAGACATTCTGAATCGCCTCTGGGGCGAGTTTGTCTCCTCTGACGAACAGGGTCCTCGCGGCTTCGCCCTTGTAGCCACTGGAGGCTTCGGACGCGGTTGGCTGTTTCCTTACTCCGACATTGATCTGCTCTTTCTGTTTGCCGATCGAAATGGAGAGCAGGCTCACAAAGAGGAGATCCAGCGCTTCTCTCAGGAACTGTGGGACCTTAAACTCAAACTGAGCCCAGCCACGCGCACGTTAGCCGAATGTGACCGCTTCGATCCCGACAATACCGAATTCAGCATCTCTCTTCTCGATTGCCGTTTTCTGACGGGTGATCACGAACTGTTTGCGCGGCTTCACAACAAGGTCGTTCCTAAGTTGGTATCGCGGGAATCGAAACCACTGCTGCAAGGTCTGGCCGGAGTTACGCGCGAGCGCCATGGAAAGTTCGGCCACACTGTATTCCATCTCGAACCGAATCTGAAGGAGACGCCGGGCGGCCTTCGTGATTGCAACGTCGCCAGCTGGCTGGCTCTGGTTTCGGCCATGAGCAAGCTGGGCGATTGGCCGGACAGCAGCTCGCTGCGTGCGCCAGTGCGGAAACAACTGGAGGCGGCTTTGGAATTCTTGATGGCGGCGCGTTGTTTTCTGCACTTCCGCCACGGTCGTGACGACAACGCGCTGAGCTGGGAGGCACAAGACGAAGCGGCTGCGCGGAAGATCGGCGCTTCTGATTCTGCAGAGCTGACCGCGGCCGACTGGATGCGAATTTACTTCGGCCATGCTCGCGCCGTCCAGCGCACCGTGATGCAGTTGATGGAAGAAATTCCGGAATCGTGGTCCGCTTTGCGCCGGCAATTTCAAGGATGGCGGGTGCAGCCATCCCATCCAGATTTTTCAGTGGTCGATGGATTGATTTTTCTGCAACAGCCTTCCTCGCTCGAGGATCCCGAGATGCTGCTGCGCCTGTTTCATTTCATGGCGCATCACGGACTGAAACTGAGTGCGACCACGGAGCACCGCATTGAGCAAGCTCTTCCCTCGCTCGCGGTAACGCCGCCGCGAGGGGCTGAATTGTGGCTCTATCTGCAGGAAACATTGTTGCAGCCGCATGCCGCCGAGGCGCTGCGAGCCATGCACTCGTTGCGTCTGCTTACTCTGCTGCTGCCGGAATTGAAGCCTATTGATTCTTTAGTGGTGCGGGATTTCTATCATCGATTCACTGTCGACGAGCATTCGATTCTCGCGATTGAAAGCTTGCACCGCTTAAATCAATCGAACTCGGAATGGGATAAGCGTTATGCGGAACTGCTCGGCGAACTGGAAGATCCAGAGTTGCTCTACCTCTCATTGCTATTGCACGACACGGGAAAAGGAGTTCCCGGCGGTAATCATGTGGAGGCTAGCCTGGAGATCGCCGCGCGCTGTCTGGACCGCCTCGATGTCGATCCCGGGGAGCGCACCGTCGTGTTGTTTCTGATCGGCAACCATCTGGAAATGTCGGCTCAACTAAGGCGGGACATTTTCAATCCGGAAACGGTGGCGGCCTTTGCCGAGAGAGTGGGTACACCAGAGCGGCTGAAAATGTTGTGTCTGCTGACTTACGCTGACATCAAGGCGGTGAATCCGGAGGCCTTGACGCCATGGAAGGCCGAGAACGTATGGCAGCTTTACATCGGCGCTGCTAACTATCTAAATCGAAGCGCGGACCACCGCGTTCACGGCGACGTGAGCAATGAGAAACTTGCGCGACTGCGCAGCCTCGCTCCGGTAATGGGCGCAAAGTTCAGAGATTTTGTGGAAGGATTTCCGCAGAGATATTTGCTGGTGCACTCCGCCGAAGAAGTGATGCGGCACATGGAATTGGCGGAACACTTGGGTCACGATGTGGTGCAGGTTGACCTTAAACGCGGTCGCCACTGGTATGAGCTCACGCTGGTCACCAAGGATCGGCCGTCCCTGTTCGCGACGTTGACTGGGGTGCTCGCGGCATGGGGAATGAATATCGTGAAGGCCAATGCCTTTTCGAACCAAGCGGGAATCGTGGTGGACTCACTCTATTTTACCGACCGTTTTCGCACTCTGGAATTGAACCTATCGGAGTGGGATCGGTTCAAGAAGAGTCTCGCCGCGGTTTTGGCGGGCGAGGCCGATTTGGATCGCATGCTCCGCGATCGGCAAGGAGTCGAAAAACATACTAAGGCTAAAGTGGCGGTGGAAACCCGGATTGATTTTGACGATGAATGTTCGTCGACCAGTACGCTGCTGCAGGTGATTGCCCAGGACCGCCCGAGATTGTTACACCGCTTGAGTTCGTGTCTTTCCCGGCAGCACTGCAACATTGAAATTGCTTTGATCGATACGGAGGGACAAATGGCGATTGATACGTTTTATTTGACTTCGGAAGGCAAGAAACTGCCGATGGGACTCCAGAAAAAAGTGGAGAAGGCGCTTCTCGATGAGCTCAAGGGTCTGGATCTCGCGCGATAAACACGCAATGTGCCGACCAAACTCACAATCGCATGTCGGCTATGCGCCCGCTTCCGGAGGATTCGGCAGTGGTTGAATGATGTGCAGCCCGCACTCAGTCTTTGACGATCCCGACCAGCGCCCTGCCCTCGGGTCTTCTCCCGGCCGCACAGCACGCGTGCAATGAGTACAGCCGATGCTGGGATAGCTGCGGTCATGCAGCGCGTTGTAAGGCGTGTCGTGCTCGCGGATATATTGCCACACCTGCCTGGAATTCCAGTCGGCGATGGGATTGATCTTTACCAGGCCGAATTTTTCGTCCCACTCAATCTTGCCAGCGCCCGATCGGGCCGCGGTCTGATCACGACGAATGCTCGTGATCCATGCCTGCAGTTCACCCAACTTGCGGCGAAGTGGCTCAACCTTCCTCATATTGCAGCATTGATCGGCATTCCGCTGCCACAGTGCGGGACCGTGAGTGCGTTCTTGTTCCTCCGGCGAGAGCAGGGGATAGACCCGTTCAATCGTGATGCCATACCTTTGCTCCACCTGGTCCATGAGGTTGTAGGTCTCGGGAAAAAGAAATTCGGTATCCAGGGTGAAAAGGCGGAAGTTTTGGCGCACGCGCGAGGCGATGTCAATCAAGACCATGCCTTCGGCTCCAAAGGCCGAAGAGATCGCCACGGTATTTCCGAAGGTGTCGAAAGCCCAGGCGAGAACGCGCTGAGGAGTCCAGTTCTCGGCCGGGCCTTGTATTTGTGCGATATCGTCTTTCATGCCAACTGCTCCTCTTGTCGCAGACTTTCAGCAGAAAATCTCGGCGCAGACACAGCTTCAAATGCGCTTGCAGCGTTATCGGCAAATCTGACCGCCTCGCCGATAACCAGCAGAGTGGGAGTCGCGAGTCTCGGCGACTGATGAAGACTTGAAATCGTGGTGTAGTGCACTTGCTGGTGAGGAGTTGTTGCCCGCGAAATAATTGCGCAGGGAGTTTCTTGTGCGAAGCCGGCTGTCGCGAGCCTGTCGGCGATCCCAGCATAGTCGCGACCGGGCATATAGACGACCAGCGTGGAATCGGCTCCGGCGAACTGGCTCCATTCCTCGTCGGAATTCTCGGAGGCGCGATGTCCAACCGTCAGCACGAGCGTAGAAGATGTATCCCGATGCGTTAGCGGAATTCCAGCTGCAGCCGCAGCTCCCAAGGCTGAAGTAACGCCGGGAACAATCTCGTACGCGATATTCGATCGGCGCAGCGCTTCTATCTCTTCTCCAGCGCGGCCGAAGATGAGTGGATCGCCGCTCTTCAGGCGCACGACTTGCAATCCGGAAGCAGCCAGCGTCACCAACAGGAAATTAATTTCCTCCTGTCGCACAGTCTTTGTTCCGCAACGCTTGCCCACGTTCTGGACTTGAGCACTGGAGGGAATCAACTTCAATATTTCAGGCGCGACCAGATCGTCGTGCAGCACGACGTTGGCGCTCTGGAGCAACCTTAGAGCTTTCACGGTGAGCAGTTCGGGATCGCCCGGACCAGCGCCCACCAGATAGACCTTGCCTTTCATGCCGTTACCCTCCTGTCGTTCCTGGGAGCCCTCTTATCCACTCCTTTGGCAAATCTCGTGGCGGACTGCTCGGTCAGCGCCGCTTCCAGAGCCTCACGGCTCGCCAGCGATTGCAATAATTCACGTTTGCGTTGCGAATCAAGATCGCTGGCCAGTACCAGCTTTCGCGTCGCGCCCAGATCCGCCACCCACCGTGCGTATCCAGGGTCAAACTGCCGCTCGAGCTGTTGCCTGATCTTTTGAGCAAGAGACGGACTCTGTCCGCTAGTGGAGACGGCGATCTGAAGATCGCCCCTTCGCACCACGGCGGGATAATAGAAATCGCAATATTCCGGAACGTCTACGACGTTGCACAGAATTCCACGGCGCTGCGCTTCGCGATAAATGGTTTCGTTAAGAACGCGCGATGCAGTGGCTACCACGGCTAGGAACGTTCCCTCGAGATCCTCCGGGACAAAGGCACGGAGTTCGAGCGTTATCTTTCCAGTTCTCGCCCAGTTACGCACCGCTTGGCCCGCTTCCAAGGCGACTACGTGGACTCGAGCGCCGGTGTCAATGAGTCCGCCGACCTTTGGCTCACCGACCTTGCCCGCGCCGACCACGAGGCAACGTTTGCCTTCGAGCTTTAGAAATATTGGAAATAGGCTGCTCATTTTTCCTAGCCTTCCACGCTGCTGGGGACGCGTCCCTCAGGCAAATCGCGCACGACTGCATCCACCGTCTGCCCCGCCAGGTAGTCGCGCAATTCCGCGTCGCTGTGGCGAGCGAAAAAATGCCGGAGATTTTCGCCCGCATCGCCTAGGGCGAGGTAGCTACGCAGAAGTCGCTCGATGGCCTCCGGAACCTCAGTCGCGAGGCAGCGATATCCGACCGGACGCGCGATGGACTGATGGAGACCCACCGCTCCGCCCAGGCAGAAGTAGTAGGCATCCATCATTTGGCCGTTGACTTTCATTTTCTTGCCTTCGATTCCGATGTCAGCGATCCAATGTTGACCGCAGCTATTAGGGCAACCTGTGACGTGCAGCTTCAGGTGCTGATCGAAACCGGGCAGACGCTCTTCCAGTTCCTCTACCAGCCAGCGCGAGAAAGTTTTTGTTTCCGTAATGGCAAGCTTGCAAAATTCACTACCGCTGCAGGCGATGGCGCCGCGAAAAAACGGTGATCCACTCACCGGCAATCCGATTGCGCCCAGCTCTTGCGCTAACTCGTCGGCGCGTAAACGGGGGACGTTGACGATGAGCAGGTTCTGCATGTTGGTGGTGCGCAGTTCGCCGCTGGCGAAGCGGTCGGCAAGATCGGCCGCGGCATCCATTTGTTCGGGCGTAATTCGCCCGCGCAGGACGGCAGAACCTACGTAGCAGTAGCCGGACTGCTTTTGCGGATGGATGCCAACGTGATCGCGATAGACGTCCGCCGGCGCATGCTCGGGTTCGGCGGGATCAAGTTGAAATCCGATTCGCCGTTCCAGATCTTTGTGAAAATCGCTGGGCGTCCAGCCATGTCGCAGGAAGAGAAATTTGAGCCGCGCCCGCTCGCGGTGTTCGCGCAGTGGCTCGGAATCACGGAATAACTCGGCGATTCCTTTTATGACCGGCAAAACCTGATTCCAGCGCACGAAGGCATTCAGGGGAGCGCCCAGGTAGGGCTCTGTAGAGAGTCCGCCACCCACGCGCAAGGCAAAACCTATTTCAGGCTTGCCATGAATAACGCGCTGAATGGCAGTAAGGCCCACATCGTTAATTTCCGGATAAGGGCACCACACACGGCATCCGGTGATCGAAATCTTGAACTTGCGCGGCAGGTTATAAAACTCGGCATTGCCCGCCAGCATCCGGTCCGCCTCGAGAGCCAGGGGCGAGGCGTCGCAAATCTCATCCGCATCCACGCCAGCAACCGGGCAGCCGGTAATGTTGCGGGTGACATCGCCGCAGGCGCCGGTGGTATTCAGGCCAACGCGCCAAAGTTCTTCGAGCACGTCGGGAAGAGCCTCAATCGTCACCCAGTGCAGTTGAATGTTTTGCCGCACCGTAAGATCGGCGGCGCCGCGAGCGTAGAGGCGAGTAAGCTTGGCGATGGTTCTGAGTTGGGCCGATTGCAACAGGCCATTGGGTATCCGAATCCTCAACATGAAAAATGGCAGCGCGCGTCCCTGGCCGCCTTGGCCTCCGACCACGCCCGCGCCATCGCCCTGCGTGTAAACTCCCCACCAGCGGAAATATGTGCCAATCCACTCCGGCGGAATCGAATCGAAGCCCTCTCGCGCAAAACGCCGAATTTCGGCGAGACCCTCCCATGGATTCAGCGCACGTTTCAGGCGCTCGGACTTCTGTGCTTTGGTTTCGGTCATTGTGGTAGTCATAATTTGCGCCAAAAAAGCAAAAACCCACCGCCAGATGCTTCTGGCTGTGGGTTATAACTGCCGATAACTTATGAAATTATTAGATCAGCAATTTACCTGCGCCAGAAGACACGGATGCACAACAACAACATGCACACATGCACTCCCGGCGAAAATTGCTGAAACTTGACATGCTGGTTTCGATGCTAGGCCACGGCCCCGGGATTCGTCAACTTACTTCCGATGAATATTTTCGATCCAAAGCATTAGATTTCCGCTGATCGAGGGTACTCAAATTGCCATAGATAGGTTGACGGGGTGCGGGTGGAGTTCTCGTTCTTCAGGCAGACACCTTAGAATTCCAGCGTGCCGTGAAGGTACAAGCGTGCCTGGCCGACGATCTTCACGCGATCGCCAGCGATTGTGCACTGCACGGATCCACCGCGGGCGCTGAGTTGTCGCGCACGAAATGTGCCCTTACCCAGCCGCCCCGCCCAATATGGAGCCAGGGTGCAGTGTATCGAGCCGGTTGCGGGGTCCTCATCGATGCCGACCGACGGTAGAAACATTCGGCACACGTAATCCACGTCACCGTCGCCGGGAGCGGTAACAATCGTTCCGCGTCCGGCGTCGAGTTTGGCAAGGGCGGCAGTGTCGGGCTGGAGCGCTCGCACTTGCTCAGCCTGATCCACCACCACGAGGTAATCGCGCGATTTCATTACCAGCGCCGCTTTTAAACCCAGGGCGGGTAAGAGGTCGACTGGCGTCTCACATGGTTGGGGTGGCATCGCGGGAAAGTCCATTTCAAAGCTGTCTTGGTCCCGAGCGACGGTCAACAGGCCACTGCGGGTGTGAAAACGAACCGGCCACGCGCTGTGCTTCCGCAGCGCAAGCACATAGGCGGATGCCAAGGTAGCGTGCCCGCAGAGGTCGTCCTCAACTTTGGGTGTAAACCAGCGCAAGTCGAAATCACCATCCGCGCGAGGAACAACAAAAGCGGTCTCGCTGTGCCTGTTCTCAGCTGCAATCTTCTGCATGATCCTATCCGCGAGAAAAGCGGAAAGGATGCACACTCCTGCCGCGTTACCCGCGAAGAGCTCACGGGTGAATGAATCAACGTGGTAATACGGAATTGCCATGCGTGGTCCTCTAAGCTATTGTCTCCCTCGAAGCAATCGGCCATTAGATCGGTAATGGCTTAAAATCTGCATCAATAAACTTATATCGGAAACAGCTCGGCCTGCTGCCGGAAGGCGATTACCAGGGTAGGGCGCTTGCGCACACAACGAAGCGCCTGGCGCGCGTGATGGCTCAGCTGCCCGAAAGTTGTGGGCAAAAGTCGGGTATTCGACACTCAATCAATAAGCTTGAATCGACCAGCGGCATTTCGGGTCCGTTTTCAAACTCCGAGACTCTGGGTTGACCTCACTTCGATCGGGGCGGCAATATCGGCTACGCGCCGATAGGAAGCGAGCCGGTCCGAATGCTCGTACGTATCGGTCACGACAATCACCTCGTTAGCCTCTGTATCGCCGGCCAACTTCTCCAGTCCTGCTTTCACAGTTGCATTCGATCCTACAATCGCAGCACGGAGCTTGCTCTCGACCGCCTCCTGCTCCCAGGCCTGCCATAGCGGCTCCATGGAATCGACGGGAGGCAGCAATTCCACTGGCTGATTTCGGATCAGCTGTAGAAAGCGCTGCTGTGACGTCGTGAATAACCGGCGGGCACCTGCATCGGTCTCGGCCGCAATCACCTGTACCGCTACCATCAGGTAGGGTTTCTGCAAACCGTCGCTTGGCCGAAAGCATTCACGGTAAAGGTGCGCCGCCGCATGCAGATATTCGGGTGCGAAGTGGGCTGCGAAGGCAAATGGCAGGCCCAATATTCCTGCCAGTCGTGCACTGAAGCCACTCGAGCCTAACAACGTGATCGGAACATTACTGCCTTGTCCCGGAAACGCTTTCACAGTCTGCCCCGGCTCTTCTGGTCCAAGATAGGTCGTCAATTCCTCCAGCAGTTCCGGAAAATCGTCCCCGGTCTGCCGCAAGCCGCGTCGCAGCGCCCGCATCGTCTGGGCGTCGCCGCCCGGAGCCCGTCCCAGGCCCAGATCGATCCGTCCGGGATACAACGCCTCAAGCGTTCCGAACTGTTCCGCCACCACCAACGGCGCGTGATTCGGCAGCATTACTCCCCCACTGCCCACGCGAATGGTTTTTGTCGCTCCTGCCACATGCCCGATCAGCACCGGCGTGGCCGAACATGCTAGTCCAGCAATGGCGTGGTGCTCCGCCAGCCAGTAACGCTTGTATCCCAAGCCTTCCACGTGTTGCGCCAGATCCACCGAGCGGGCAATGGCGCTGCCCACCGACTCGCCTGCTCGCAGGCTCACAAGGTCCAGTACTGCGACCGCCAAACCGTTGCTACCGTTGCTCATGCGAATTAGATGAACCAGCCGAGAAAGCGATGCGAGCCTCAGACCCTCTGCGTGAACCCCATCCCCGCCAGGACGCCTCGCATATGAGCGAAGCTGGCAATAACGCCTGGCATCGGATCATCGGGACGAATCTCATACTCCAGATCGACGAAGCCCGGATACTTTATTGCGATGAGGGCTTCAAACATCTTTCGCACCGGCATAATGCCATCACCCACGGCGACCTGACTCTCCTTGCTCTCGAAGTTCGTGAGGTCCTTCATGTGTAGATTGAACAGTCTCGGACCGGCGTCGTGGATAGCCTGCACCACGTCCGTGCCGGCGCGAACCGTATGCCCGACATCGATGCCGCATCCGATGCGCGGATCCATACCCTTCACCGCTTTCAATACATCCAGCGGCGAATGCCACAACTTATCCTCCGGACCGTGATTGTGAATCGCAATGCGGATGGCGTACTCCTTTACGAACTTCTCGATTCGAGGCAGAGTTTCAGGCGTCGGATCGCCGGCGACGATGACAGGAATACGCGCTTTCTTGCAGTATTCGAATTTGGATCGGATGTCCGCATCTTCATCTTTCGCGAAGTAGATGGCGCCGGCGGCGTGAAGCTTGATGCCCGCCGCGGCGTAGTCCGCGAGCGCGGCTGCTTCTTCCGGGGGATCGCTCGGCAGATGATCTTTGACGTCCTTCGCATTCAACGCGAACACATTAAGCTGTTTCATGAAGCCGATCAGCTGAGCGCGGCTGAAGTTACGGAATGTGTAGCTCGCGAGGCCCAAGCGAATTGGGGGCGTGTCGTCGGATGAGGGTGGTGCTTGCGCCATCGCTGAGATCTTCTTCGAAGTCCCGTACGCTGCGGCGATCAGCGCGCCGGAGCGAATGAAATCGCGGCGCGAGAAGGCATTTTTCCTGATCGGCAAATCGTTAGACATGCGGCGCCCAGCCCTTCTCGTACTCGCGCCCCCACATCTTCATCGCTTCCGGATCGCCCTGGATTCGTCCGTCTTTCACAGCGAGATGCAATTCGCGGTTGACTTCCCAAGCGATATTCGAAAGCTGAAGCATCGTAACCGCGACGTTGCCAACCGAGATTGGGGCGTTGAGCTTCTCTCCTTTGCGGATTGCCGCGATGAAGTTTGCAAAGTGGGCATCAGTCATGGAATCGCGGCCCAGCAAGTCGGAGGATTCAGTGGTTCCGCCGGTCTTGAATTCGTTCGTCTTATTCCCTTTAAGGTCGTATATTTCGTAGCCATCGCGGTCAACCAACACCGTGCCAGTGGTTCCCATGATCGTCGATCCACGATCGCGTCCGTAATACTTCATTCCCTCGCAGCTTTTGCCGTCCCACGAAATCATTGCGTCTTCGTACTCGAAGTTTGTTACCAGAGTGTCGTAAAACTGCCAATCGTCCTTGAAATGGTATCTGCCCCCCGATGAGGTAACTCGCTCTGGATAATCGACCCCCAGCGCCCAGCGGCAGACATCGACCTCGTGCGTGCCGTTGTTGAGTGTTTCGCCAGTTCCATAAATTCTGAACCAGTGCCAGTTGTAGGGATGCACATTGTCTTTGTAAGGACGGCGCGGTGCTGGGCCCTGCCACAAGTCCCAATCAAGCTGCGGAGGCACAGGCACTTCTCTGCCTACGCCGATCGACTTCCTGGTGTTGACGTACCACGCTTTTGCTAAATACGGCCTGCCGATAATGCCCTCGCGGATTTTGTCGACGATCTCAATGGTGTGTGGGGAAGAGCGCTGCTGTGTTCCCATCTGCACCAGCTTGCCGTACTTTTGCTGCGCCTGCACCAACATCTCGCCCTCCGCCGGATTGTGGCTGCATGGCTTCTCCACATAGACGTGCTTGCCCGCCTGCAAGCCGGCGATGGCCATCGGGGTATGCCAATGGTCAGGAGTAGCGATCGTAATCGCGTCCACGTTTTTCATCTCGAGAACCTTGCGAAAGTCTTTTTCCACCACCGGCGCCACGCCCATCTCCCGCTGCGCAGCGTCGGCGAACTTCTTGAGAATGTTGCTGTCCACATCGCAGACATGCGAAATGCGGGCGGTGCTCTTGTTCGCCTTCAGCGAGGACAGATGCGCATAGCCGCGTCCGTTCAGCCCAATCACTGCAAAGTTGAGGCGGTCATTCGAACCCATGATCTGGGCATAGCTTCTTGCCGTAGTTCCCACGGCCAGTCCAGCCGCGCCCGCAGCAAGTGCATCGAGAAATTCGCGTCGTGTAACCATGATTTCTCCTTAAATCGATCGCAGCCGACAAGACGCTTCCGATCAGCAGGGAATTCGAGCTTCCGTCAGCGTCTTCTTAAGTCCATCCATGCTAATTCGCGTGGACGCCTCCGGCGTGCCCGCCCCCCGCCAATGTGTCTCGAGACTCAGCCCGTAACGGAAGCCGTCACGCTTCAGTGCTTGAAGTTGTCCAACCCAATCCACGATGCCGCCGCCTACCGGAGCCCAATCGTACTTGTGATCGGGCTTGCTCACCACATCCTTGCAATGGCAGTGTCCGATGCGCTCTTTGGGCAGCAACTCATATCCGCCTGGATATGGCGTGCCTCCTATAGCTGCGGCATTTCCCGGATCCCAGTTCAACATGAAATTCTTGTTCGGAATTGCCTTCAGCACCGCAGCCGACTCTTCCCCTGTCGCTGTGTTGCATGACATCTCGTTCTCGAGCAGAAGCATGATGTTTTCTCCGGCGCAACGCTCCGCCGCCTTCTGCAGTTTGGCGTTGATAGCGGCACGATAGGGCTTCTGATCATCCAGTCGCCAGTAGTCGAAACAGCGAATTCTGTCAGTGTCAAAAGACTTGCAAAGGGAGACGCAGCGCTCGAGCAATTTATCTTGTGCGCCGGCATCGAAGTCCGCATGGAACTGGTCGCGCGTTTCGCTCTGCGATGAGCGCGGAGCCCCAGGCCAATCTGTCTTGAAGAGCGGACTCGCGATATCGGTAACTCGGAGTTTGTATTCATCGAGGATTTTCCGCGCATCTCCGACCTGCTTCGCATCGAGTTCGGTCACATTCTTGTTCCACATCGACCGCAGCTCGATCCAATGCAAACCGAAATCGCGGGACACGATCTGGCATGCCTTC
>Ga0307474_10001046_pt1 | contig 20120 bp, 36 predicted proteins | sample atmos_gasesECM1C_2_FD_203312 | JGI IMG/M metagenome (GOLD analysis project Ga0307474, IMG submission 203312) | Hardwood forest soil microbial communities from Morgan-Monroe State Forest, Indiana, United States - atmos_gasesECM1C_05 | ecosystem: Environmental > Terrestrial > Soil > Temperate... | reverse complement strand
AGCCGGTACGCCTGCTCTTCCAGCACGCGACAGACCCGCACCGCATCCCCGAGCGTGCCTCGCACCGACGCCTCGGCCTCGTATCGGCCGCAAACGACGATGAGGTAGGTGCACTTGACGTTCATGGGGTCCCCGGCGCGCACCACAGGCTCATGGACGTGGATCTCCTGGATCAGCGAGCAGGTCCAGTCCTGCCCGGATGTTGGCCATCACCTCCTCGGCGACTGTCTTGGCTTCGTTGTACGCAACCCGATCTTTGCGCAGGCACGCGATGTTCATGTTCGAGAGCGCGCGAGAGAGCCGCTCGCACTCGGGCTGGACCTGCTCGATGATCAGCTCCCGATTCGTGGAGAAGGTGCTCACGTGAGGCCCCGCGCCGCGTGAGCCTCGGCGAGCGAGATCGCGGCCCACATGCCGCGCTGCTGGAAGCCACGGTGCACGCCCGCGATCGACACGACGAGAGCTAGCCATGCGCCGAGGTCCGACGGAGCCGCGGACAGCTGCCGGAGCGCCACGGCCATGACGCTGCCGCCGACGCCGTAGAAGTCGACGTAATGCGCCACGTCGCAGACGCCGCGCGTGCTGCCGTCGGTCGTCTTGAAGAGCCACCAAGGCGTCCGCGAAGGCTCCGTGCTCTGGCACGCCTCGATGGGCATCGTCTGCGCCCTGCCGGCGCGGACGCGCCGGGTCTCGTAGCTCTCCTGCTCGTTCATTGGATCTCCTCCCGCGGAAAGGCTTCGGTGTGTGCCACCTTCCACTTCTTCCAGGGCGCACGCGGCACAGCACGCTGGGTGCCGTCGCTGCGCTCCGTGACGACGTCGCCCTCGATGGCATCGAGCACCTCGGAGAGGTCCCACGGGCGAAACGGTGCAGTGCGGTACGGAAAGACGCCCGTCTCCCACGTGTAGCGCTTGTACGACCACCCCTCGGTCGGCTGCGGGTTGCCCTTGTAGAGGCCACCCTTGACCAGGACGATCGTGTTGTGTCCCGGATCCGCCGGCAGCGGCATCGCCAGGATGCGCTTGGCCGCAGCGCCGTAGATGCGCTTGCCCACGAACTCGATGAAGCTCCTCACCTGGCGCAGTTCGTCGTCCGTCGGCATCACCGAGTCGACGCAGATGCCTGCCAGGTAGTACGCGCGGTCGACGTAGAGCGCCACGACAGGCACGCCGAAACTCTCGACGTGATCGCACTGCTCCGCCGTCAGTCCGAAGTCGCCGAGCGTGTGCTCGGGCCGCTCGATCGTCTTGTTCATGCCTCGCTCCCTCCTGTGACGAGTTGCAGGGTCCCCTCGCACGGCCCCGCGGTCTCGCGCCTGTGGTTCAGCCGGTACTCGGGAAGCTGCGAGTCGTAGGTGAGGTGCGCGTCGCACGCCATGCAGCGGTACGCGAAGACCTTCGTCACCTGGACGCGAATCGCGCCATCCAGGGCCGTCACTTCGCCCGCCGTGAGGCGCTTCTGGTGCATCGAGCTGCTGGCCTTGGTGGCGAGGCGCTGGATGGCGGCCTCCAGCTTCGGGCCGCTCTCGTCGATCTCCATCACGGCCCGGAACGTCTGGCCGTTTCCATCCTCGAAGACGCGCTCGAACCTCATCACGTCATGTTATACGCGATGTATAACAATCGCGCAAGACGAAAGCGTCGCAAGTGACAGTTGGGAGCGATTCCAGCTACTTATGCCGCTCGATGCAACCCGCAACACCTCAGCGCTGTCTCTCGTCGTAGAGCCTCAGCTCGTTCGTGTAGTACTCGCGCAGCGCGAACTCGAACGACGGCCGGGGGTGCGACGGCGGCTTGATCTGCCGGTGCTCCGATTCGAACGGACCGACCGGAACCTCTTCCGAGACGACAGCCCATCGAAGCACCAAGGCGACGTCGCCATCCTTGCCGATCGGCGGGCGGTCATGCCGCAAGTACGCGCGCATGCGTCCCCCTTCCTCCGACAGCACGCTGATCGATGTCCCTCGCGCGAGCCGCACGATCGCGCCCCGCCACGACAGACTCGGCCGACGCGGCTCCCACGTCACGTAGGTTGGCTCATCAGCCGGACAAGAGTCCCTCAGCTTCTGGAGATGGGAGCAGCACGCCTTGAGATCGCCCGTGAGGACCATGAACGGCACCTCGTACTCCTCGCGCGTGTACTCCTTCCAGAGAAGAAGCCCATCTGGTTGCCCGTCGACGCGACTCGTACGTTGAAGCACCCAGACGCGACCGTCGACAGGCGGGAAGAGCCTCGGTCGCACCGTGAAGATGCGCACCGACGGAGGAGGCTCTGGAAGCAAAGACACGGTCATCGCGCACCGTGTTCGTGACGGCGTAGCGGGTGCCGCAGCTCACCATTCACGAGCGCGCGCCGCAGCTCCGGATCCTCGATGAGCCGACGGCTCATCTCCGCATCCGCATCGATGCAACGAGCCTTGTGGCGCTCGCGCATCACAGCGTCTCGAACTGCGCGCGGATCTCTCGCAGAAGTCGTGGATACGCAGGCAGATCCGCCGGACGCTCCTGCCATGCGAGACCCTCCTCGATGAGGTCGTACGTCTTGACGATGCGCGCGCCCACCGATTCACCCTTGTCGTTGCGCACGCGGCCGAGCAGCCACAGGTGGTCGGCGATGGTGAGGATCGAGCCGAGATCGTGCGTCACGACGAAGACGGTGTTCTCCTCGCTCATGCCGGCCACCGTCCGAATGAGGTCGCAGACCTTGTCCTTCATGATGGGATCGAGACCCGTCGTTGGCTCGTCGAGCAGGATGAAGTGCGCCGAGCAGAGCAGCTGCTCCGCGATGGCGACGCGCTGGCGCTGCCCACCCGACAGCGCGGCCGGATAGTGCGACCACTTGTCGGCCAGCGAGAACGACTCCAGAAACGCCATCGCCTTCGCCTTGGCGTCCTTGCCCGAGACACCACCCTTGCGCGCCGCCAGCGCAAGGCTGCTCAGCACCGTACGGTGCTCGAAGAGGGGGTAGTTCTGCGGGACGTAGCCGACGAGACCCGCGCTGACGGGCGTCGCCGTCGGGCCCACGGTTACCCGACCGCTCGTCGGCTCCTGAAGGCCCGTGAGGACCCGCGCGAGCTGCGTCTTGCCAACGCCAGACGGACCGAGGATGCCGACGATCTGCCCGGTCACCGTGTTCGGGCGCTCGATGTCGCGCACCTGAGCAGTGACCCCTGCAAGCACATGGATTGCTTCGCCGGTGTCGGCATTCGTGAAGCTCACGTGCACGTCCTCGATGGTGACGAGGACGTCCTTCAGCTCGTAGCGCGCCGATGCCGTCATGACTTCTTCTCCTTGTCGTCGTCATCGACGTCGTGCATGTCGAGAGCCGTGCGCTTGCCGCTTTCCCGATCCACATGCGTGTCCCCAGGAGCGCTGAGGATCCAGCAGGTCCCCTCCGGCACCTTCCTGTGGGCAAGCAGATCCGTCTTCGGCTCCGCATCGCCGTCGATGTCGAAACGCGCGTACGTCTTGGCAGCCGACCCCTCGGCAGCCCGCAGCAGGCCAAAGAGATGGCTCTCCAGAAGCTGCCACCGCTTCTTCTCGTATCCCTCCTTGCCGACTGCCTTCGACCACAGCTCGTGAAAGACCTGGTTGGATCCATGGCGGAGCGACTGCACTTCGGCACGGCGCACGGTCGCCTGCGACTCCGCGGCGACATCCATCGCGGCATGGTCCGCCAGCTCGGCCCGGAGGAACCGGTTCGCGCGCGACAGGCCGTCGAGGGCACCCTCCGCCTCCCCGAGCGCGTCCTCGGCCAGGCGTACGGCCTTCGACGCCTGATGGAGCGACGGATCCGGCGCGACGACAGGCGCGCAGGCTTCGCCATCGTCGGCGTTTTTGAAGCCAGGAAGGTATTGCACACCGCACGTCGGCACGACCGCCGGACGCCAGGTGTGACCGCAGTGCTGACAGGAGTGGGTCGCGTGTGGATGCGTCGCGAACCGCCCGAGGTCGATGTGCCTGCCGCCGCAGACCGGGCAGGTGAGGAACATGGCCACCGGCGCGCCATCCACCACAGCGATCGCCTGACGTGCACGCTGCAACTCCGCGGTGACCCACTCGACGTAGCGATCGCCTCTGAGAAGACCTTCCGTCTGGCCGGGCCACGCGAATCTTTTTCCGTGCCAGACGCGGCACACGGCCAGCTCGCGCTCCGCTGCGCCTTCGCGCAGGGCTCGTAGCCGCGCCACGTACTCCTCTGCGTGGAGTCGCTCGACCTCTTCCAGTGTCTCCAGTCTCATCCGCCACTCCCAGTCGGCGCCGCTTTGCGACGAACCGTGCAGACGTCCGCCGCACGTGCGAGTCCATCCCGAGCCACGCACTGGATGATCGCTACGGCCAGACGCATGTCCTCCGGCTTGAGCATGTGCATGTGCACGACGGTCGCAATACGCAGCGCGCGCTCGGCGTCGTCCAGCGCCGGCAGGCCCTCCTGCGCACGCAGAAGCGCGACAAACGCAGGACCGTGCAGCGTCATCGACTTCTTGCTCATGTCAGGTATCCCGCCACTCTTACCATCGCGCGCCATGTTCTACGTCGCGTCTGACATTGCTCAATCGGGCGCCTGACCGCGCTTTCGGCCCGGGAATCGCACGGCCATGCGAGGTACGAGCGCGGTCTGCCCGACGAGCAAGGACCGAGCGCGACCTGCAAGGCGGATCGTCCTATCAGCGCGAATGCGGTAGCGCTCGGGCGTCTCGCCCACGACGAAGACAGGGATCTCCGCGTACCCGGCCCAGTCGTTGAAGCAGAGTAATGCGGCGCGCTCCTCCACGTCAGTAGCATCCGTCCAGCCAGTACTCGACCTTCTTGACCACGCTGTCGATGGCGTAGGTCCGATCGCGATCCTCGTACCAGCCGACGAGCGTCAAACCGAACCCCACCGAAGGCTCGTACTCGATGACGATCTCCGAGGCGTTTCGACCAGGCTCGCCGTCGTACTTGAGGATGAAGAAGCTCGGACCCTGCGGCTCGGCCGCGCGGTCGCACGTCAGCTTGCCGCGCGTGAGACGTGCCCGAAGCTCCGCCTCGACCTCCTCGACGGTGCGCTTCTCGGCCGTGTGGCAAGCGCAGCTGCACCCGCCATCGAAGCGAAGCATCGGCTGCCGGCAGAGAGCGGGATCGGTATGCGAGCATGAGCACCACTTCGGTTTCACAGCGACTTTCCGTAGCCGAGCACGACGAGCAGATCGACCAGCGCGCGCCACGCGTTGCCTTCCTCGTCGCTGCGCGCACGCCCGTTGGCACGTTTGAGGCGTACGACCCGCTCGACCACTTCATCGAGAAGCATCTTCGGCGCGTACTCCACAACCCGCGAGCCCTTCCACGCCTCTTCGCCGCTCATGGCGATGGCGCGATCGCGGTAGGTGCATGGCGCGACGCGCCCATCAGGATCGAGGACGACGTGCAGATGTGGCCCCCACTCCTCGCACGTCCCTACGGGCCCGCGCTTGAACATGCCCTTGAGCGAGCCCTCCGTCTCCATCCCGAACTCCGGCCCGCGTGCCGATTCGACGCGCTGCCGACAACGCGGACACCGGCGCTCCAGCCAGTCGATGTCGTGACCACCAGGCTCGATCGGATGCCGCTCGAAGACGACCGCGATGTTTCGGAGGTCCATCAGGCAGGCTCCACAGCCACCGCACCCGCGGCCAGCACGTACGGGATGAGCGTCTGCTGGTGCTCGCAGCGCGGGCACTGTAGTTCCTCTGGCTTCTCCGTCACACCGAAGGCGTAGTCGGTGCTCTGGCAGTACACGCACCAGGCCACGAGCACGACGGCAGGGAGACGCCGCGCCTCCGAGATCGACAGCGCCTCCTGCGTAGGCACGCGAGCAAGCTGCTCGACACTCTTGCTCGCAACGACCGTCTTCCAGCTCGGCTCCACGGTCGTCTTCGGCTTGCGAGGCACGGCTACTGCCTCTCCAGCTTGAGGTTCGCGTACGGGCACATGGCGCGTCGGATGAGCGCGAAGAGGGCGTCCTGGAAGATGAGGCCGACGACGAGCACCGCGCCTTGCAACGCGAACACCGAGTCGAGGTGCATGTGCTTGTCCTCGTTGAGGAGCATCGTCCCGAGACCCCCCTGGAAGCGCACGAGGCCCTCGACGAGCGTCAGCATGACCCAGAGCATCGCGCAGTTCTGGCGGATGGCATCGATGACCGCCGCCGCCTGGCCGCGCACCACGACCTCCAGCACCGCGCCCCAGGTGCCGATGCCCAGGCTGCGAGCATGGTCGAACTCCTCACGCGGGATGCCGTCGACGATGTCGTAGAGGCTCGTGATGAGAAAGACTCCCGTACCGAAGACGAGCAGCCCCAGCTTCAGACCGCTGCCACCTCCAAGCAGCAGCGTGAAGGGCATCACGAAGCCCGTCAGGCTGAGAAAGCGCATCTTGGTGAGAACGCGCACGAGCGGCCGCATCGCCGGCACGACCGTGAGGTACGCGAGCGGCAGCGTCAGAAGGCACGTGAGGGCGATGGCCTGGAAGTTCGTGGTCAAGCTGACCATCAGCTCCGACCAGAAGCCCTGATCGACCAGGCCCGGGTACGCGCGCAGCACCTCCATCGGGCTCGGGATCACCACGGGCTTGAAGAAGCTCCAGATGCAGAAGAGCATGACGAGCGTCGCGGCCATGAGCAGGCCGTGCACTCGCGACGAGACATGCCCGTTGGGGGTGAAGGCCTGCCGCCACTCGCTCGCACGCGCCTTGGACGGCGCAGCCACGCTCGACACCACCGGCAGCACGGCCGCCACAGCAGAAGCCTGCTGCGGCTCCTGCGTCGTCACTACGATTCCACCTTCATCGTGCACGCCCATGACGACCTCCGTTCTCCAGCGCCACGAGCTTGGCCCCGAATCCGAGCTTGTCCGACAGACGCATCGCTGCCGTCAGGGCTCGCACGAAGCCTTTGCGTGTCTCTGGCTTGAAGTACTTCACGACGAACTGCAAGACGAGCCGCCTGCCGCGCAGGCCCGCGTTCACGGTCTTCGCGTACTCCGCTGCGTCCACAAAGGCGTCGAACGCTTCGATCCCCGTCGCCTGGTGGCCGCCGTACTTTTCCATCCAGTCGCGGTAGACCTTGTAGGCGCCGACGATCTTCGGATCGAGCGGCTCCACGCGAACGAGAGTCTCACGCGTAGGCTTGCCCTTGAAGAAGCGCTTGTCGCCCTCCCACCACGTGTACTCGAAGCGATCGTGGCCCCAGCTCTCGCGCTGGACGAACAGGGGCTTGACCCCGTGCTCGGTCGTTCGAGGCTTCTTCAGGCTCGACACCTGGTGGATCGTCGTCATCACGGTCAGCCCGCGCTTCTTGCTCGTCCAGTAGCCCATGAAGACGCCTGGCCTACCGAGCTTCGGCTTCGGCGGCGGCTCGCTATCGAGCTTGGCGATCGGGATGCTCACCTCGACGAACGAGCGCTGTCCGAAGAGGTAGGTGCCCTGACTCTTCGTGACGACGTCGTCGACTGTCTTGGCATCCATGGTGCTTCCTTCAGGTGCGTGTCGACGAGGGCGGCGCGGCGGTCACCAGGTGCGTGACCTCATCGATGACGTCACCGACCGTCACCCACTTCGTCTCGTCTCCATCAGGGATGTCGAGGTAGTAGCCTTCCTGGTAGAGACGCTCTTCGAGCGCCAGTTCCAGCTCGATGATGCCGAGATCGTCGACCGACAGATCCTCGACGAGGCGCGTCTCACGCTCGACCGTCTTCGCATCGGCATGGAATCGCTCGCTGACGACGTCGACGACCATCGCGGCGAGCTTCTCGGGCGTCAGCGATCCCATGGCGGAGCGAGCATTCATGGCCCCTGCTCCTACCACGGGTTGTTCTTGGCCCACTCCCAGAACTCGCGACCGTACACCGTATCGATCACATCTTCGTAGACCGCGTCTCGAAGTCCATCCTCATCGATGACCGGGCCCTGGTCGGCATCCTGGCTACGTGCGCGCTTCTCGAATTCCACCTCCAGCCACGCGATGAGGCCCGAGAAGTCCGGGTTGGCCTTGGGCTTGGGGCGTGAGGGCTTCTCCTCCACCTTGCGGCGCGCCAGCTCGGCTTCGAGCTGCTCGGTCGTGACGTTTCTCAGAGACCTCGGAGCCGACATCGATCCTCCTCGTGGGCCACCTCGGACGGCGCGCGAGCCCACGCTCCGGCGCCGTCCGCTCGTTGGACGGCTACTGCCCCATCGTGACGTCGACGCGACGGTTCATCGAGCGACCGCTATCGGTGCTGTTCGTCGCGATGGCCTCGTCCTCGCCGGAACCCACCACCTCGAAGCGGTCCGCAGGGAACCTCACGCTCGACTGCTGCATGAGCCAGTTTTTGACGGCGTTGGCGCGCTGGAGCGAGAGGTTCTTGTTCATCGACTTGCGTGCCTCGTCGCTACCCTGACCCGTGTTGTCCGTGTGACCGTCGAGCTTGATCATCAGCTTCGTCGTGATGAGGTCGAGCTTGAGCGCCGTGAGCGTCTTCTGCGCATCCGGCGTGAACGACGCGCTGCCCGTCTCGAAGTTGATCTTCCAGCTCTTCTCGGACACCTTCTGCGTCATCGTCGCGCCGGCCTGGAAGACAGGCACGTCGGTCGATGCCCTCATGGTTGGGGCCTTCTTCGAAAGATCCTGCACGTACGACGTGTCCAGAATGTCGCCGACCGGCGGATACTTCTTCGGCAAGAGCTTCGGGTAGTTTCGCACCTGGATGTCACCGAACGACGTGTAGGTGTCGGCGAAGAGGTTGTCGGAACCCGCTGCCAGGCCGAAGACTTCCACGTCGTCGGCGAGATCGCTCACGGAGGAGCCACCGAGCGAAATGGGCACGCCCGTCTTGTCCGGCTCGGTCGAGCCCTTGAAATACTTCACCCAGTAGGGGCCCTTTTCCTCCTGGTAGACGGCCGCGCTGATCTCGCCGCCGCGATCGAGCGCCGCCGGGTTGGCGCGCACCTGATCGGCGCCATCGAAGGCAGCCTGGAGCAGACCCTCGACGACATCTCGGTGCGCGCGATCCCAGTGCCGGATCCCGATGAGGGCGCACGGCATCTGACCGCTGTACTCCTTGGTCGACGCGATGGTCACGAGACCACCCTTCTGCATCGCTACGTCCACGTCGCCAGGTGTCCAGGTGACGACGCCACTGACGCACACGTGCTGCGTCTGGCCCGTCCGGTGACCCGCATGCACGACGGGGCGGTCCTCGCAGACACCCGCGATGTATTTCCTGGCGGCGTCGATGTAGTCGTCCACTGCGAGCCAGTTGAGCGCGTCGGGGTCCCACGTCTTCTCGTCGGGGTTGTTCAGGATGCCGTCCGGGCCTCCGTTGTCACCCGCCCACTTGAGCGCAGTGTCCCAGTCGCCGTCGCGAGGCACGCCCGAGATGAGCGCACCCCGAACCAGATCCGGATTCTTCAACCACTTGGGGTCCCCCATGAACTTGTCCTCGCCACGGCTGTAGCCGAGGACGCCGACGACTTCGGCGATGCAGTCGTCGCACACCTTCTTGAGATGCTCGTTGGCGCCCGCCAGCCAGGAAGGCGTGCCGTCGCCCATGAGCGTGATGAAGTGCACCCCGTCGCTCGACTCGGTGCCGCCCTTCATGCCCGTCGCCATCGCCACGAGCTGCGCTTCCATCTTGCTCGTGTCGTTCTCGCGCGCGATGTGCAGGTCGATGTTGTGCGCGGCCATGAGGCTGCCCTGCGTCGTGTCGACGCCGCCGTTGGCGAGTAGCAAACCCATCTGCGCGTTCCACGCCCATGCCGTCATCCGCACCTTCGTGCCCTTGGCCGCGGGCGTCGTCGTCGGCAGCGGGAGCTGCTGGACCGTACTCGCCGATGACGACTTCAGCGTATCTGGCAGTGCCGGCAACGCCACCTTGGTGGCCACGATGGCTTGCTGTCCGCCGGTCTTGCCGACGTAGTACTTGATCCCGAAGAACCCCACGAGCGCCAGTCCGATCAGGACGAGCGCGACCGGGCCTGACTTGATTCGCTTCACCGTCGCCATGACTTGCCTTCCTCCGTTTCGTTTTTCCGCAGCCGTTCGTGAGCGCCTCGCCTACTTGCGCTTGTAGAGATGGGCGAAGCTGTCGGGCGCTGCATCGGCCTCCGCCGCCTGCGCCGTCGCCTCGTCGTCCGTGTCGAGCCGTGTGCCGGCGACCGCCGGCACGGACGGCTCGCTGCCGTCGGACGACACGCGCACCTTGCCCTTGGCGCGCGCCTGGATCTCCGCGACCGCATCTTCCTCGGCCATCATGTTGTCCAGCTCGACGCCGAGCGTGAGCTTCTTCGCGTCCTCCAGGAACTCGTCGATCTGGCCCATCTTTTCGTTGAAGTCGTTGGTGAGCCTGTCGAGTGTCATGTCGTAGAGCGCCTTCTCGGGACCGGCGCCAAGCGCACGCCGCGCCGCCTGGAACGCGCGGAAGCCCTCAGCGATCGCCGCGTGCTCACGCGTCACGACGTTGACGTTCGCCGTGATGTCCTCGATGGATGCGTCTACCGCCAGGCTGAGCTTGCGGACCTTCGCGAGCAGATCCTCGATCTGCTTGAGCACCGCCGTCATGCGCGCGATGCCACCGGCAAGGCGCTTGGCCTGGCGGCTCGCGTTCTGCAAAGCCGCACGATAGTCGTCCACCTGATCGCCGCCCTCGCCGAGCTTGCGATGCGCCGCTTCGGCGCGCGCCATCTGCTCCTCGCGCTCCCGGCAGAACTGCTCGATGACGCCCTTCAGCTGCTTGACCTGGCCGCTCAGCTTTCCCTTCGACTCGTCCATCTCCTTCTTGCGATCTCCGAGGCGCAAGACGTAGTTGTTGAGAACGCCGATCGGATCGATGTCGACGAAGCGCGCCGTGCACCAGCGCACGAAGGACATGTACGCGTACGTGAGGAGCGTCCGCATCTTCCAGAGACCCCAGCATCCGGCCACGAAGCCGACGCACACGAGCGCGAACAACGTCGTGTTCAACGCCATGTCGAGGAGCCACGGCACGATGAGACCCCAGAGGTAGACGCCGTAGCCCGCAAGCACCACGCCCACTCCGGCAAGAAGTGCCAGCGTGACGGTCCACTTGCCAGTCAGCTCCCGCCGGTGCAGAAGCTCGGACATCCTGCTGTCGGCCATGACCTAGACCTTCCCCGCCGAGGCGGTCATCGCCTCGATGCTTCGACGTTGCGTGTAGACGTGCCCGGTGATCTCCTGCACCGCCGCCTCGAAACCGAGCCGCCCCTGGTCGAAGCGTTCGGCCTCGACCCGCATCGCCTCCGCGTCCGCATCGCGCTTGGCGCGGATGGTCGACATGGTCTGTTCGAGGGCACGCATCTGCTCCTCGTACGAGGCGATGGTCTGATCGGCGGTGGTGACGTTCTTCTCGTACTCCGCGAGCGTCTTGCTCCTCTCGGCCTCGAACCCATCCAGGAACTTCTTGTGCGCGGACTTCATGGACTCCGCCATCTGGTCCATCGCCGCGATGAGCTGCTCGGCCGTCGTGTGGCTCGTGCGGAGCGCGACACGGAACCTCGCGCGCTCCTCGGGCAGCTCCGGAGCGAGCATGTTGAAGTGCTCCATGAAGGCCGTGTACTCGGGCGTCATCGCCTTGTGCAGACGCTCTTCGAGGTCGCGCATCGCCTCGGGATCCGGTGTCACCGTGGGCGTCGGCGCGGGCATGGTCATCGCCGCATGGGGAGATCCGGGTGGTGCCGGCAGCGGCGTCAGTCGCCCGCCAGGCATGCCCATCGGAGGCGGCCGCTGCGGAACTTGCTGCGGCGTGGTGGCCGCGCCGGGATGCTCGGGGACCTCCACCGTATCGACGAACAGGCCAGACACGCCGCTCAGTGCCGTCTTGAGCATGCTGAGCGCACCGCCGGACGAAGGCGCCTTCGATTTGTCGGTCACGGACACGTTCTCCTCGTTAGACACGACGTTATACACCATGTTGGACACTCGTCAAACACGGCCTCCGCTTACCACGAACGCGCACGCGCCGATCGCACTACCGCCCCACCGCCGAGCGCGCGACAGACCGTAAGCACGAGCTAGGGCGGGCGTCAGCCTTGACGAACGGTGCTCGGGTGGTCAGCGAGTGAGCGCTGTCGGCCTCGGATCTACCGCTCTTCGTCAGCCGCTCGGCGCATCGCGTCGCCACACTGGGGGCACGCCGCCGTCTTGCGACCGGGCATCGGGAAGTGGACGACGTGCGTGCACGACAGGAGGTACGTGTAGTGCGTGAGCGGGTACGGCTCGCGGATGACCGTCATGCCGGTCTCCTCGACCACATCACGCATCGGTCCGATCTCCCACGGCTGAAGAACCGCGGCTGTCATGTCGGCCCGAAGAGTGACTCGCCACCCTTGCGCTCGTACGCCCGCCGGAGCATTCGCTCGACCTCCGCTCTGTTGCTGCCGTCGTAGCGGATGATGTTCGGATGATGGAGACGACCACCGACCGCGTAGCCCTCGTTCCAGGGCTGCGCCACGCAGATGACCAGACCGTTCTTGCGGACCATGAGCCACGAGAGGAAGTACGGCGGCCAGTCCTCCAGGAACGCCCGCCCGTAGACGGCCGACTTGTCCGTCGTCACCGTCACGATCGCGTCGGGGATCTGCTCGGTGCTCCATTCGAGCTTCTCGCTCCACGCATTCGACGTGCCGCGCGGCCCCTTGGTCACGACGTGCAGGCCGAAGCCGATCCCGCGCATCATCTCGACGACGTCGAAGCCCAGCTCGATGCGCTCCAGCCCCTTCCAGAAACCAGGCTGACGCTGAATGAGCTTCCTTCGCGCGCGAATGTGCGCTGGCTCCTCGTCGTGGTCGAGCGCGTCGACGTACGGCAGCTCTCCCGGCGCTCGCAGCTTGTCCTGCTCCTCGCGCATCCTCTTGGCGTACGCCGCCACCGACGAATCGAGGTCGATGAGGCCCTTGCGTTCGTCATCGCTTGTCGCGATCTCGTGCCCAGCCTTACGAGGCTGACTCGCGGCGGCTCCAACCGCCACCTTTGATTCTTCTTGGTTCATAGTTCCAGATTGGCTCATCACGGCTCCTCTTGCAGCATGATCCGTACGAGCCGGTCGACCATCGCGTCGTCGACGTCCTTGCGGGGACGGCGCGGCCGATACGACCAGCCCATGTGGGGCAAGCTCGCATGACCACACTCGACCAGGCGCACCATCGGCAACTGCCCGACCGAGTAGACGTCCAGGATGTTCGGGAAGCCGATCCGGGTCTCCCGGACGAGCGGCGACTCCCGATCGAGCGCCGCCGTCCAGAGCCAGGTGTGGTCCACGAACCCGTACACCCCATCCTCGTGCTCCAGGCCCAGGATGCGACCAACCGCTCTCGCCAGCTCGTGGCATCGAAGCTGCGGCATGTCGGGTACGATCTCGACGAACGCCACCGCTCGTTGATAGAGCCGAACCTCTTCGGCTGAAAAGACTCGACTCGCTGAGTAACCGCGCACGCGACTCCCCCAGACCGGAGACGCCAGCGTTGCGCGCCGCGTCTGACGTGCCGTATAACGTGGACCGCTCCGTCCTTGCAAGGAGAAAGAGCTATGCCCGAAGACGACTGGACCGAACGCACCCTGCTGCCGGACGTCGGGTACGTCGTACGCTACCGCCTCCACACCGGCGGTTCGAGTGTCGACGTCGAGGCGTACCAGATCGTCGGCGAGTACAGCGACATGGAGGCGCGGGGCCGACCCGTCGATCCACAAGCACGGCCATACGTGTTCCTGCGAAAGGGCGCGACCGTCAGCTCGGACGTCGTCGACGTCGTCGCCGACGCCGACCGCTGGCTGCACGGCAACATCAAGTGGGACGGATGCAGCAACCTACACATCGACGCGCAGGACGAATCGATGCTCCACTTCTGCAACCCGAGAGACGCCGCAGACGTCGGCAAACTGCTGGCGGCATTGTACGATATCGCGCGCGAAATCTTGCCCAATCCGGACTTCTGATGGCGCACACGCGGCCGCATCGCAGAGGAAGCGAATCGGGCGCGAGTTTCCTGTCGCCCGCGCGATCCTGCGTGCTACGACCGGATCTGGAGGGGTCTCGATGAAACCGAAAGACCGGGTCATCTTCGCGCTGGATGTCCCGAACATCATCGATGCCGAACGCTACATCACGCTGCTCGACGTCAACTCGCGCGAAGACTACCGCGTCGGCGCCATCAAGATCGGCCTCGAACTCTTCATGGGCGCCGGTCTCGCCGTCGTACGAATCATCCGCCGGCCCGTGATGCTCGACCTCAAGCTCCACGACATCCCCGAGACCGTCGAGCGCGCCATCCTGCGCGCAGGCGATCTCGGCGTGACGTTCGTGACGCTGCACGTCCAGCAGCGCGACACGATGCGACGCGCAGCCCGTGCCGCCGAGAAAGGCGGCATCCAACTTCTCGGCGTCACGGTCCTCACCTCGATGACCGGCGCCGACATGGACGATCTGCGCTACACGACGAGCGAGCCGTCCGACCGCGCGATCTACCTCGCCCGCATGGCGTGGCAGGAAGGGATCACGGGCTTCGTCGCCTCCGCCATGGAAGTCGGTCGCCTACGTGCACAGCTCCCGAAATCCTTGCTCGTCATCCCGGGCATCCGGCCGGCAGGAGCGGACGCAGGCGACCAGAAGCGAACAGGCACGCCAGCCCAGGCCATCGCCGACGGAGCCGACTACCTGGTCGTCGGACGGCCGATCCGCGACGCCCCCGATCCTGCCGCCGCCGCCGACGCCATCGCTGCCGAGCTACCCCCCGATCGCAGCGCCAGCTGACCGGGACTTGCGTCATTGTTTGACGTGGCGTATAACATCGCCATGGACACGATCGTCGCGTGGCTCGGCGACCCCACCGTGAGCAGCCTTCTCGCGCTCGTCGCCGTATGCGCGTGCTCGGCCTTCACGCTCCGGAACCTCCGAGGCTAGCGATGGGCTCGACGGTCGTGCTGCTGCCGAACGTCGACACCTCCTCCGACGAGGAGACGGCGTCGCTCGGGATGCGGATCTGGCCGGAGACGTTCGCCAAGACCGACGACGTCATCCGCGCCCGACAGTTCTTCTTCGGGGCGATGATGGAGCGTGGACTGCCCATCACGACGCTGGAGACCGCGTCAATCGCAGCGATGGCGGCGGCACAGTGGGCCCACTTCGGCTACCCGACGCTCCTCACCGGTCACAAGCTCGCCGCCGCGCTCATGTCGACCAAGGCGCACGTCGACTCGATGGACGACATCCACATGCCGTGGCTCGCCTTCCGGTGCATCGTGCCCGACGGCCTCCTGGAGCTACCGGACGGCACTCCCATCGACCGCATCATGCTGTCCCGCCGCGTCGCGCGCCCGAGCGGCGCCGACGCGCCGTTCACGAGAAGCGGCCCGATGGCCGAGGACGAGCCGTGGGCCGTTCTCTGGTCGATGGAGATGTACGCCAACGGCCGCAAGAACGGCAGCCGACTGCACCTCTACCACACGTCGCTCCACGGCCTGCTGACCGAGGCCTCCGAGTACGCCATCGAGGTCGACGGCAGCACAACGACTCCGCTCGATCGCGCTGCGCGTGCGGCGACTGGACGCATCTGCGTGTGCGCCCAGCGCTACGTGCTCGGCCTGCTCGTCATGGTGCAGTCCCACCCGAAGTTCGGGGGGAGCGGCGAGCGGCCGGTCACGCCAAACAGCAACCGTCGCGACGGACCACCAAAGCATCGCACCTTCATGATGGGCGAGCCCATCGACGTCGACTGCCGGCCGGCCGTGCGCGCCTACCTCGTCGGCGATCGCGCGGCGCCTCCGTCGGTCCAGACCTGGGTCATCGGCCACTGGAAGCGTCAAGTCATCGGCATCGGCCGCTCAGGGCGCAAGATCATCTGGGTCAAGCCGTACTGGCGAGGACCCGAAGGTGCACCAATCCTCGTGCGGCCGTACCGAATCGGAGGAAACCAATGAGCGAAGCAGCAGCGTCCACGGCGCAGCAGGTCAACGTCGGCGACATCCTGGAAGGCACCGGCACACATCACGTGCGCGTCGAAGTGCTCTCCATCGACGGCCCGAACGCCCAGTGCCGCCTCGTCAGGAGCGGTCGCGAGAAGACAATCGCCCTCCGTACGCTCCAGAGCGCCTACGCGCTCATCCAGCGCGCCGACGTCCCGACCGGGGGCTAGGGTCCCGCTGCACCATGAGCGCCCGCGCCGACGTCCATCCAGTCCTCTACAGCTTCCGCGACTACCTCCGCGTCGAACAGGACAGCCAGATCAAGCACGAGTACCTCGCCGGGCAGATTTACGCCGTGGCAGGAGGAACCGCAGAGCATGCCCTGCTTACGGGGGTCATCAGCGGCGAACTCGTGGTGGCGCTCCGCGGCGGCCGCTGCCGCGTGTACAGCTCCGACATGCGCGTTCGCGTCCGCAAGACGGGCCTGTGCACCCACCCTGACGTGACCGTCGTCTGCGGCCCGCGCGAGCCCGATCCGGAGGACGCAAACACCGTCACCAACCCGATCGTGCTCGTCGAGGTCGCGAGCAAGAGCACCGAGAAGTACGACCGTGGCGAGAAGTTCGAGAACTACAAGCAGATCCGTTCGCTGCGGGAGTACGTGCTCGTGTCGCAAAGCGAACGGACGATCGAGGTGCGTCGTCGGACGGCCAGCGGTTGGACGAGCCATGTGGCGCGGGCAGGTGAGAAGGCGGTGCTCAAATCGGTGGACGTCACGCTCGACGTCGATGCGGTCTACCTCGCTGCCACGGAGGTTGCTCCAGAACGAGCCCGCAAATCGGGAGACAGTCGGCGGCCCCGTCGCAAAAGCACTGCTCGGCGTCGCTCACGCTGAAGTCGCCGGTCAATGCTGCGTCGGGCCGAGCGGATCGAGAAACACACCGCCCTCCCGCGCCTCGTCCTCAGCGGTCGATGGCTCGACCGTCCCGCAGCACTTCACGCCCCCGAACTCCACGACGACGTGGATGGGGAAGTCCGTTCCCGGGATCTTGAGCCCCGACGTGTACGCGTAGCTCAGCGTCGTCAGGAGCACGGCAAGGTGCGCCTGCGAGATGCTCTCCGGAGCCGTGTGCAGCGTGACCTTCGCCTTCGGATCGACACCCTCGGCGCCATTGCCAGCCGGCTTGCCACCCAGTGCGGCCGCGCGTCGTCGCTCGTGCCGGTTCATCATTCCTCGTTGAGGCTCTCGGCGATCTCTTTCCAGTCGACGACGCCCAAACCACCATGCTTGCCGCGGTGATGGGAAGAGCGCATGTCCGGCGTACCGAGAGGCATCGTCTCGCGCACGAACGCCTCGGCCGACTTCGCCGTGAACTTGCCGTGCCGCTCCCGCTGGCTCCGCGCCATCCGGTAGAGCGGCTCGTCGTTGCCCAGCCAGAGCGCCACGTTCCAGGTCGCCCAGTTGGTCCAGCCCTGATACTTGTTCTGGTAGAACGGCTCCACCGCCCGCCGTGCATGCCCGGACCGACGGCTGGTCCGAATCGTCTTGCGCCGGGACGGGCGACTTGCGCGCGCCTTCTTCGCCTTGGCCATGGCGCCATCCTACCAGTTTCCGTGCGCTCCGTGCACGAGCCAGTCGATCGGTGTGCCGAGTCGGAGCCGCTCCAGAGAGCGCGTCTTGACCCGATGTTTGACGTGCCGTATGACATCACGGAATGGCTGGCGACCCCTTCGTGAGCTTCCTCGATGCCAAGGCAAAGATGCGCCGCGCTGACGCCAAGCCGCGCCTCAAGGCGTTCCTTTCCCACTTGGCCGGACGCCTGCCGGATGAAGGCTCGGCGAGCACCGTCATCATCATCGTCAGGCTGCTGTGCCTCGACGTCGGACGACACGACACGGATCCGGCGTCCGGACGACCGTTCGGGCCCGAGCTGCGGAGCCTCTCCGGCCAAGAGCTGCGCGATCTCATGGACCAGACGTTCGCGGACATCGAGAAGTTCTTCCCGGCCGAATTCGCCGGCAAAGTCCACAAAGCACAGAGAGGGCGCGTTCTATGACGACGAGCTACGACGAGAAGAGCTACGAGCTGGCCGAGCACTTCCTCAGCGACATGAAGGCCCTGACCGACGAGCAGCGCAAGAAGTACGCTGACCGACTCGCCCAGACCATCCAGAGCGCCGTCGAAGACGAGCTGGACGCCATCTCCGACGAGACGGATGTGCCGCGGCCGTAGACTACGCCGACCGCGTGTGCGTGAAGTGCGGGGGCACCTCGGCGGCGACCTTGTTCAGGAAGTCGGCGAGGTTTCTTGCGATCGCAGCCGGCGCCGCCGTGCGACCGCGTAGCTTGTACGTCCTCGGCAGCGCGGAGTTCGACATCTCCAGCTTCACCTTCCCCGTAGGCGGCGGAGCGCCGTCGACGCCGAAGCCCCACACCCAGAAGCTCATGCGGTTGTTCTCGGCCTCGGCGCCACCACCCGCTCCCCCGATGCCCTTCGGCAGGTTGATGTAGTTCACGTAGACGTCGTCGTTCCTCTTGAGGCCCAGCGACTTCGAGACGCGGATCCCGACCTGGCGATCGCCGATGCTCAAGTACGACTTGAGCAGCTCGACGAACGCCGGAGCCCCGAGTGGTGCAGCCGGCTCCGCGTTGCCGAAGCGCGCCTTCCTCCGGGCACCCGACCCTTTCACGCCGATGTGTCTGTCGATGCAGCCGGCACACGCGCCGCCGTAGAGGGTCTTGAGCCGTCTGCACGCTGTACAAATGCCCGTCGCCATGTGGACGAGCTTACACGAGAGTGAGGCGACGAGGGTAGTGAGGAGCCTTCAGCGCCCTGCCGCACGGGCACCATCACGGCGCACGGCGCCCACGCCACCGATCGACCGCGACCTCCGACAAGGCGCTCGCCAGCGATGTAAGGCCGCTCATGGCGAGAACGAGCGCGTCGAACTCCGTGGCTGGCGCATCGACCTCATGCTTGCTTGACACGTAGAAGGCCACGTAGAAGGGCCCGAGCGTCCACGCAGAGTGTTGGATCGCGTCGCGCCCAATCTGGGCACGAATGCCAGCCAGTCGATCGAACCAGCGAGCGCTCCAGAGCGCGTCGTTCACCACGATGTCCATGTAGGACAGCACGTCGTGTCCGCCAGGCGCGACGCGCGGATGCTGCGGCAGCTCGCAAACGAAACGGCCTGGCGCACTGAGCGGAACGTCCTCCTTGGCCTCCGGGAACGGGCACGCCTCCGCGTCGTGCACGTGCAAGTAGGCGTGGATCTCCTGTTCGCCGTCCGAGCGGCGCTGCACCCGCTGCGCGGTTAGGTACATGGCCTCTACCCTTCTACGCCGTCTTGCGCTCCTTCGTGGCGGTGAAGGTCACTATTTCCTCTGCCTCCACCGTCCACCGAGACTCGACCCCGCCTCGAATCACGGCGACTGTACGCTCGCCGCCGTCCCAAAGGTCGCCGTCGGTGTTGAAGTTGCGCTCGCAGATCCATTCCACAATCCGCCTTGTTGCGTCGTCCTGCATGTCGTCCAGCAACTCGACGGCATGCTCTGACGTCTGCCCAATGTCGGGCCAGTAGTATTTGACTCGCATCATCATGTGCTCTTCTCCGTTGCATCGACCCGCGCACGCTCACCTACGATTGATCAACTCCACCAGGTAAGCCCTGTCCTCTGGCGGGATTGGATCGTGCCCCATGATCAGGCGCTCGATGCGCTCACGTTCTTCCTTGCGCCCACGCTCGACCAGCGCCAGCTCGTCTCGCTCACGGTACGCGCGATCGTGATCCTCTTCGCCCGGCCTGCTCATCATTCTCTCCCTCTCGAAAGGCTCAGCGCGCAGGATTACGAGCGCGCGTCGTGTGCTCGGGGCATGCCACAGAGTTGTTCTGCAAGCTCGCGAGAGCACGGCATCGCCGGGTCGTCCCCCCACGGGTTGCGGATGGCCACCGGTCTCCCGTCCCTGTAGGTGACAACCATCACGTGCGACGTCCCGTACCCATCAACGACAAGGACTACCTCTTGGTCATAGTCGCCATCTGGTACGCTGATCGTCATTGGCTACCACTTCCTCGCGCGCAGAGCCGCGCGTTGCGTTCTGTCTCGCACGCCACGTCAGTCGAGAATCGTCCACATCGCGTCCGCCAACGATTGCCGGTAGGCCGGCGTCTGGATGTAGCACCACGGGCAGTGCTTAGCGCGAGGCGTCCCAT
>Ga0307474_10001045_pt1 | contig 20120 bp, 16 predicted proteins | sample atmos_gasesECM1C_2_FD_203312 | JGI IMG/M metagenome (GOLD analysis project Ga0307474, IMG submission 203312) | Hardwood forest soil microbial communities from Morgan-Monroe State Forest, Indiana, United States - atmos_gasesECM1C_05 | ecosystem: Environmental > Terrestrial > Soil > Temperate... | reverse complement strand
CGCCGAAGCTCGGGCAGCGCCGTCTCCACTTCCATCACCGGGTTGTTCAGTCCTGGGTCTCCGGCCGTCCCGAATTTCGGACAACCGCTGATTCAGACTTCCGAGCCTTGCGGAAAGCGCGGCTTCGTCGGAGGACGATTTGTTGCCGCTTCCATCTTCGCTGTCATTCGTGCCTTGCGCCATGCTGCGGAGACCCGAAACGATGCTTGCGGTCGATAGAAACGGCGCCCCGTCACCCTCAAAAGCCGCGCGGACCATACTGACCGCATTTAATCAAGTCAAGATTGCGTCACAGCCGTCTAGCTCGTTGATTCCTTGGAGTTTATTCGAAGAACGGCTGGCTGGGGATGGAGGGGTCGCCGCACTGCAATAGCCCGAGGCGCGATCGGCAGGTTTCAACCTCAGGACGCGATTGGCCCGCGCTAGGGGGCCGTCCGTTCCAGAAATAAGTGCCCGGCGCATGGAATGGGCGGCATTGCCCCACCGGCAAATTCGAACGCGAGCAGGGCACAGCGCGGAAATCGAAAGCTCCTCTTGCCAGTGGAGGTGTCTGGCGGGGAAGTCGCTCAAGGCTTTTCCGATTGCGGCTTCTAAGACATTTGCGCGCACTCCCAAATCCCCGCCTGGCACGCCTTCGGGCAACGCGTCAGAGTTGAGGAAACCGCCGCCGGTCGACCTTGCATCGTGCTACCGGGTCTGTTGGGATATTGTCTGCAGGTCGAAGTTCAGGAGACCGCATGCCGCGTCAGATCGACTACTATTTCTCGCTTCAATCCCCGTGGGCCTATATCGGGCACAAATTGTTCCGTCAGGTCGTCAGTACCTACGATCTCAAGGTCAATCACAAGCCCGTGGTGCTCGTCGATTTGTTCTCGGAGACCGGCGGGTTGCCGCTGTTGAAGCGTCACCCGGTACGGCAACGCTATCGCATGGTCGAACTGCAGCGCTGGCGCGACAAGCGCGGCCTGAATTTCCATCTGCAGCCCGCGAACTGGCCCTTCAACGCGCGGCTTGCCGATGGGCTCGTGATAGCGGCCATCGAGGCTGGCCGCGACCCCGATCCGTTCCTGCGTCGCGCCCTTGCGGCTGTATGGGAAGGAGAGCTCAATCTCGCGGACGCCGCGACGCTGACCAAGTTGGCCGACGATTCCGGGCTTGACGGGAAACAACTGGTCGAGCGTTCGGCTACCGACGAGATCGGCAAGAGTTACGAACAGAACCGGCAGGATGCGCTTTCGGCCGACGTCTTCGGTTCGCCCGCCTACGTGCTGGACGGCGAGGTATTCTGGGGGCAGGATCGCATCGAATTGCTGGTCGACGCGTTGAAGTCGGGTCGCCCACCCTATCGTTCGCAGATCCAGGGGGCAGGATAGAAGCAGCAAGCACTCCCTAAAGGCGGAGCATCCCATGAGCACAGCGACATCGCCTTCCAGACTAGCTATCGCCGTTGCGGGGTTGTTCATCGGCGGAATGGTAGGCGTTGCCGCGCAATCGCTGCCCGACAGCGAGAACGGACGCTATACGATGTCGCCCGTCGCCGACGGCGTCGTCAGACTGGATACACGGACCGGCGCCGTTTCAACCTGCAACAATACGGTCACAGGGTGGGCCTGCTACGCCGTGCCGGACGAGCGCGCGGCGCTCGATGCAGAAATCGGACGGCTACGGACGGAAATCGACAAAACAAAATCCGAACTGGAGAAGCTCAAGGCCGATTTGGCGTCGCGCGAGCCCGGCGTCAGCGGCAAGATCGAAGAGACCTTGCCAAAATCGGACTCGCTCCGGAAACCTGAATCGAAGGCCGCCGAGGGCGAGCGCAAATTCGAAATTCCATTGCCGAGCGACCGCGACCTGGATCGCGTGATGTCGTTCCTTGAGCGGGCGTGGCGGCGTCTGATCGAGATGGCGAACCGGGTACAGAAAGACGTCAACGGCAGGATTTGAAGGTCCGAATCCCGTTAGCGTTGACCCGTATCCGTCATGGCCGGGCATAGCCGTCCAAGGGACGGCGTCGCTTACGCTAGCCTATGCCCGGCCATCCACGTCTTCTGTCGCAGCCATTCAAGAAAGACGTGGATGCCCGGCATCGCAGACAAGTCTACGCAGTCTGCGCAGGCCTGACTGCGGTCGCGCGTGACCAGAGAGGGACGGCGTTCATGACTTCACCGGGATCACGCACACCACCGTCGAGAGTAAATATCGCTAGCATCGTGTCGTCCCTGTTGACCGTCGAAACCTCCGGACCTGGCTTCGTCGATCTGACCCGCGAGATCGCAGCCTTCGTCAAGGAGACCGATGCGGTCGAGGGGGTAGTGACGCTGTTCATTCGCCACACCTCGGCCTCGCTCACGATTCAGGAAAACGCCGATCCCTCGGTGCTCTGCGATCTGACGACCGCGCTCGATCGCCTTGCGCCGGAGAACGCCGGATGGACCCACGATACGGAAGGTCCCGACGACATGCCGGCTCATGTCAAAAGCCTGCTGACGACGACCTCGCTGCAGGTCCCGGTCTTGAAGGGTAAACTCGCATTGGGAACCTGGCAGGCAATCTACCTGATCGAGCACAGGCTGAGGGCGCATCGCCGCGAGATCGTGCTGCAGTTTATCGGGGCGTCCGGCTCAGCTTGATAGGATCCAAAACAAAACCGGCCGCGGAGTGATCCACGGCCGGTTTGTTGTCGATCCGCCTTTGTTGTCTTCTACCACTCAGTTGGTTGTGATGTCGACGTCCTTAGTTTCAGGCAGGAACAGGAAGCCGATGACAAGGCTCATCAGGGCGATAGCCACCGGATACCAGAGGCCGGAGTAGATGTTTCCCGTCCAGGCGACGATCGCGAACACGGTCGCCGGCAGGAAGCCGCCGAACCAGCCGTTGCCGATGTGATAGGGCAACGACATGCCGCTGTAGCGGATGCGGCTCGGGAACAGTTCGACCAGCCATGCCGCGATCGGCGCATAGACCAGCGTCACATAGATCACCAGCACCCACAGCAGCAAGACGGTCATCACGTAGTTGATGTCGTTAGGATCAGCCGACGCCGGATAACCGTGGCTCTTGATGGCCGCTGCCAGGGACTTGGCGAAATCTACCGCCGTGGCGCTCAGCGTCTGCTCGCCGATCTTGACCTGCGCCGGCGTTCCCTTGGCTGCACTCTGGGTTTGATAATTCACCGAGAGGTTCACCAGAGAGGATGTCGCGATGTCGCAACCGGTGGTGAATTTCTCGGTGCCGGTTGCCTTGAACTGGAATGAACATTCAGACGGATCGGCGATGACCGTCACCGGAGCCGACGCCAGAGCAGCTTCAAGCCTGGGATTGGCAAAGTGGGTGATGCCCTTGAAGATCGGGAAGTAGGTCAATGCCGCAAGCAGGAAGCCGGCCAGGATGATCGGCTTGCGTCCGATCCTGTCGGAAAGCCAGCCGAAGAAGACAAAGAACGGCGTGCCGAGCGCCAGCGCCACCACGATCATGATCTGCGCCGGAACGCCAGGCACTTTCAGCGTCTGGGTCAGGAAAAACAACGCATAAAACTGTCCGCCGTACCACACCACGGCTTCGCCGGCGGTGGCGCCGAGCAGCGCAAGAATCGCGATCTTAGCGTTCGCCCATTCGCCAAAGGCTTCGCTCAGCGGCCGCTTCGAGGTTTTGCCTTCGTCCTTCATCTTCTGGAAAACCGGCGACTCGTTCAGGCTCAAGCGAATCCAGATCGAGACGATCAGAAGGATACCGGAGAGAAGGAACGGGATGCGCCAGCCCCAGTCACCGAAGGATTCCTCGCCCATCCAGGTGCGAATGCCCAGGATGAGCAACAGCGCCAGGAACAGTCCAAGCGTTGCGGTGGTCTGGATCCAGGACGTGTAGTAGCCGCGCTGGTTCCTCGGCGCGTGCTCGGCGACATAGGTGGCCGCACCGCCATACTCTCCGCCGAGCGCAAGGCCCTGCACCAGGCGCAAGGCGATCAGCACGATCGGGGCTGCGATGCCCCAGGTGCCATAGCCGGGCAGCAGGCCGATAAAGAAGGTGCCTACGCCCATCAGCGTCATGGTGATCAGGAAGGTGTATTTGCGGCCGATCATGTCGCCGAGACGACCGAAGATCAGGGCGCCGAACGGCCGGACGGCAAAGCCCGCCGCGAAGGCGAGCAGGGTGAAGATGAAGGCGACGTTTGGCGGTACGTTGGAGAAAAAGTATTTCGCAAGGAAAGCGCCGAGCGTTCCGTAGATATAGAAGTCGTACCACTCGAACACGGTGCCCAACGAGGAGGCGAAAATCACCTTTCTCTCTGCGGCGGTCATTCCACCGCTGGTGCGGATTTCGCCCGCTGTCGCTGCTATTGACATTGTTAATCGCTCCCCGAAATCGTTGTCGCCAACTCGTCCCACGCGCCGATCATGCGTTGGGCACGAGATTCCGATCACGGTAACATCGCCGTGAAACCTCGCCCAATAAGACTTTCGGCCCTGCACCGAACCGCGTCGGCAGTTCCGCGTGGTCTGGGTACCGTTTACCCGCGCGCTTTTGCCCTATTGCGGCGCACAAAGACGCCGGCAATTAACCTGTATTTCGCATGGCGGGATTGTGCGCTTGCGTGCGCTCGTTCACCGGGGGACAATTCGCTTCCAGAGGCCACGGGAACGCAACCTCAGGCCTCTTGCAAAGAAGTAGATGACTGCCGCTGCCAATACACACCTGGTGATTGCCGACGACCACCCGCTGTTTCGCGATGCGCTGCGGCAGGCGGTGGCGAGTGTCGTGACTTCGGCCAAGATCGACGAAGCCGGATCGTTTGACGAGCTGACCGCTTTGCTCGAGCAGGATTCCGATGTCGACCTGGTCCTGCTCGATCTGACCATGCCGGGAATCTCCGGCTTTTCCGGCCTGATCTATCTGCGCGCGCAATATCCGGCGATCCCGGTGGTGATCGTCTCGGCCAGCGACGACGGCGGCACGATCCGCCGTTCGCTCGATTTCGGCGCTTCCGGTTTCATTCCGAAACGTTTCGGCGTCGACACGCTGCGCGATGCAATCATGAAGGTGATGGACGGCGATGTCTGGATTCCGCCCGACACCGACCTGTCATCGGCAACCGATCCCGAGTTGGCGCGTCTTCGCGACCGGCTCGTAACGCTGACACCGCAGCAGGTCCGGGTATTGATGATGTTGTCGGAAGGCCTTCTCAACAAGCAGATCGCCTACGAGCTTGGGGTGTCGGAGGCAACGATCAAGGCGCACGTGTCGGCGATCCTGCAAAAGCTCGGCGTCGAGAGCCGCACCCAGGCCGTGATTGCCGCTGCAAAAATCGCCGGCGACCAGTGGCGTCAGGGCACGCCGTCGCAGCAATAGCTTTAGCGGGCATTCGAACGCCTATTCGGCCGCCACCATCTGCTGGGTGCGCCACTGCCCAAGCAGGGCGCGGAGCGAAGCCGGCTTCACCGGCTTGTTGAGCACGGCGACGTTCTCCTCCCGTGCGGCGGCGCGCACATGCGGGCTGCGATCGGCGGTGATCAGGATTGCCGGAATGCCGCCGCCGAAGCGGCGGCGAATCTCTCTGATCGCGGCTATGCCGTTGCCACGGTCGAGGTGATAGTCGACCAACAGACCGGTGACCCGTTTGCCCGCAGCCTCGATCGCCTCGATCGCGGCTTCGGGATCGGCTACCGCAATAACCTCGGCGTTCCACGCGGTCAGCAGGGTTTTCATCCCGTCCAGGATCGCCGCGTCGTTTTCGATGCACACGATCAGCGAGCCGCTCATCGGCGTCCTGGAAAGCGGCGTGGCGCTGGTCACCGCGGCGGTGTGGTTGACGGCCGTCGCGGTGGGTACGGTCACCGAGAAGAACGAGCCGCCGCTGGCGTTGGAATCAAGCGCGATGCCGTGATTGAGGACGCGCGCGAGCCGCTCCACTATCGACAGGCCAAGGCCCAGGCCGCGCGCGATGCGCGCGCCCTGTTCCAGCCGGTGAAACTCCTTGAAGATTTCGCCCCGCTTGAGAACGGGAATGCCGACGCCGGTGTCGTAAATCCCGATCCGCAGCGACTGGCCGCGGCGCCGGCATCCGACCAGAACCCGCCCGCGCGGGGTATATTTGATGGCGTTGGAGATCAGGTTCTGCAGCAGTCGCCGCAGCAGCAGGCGATCCGATTCCACAGGCAGCGAGCAAGGTACGAAGGTAAGCTTCAGCCCCTTTGCTCGCGCGATCGGCGCAAACTCGATCTCTAGCGAGCGCATCAGATCGCCGATCTTGAAGCTCGTTCTCGCCGTCGTCATGGCGCCGGCATCCAACCTTGAAATGTCCAGAAGGGCTCCGAGGATCTCCTCGATCGCCTCAAGCGAATCGTCGATGTTTTCAACGAGCCTTGAGTCCTCGCCGCCGTTCTGGCGCTCGACCAGGCTCGTCACATAGAGCCGCGCCGCGTTCAGTGGTTGGAGGATGTCGTGGCTCGCCGCGGCCAGGAAACGCGTTTTCGAGACGTTGGCGTCTTCGGCGGCGCCTTTGGCGCGCGCCAATTCCGAATTCAGACGCGTCAGCTCCTCGGTGCGATCCCGCACACGTTTTTCCAGCGTGGCATTGGCGCGCTCCAGCGCCTCGGCGGCCTCGAAGGACGGCGTGACGTCGGAGAAGGTGATGACCAATCCTCCGCCGGGCATTTGGTTGGAGCGCACCTCGATCACCATATGCCGGTCCGGCAGCCGCTCCAGATAGGGCTCGCCCTCCGCGGTATAGGCGGCGAGCCGCTTTTCCATCACCTGATCATGGTCGCCGGTGGAAGCCGCAGGCGTGATCGACGCCATGAATTCCAGAATTTCCTTTAAGGGAATTCCGATCTGGATCAGATGCGGCGGCAATCCGAGGATTTCGCCAAATTGCCGGTTGGAGCAGATCAGCTGCAAGTCCGGGTCGAACACGGCGATGCCCTGCCGTACATGGTTGAGTGCGGTCTGCAATATCTCGCGGTTGAAATGCAGCGCGGCATGGGAATCGTCGAGCAGTTTGAGCGCGGCCTTGGCCGAAACCGCGCGCTTGCGAAGCAGCAGCGACATGACGAGGCGCGAAGATGCGGCCCCGATCGAGGATGCGATCAGGTGCTCGGCGTGCTGCAGCAATTCGAAGTCCGCCGGCGCCGCCAGGTCGAGATGGACATTGTGGGTGGTGGCGAAGGCCTCGAAGGAGTCGCGGGCGCGATCGGGCCCGAGATATTGCGCGACTGTGCTCTGAATGTCCTGGACCGTCACCGTGGTGCGCCAGCGCCTGAATGTCGGGGCCATCGGCGCCAGCCTGCGGGGTGCGAAAAGATCCGCCTGCAGGCGTTCGATCGAGGACGGCTGTCGCGCGAACGAGAGCACGACATAGGTCAAAAGATTGAGGGAAAGCGACCACAGCACGCCATGAAGCAGCGGCGGCAGATCAGCGCCGAACAGCGCCTGCGGCCGCAAGTTCTCGACGCCGAACGGGCCGTGATGCAACAGCAGGAGGCCGGCGGAGGTGCCTTCGAGAAAGCTCGGCAGGAAAAGGGTGTAGGTCCACACCGCAAAGCCGACCAGCATTCCGCCAATCGCGCCTCGTGCGGTCGCACGCTGCCAAAACAGGCCGCCGAAGAACGCCGGCGCAAGCTGCGCGATGGCGGCGAAAGACAACAGGCCGATCGCCGCCAATTGGGCGTTGCCCAACGCGCGATAGTAGAGATAGGCCATCGCCATGATGGCAAAAATCGCAAAGCGGCGAACTCCGAGCAGGAAACGGCCGAAATTCCGCCCCTCTCGGGTCTCGCGTCCGCGCTGCAGGACCAGCGGCGTTACGATGTCATTCGAGACCATGATCGAAAGCGCAACGCACTCGACGATCACCATCGCGGTCGCCGCGGACAGACCGCCAAGGAAAACGAAGATGCTGAGCAGCTGTCCGTTTCCCTCCATCGGCAGCGCCAGCACAAACATGTCGCTGTCCACCGCGCCGAACGGGAACGTCACCAGTCCGGCGAGTGCGATCGGAATCACGAACAGATTGATCGCCACCAGGTAGGACGGAAACAGCCAGCGCGCGCGGCCGACCTCCGCGTCGGTGGAGTTCTCGACCACGCTGACGTGAAACTGGCGCGGCAGCAGCATAATCGCGCAAAACGACAGCAGCACCATGGTCAGGAAATTGCCGACGGACGGCGTGTACTCGATGGCGCGCACCGCTTCCGGCGTTTTCATCGCCCGTTCGACCAGCTCGACCGGCGTGAACATCCAGAAGGTTACGAATGCGCCGGCGGCAATGAAGGCCACCAGTTTGATGGTGGATTCGGTGGCCACCGCCAGCATCAACCCGTGCTGATGTTCGGTCGCGTCCGCCTGGCGGGTTCCGAACAGCACGGCGAAAGCTCCCATCGCCAGCGTGACGATCAGCGCAATGTCGCCGATGATCGGAATTGAGGAAAACGCCTCGTCTTCGCTCAGGATGGTCTCGAGCGAAGAGGCCACCGCCTTGAGCTGGAGGGCGATATAGGGAATCGATCCGATGATGGCGATCAACGCGACGAAGGCGGCGACCGCCTGGCTCTTGCCATAGCGCGCGGCGATGAAGTCGGCGATCGAGGTGATGTTTTGCGATTTCGCGAGCCTGATCACGCGGCGGAGCAGGGGCGTGCAGACCCCGATCATCAGGATCGGACCGATATAGATCGCAAGGAAGTCGACGCTGGTACGGCTGGCGAACCCGACCGAGCCGAAGAAAGTCCAGGAGGTGCAATAGATGGCGAGCGAGAGCGGATAGATCAGGGCGCTGGCGCGGCCGCGCTGCGTCGGCGAGAGGCGGTCGCCGTAACTTGCCACGAAAAACAGGAAGCCGATGTAGGCGAACGCGGCTGCGATTACGCTCCAGTCGTGCAGCATCGCTGCTTGCTCCGTAAAGATCCCGCGCAGGGGAGTATAGCCGGAACGCGCCGGCAAAGCACGTTACGCCGGCCTTCGAGCCGGGCCTGATCGAGCCGATGGCAGGTTAAGGTTATTCCGCGGCCAGCGATTTCTCGTTCAACGGCAGGCCGAGCCGTTCCCAGACCTGGACCAGCGCTTCGGCGAGCTGATCGATCAGGCCGTCGTCGTGATAGGGCGACGGCGTGATCCTCAGGCGTTCGGTGCCCTTGGCGACCGTCGGGTAGTTGATCGGCTGGATGTAGATGTGGTGGTCTTCAAGCAAGAGATCGGAGGCCCGCTTGCATTTTTCGGGGTCACCGACGAACAGCGGCACGATGTGGGTGTCGCTCGACATCACCGGAAGCCCGGCGGAGATCAGGATCGCCTTGACGCGGCCCGCGCGCTCCTGGTGGCGTTCACGCTCCCAGGTCGAGGTCTTGAGGTGCCGGATTGCAGCCGTCGCAGCCGAGCAGATCGCCGGCGGCAGTGCGGTGGTGAAGATGAAGCCGGGCGCATAGGAGCGCACCGCGTCGATCATCTCGGCGCGTCCGGCGACATATCCGCCGAGACAACCGAACGCCTTGGCCAGCGTTCCCTCGAGAACATCGATACGGTGCATGACGCCGTCGCGCTCGGCAATGCCGCCGCCGCGCGCACCATACATGCCGACTGCGTGAACCTCGTCGACATAGGTCATCGCGCCATAGCGCTCGGCGAGATCGCAGATCTTACCCAGCGGTGCGATATCGCCGTCCATGGAATAGAGGCTTTCGCAGGCGATCAGCTTCGGCCGATCCGGACCCGCGGCGCGCAGCAAGGCTTCCAGATGCGCCATGTCGCTGTGGCGGAACACGATGCGTTCGCAGCTGGACTGGCGGATACCCTCGATCATCGAATTGTGATTGAGCGCATCCGACAGGATCAGGCAGTTCGGAATGAGCTTGGCGATGGTGGCAATGCCGGTCTGGTTGGAGACGTAGCCCGAGGTGAACAGCAACGCGGCTTCCTTGCCATGGAGATCGGCGAGTTCCTGCTCGAGCTGGACGAGCGGGTGATGGGTTCCCGCGATGTTGCGGGTGCCGCCGGCGCCGGTGCCGACACGGGTAGCGGTCTCGACCATGGCGCCGACCACTTTCGGGTGCTGCCCCATGCCGAGATAGTCGTTGGAGCACCAGATCACGACGTTGCGCTTACCTTTCGGCGAATGCCATACCGCGTGCGGAAAGCGGCCGGCGATGCGTTCGAGGTCGGCAAAAACCCGGTAACGCCGCTCGTCATGGAGGCGGTCAAGAGCGATGCGGAAGAATTTGTTATAATCCATTGCGGGGACCTGGCAGGGGACGCCGGTGCGGCGGTGCCTTTTTAGAACTTTTCCAGGTTTAATGTCGAGCCGGAATTGGCTCGCGGAAGCGTGAACGACGGCACAGGGGGTTGCTCCCGGCGCGGATCACCATTTGATTTCGATCAATACGCGGAACGCATTTTGGGCTCTGCGTGCGCCGCTTGAGCGACGGTTGCCCGCATTCGCAGCGGCGAGCGGCTGCGTGCCTCTCGCCTGGCGCCGTCTTGCTGGCATCCGTGGCTCTGTCCTACGATCTCCCTCCACCTTTGGCCGTCTGCGATCGCAGCCGGCTTGAGAGACCGGCACGCGTGGCGACTGCCGCCTTGCCAAATCAAAAGTTTTGGGGGAAATCGCCTTGGAAGAAAACGCCACGAGCTCGCGCCGTCATTTTTTGAAGGCGGGCGCCGCCGCTGCCGCGACCGGAATTGTGTTTTGCGGCTGCGGCCTCTTGAAAAGCGCCCATGCCCAAAATGCCCAACAAGGCTCGCGCCAGAAATTGCCTGTCACGGTCAATGGAAGGCGGGTCAAGACCATCGACGTGCACGCCCATTGCCATTTTCGCGAAGCCGGCGCGCTGCTCGGCGAAGAAGGATTCAAATTGCAGGTTCCCCCGATCAATGGCGCGACGGAGACCTATATTGATCTCCCCCAGCGCCTCGCCGCGATGGACGCCCAGGCGGTCGACATGGAGATCCTGTCGATCAATCCGTTCTGGTACAACCGCGAGCGCGACGTTGCCGCGCAAATCGTAAAGCTCCAAAACGAAAAGCTGGCCGAATTCTGCGCCGCCAATTCCACCCGCTTCGCCGCGTTTGCCTCCCTCACTTTGCAGGCGCCGGATCTTGCGGTGCAGGAGCTTGAGACTGCGGTCAGAAAACAGGGTCTGAAAGGCGCGGCGATCGGCGGCTCGGTCAATGGCATCGATTTCTCCGACCCGAAATTCTATTCCGTTTGGGCCAAGGCCGAAGAGCTGGGGGTGCCGCTCTTTATCCATCCTCGCGGCATGCCGGAGCTGAACAAGCGCTTTGCGGGCAACGGTTGGCTCGACAACACCATCGGCAATCCGCTCGATACCACGATCGCGCTGTCACACCTGATCTTCGAGGGCACGCTCGATCGCTTTCCCGGACTGAAAGTGATCGCCGCGCATGGCGGCGGCTATCTGCCGTCCTATGCCGATCGTTCCGATCACGCCTGCATGGTGGGACCCAAAGGCTGCAATCCCGATCTCAAGCTCAAGAAGCGGCCTTCGGAATACCTCAAGCAGATCTATTTCGATTCGCTGGTGTTCACGCCCGAGGCGATCCGCCATCTGGCGACACAGGTCGGCGCGAGCCAGATCGTGCTCGGCAGCGACTATCCCTATCCATGGCAGCTCAATCCGGTCGACCACATCTTCGCTTCGACGTCGCTTACCGACGAGCAGAAGGCCGATATTCTCGGCCGCACCGCCGCGAAGCTGTTCAATCTTGAGGCGTGAGGCGAATGAGAGCTTGCCAAATCCGAATTTGAATTTAAGTTTCAACGAAAAGAAAGGCGCGCTTGCAAGGGATGCCGGCTTTGAGGGTCAGAAACTTGATGAAACGGGGAGTGACATACCGCGGCCGCGCGATCTCTGCAAAGCCGGCCGAAGATCGCCAGAAGACGCAACTGCAATTGCTGGAAGCCGCCGGGCAAGAGTTTGCGGAAAAAGGTTTTGAACGCACCACCGCCAAGGAAATCTGCGAACGGGCCGGCATCAATACCGCCGCTGTTAACTATTATTTCGGCGGCATCGAAGGTCTTCACGCCGCAGTGCTCGAGGAAGCCCGCAACCGTTTGTTCTCCGCCGACGCGATTTCGGCGGCGGTTGCCGGAAAAAGCGACGCCAAGGCCAAGCTTGGGGCGGTCCTCGATGTGGTGGCCGAAGCGCTGACAGGTCCTCTTTCCTCATCCTGGGTTTTTGCCGTGCTCGGCCGCGAACTGGTGTCGCCCTCGCCGTCAATGCTCGAAACAAAGGAGAAGGTAATCCTTCCGAGGGCGCGGCTGTTGCGGCAATTCGTTGCCGAACTGATGAAGCTTCCCGAAGATCACCCGGCCGTTGCCCGCGGATGCGTCAGCCTGATGGCGCCGATCTGCATGCTGATCCTTGCCGACCGCCGCCATCTGGGGCGCGCGCTGCCGGCGCTGGGACTGAAATCGGACGATGGGCCCTCGCTTGCGCGCCATCTGTTTCGCTACGCGCTGGCAGGGCTGGAAGCGGTCGCCCGCGACGCGCGCAAGGAACTCTGACCGGCGATCAGCCGGCAAGAGTCCGCCCCTTCAAATTCCATTCTCCGTTGTTCCGGCGTGGAACCACTATTCAAGGTTCTCAACACATCGTGATATTTAAAATTCAAATTTGAATTTGATTTCCGCGACGGAGGACCTAACCTGCCCTCACGCAAGCCTGCCAGGCGAGCGAAATGCCTGCCAAGCTTCACCACCCTCCTTCCTCGGGAGCCATGAAAAAGATGCCTCAAGTGTCCCGCTATCACCCGATGCTGGTCGCATTGCATTGGATCCTCGCGCTTCTGATCCCGACCGCGCTCGCGCTTGGCACATTGGTAATGGCGAAGATTCCCACCACCGACCCGATGAAGGTCGATGCGCTGCGCGGCCACATGGCCGGCGGCATCCTGATTTTGACGCTGATGCTGATGCGGTTTTTGATTCGTTTTTTCGCTGACCGGCCCGCCGCAGCTTCAACCGGAAGTCACCTCTTCGATCGACTGGCGCAGGCGTCGCACCGGATGCTCTACATTGCCGTGATCGGCATGGCCGCTATTGGCCTTTCTCTGGCGCTTGAAACCGGCACTCTCGGTATCCTGATCGGTGAAAGCCCGCGGCTGCCGGCCGACTTCTGGGCCTACAAATTGCGTTGGGCGCACTATCTGATTTCCCGCCTGCTCTGGGCGCTGATCGCTCTGCATGTTGCCGGTGCCCTCTACCATGTCTTGCTGCGCAAGGACGGATTGCTGCGCCGGATGTGGTTCGGCCGACGCTTCATTGGCAGCGACGCACTGGCGATGACGTCCGCTACCCGCCGGCCATTTTGAACACACAAATGAGATTCGTCGTGCCGGCCCCCGGCGGCGATCTGTCGAATTGGCTTCTCATGAAAGCAAACGCAAAAACGGAGATCGAAAATGAAAGACAAGACCGTCGTCATCACCGGAGCGAGCAGCGGCATCGGATTGGCGACAGCGCGCGAACTGGCGCGCCAGGGGGCCTTGGTCGCGATGGTGTGCCGTGATGCGGAACGCGCCGAAGCGGCAAGGAAGGAAGTTGCCGCTGACGCAAGCGGGCGGACGCCGACGGTCTTTCTGGCGGATTTATCGTCCCAGCTCGAAATCCGTCGTCTCGCCGCGCAAATCAAGCGAACCCATGCGCAAATCGATGTGCTGATCAACAATGCCGGCGCCGTGTTCGCGCGCCGCGAATTGAGCGTCGACGGCATCGAGAAGACGTTCGCGGTCAATCACCTGGCGCCGTTCCTGCTGACCAATCTTCTCCTCGACAACATCCGCGCTGCACCGGCGGGGCGCATCATCACGGTAGGTTCGGAGTCCTACAGCTCCACGCTCGATTTCGACAATCTGCAGAGCGAGAAAAAACACCAGTTTCTTCTCGCCTATTTTCGCTCGAAGCTGGAAAACATCCTGTTTACGTTCGAACTGAGCCGGCGGCTCGCCGGCACGCGCGTGACGGCCAATTGCCTTTCCCCGGGCCCGACCAGGACCCGCTTCGGCAACAATATGGATGGGCTCGCGGCGCTGTTTCCGCTGTTCATAAAAAGCTTTCCCTTCTTCGCCAGTCCGGAAAAAGGGGCGCGCACTTCCGTTTATCTGGCCTCATCGTCTGAAGTCGCCAATGTGACCGGGCGCTTTTATATGCGATCTCGCGAGGCGCGAACCAAGCCGGTCACTCATGATCTGAGTGTCGCGCGAAGGCTTTGGGACATCAGCGAAGCCTTGTGCCGGTCAAGCGAGACCTATAGCGAAAATGCGCCCTTGAGGGCCTTGAGCGCCTGACAGGCTTTCGAGAATTGGCATCGAAGGCCAGAGCATGATCCGGACCCGAAGGGCCGCGTTAGCGCAAAGTGGAAACCGGTTTTCCCTTGGCCAACAAACGCGGAACGCGTTTGCGCGGAGGTCGTGCTCAAACAAAGAGAGGAGATCACGTCGTGCGGAAGCGGAGCACGCCGTCGATCTCTTCGACCGTGAGACGGCCTTCGACCAGCATGTAGTTGACATGCGCGATCAGCTCGCCCGCGGCAAAGCCCATCTGATGCGCGTCGAGATCGTGCTTGTGGAAGACGACCGGGACCAGTTCTTTCGACGTCTTCGAGCTTTCCCGGCACGCTTCCGCAATCCGCCGGCAACGCTCCTCGTGGTGATCGGCGAGTTGCTTGATCCGCGTTTTCAATCCGTAGAACGGCACGCCATGGCCGGGCAGCACCAAGAGGTCGTAGGGTAGCGTGGTCGTGAGGCTTGCAAGCGAGGCCAGGTACTCTCCCAGCGAATTCTGGTCGGGCTCGACCGCCCAGACGCTGACATTGGGAGAAATCTTGCTCAGCACCTGATCGGCGGAAAGGAACAGCTTGTCGGCGGCGCAATAGAGCATCACCTGGTCGAGCGCGTGGCCGCCGCCGGTGATGACCTTGAAGCGCCGTGCGCCGATCGAAATCTCGTCGCCATGCGAGATGCGGCAGTAGGAGGGCGGCAGGATCGAAACCCGTTTCAGATATTCCTGGCCGCGGCCCAAGAGCTTGTCGGTCAGGCTCTCGTCCATGCCGTGGCGGCGGAAGAACAGGCGCTGCGCGTGTTTGCGTTCCTCGGTGCCGCGGTTCTGGAAATAAACCGACTGCAGATATTCGACCTGCGACATGAACAGCGGACATTCGAAGCGCTCGACCACCCAGCCGGCCAGCCCCACGTGGTCGGGATGCGAATGGGTGACGATCAGGCGCGTGATCCTGACATGAGCCAGCGGACCTTCGAACAGCGCGGTCCAGGCCGCAATCGATTCCTCGTTGCCGAAGCCGGAATCCACCATGGTCCAGCCGTCACCGTCGGCGAGCAGGTAGATGTTCACGTGATTGAGGCGGAACGGCAGTTTCAGGCGCACCCACAACAGGCCAGGCATCACCTCCACGACTTCTTCGGGCCCCGGATGACTTTCCCAGGGATAACGCAGTGCCTCGACCGTGGACTGGGCGGCTTGTGTCTTCGAGTGCATCGTCTTCACTAGCTATCGCAAATGGCCTGATTAAAATCGTGTCCGATCGGGTCACTATCGGCGTCTGGCACACAGAACACAATCGGGATTTGGCGGCCTGCAAAGATGGTTCTCGCACGAGGTAAAATGATCTGAGCCCCTTTGTCGTTTTTTTTGCGGAAAGCAAAAAGGCCGGCTTGGAGCCGGCCTTTCAAACTCACCTGACGAGATACGAATCAGTACTTCGCAACCACCGGACCGCCCCAGTTGAAGCGATAGTTCAGGCCGACCTTCACGACATGGTCGTCGGTGCGGAAGCTGCCGAACTGAGCCAGCCCAGTCGGGATCGTGAAGCTTGAACTGCCGAAGTCGTAGAACTGATACTCGAGCTTGGCCGACCAGTTCTGGGTGAACAGGTATTCGAAGCCTGCGCCGACCGTGAAGCCGTTGCGGCGGTCGCCGGTGAGTGCGAAGGCCACGGGAGTGCCGCCGTCGAACAGCGATTCGCTGTTGTCGGCGAAGGCATAGCCGCCCTTCACGTAGAGCAGGGCCGGACCCCAGGTGTAACCGATGCGGCCCGTCACCGAGCCGAGCGCACGCTGGTTGTTGGTGTAGAGGAAGCCACCGGGGAAGATGATGCCGTTGTTGTTGCTGCCGAGCCAACTGTACTGGAATTCGCCGCCGACGACCCAGTTGGGCGCGAACTGGTAGTCGCCGCCGAACTGCAGACCGCCGAGGAAACGGCCGTTGTCGTTGTTGCCTGTGGTCAGCCCACCGAAATTGTTGTCGCCGGTGAACGCGCCGCCGATGTGGCCGCCGACATAAAAACCGGTCCAGTTGTAGAGCGGCGCGACGTAGGCCGGCGCCTTGGTGTAGGGGCGGGCGGGAAGATCGGCTGCAAGTGCTGGCACTGTCGCGCCGAGGGCGACAAGGGCCACAGTTGCCAGAAGGAACTTCTTCATTTGTGTTCTTGCTCCAGAGTGTTTTCGGTCTTTTTCAGAACGGACGCGTTCTAGCGTCGAGGGCGCGCACTTAAACGGCTTTGAGATAAAAAGCTGTCACCCATCGGCCACAGTCGCCGATAACCCAACCCATTGGCAGATAACGATTTTTTGTAATTAAGTGAACCTTAATGAGGTCTGAAAGAAGTCTTAATTTTGCCGCGCCCCGATCGGGGCAATCGCGGGAACCAGGTTGCGGACTCGCAAGGGCCGCGGGGGGAGATTCCCGGTGGAAACGCGCGTTCAAGGGCGGGGATTGATCTTGCGGGCTGGTGCTGCCGGACAGGATTGAACTGTCGACCTCTCCCTTACCAAGGGAGTGCTCTACCACTGAGCTACGGCAGCCTGCTTCGGAAAACGAGAATCGGCCAAAAAGGCCGCACAAAGGCGGGCCGATCCTTGCCACAAGGGCCGCAGGCGCGCAAGCAGAAGAGCGGCCCAAAGAACGCGCCCGCGAAACGGGCTGGATCGGGCCAGATCGATCGGGTTTCCAGTATTCGAATGGGTCGACGATGAAGGATCACGAGGATAAGAAATCCGGAAAGGCGGCGAGCGACTTGCGCCACGAGCGGCTGAAGCAGGCGCTGCGCGAAAACCTCAAGCGGAGAAAGTCGCAAGCCAAGGGCCGGGAGGATTTCACTAACCCGTCGTCCAGTTCTGTTGACGTCGTAGTTGAGAAAACGGGCAAAAAGCACCCGGGCAAATGACCTGTTGGCTCGCCGGGGAATATCTTCGATTGTCGGGTTTTTCCGGAAGGCGAGTGTGCACTGTCGGGGGCGGACTAGCGATGGCAAACGAGACAGACCAGAAGGCACCGGTTCAGGTCGCATTTCCACGTCTTGAGCAGACCTTTCCGACCTTGACGCCGGAGGAAATCGCGCGGATTCACCGGTTCGGTGAGGTTCGCAACTTCAGCGATGGTGAAGCGCTTTTCGAGACCGGAAAGGTCGGTCCGGGCATGTTCGTCTTGCTGTCCGGGCATGTGGAGATCACGCGGCGCGACGGCCTCGGCCGCGTCACGCCTATCATCGAACACGGGCCGGGTCAGTTTCTCGCCGAGCTTGGGCAACTCTCGGGCCGCAACGCGCTGGTCGATGGCCATGCCGATGGCAAGGTGGAAACGCTGCTGATTCCGCCCGAGCGTCTGCGCGCGCTTCTGATTGCCGAAGCCGATCTCGGCGAGCGCATCATGCGGGCGCTCATCCTTCGCCGGGTCAGCCTGATCCGCGGCGGCGCCGGCGGGCCGGTTCTGATCGGGCAATCGAATTCGGCCGGCGTGGTCCGGCTGCAGGGTTTTCTCACCCGCAACGGCTATCCCCATCAACTGCTCGATCCGGTCGCCGACGGCGAGGCCGCCGCCTTGATCGCGCGCCACTCGCCGATGGAGTCCGATTTCCCCCTTGTCGTCACGCCCGACGGCGCCGTGCTCCGTAACCCACGCGAATCCGAGATCGCGCGCGCGATGGGCATGATACGCGCGCTGCCGAAGGACAAGGTCTACGACGTGGCCGTCGTCGGCAGCGGTCCCGCCGGGCTGTCGACCGCGGTCTATGCCGCATCCGAAGGGCTTTCGGTTGCGGTTTGCGATACGCGGGCATTCGGCGGCCAGGCCGGCGCCAGCGCCAGGATCGAGAATTACCTTGGCTTTCCGACCGGAATTTCCGGCCACGCACTCACCGCTCGCGCCTTCAACCAGGCACAGAAATTCGGCGCGGAAATCATGATCCCGGTCGAGGTGCACGCGCTTGATTGTTCGCAGGCCGATGGAGCCTTCGGCCTCAAGCTCGACAATGGGGACATGTTGCGGGCGCGATCGGTCGTGATCGCAAGCGGGGCGCGCTATCGGCGCCCCGAGATCGAAAACCTTTCGGATTTCGAAGGCCGCGGTGTCTGGTACTGGGCTTCCCCGATCGAGGCGCGGCTTTGCGCCCAGCAGGAGGTCGTCCTGGTCGGCGGCGGCAACTCCGCCGGTCAGGCCGCGGTTTTCCTCTCCGGCCATGCCCGCAAGGTTCATATGGTGATCCGCGGCGGCGGACTCGGCGCCAGCATGTCGCGCTACCTGATCGAGCGCATCGAGGCGGCGCCGAATATCGAGCTGATGTTCAATGCCGAGGTCACTGGCCTTCAGGGTGGCCAGGACGGCTCGCTGACGCGCGTGCGCTGGCGCAGCCGCCTTTCCGGCGAAGACAGCCTTCTGGACGTTCGCAACCTGTTTCTGTTCGTCGGCGCCGATCCCGCCACCGGCTGGCTCGAGGGTTGCGGGGTTGTGGTCGACCGCGCCGGCTTTGTGGTGACGGGGGCGCCAGACAAGAACAGCGAAGCGCGCATCGCCTCGCCGCTCGAAACCTCGGTGCCGGGCGTGTTTGCCGTCGGCGACGTGCGTTCGGGGTCGGTCAAGCGGGTTGGCGGTGCGATCGGCGAAGGCGCCCAGGTGGTTGCCGCGCTGCACGGCTATCTCGGCGATACCGCAAAGCCCGCGCTTTGACTCCGCGCCGGTTATGTCGCTCGCCCGGAGCCCGTGCCAATCGATGCTCCCGCGTTTGGATCGGCCGATGCGAAAACTCCGTGCAAGAGTCTCATCCCGCGCTATGTTTGAAAGCGCCTTTTTCAACGCGGCAAGGAGCACCAGATGGAAAGCAATTTCGCCGACGTTAACGGGATCAGGCTGCATTATCTCGCCGCGGGCAGGGGCGACCCCGTCGTACTGCTGCATGGCTTTGCCCAAACCAGCCATATGTGGCGGCCGTTAATCGCCGAACTCTCGGGCAGACACACCGTGATTGCGCCGGATCTGCGCGGCTTTGGTCAATCTGCGGCGCCTGCGGACGGATATACCAAGGCCGCCATGGCGCAAGATGTCCATGCACTTCTCAACAGCCTCAAACTCGACCGGGTTCGCCTGGTGGGGCACGACATCGGGCTGATGGTCGCCTACGCACTTGCCGCGCAATATCCGCAGGCCGTAGACCGGCTTGTGCTTATGGAAGCATTTTTGCCGGGCGTCGGTGACTGGAATAGTGTGTTTCTGCTGCGCGACCTCTGGCATTTCCATTTCTACGGCAAGACGCCACTGGCGCTGGTCACAGGGCGCGAACGGACTTATCTCGAACATTTCTGGAACGACTTCGCCGCCGATCCCCAGAAATCTGTGTCTGAAGAAGACCGCGAAATCTATGCGAATGCCTACGCGCAGCCGGGGCACATGGCCGCCGGAATGGAGGTCTTCCGCGCCTTTGCCAAAGACGCCGAAGACTTTGCCGGCTTTGCCAGGACGAGGCTGACCATGCCAGTGCTGGTTCTTTCGGGAGAGAGGGCCAGCGGACCATTCTTGATCGAGCAGGGCAAGATGGTGGCGACGAAGGTCGAAGGCGTTCTCGTCAAAGGATCGGGGCACTGGTTGATGGAAGAAGCCCCTGACCAAGTAATCCCCAAGCTCGTCGAATTTCTTGGCCGTTAGAGCATGATCCGGTGGCGGATCAGGATATGCCCGCGCACGGAGCGCCACTGCTCCGAGCAGCACGTGTAGCTTTTTTGGAGCGGCAGCCGTAGCATTTGTCAGAGATTCGAAGAGGGGAGCGCGTCATGGTCTTGGGGTTGAGCCTGTCTGCTTTCACGATGGTGCATGTCATCATCAGCCTGAT
>Ga0307474_10001044_pt1 | contig 20121 bp, 12 predicted proteins | sample atmos_gasesECM1C_2_FD_203312 | JGI IMG/M metagenome (GOLD analysis project Ga0307474, IMG submission 203312) | Hardwood forest soil microbial communities from Morgan-Monroe State Forest, Indiana, United States - atmos_gasesECM1C_05 | ecosystem: Environmental > Terrestrial > Soil > Temperate... | reverse complement strand
CTGCGTCCTGCCAGTGAGTGCCGTTGGCGCGCGCGCCGTCACCACGATCGAAGCGGTGGGCAACACCTCCGAGGGCGCCCGCGTACAAAAAGCCTGGCTGGAACTCGAGGTGGTGCAATGTGGCTATTGCCAGTCGGGACAAATCATGTCCGCGAGCGCGCTGCTCGGCAAGACGCCTGCTCCGGACGATGCCGACATCGATGCGGCCATGGCAGGCAATATCTGTCGCTGCGGCACGTACGTCCGGATACGCGAGGCCGTCAAGCGCGCCGCCGCTGATCGAGCCACATCGTAAGGAGATTATGATGCACGCGATCAAGCCAATCTCCCTTCGAGCGCGCCGTGAGTTCATTAAAAGCGCCGCGGCGACCGGTTTTCTGCTGGCCTTTTACGTGCCCGCACGCGCGGTTAACGAGCCGGAGCAAGCGCCGGATGACACCAGGGGAAAATTCGCGCCCAACGCATTCATTCGCATCGACAAGAGCGGTGCCACCACGCTCGTGATGCCGCAAGTGGAAATGGGGCAGGGTGTCTACACCGGTGTCGCCATGATCCTCGCCGAAGAGCTCGACGCGGATCCCGCGAAAATAGTGCTCGAGCACGCCCCGCCCAACGAGAAGCTCTATGCCAATCCAGCCTTTGGAATGCAGGCTACCGGCGGTTCAACTTCGCTCCGCGCCTTTTGGATGCCGCTGCGAATCGCGGGTGCTACCGCGCGGGCGATGCTCGTGCAGGCCGCCGCGCAGCAATGGCATGTCGATCCTGGCTCATGCACGACTTCCCGCGGCGAGGTTTCGCACAGCGCCAGCAACCGCAAGCTTGGCTATGGCGCTCTCAGTGAGGCGGCCGGCAAATTCACACCGCCGAAGAACGTACCGCTCAAGGATCCTGCGAAATTCGTGCTCATCGGCACTCCGCTGAAGCGCTTCGACACACCGAATAAAGTGAACGGCAAGGTGGTCTACGGCATCGACGCCATGGTGCCGGGCATGAAATTCGCAACCCTGGCTGCCTCTCCGGTATTCGGCGGCAAGGTAGCGCATGCGGATGAGGCGGCCGCCAATGCGGTGTCCGGCGTACGGCAAGTCATCGTGCTCGACAACCTGGTGGCGGTGGTCGGCGATCACATGTGGGCCGCCAAGCAGGGTTTGGAGGCGCTCAAGGTTTCCTGGGCTGAGGGCGAGCAGGCAAAGGTTTCCTCCGCCGACCTTTGGCAGGACATACGTACCGCGAGTCAAAAGGATGGCGTCGTCGCGAAAACTCGAGGCGACGTCGAAAAAGGCTTGTCCAATGGCCAGCGATTCGAGGCGGACTACGAATTGCCCTTCTTGGCCCATGCGACCATGGAGCCTCTCAATTGCACGGTGTTGTTGAAGGAGGACTCTTGCGAACTGTGGCTTGGTACACAAATCATCGCTCGCGTGCAACAGACCGTCGCGGCGCTCACTGGTTTGCCTATCGATAAGGTAACGGTCCACAATCACTTGATCGGCGGGGGATTCGGCCGGCGGCTTGAGCCCGACATGGCGTTGAACGCCGTACGCATCGCGCAGCATATGAAAGGCGTGCCGGTCAAAGTCGTGTGGACCCGTGAGGAGGACATTCAACAAGATATCTATCGACCGATGTACCGTAATGTCATTTCCGCCAGTCTTGCCGGCGGCAAAGTGGCGGCGTGGAAATACAAAGTCTGCGGCGCCTCCATCATTGCGCGCTGGCTGCCCCCGGCTTTCCAAAAGGGTATCGATATAGACGCGATCGACAGTGCCGTCGATATGCCCTACGAGATTCCGGACTTTCAAGTGCAATATTTGAGGGTCGAGCCGCGCAGCGTGCCGACGGGCTTTTGGCGCGGCGTCGGTCCCAACATCAATGTGTTCGCCATCGAAAGCTTTATGGATGAGCTCGCGCGAAAAGCCGGCAAGGACCCAATTGTGTTTCGTCGCGACATGCTGGGCAAGCAGCCGCGGTTCCTCGCGGCGCTCGACTTGGTCGCCGCTAAATCGGATTGGGGCAAGCCGCTGCCGGCGCGAGTCGGGCGGGGCGTGTGCGTGCAGCCGTCCTTCGGCAGTTTTATTGCGACAGTGGTGGAAGCCGAGGTAGACATGCACGGTGAAGTGCTGCTGCGCCGGATCACCACTGCCGTCGATGTGGGAACGCTGGTGAATCCCGACAGCGTGGAGGCGCAATTGCAAGGCGGCTTGGTATTCGGCCTAACCGCCGCGTTGTACGGTGAGATCACCCTCAAGCAAGGCCGGGTCGAGCAGTCTAATTTCAATGACTATCGGATGTTGCGCATCGACCAAATGCCGAAGATCGACGTGCATTTGATCAAGAGCGGCGAGGTCCCCGGGGGTGTCGGTGAAACCGGCACCACGGCAGGCCCGCCGGCGCTGCGCAATGCGATTTTTGCCGCGACCGGCGTTGCGCTCAAGCGGCTCCCCATCGATCGGAATCTTCTCGCCGGGAGCGCCAAGGCATGAACGCAACTCCTCCCTCACGCCGCGCCGCCAAACGGCGTCCCCTCCTGATCGCGCTGGCCGTGCTGGTGCTCGTCGCCGTGTTCGCGCTTTTCCTGATCGTAGGGCCCGGACCCATGGCGTTTACCAAGGGTCACAAAGTTGGTCTCTCTGATTACCAAGCGGCGAATCCCAGCGGGGCTCCCGCAGCCCTCGCGCAAGCATCATTGATCAAGAAGGGTGAGTATCTTGCGAAGGCCGCCGATTGCCTGGTATGCCATACGGCGACAGGCGGCGAGGCCTACGCCGGCGGATTCGCATTCGTGTTGCCCTTCGGCACGCTGTATTCCACCAATATCACGCCGGACAAGGCGACCGGCATCGGAAATTACACCGATGCGCAATTTCTCGCCGCGGTGCATCGCGGCGTCCGCCACGATGGCGCCAATCTGTATCCGGCAATGCCGTTTACTTCCTATACCTACATGACGGACGCCGACGCCTTGGCAATCAAGGCGTACCTTTTCAGTCTCGCACCCATCAACTCGCCCAATAAGCCGAATGCGCTCGCCTTTCCATTTAATCAGCGCTGGGCGATGGGTGTATGGTCGGCTCTGTTCAATGCCAACGAGCGCTTCGAACCGGATACTGAGAAAAGTGCGGAGTGGAACCGCGGCGCCTATCTCGCTGAGGCCCTGGCTCACTGCGGGGAATGTCACACACCGCGCAATCTTGCATTCGCGCTCAATAACCGCAAAAAATTCGGCGGCGCACTTACCGCCGGTTGGCGCGCGTATAACATCAGCAGCGATAAGCAGAGCGGCGTCGGCGCTTGGCATGACGAGGAACTCATTGCGTATCTGGCGCGAGGTCATGCTGCCGGTCACGGATCTGCGGCGGGCCCGATGGGCGAAGCGGTGGATGAAAGCTTCAGCCAATTGACGCCCGAAGACGTGCGGGCCATCGTGGCGTATTTGCGCAGCGTGCCGGGCAGCGTGTCCTCCGATCTGCCGGCGACCCTGGCTCCTGCGGCCCCGGACTCGCACAAAGAGGGACTCGCGACAGCGGACTCGCGTGGCAAGCAGGTGTACGAAGGCGCCTGCGTCAGCTGCCATGGGTGGAGCGGCATTAGCGATATCAGTGAGTACGCCACTTTGACCGGGGCGCGCGCGGTCAACGATCCGCATGCCACCAACGTGGCGCAAATCGTGCTCGCCGGCATGAAGCGCTCAACTCCGGCCGGAATCACCGAAATGCCGGGCTTCGGAGCTGCGTATTCGGACTCGGACATAGCGGCGGTCGCGAACTATGTCACGACCCGGTTCGGGTCGAGTGCCTCGAACCTGAATGCCGCCGAGATCGCTAAAATGCGCCGCGAGACCGCGCAATGAGCGATTTATACGCAGCAACATAGGGAACGGGTATGCATTGCGCGCAGCCAGCCGCACGGCTAGAACGAAATCTTCACTCCGCCGAAATAGGCCCGCGGCATCGCCGGGCTCTGAAAGCGCGGATCGACGTCCGGATCTCCCAATTCGCCGCCGCCCGGTACCCCCGGCGCGCCGACGCCCGTCGGGTCGCCCAAGATGCCGTACGTCGAGTAACGCCGGTCGAACAGATTTTGGATGTTGGCGAAGACCTGCAGGCGCCTGCTCAATTGATACGAGGTACGCAAGCCGACCACCGTGTAGCCCGGCAATTCCGGATTCAAATTGGCCTCGTCGCCCCGATAGAAAGACGGCCCGATGTAACTCAGCGTACCGCCTACCGACCAGTGCGCCAGCACCTCGACGTCCGCACCGAGCTTCACGCGACTCTTCGGTATCAACGGCAACTCATCGCCGACATTCACTTGAATATTGCCGTTCGCGTCCTGGAACGGATTGGCAGGCGAGGGTTCCAAGAATGCCGATCGGAACGTGGCTCTGAGGTAGCTGTATTGCAAATACGCGGACACCGTTCCCATTTGATAGGTCAGATCGAGATCGCCGCCTTCCCGGCGCGTCGACCCGACGTTCTGAAAGAATCCGGATGCAATCGTCGTCGCGATGCCGTAGATATCATTCTCGGAGTTGGTGCGATAGATGCTGAGGTCCCAGCCGAATTTGCCGAGGCTGGCGTCGGATAAAGTGCCCCGCGCGCCGAATTCGGCGGTCTTCGATACGACTTGGTTCAGCGGCGGATCGGACGCCAAGTTCGTGGGCAACAAGCACGGCGCGGCCGGATTTGCGCACTCCAGTTCGCTGGCGGTGGGAGCGCGATTGTTGATCGCATAGCTGCCATAGACCGTCAAGGCGGGAATGATCTTGTAAGTGACGCCGGCGGATGGATCGAAGTGGGCAAAACGATTGTTGCCGTTCAGCGCGTCACCATTGCGATCGGCAAGATCCACTTTGGCGATATTGTAGCGGCCGTTGACCGTGACGGACAACGCCTCGACGACATCGAATGTGTCGGTCAAATACACGCCGTAGTACTTGTTGTTGGCGTTGAGAATCACAGGAGTGGCGGTGCTATCGACGCCTTCCGGTGTTGCAACGAAATACGGCGACGGCAATACCGTCAAAGACGCATCGATCACGCCGAGCCTCGTGCCCGAGAAGAATTGGGTGCTCGAAGCATCGACCGTCGCGCCGATGGCGAATGAGTTGCCGTGGCCGAGGAGCTTTTCGGTGCTGGAGAACTGTAGCGATCCGCCCCAGGTTTGCGAGTGAATGGCCTCATAGTCGTTCTGGCCGATGATCGTCGCGCCGCCGTTGGTGATGTCGGGAATGTTCTGGCCGGCGGTATCGGTTAGCACGTAATCGCCGTCGCACAACAGGCCGGGGCCGACATCCTCGTCGCAGGCGGCGTAGTTGCTGTTATCACCGTTGGCGACCGTTTGCCGGTAGTTGCGGAAGTACACCACGTTAGACAGCGCCAGCGTCGGCGTGAAGTTGTACGCCGTGTTGAGGGTTAGCATGTCGACGTTATCGATGTTGTTCTGCGGGCCGGTAAAGACGTTTTCTGGACTGATCGCCAACGATTGCACCGGCGCCGCGCCTTGACCGAATAGGCGATTGTTGGCGCGCGAATAGCTCAAGTCTGAGGTGATAGAATCGGTATGGAAGCTCAAGTCCATATAGTACTGTTTGACCCGATCTTGCGCGAAGTGGCGCCAGCCGCCTTCCTTGAACCCATTGATCGCGACATAGGCGCCGAGGGCGCCATCATTGACACCGTACTCGGCCTGCGCTTGGCGTTGATTGAACGAGCCGCCAGACGCCGTGGCATCGAATCCCTGGTACGTAAAGCCGTTCTTCATCGTCACCGTCATGGCGCCGCCCAGTGCGTTCAGGCCAAACACCGATGTCGCGTTCAGCACGTCGATCCTGTCGATCGCTATGTCCGGAATCAGATCCCAATTAACCGTGTCGCCGAAGGCCTCGTTGACGCGCACGCCGTTCTGGTAGACAGCCATGCCCTGCGGCGTACCGAGCACCGGAGACGCCTCGAAGCCGCGAAACAGCACTGCAGGCTGGAACGGGTCCGCGAGCGTGTCGTTGAAGTTGACGCCGCTGACTTGCTGGTCCAGTGCGCCGAGCGCGCTGGCGGCGCCGTTGCGGGTGAGGTCGCTTGATCTCAATGTCTGGATGTTGCCAGGGACTTTGTCTTTATCGACCTTGAAGCCCGGAACGGGAGTGACGCCGACCACGACGATTTCGTCAAGATCGTGCGCGTCCTGCGGCGCCTGCTGCGCCAGGACTACGGGCGAGATTGCTGTCATGGTCGTGGCCAGCAGCCACGCAAAAAGCCGTCGCACGCGGTTACGCATTGGATGCAAAACACATAAATTGCCTTTGGCCTTACGAGTGGGTCTTGGCGCCGCCGCAAGAGCACGGCGATCGTGTCAGTTTCGCATTAGGTTGGGAATAGGAGTTTTCCCCGTTTGTCCGGCCCGCCGCCAACGGTTGGTTTCAACTGCGGATGGTTATACTCGTGCATGAGGAGTGGCCGGGGATGAACAAGGGAGACTGAGAATCAATGCGAAGACATTGTTTTGTAGGCTCATGCACCCGCGCAGCCTGCGCGCTGTTGGCGTTTACGACATTGGCCGTAGGAACCGCTGGACCAGCCACGCCAACGCTCAAGCATGCCGGAGCCCCGACCGTAAAGCCGCGCTATGGAAACTGGGGTATTGAAACCCAATGGATCAGCAAGACTGTAAAGCCCGGTGACGATTTCTTCACGTATGTCAATGAAGGGTGGGTGGAATCCACCCAGATGCCCTCCGGGTTCAACGTCTTCGGTTCGTTCAACGAGGTGGGTCTAAGAACAGAGGAGCGGATCAATACCATCATTCTGGACGCCACAAAGTCAGCGACTCCGGAGGACGATCCACGGCGGCAGATCAGCGACTTGTACGCGAGTTACATGGATACCGCTCGAATCGAGCGACTAGGTCTAACTCCGATCCGAAGCGCGCTAGAGCCTATTTTTCGCGCAAAAACTCTCGACGATATCGCGCGTCTGATGGCTGATCCGACTTCAAGTTCGCTGGTATACATCAACGTGTTTCCCGATCCGGGCAATCCCAAGCGCTACTTAGTCATGCTCGATCAACTCAATGGCGGGTACCCGATTCTCGGTCTGCCGGGACGCGACTATTATGAGCGCGGTGACGAAGCGTTTCCCCGCCACCGCGCGGAATTTATCGACTACGTAACCGAGGTGTTCGAGAGTGCCGGAATAGATCGCGCAGCGCAGCGCAGCGCAGACATCCTGGCATTGGAAACCAGGCTGGCCGCGAGCCAATGGGGTCCGGAAAAACTCCGCGATCGCAAGGCGAACTATCATTTGATGAGGCGGGAACAGTTGGCGAAATACGCGCCGGGCTTCCCGTGGGAAGTCTTTCTCGCCGCACGTCAGGTCGGCGATGTTCGGGAAATCGTGTTGGGAACGGACACGGCGCTGCAATCCCAAGCTAAGGTGTTTGCCAATACCCCCGTCGATGTATGGTCCTCGTATCTTGCGTTTCACTGGATCGCGAACCAGGCGGATTTGCTGCCCGCTGCGTTTCAGGCAGCACACTTCGAATTCTATGGGCCGCGCCTGAATGGTGGCGCAATGGAACAACGGCCGCGCGAGAAGCGTGCGATTCAGTTCGTCAATCAAAAGGTGCGGGATGCGGTGGGGCGAATTTACGTCGAACGATATTTTCCGGCGCGGGATCTCGCCAGGATCGGGGAGCTTGTAGGCTACTTGCGTCGCGCCTTCGCCGAGCGGCTGACAACACTCGACTGGATGGACGAGAAGACCCGCGCGCAGGCGCAGGCGAAGCTTGCAACGTTCAAATTCAAACTTGGCTATCCGTCGGCGTGGCGCGACTATTCTACAGCACGCATCAGGCCTGACGATGTGCTTGGCAACAATCGGCGTCTACTGGATGCGGATTGGGCGCATTCGCGATCGCTGCTAAATGGACCGGTAGATCGCGACTCTGAGTGGTACGAATCTCCCCAGACTGTGGACGCATCCTTTAGCCCCCTGGGTAACGCGATTGAGCTACCTGCTGCGATGCTGCAGCCGCCGTTTTTCGATCCATTGGCCGATCCAGCGGTGAATTTCGGCGCGATCGGTGCGGTGATCGGGCACGAGATGGGTCACGGATTCGACGACCAAGGTGCCCGTTTCGATAGCGAGGGTCGACTGAACAACTGGTGGACCGAAGATTCGGCCGAGCGCTTCAGGCGTCGCACGGACGCGCTCGTCGAACAGTACGATGCAATCTCTCCGGTGGAGGGGGTTCACCTCAACGGCAAGCTAAGCCTTGGCGAGAACATCGGCGATCTTACCGGCGTAACCGTCAGCTATCGTGCCTATCATCTTTACCTCCGTGACCACGGAGGCCAACCACCCATTCTCGACGGCTACACCGGCGATCAGAGATTCTTCTTGTCGTTTGGTCAACAGTGGCGCGTTATTTGGACACCTGAAGCGCTGCGGGCTGCCTCGGCGCAAGGCTATCACCCGCCATCGCAATATAGGGTGAACGGTGTTGTGAGAAATGTGGATGCTTGGTATGACGCCTTCGGCGTCACCAGCGGAGAGAAGCTGTATTTGCCGGCCAGCGAGCGAGTGAGTCTTTGGTGAGACGGCAGGCGCCGGTTTCTAGAGCTGCGCGCTCAGCAGGAAGTGAAAGGCTGCGGCTAACATGAACGCCGCCAGCACGCCGCCGACGTACAGCACCGCGAACCAGCCAAGCCGCGATCGCAGTGAAGATCGTTCCGGCACGCTTTTCATCAATGATAGCCCTCGTCGCCGTGGCGCACTTTGCCGCGGAACACCCAGTAAGACAGCGCCGAATAGGAAAGAATGATTGGCAGCATGATGGCCACACCGACGAGCTCGAAGATCTGGCTTGAGCGCGGCGCCGAGGCGGCCCAGATGCTCAACGTGGGCGGCACGATGTTCGGATAGATGCTGATCAGCAAGCCGCTGTAGCCGAGAAAGATGATGGCTTCCATCAAGATGAAGGCACGGGCGTCGTGGCCCGAATCCGCCCAGCGGAAGATGCCGACGACGCAGGCCAGCACCAGCAGCGGTACCGGCGCAAAGTAAACGAAATTGTGTCCGCTGAACCAGCGCTGCGCAACGGCTGGTTGACCCAGCACTGTCCACAGGCTGATGACGCCAATGATTGCGAGCAGCACCAAGGACGCAGGTTTTAACAGTATCCGCACGCGCCGTTGTAGATCGCCATCAGTCTTCATGACGAGCCAACTGCAGCCGAGCGTCGCATAGGTGACGAGCAGGCCCAGCCCGCAGAACACGGAAAAGGGAGACAGCCAGCCGAATGCATCGCCGGCGAATCTGCCATCGACTATCTTGATGCCCTGGAGCAGCGTGCCGAGGATCATGCCCTGGCAAAACGTCGCCATTCCCGATCCCATGATGAAGGCGAGATCCCACAGGTTCTGTGTGCGTCGCGCCTTGGCGCGAATCTCGAAAGCGACGCCGCGGAAAATCAGGCCGCAAAGCATCACGATCACGGGAAGATAGACGGCCGGCAGGAGCGTGGAGTAGGCGAGCGGAAATGCCCCGTAGAGACTGGCGCCGCCGAGCACCAGCCAGGTCTCGTTGCCGTCCCAGACCGGAGCGACCGTGTTCAGCATGACCTCTCGCTCGCCTTCGCGATCAAAGAATGGGAACAGAAGGCCAATGCCGAGATCGAAGCCATCCAGCAGCAAGTAGAGGAATACGCCGAGGCTGATGATGCCGGCCCAGATGGTTGGAAGATCGATCGTCATGAGTGCCTCACTCGTCGATCGGATCGGTGGCGCGCGACATCGGCCGGTGGTCGAGGCCTGCAATGCTCTTGCCGAAGTCGTCCCCGACCTGGGCTGCCTCCTCGCCATCGTGCGGTCCCTTCGCCATCAGCTTCAACATGTAGTAGGTGCCCGAACCGAAGACGAGGAAATAAACGATGATGATGATCAGCAGCGACGTCCCGACTTGCTGTGAAGACAAAGGCGAGGCGGCATCCGCGGTGCGCAGTACGCCGTAGACGACCCAGGGTTGGCGTCCAACTTCGGTGGTGATCCAGCCCGCAAGCAATGCAATCAGACCCGACGGCCCCATCGCCAGGGCGAAGCCTTGGAACCAACGCGTGTCATAGAGTTTCTTGCGCAAGCGAAGTATCAGCCCGAGCACACCCAGCAGGAGCATAAGCAGGCCCAAGCCGACCATGAAGCGGAAGCTCCAAAACACGATCGTCGAATTGGGACGGTCCTCCCGGGGGAACTCTTTCAGCCCACGGATTTCGCCGCTCCAGGTGTGGGTCAGGATTACGCTTCCGAGATGGGGTACCGATAAGGCGTATTTCGTTCGCTCCTCCCGCATGTCTGGCCACCCTATGAGATTGAGGGACGTGCCCCCCTTCTCTGTTTCCCAAAGACCTTCGATTGCAGCGATTTTGGCCGGTTGGTGCTCGAGTGTATTGAGGCCGTGCTGGTCCCCGGCGATCATCTGCAGCGGCGTGGCCACGAGAATCATGCCGACTGCCATCGAGAATGACTTCTTGACGCCCTCGCCGCGGCGTCCGTTGAGTAGATTCCACGCGGCGCAGCCCGCCACGATGGTCGCTGCGACGATGAAAGCCGCGAGCGACATATGAACGAGCCGGAACGGGAACGATGGGTTGAAGATAATCTTCAGCCAGTCGAGCGGCACCACTCTGCCGTCCACGATTTGGAAGCCTTGAGGCGTCTGCATCCAGCTGTTCGAAGCGAGGATCCAAAACGTCGAGAACAATGTACCGAGTGCGACCAGGACCGTGGCAAGAAAATGCAGGCGTGCGCCGACCCGCTTCCAACCGAAGAGCATGATGCCGAGGAAACCGGCTTCGAGGAAAAACGCTGTCAGGACCTCGTACGTGAGCAGCGGTCCGTTGACGGAGCCGGCAATGCGGGAGAAGCCGGCCCAGTTTGTGCCGAATTCGTAGCTCATCACAACACCGGAGACGACGCCCATGCCGAAACCGACGGCGAAAATCTTCGACCAGAAGAAAAAGAGCTCGCGATAGACTACCTTGCCCGTTCGCAGCCATAAGCCCTCTAGCACCGCGAGATAGTTCGCGAGCCCGATGCTGATTGCTGGGAAGAGGATATGGGCCGAGATCGTGAACGCGAACTGCAGCCGCGCCAGTAACAGAACGTCACTCGTCTCGAGCATTAGACCTAGACTCCTCCGCCCACCGCACTTCACCCAGTACTACGCGCTCGAGAAGAAACAAGCGCCGGCCCGACTGCTCAAACGGCCGCAACCCGGCGCCGTTGCGCACGGCGCGCCGCTTCGGCACATGATACTCATGAGTCGAAGCGCTTGCTCACCGGATCGGCGTCGCCGACGAACCTCACGATGTCGCCGTACATCTTGATGACCACGCGCTCGGCCAGCAGGTCTTCACGCAACAGATCCGCCAGCGTGTGACCGCTCTGGAAGGTGGAGTAGGCCCGTTTGTTGATGCCCTTGGGGTCGAGATGGGGCGCCGCCGAGCTGTTTGATCCGTTCGGCGATCAGAGACGTTTCTCCTCGTCCTGCCATGACGGCAGAGCTTGTCAGACTTATCCCACAGTTATACGCAAGATGGGATCATAAAAAAGAATCGTAAGCGACTGATTTAACGAAGCAGACGTCAGGCCGGAAATCGCGGCAATCCATCGAATCTCCGACTTCGGTTACGAATTGATAGAACTTTGTACCTGTTACTTGCAGGCGGCATTGCGCCACGAAGCAGCCTCGCGCGTCGCGCAGCGACGTCGCAGGTGCGGGTACATTTTTTTTACTTATTCGATTGACTTCGAACTGACGGCTGCTGAATATTGGCTTCGGCGGTGCGGCATTTTCGCTTCGCCGGCGAGTGTATCATTAGCGATGGCAAGTTTATGGACGGAATCCCATGGACGAGCGCAAGAGTTTGATTCGTCGTCGTGACCTGCTTCTCGCGGTGACGGTGTCCGGCGCCGTGGTCGCGATGGGCACCGCATCGAGCCTGACTCCCACCGAGATTAGGCGCGACAAACGCAAACCGCAGTATCAGGCGAACTCGCCGGAAGTTCAGACGTTTTACCGAGTCAACCGTTATCCGGTGAAGTGACCTCATGCTCATCAAGAGAACAGAAGGCCGGCGACGGTCCGGAGCAGCCACCCCGGCAATCGCACCCGAAGCTCACGGTAATCTTGACCGCCGGTCCTTTTTACGTCGTTCGGGTCTTGTCGCCGGGGGTCTCGCCGGGCTGGGCGCGCTGCCGCTTTACAGCGTGCGCAAAGCGGCGGCCGGTGCGCCGCCGCCGCCCGGCGTCACAGTCTCACGCCGCAAGAACATCTGCACCCACTGCTCGGTGGGCTGCTCGGTTATTGCTGAGGTCGCGAACGACGTCTGGATCGGGCAAGAGCCGGATTTTGACAGCCCGATCAATCGTGGTTCGCACTGTTGCAAGGGAGCGGCTGTTCGCGACGATGTGGTGGGCGAGCGGCGGCTGCGCTAACCGGTCAAATTAGTCGACGGTCGATGGCAGCGAATTTCCTGGGATCAGGCGATCGATGAAATCGGCGACAAACTGCTGGAGGTACGGGCGAAGTCGGGTCCGGAATCAGTCTACTGGTTGGGATCGGCCAAGTTCACCAATGAAGCGGCCTACCTGAACCGCAAGTTCGCCGCCTTTTGGGGGACGAACAATTCCGATCACCAGGCTCGCATCTGTCATTCCACCACCGTCACCGGCGTCGCCAATACCTGGGGCTATGGTGCGATGACCAATAGCTACAACGACATTCGCAATGCCAAGACCATCATGATCATGGGCGGCAATCCGGCGGAGGCGCATCCGGTTTCACTGCAGCACATCCTCGAGGGCAAGGAACTCAACCGCGCCAACATGATCGTCATTGACCCGCGGCTGACGCGCACCGCGGCGCATGCGAACGAGTTTTTGCGGGTGCGGCCCGGCACGCATATTGCCACCATCTACGGCATGCTCTGGCACATTTTCAAGAATGGCTGGGAGGACAAGGAGTTCATGCGTCAGCGCGTGTACGGCCTGGAAGATGTTCTGCCCGAGGTCGAGAAGTGGACGCCGGCGGAAGTCGAACGCGTCACCGGTCTGCCGGAATCGCAGGTGCGGCATGTTGCTGAAGTTTTCGCAACCGAACGGCCCTCGACGTTGATCTGGGCGATGGGTCAGACGCAATTTGCGACCGGCACGGCCAACGTCCGCGCCAGTTGCCTCTTGCTGCTCGCGACCGGCAATGTGGGCGGTTATGGCAGCGGCGCGAATATTTTCCGCGGTCATACCAATGTTCAGGGCGCGACCGATCTCGGCCTCGATGTGACCAGTCTCCCGCTCTATTATGGCCTTGCCGAAGAGGCGTGGCAGCATTGGTGCCGCGTGTGGGAGGTCGACTACAACTGGGTGCTCTCTCGCTTCGTCGATAAGAAATTCATGGAGACGCCCGGCATCCCCAGCACGCGCTGGTTCGATGCCACGCTCCTGCCGAAGGACCAGGTGAGCCAACCCGATACGCTGAAGGCCATGTTTGTCATGGGGCATGGCGCCAATACGATTACCCGTATGCCTGAATCGGTGCGCGGCATTGAGAAGCTGGACCTGCTGGTGGTTTGCGATCCGTATCCAACCAGCTGGGCGGTGCTCTCAGAACGGAAAAACGGGACTTACCTGCTGCCGGCCTGCACCAGTTTCGAAATGGCGGGATCGCGCACCGCTTCCAATCGATCGCTGCAGTGGGGCGAGCAGATCGTGAAACCGGTGTTTGAATCGAGGAACGATTACGACATCATGCACATGCTCGCCCGTAAGCTCGGGTTTGCCGAGCAACTGTTCAAAAACATCAAGGTCGAGAATGGCGCGGTGTCAGCGGAGGATATTCTGCGGGAGATCAATCGCGGCGGCTGGTCCACCGGCTATTGCGGGCAGTCGCCGGAGCGCCTCAAGGCGCACATGAAAAACCAAAACAAATTCGACCTGGTGACCATGCGAGCGCCGAAGAGCGATCCGGAAGTCGGCGGTGACTACTACGGACTACCCTGGCCGTGCTGGGGAACGCCCGAACTGCGGCACCCCGGCACGCCCGTGCTTTACAACACCAATCTGTCCGTGGCCGATGGCGGCGGTACGTTCCGAGCGCGCTTCGGCGTCGAGCGCGTCGTCAAGCGCAAGGTGGTAGAGAACGGTCAAGAGATCGAGAAAGAGGTGCACGAAAATCTCCTCGCCGATGGATCCTATTCGCTAGGTTCGGAAATCAAGGACGGATATCCTGAGTTCACACTCGGGGTGCTGAAGAAGCTCGGCTGGGACAAGGATCTCACGGCGCAGGAGCTGGCGATCATTCAACGCGTGGGCGGCGCCAAACCGGACACCGTATCTTGGTCGACCGACTTGTCGGGCGGCATTCAGCGCGTCGCGATCAAACACGGTTGCAGCCCCTACGGCAATGCGAAAGCGCGCATGATTGCCTGGAATCTGCCGGACCCGGTGCCGGTCCATCGCGAGCCGATCTATACGCCGCGACCCGATCTCGTGTCGGATTATCCAACGCTGCCGGATGCGCGGCAGTTTCGCGTGCCCAACATCGGGTTTACTGTTCAGAAAGCCGCGGTCGACAAGACCATCGTCAAGGATTTCCCCTTGATCTTGAGTTCGGGCCGGCTGGTCGAGTACGAAGGCGGCGGCGAGGAGACGCGGTCGAACCGATGGCTGGCGGAGTTGAAACAGGAGATGTTCGTCGAGATCAATCCGGCGGATGCGGCAGAACGCGGCATTGCCGATGACAGCTGGGTGTGGGTAACGGGACCCGAAAGCCATTCGAAAGCGCGCATGAAGGCCTTGGTGACCGAGCGTGTGGGCAAGGGTTTGGCGTGGATGCCTTTTCACTTTGCCGGCTGGTGGCAGGGTGTCGATCAACGCAGCAAATATCCCAAGGGTGCGGATCCCTATGTGCTCGGTGAGAGCGTGAATGGCCTGACAACGTATGGCTTCGATCCGGCCACCGGCATGCAGGAACCGAAGGCCACTCTCTGTCAGATCCGAGCGGGATAAGGAAATCTATGGCGAGAATGAAATTTCTTTGCGACGCCGACCGCTGCATCGACTGCAATGCGTGCGTCACCGCGTGCAAGAACGAGAATGAGGTGCCCTGGGGCATCAATCGGCGCCGGGTGGTGACCCTTAATGACGGTCTGCCGGGCGAGCGGTCGGTCTCGATGGCCTGCATGCATTGCACCGACGCGCCTTGCGCCGCGGTCTGCCCGGTGAGCTGCATCTTTCCCACCGAAGAAGGGGTGGTGCTGCACTCGAAGGATTTGTGCATCGGTTGTGGTTACTGTTTCTATGCGTGCCCATTCGGCGCGCCGCAATATCCGCACATCGGCAACTTCGGCTCACGCGGCAAAATGGACAAATGTACGTTCTGCGCGGGCGGCGGCGGCACGGAAGTAAGCGGTAGTGCCGAGGAATTCAAGAAGTACGGCGCCAACCGGCTCGCGCAGGGAAAGCTGCCGCTCTGCGCCGAAATGTGCTCGACCAAATCATTGCTGGCCGGCGACGGCGATATCATCGCCCAAATTTATAAGGAGCGGGTGCTCCGGCGCGGCTACGGATCCGGCGCTTGGGGCTGGATGACGGCCTATCACGTGTGAGGACGCGCAGAGGGTGAATGTCATGAAGAGAATTCTCGCGCGGACTCGCCACGTGCTCGCACCGCTGCTGTTCTTGACCTTGCTCGCCGTTGCGCTGCAGGCGCATGCCCAACGCACCGATCCGAACGCGCCGGTGGAGGATCCGGACGCGGGCGCCGTCAAGGAACAGAAGCTGCTCCAGCAGGAGTCGCGCATCCAGGGTCGAATCGATATTCCCGACAAGCGAGCGCGCGTACTCATACAACCGGCCGGGCGGGTTTGGGATCATTTTCATGAAGTCACATTGCACTGGCTGGGCGCGATAATCATCCTCGGCATGATCGCCGTGTTGGCGCTGGGTTATTGGCTGTTCGGGAAGATCCGGATTTCCGCGGGTCGTTCGGGCAAGAAGGTGAAGCGCTTCAACGCCTTCGAGCGCTTCTCGCATTGGCTCACGGCGGTGTCTTTCGTGGTGCTCGCCTTGACGGGCTTGAACATCACCTTTGGGAAGCTTCTACTGCTGCCGCTCATTGGGCACGAAGCGTTCAGTACCTTGGCGCAAGGCGGCAAGTATGCGCATAACTTTGTCGGGTTTTCTTTTATGGTCGGTTTGTTTCTGATCGTGACGCTTTGGCTCAAGGACAATATCCCCAAAAAAGTCGACCTCGATTGGCTGAAACAGGGCGGCGGCTTCATCAAGTCAAAGCATGCACCCGCCGGTCGTTTCAATGCCGGCGAGAAGATGGTCTTCTGGCTGGCTCTGGGTGCCGGCGCGGCGGTTGCCGTGTCCGGCCTGTTGCTGTTGTTTCCGTTCTACGGGACCGACATTGCCTCGATGCAAATTGCGCAGGCAGTCCACGCCAGTATCGCGGTTCTGTTCATCGCCTTGATTCTCGCTCACATCTACATCGGCACCCTCGGTATGGAGGGGGCCTTCGAGGCCATGGGCACGGGCGAAGTGGATCTTAACTGGGCCAAGGAGCATCACGATCAATGGTTGGCGGAGACGCTTGCGAAAGAGCGCTCCGGGGAGCCGCCGGGCCACCCCACCGCAGCCCCTGCCAAATAGCGATCGCCGCGCTCAGCTATCGAGTTTTTTCGGTGCCGTACTGGCCTCGCGCTCGCGCAAATAGTCCTCGGTCGTGCGCGCCGGCGGGCGAGGCGGCCCATGCGGATCGAATTCCTTTTCTGTGACGAATGCAACTCGGCAGTCGTCACACATCTTGATGAGATCGAGGCGCTCCGGAGTGTCTTTGAACATCCAGTGCTTATCGGCGAGCTTGGCCAGGACATGATCGATCGTACTCTTGACGCCGAACGGCTTGCGGCAGCGAATGCACCGGAATGGTTCTTCCTCTTTCAGGACTCGCGTGCCGCCGGCGCCGTTTCCAAAGTCGAGCTGAGGTTTGAGGGTCATGACCTGTTCGGGGCAGGTCGCTACGCACAGGCCGCACTGGACACAGGCTTCTTCCGAGAAGCGCAGCATCGGCCGCTCTGCATCATCGCTCAACGCATGCGTCGGGCAAACCGACACACAGGAAAGGCACAGCGTGCAGCCGCTCGAATCGATCTCCACCGCACCAAATGGCGCATGCGCCGGCAGCGCGATCACATCCTTAGGTGCAGGCGCCGCCCGGCGCAACTCACGCAATGCAAACCGCAGCACGCCGCGCGGATCGCCCACCGGCATGAAACTCGCTGGACGCGGCGAGCCGGCCAGCGGCTGAATTGCACGCAGTGCCGCGCCCAAGAGCTCGGGATCATCCACTTCAATGGTGGCGATCCGCGAAAGCCCGAAACCGAGACCCGAGAGGATCGGCTCTGCCAGTGCGAGGGTCCGGGTCAGTCCAAGAACATCATGGCGTGCTTTCGCGCGCAGCAGGAATCGAACGGCCGATGCTCCATAGGCGAACAGTGCCGCAATAGCCTCGAGTCCGATTTGTGTGACCTCGTTGACCGCCAACGGCAGCACGTGCGCGGGCAGACCGCCGCCGAAGCGGGCCAGCGCGTCGATGAGCGGCGCCCCGTGAGGCTCGTCGTGAAACAGCACGACGGCGTGTTCACCGCCGGCTTCGCGGTAGGTCATCAGCAGCGCGCGCAACTTGCGCAGCAATGCATCCGACGGCGGCAGCGCATAGACAGCGGCCCCCGTGGGGCACGCGGCGGCGCACTGCCCGCAGCCGGCGCAGATATTGGCGTCGAGCGCCACATGATCTCCGGCCGGCGCGATGGCGCCGGCCGGGCAAAGGTCCAGGCAGCGTGTGCAGCCGATGATTTGCGAGCGCGAATGCGCGCACAGATGCTCACTGAAATCGATGTAGCGCGGTTTGTCGAACGTACCGACGAGGTCTCGCGCCTTCAATACGACACTCAATACCGCCGCGGGGTTGCCGGGATCGGCACGCAGGTAGCCGTCGCGCAAATCGACGCCGGGGAACAATGCGGCGCCGCCGGAAAGATCGATAACGATGTCGCAGCGAGACACCGCGCCGTGGCGCGAGGGTCCGAAGGCCAGGGTCCCACGCGAGGAGGGCGAGGGCTGCGCGAAATCATCGACGGTGATTTCGAAGGCGCCGAGATAGCCTTTGGCGGAGCGGATCTTGCCTTGTGCGATCGGAAATTCGCTGATGCGCGGCGGAACGAGCGCAGCGGGCGGTGTGATCAGTACCGTGACATCGAGATGCGCCTTCAATAAGTTACCGGCCTCCACCGCCTGCGCGTCGCGGCCGTAGATGAGAGCGACACCCTCGCTCTTCAGGCTGACCAAGGCTGTTGGGGGCAACGCTTCCGCAGCCGCCGCGATGAGTGCCGCCATCTTCGGTCCGGCTGATGCCGCATCGTCGGACCAACCGGCAGTCTCGCGGACATTGACGAAATCGACGGGGGCACTCCGGCCTGCCGCGGCGGCGGCCGCCGCGAACACGGCGGTTTCCTGCGTGCAGCCCACGGTGAGCGGGGCGGCGCCCGTCGCCATGGCCCGAAATTGGTCGAGCTCCGCCCCGCACAGCCGACTGGCCGTCGCCGGCGCGCTGCCGCAACCCCGGCGCAGCGCCTCGGCGTCGAGCGGCATCGTGCCCTCGCAGGTGCAGAGCAAGATATTCCTGTGAGGGCCAGTCATTGTTTTCAGCATACCAAGCGCGCTTGAGCGCCGCCATCGGCCCGGGGACTGTCTCTTCGTACCGGTCCGGGGCTATAGTCGTGGGGTGGACAAGCGAGTTCGCGCGTGAAACTTCTGAAGACCGTCCGAGCGGATACCTCGGATACGTTTGTCTTTGATAAGGCGGCGGAGCCCGGCGAATGGGCCATATCCGGCGCGTTGTTGTTCGCGAATCTGGATTCGGCCTCGTTGAGTCGTAAACACCGTACCGCCTTTCGCAGCGGATTTCTGGGAATCAGTTCGTTCGGCTGGTCAACATTGGCGCAGATCGTTGAGGTGAGCGAGGAACAACGCTCCACGGCAGTCGGACAATTGGCGGCGCGACTGATTGAGCGCTGCGGGGCTCCTGATCTTGCGACCGCCCGGGCCGCCGCAGAGGAGGAGGTGGCGTTCGCCGCATCCCTTTGCGATCACGCCCCGGGAATGTTGGTCGCCGTGTCACGCCGCTATGAAAATGAGGCGATCCGCGAATCGTTTCGGACGCTGCAGGCGAACTCCCACGCAAAACCGGCGCCTGTCTTCAGCTTCGTAGAAGTCGTCGGCGAGGACGCGGCGGCGCCTGAGCACATCGACCTGGCCGGACTTCTGGATCGAGCTCGCCAATGACCGTGGGCAACGATTTCTGGCTTTCTTGCGGTCATCATCTGCTCGATCGCAGACCCGACGGCGGCTTGGTCGTCACGGACGAATTCCTCAAAGCCTACCTGGCGCGCCCCGAGATCGTACCGCCCGAGGGTGCATGCGAGGCTGAACGAGCGCTGCACCGGGCAATGCTGGCGCATCCACGACATCCGGTCGAACGGTGGCGGATCGCGGCGATCGCCGACGTTGACGCGCGCGAGAACTGGGAATCGATGATTGAGTGGCGGGATCATCTGGTGGCGTATGCAACTTTGGAGGCCGCCTATCTCGCGATCGTGCGGCATGGGCGCAAATTTCCGCGCATTTTTCTCGATCAACTTGTACAAGTGATTTTGCGCAATATCTTGGATGGCTGCGAGGATGCCTTCGTGCTGCGCGCGGCCGAGCTGTTGTTCCGCAGCCAGAGATTGACTTCGTACAATGGATCACTGATTGCTGCCGATGAGGAAGCGGTTCCCGGCTCGAGCGCCAAGCCGCTCTCTCCGTTGGTGGCGATGTTGGGACTGTCCGCCGCAACTGAGCTCGACGTGCTGAATGAGGACAACGCCAGCACGTACTGGGATCGTAGTGATTCCTTCGACATGGCGCTCGATCTCACGGCAGGCCGGCGTGGGCTGACTGCACTCGGCGTGGTGGTCACGTGCTGGGTACGCCACCTGCTCGCCATCGATGTAAAGATCGACCCGGTA
>Ga0307474_10001043_pt1 | contig 20127 bp, 15 predicted proteins | sample atmos_gasesECM1C_2_FD_203312 | JGI IMG/M metagenome (GOLD analysis project Ga0307474, IMG submission 203312) | Hardwood forest soil microbial communities from Morgan-Monroe State Forest, Indiana, United States - atmos_gasesECM1C_05 | ecosystem: Environmental > Terrestrial > Soil > Temperate... | reverse complement strand
CGGTCGGGCCACATCTATGCTCACCGAGGAAAAAGAGTTCGCACTGGCGTCGTTGCAGTTGCCTTTTTAGCTTAGCACCCACGGTTCCGCACGAGTTATGCGTTTGCGATGAACCTGAGCGATGCCGCTCGCGTACCGATTCTCGCTTTGCGCCCATTGCAGCTTGCGTGATATGCGAGGCTCATGCCCGCCCCCATTCTACCGCTCGTCGACGCTGCCGCGCATTGGCCGGAACGCGGCGCCCTGATCGGGCTCGATCTCGGCACCAAGACCATCGGGGTGGCGGTTTCCGATCCCGATCGCCGCCTGGCGACAGGGGTCGAGACGGTCCAGCGCAAGGCGTTCAAGGCCGACGCCGCGCGGCTTGTCGCCATCGCCGCCGAACGCACCGCCGTCGGCTTCGTGCTTGGTCTCCCCATCAACATGGACGGCAGCGAGGGACCGCGCGCCCAGTCGACCCGCGCCTTTGCGCGCAATTTTTCCAAACTGACCGAGCTTGCGATCGGCCTTTGGGACGAGCGGCTCTCGACCGCGGCGGTCGAACGGGAGCTGATCGGCATGGACATGAGCCGCGCCCGGCGTGCCGAAGTGATCGACGAACATGCGGCGATCTTTATCCTGCAAGGAGCGCTCGACCGGCTGGCGGTCCGATTCTAACATTCGCTTCCCGTCTCAGCAGCCACTTTTGCGAATGTTAGAATCAAAGGACCGCCAGCGAATATTAGGTCCTAGTGCAGTTTCGGATTTGACATTCGCCGTGCGAGTTTGCGGCTGGATGCGCAGCGAATGTCAAATCCACTCCGCTAGCGACAGGCGCATGAAAAAATGCGCTGACAGCGCAGGCCTCAGCCGGAGGCGGCAAGTACGAGCGTCTGGATAACGGCCGCGAGATTGTTGAGGCCGTGCACGATCACCGTGAGCCAGGTCGATTGATAACGGGAGCGGAGATAGCCGAGCAAAAGACCGATCGAAAATACCTCGGCGAAGAAGAACCAGTCATACTGCAGATGAAGCGCCGTCCAGACCATCGATGACAGGACGATGGCGCCCCAACGCCCCAGAAATGTTTCCGACCAGCCGCGGTACAGAAAGCCACGCGAAAAAAACTCCTCCGAAACCGGCGCGGCGACGCAGAAGGCGATCACCAGTAGCCACAACGCTCCGTCCGCACGCGCCGATTTCAAGACGTCCGTCATGAACTCCGGCGTCGATTCCCGCCCGGTGGCGCGCGACAGAATCTCCCATCCCAGCACCAGCAACGCGAGCAAACCGATACCGATCGCGATGTTCTTCCAGGAAGTCCAGCGCAAGGCGAGATAGTCGGCGAAAGGCGTGCCGGACATGCGTATTGCGATCCACAGCGCACCGAGCACTGCCGGCAGCCCGGTGATCACCGAAAGCGAAATCGTCAGCCCGCCGCCGAGCACATGGACCGCGGCGGCGATATCGGGTGGTCCTTCCTCGCGCAGCACGAACCAGGCTACGACCGCCATCTGGCCCGCGAACATCGCGCCGAAGACGACGAGGCCCCACAGCGCGGTGCCCCAGAACTTCCAAATTCGAGGCGGGCGTCCGGCCGAGGCGTGGGAGGCGAGCGCCGCGGGACTTGTGGGATCGAGCGAATCCATCAGATGACCTTTATGAGGGTAAGGCGCGGTCGAGCAACCGCGTTATGTCGTCACGAGCAAGATCGACAGCGCCGTACATGCTCGCGCGGCTCCCGGCAAGGCGGGTGCGTGCGAACAATTCGGCCTGGGACGGCGACACCTGATTGAGTGCTGCCGTAGCCGCCAGGAGCGCCAGCTTCTCGACCGCAAGCCGCGCCGTGCGCTCGGAGTCGGACTGGCGGAAGGTCGTGCCTATAGAGGCCGCCGCCTGCCCCGCGTGGGGCAGGCCAGCGGTTTCCCGGACGAGGTCTGCGAGGATGGAAGCGGCTGCCTCAGGCTCGCGCGACAATGCGCGCAACACATCGAGGCACATGACGTTGCCGGAGCCTTCCCAGATCGCGTTGACGGGCGATTCGCGGTAGTGCCGCGCCAGAATGCCCTCTTCCACGTAGCCATTGCCGCCCAGGCACTCCATGGCCTCGTAGAGAAATCCGGGTGCGCTCTTACAGACCCAGTATTTGATCGCCGGCGTCAGAAGCCGCATATAAGCCGCCTCGCCCTGATCCTGCGGCGCGCGATCGAAGGAGCGGCATAGCCGCATCACGAGCGCAATGGAGGCTTCGACATGCAGTGCCATGTCGGAAAGAACCGCCTGCATCAACGGCTGGTCGGCGAGATGTTTCTGGAAAACGCTGCGATGCCTGGCATGGAACAGCGCATGCGCCAGGCCCGACCGCATCAGGCCGGCAGAAGCAATCGCGCAATCCTGCCGCGTCAACTGCACCATCTGGATGATGGTGCGGATGCCCTTGCCTTCTTCGCCGACGCGCGTTGCATGGGCGCCTAAAAATTCAACCTCGGAGGACGCATTGGAGCGATTGCCGAGCTTTTCCTTCAGCCGCTGGAACTCGATCGCGTTCACCGTTCCATCCGGCAAGAAACGCGGCATGAAGAAACAGCTCAGCCCCTCGTCGGCCTGCGCCAGCACCAGGAAAGCGTCGCACATCGGCGCCGACATGAACCATTTATGGCCAGTGATGCGATAGGCATCCCCGTCTCGCGTCGCACGCGTCATGTTGGAGCGCACGTCGGTGCCGCCCTGCTTCTCGGTCATGCCCATGCCGAGCGTCATCCCGCGCTTGGTCGGCCACGGCGCGAAGGTCGGATCGTAGGCGCGATTGCCGATCACAGGCATCGCCTTTGCTAACAGGTCCGGCTGGGCCGCCAATGCCGCGACCGAGGCGCGCGTCATGGTGATGGGGCACAAATGCCCGGTCTCGACCTGGGAAGCCATGTAGAACTTGGCGGCGCGCACCACTTCCGACGGTGCGCCGGAGGGCCTGCCGTCGCTGGTCCAGGTCGAATTGTGCAGGCCGGCATGGGCGCTGCGCGCCATCAACTCGTGATAGGCGGGATGAAATTCGACTTCGTCGCGCCGGTTGCCCTTTGAATCGAAGGTTTTCAGCTTTGGCGTGTTCTCGTTGGCAAGCCGCCCACGTTCGGCCATGGCGGCCGAACCCCAGTGCTGTCCGAATTCCATCAGTTCCTGCTTTGCCAAAACCCCGCCATTGGCGGCAACGGCGTCGGCGAGCGGAGGGTCGAGCGCAAACAGATCGACGTCGACGAAGGGCGGCGACTGGTTGAGCACCTCGTGGGTCGCAAATGAGACTGAGGTCATGGCAGCCCTCACGGTCGAACAAAGGTGAACGGCGCGCGATCGGGCTCACCGGCCTGGCTTGATTTCGAAATCATACGCGGGACCGCCTGCGCCCGGCAGCGAAAAATGCCACCACTCCCTGGCATAATTGACAAAACCTTGCTTCGACATCGCGTTCACCAGCATCATTCGCCACCGTCGCTGGCTTTCGGTGATCGACCTTGCCGCGGTATGTGCCTTCAGATCGCAACAATCATAGCCGGTGCCCATATCGACGCTGCCCTCCGGTGCGCGGGCGGCCTCAGGGGCGGTACAGTCGGCATAAGCCTTGTTGGGATCGAAGGTTCGGGAGTTGTCGGCATTCAGGTCTACAAGGGTAAGGTCGAGGGCGGAGCCGGTCGAATGCCCGGAGTGGTGGGCGATATAGCCGAGCCGAAACAGATCCTTCTTGGCGAAGGCCGGGTTATAGCGCCGCTCGGCCGGTGTCTCGTGTCCGTTCTGCGACCATACCACCATGTCATGCACCGCGCGTACCGGCCGATAGCAATCCAGCATCTTCAACGACAGGTGCTGTTGCGCAAGTTCCTCCTGAACACGCTTGAGCGCCAGACCGACATCGCGTTTGACGATGCATTCGGCACCGCCGTAACCGGCGAGCGGCCGGCCGATGAAATTGTTCACTCCGGCGTAACGAATGTCCTGGCGGATGGTCGGATCGATATCGGCAAGACGAACAAAGCCGCCCGGCAGGGTCTCCGCGCAGACGCCGTCTGCGAGCCCAATCGCGGTGAGCAGCAGCGGAGCAAGCCTTTTCAAAATGCGCATGGGCAGTCGGTCGTATCAAATGGCGGCGACTTTGCGGCAGGTTCGTTTACCCTGGTGCCGGCGGCACTGGTTCCGACAGACCCGGGGATAACTCGCAAGGCCCTTCTTCCCGCTTGCCCCCCGTTCTTTCTCTGCCTATAGCTCTGGTTTTAATGACCTTCGCATCGAAATCGACTTTCGTCCTCGGTCACCGGCATCTGCTGGGAATCGAGGGCCTTTCCGCTGCCGATATTACCGGCCTGCTCGATCTTTCCGAGGAATATGTCGAGCTCAACCGCCAGGTCGACAAGAAGCGCACCTCCTTGCGCGGACGAACCCAGGTCAATCTGTTTTTCGAAGCTTCGACCCGTACCCAATCCTCGTTCGAGATCGCGGGCAAGCGGCTGGGCGCCGACGTCATGAACATGTCGGTGGCGTCCTCCTCGATGCGCAAGGGCGAGACGCTGATTGATACCGCGGCCACGTTGAACGCGATGCACCCGGACATTCTGGTGGTCCGCCACCATGCCTCGGGCGCGGTGGAGCTACTGGCGCGCAAGGTCGACGGCTCCGTCATCAATGCCGGCGACGGCGCCCATGAACATCCGACGCAGGCGCTCCTCGATGCGCTCACCATCCGCCGCAACAAGGGCCGGCTCGAAGGACTTGTGATCGCGATCTGCGGCGACGTCATGCATTCACGCGTGGCGCGTTCCAATATCCTGTTGCTCAACACCATGGGCGCCCGGGTGCGCGTGGTGGCACCCTCCACGCTTCTGCCGCGCGGCATCGAGCGAATGGGCGTCGAGGTCGCCCGCGACATGCGGGAGGGACTCAATGGCGCCGATATCGTGATGATGCTGCGGCTGCAGCGCGAGCGCATGAATGGCTCGTTCGTACCCTCGAGCCAGGAATACTTCCATTACTTCGGCCTCGACCAGAAAAAACTCGCCTACGCCAAGTCGGATGCGCTGGTGATGCATCCGGGGCCGATGAATCGTGGTGTCGAAATCGATTCCATCGTGGCCGATGGCGCGCAATCCTTGATCCGCGAGCAGGTGGAAATGGGAGTGGCGGTGCGGATGGCGGTGCTCGAAGCGCTCGCCCGCAACCTGCCAAACGCGTGATTACGATGAGGTTGGATTGTCACCGCGATGAAGGTGCGCTTCCTCTCCGCACTTGCGGGGAGAGGGTTGGGGTGAGGGAGGAGTTCCGCGAACGCGGTTTGTGGAAAATCCCCCTCACCCGATGCACTTCGTGGATCGACCTCTCCCCGCACGCGGGGAGAGATGAACCAAATTCTGCAAAAAGTGATTCAACCAAAAATCATCCGGCGTCAGCGTGCCAATCATGTTAACCGACCGCCGCCCGATCCTGCTCGCCAACGCCCGCGTGGTGGACCCCTCACGCGATTTCGACGGTCCCGGCGACGTGCTGATCGCCGACGGCGTCATACGCGACCTGAAACGCGGCATCGGCGCGGCCGGCGTTCCCGAAGGCACCGACGTCATCAATTGCGCCGGCAAGATCGTTGCCCCCGGGCTGATCGACATGCGCGCCTTCGTTGGCGAGCCCGGCGCGAGCCATCGCGAGACCTTTGCCTCGGCAAGCCAGGCGGCCGCGACCGGCGGCATCACCACCATCATCTGCCAGCCCTCCACCTCGCCGGTGATCGACAATTCGGCCACCGTTGATTTTATCCTGCGACGCGCCCGCGATACCGCGATTGTCAACATTCATCCGATGGCGGCGCTCACCAAGGGCCTGCGCGGCGAGGAGATGACCGAGATCGGCTTGTTGAAAGCCGCGGGCGCAGTCGCCTTCACCGATGGCGACAAGAGCGTCACCAACGCGCAAGTGATGCGGCGGGCCCTGACCTATGCGCGCGATTTCGATGCGCTGATCGTCCACCATACCGAAGACCCGCATCTGGTCGGCGAAGGCGTCATGAACGAGGGCGAATTCGCTGCACGATTGGGGCTCATGGGCATTCCCAATGCAGCCGAAGCCGTGATGCTGGAGCGCGACATGCGGCTCGTCGCGCTGACCGGCGGCCGTTATCATGCGGCATCGCTGACCTGCGTCGATTCGCTCGAAATTCTCAAACGGGCGCGCGACGCCGGCCTGGAGGTGTCGGCCTCGGTCTCGATCAACCATGTGACGCTCAACGAAAACGATATCGGTCCGTACCGGACTTTTCTAAAACTGTCCCCGCCGTTGCGCAGCGAGGAGGATCGTCTTGCACTGACAGAAGCCGTCGCCTCCGGTTTGATCGACGTGATCATGTCGGATCACAATCCGCAGGACGTCGAGGTCAAACGGCTGCCCTTCGCCGAAGCCGCCTCCGGGGCGATCGGGCTCGAGACCATGCTGCCGGCCGCGCTTCGGTTGATCCACAACGGCCAGACCGATTTCAAGACGCTGATCCGCGCGATGTCGACGCGGCCTGCGCAATTGCTGGGCCTGCCCGGTGGAACACTTCGTCCGGGGGCGCCTGCCGACGTGATCGTGATCGACACCGACACGCCCTGGGTGCTCGACCCCGACGATCTCAAGTCGCAATGCAAGAACACGCCGTTCGACGAAGCCCGCTTCTCTGGCCGGGTCGTGCGCACCATCGCCGGCGGGCGGACGGTCTATGAGCATGTGTAACAGGAGCGAGATTTGCGTATCGAGGAGGCGCGTAAATGTCGGCTAGTGCATGGCTGCCGGTGGCGTTCATCCTCGGCTATCTCTTCGGTTCGATCCCCTTCGGTTTGATCCTGACCAAGCTCGCCGGCACGCAGGATTTGCGTTCGATCGGATCGGGCAATATCGGCGCCACCAACGTGCTGCGCACCGGGCGCAAGGGGCTTGCCGCGGCGACCTTGCTGCTCGACATGCTCAAAGGCACCGCCGCCGTTGTGATCGCCGGCTCTCTGGGCGGTCCGAACGCCGCAATGCTGGCCGGGCTCGGCGCTTTTCTCGGCCATCTCTTCCCGGTGTGGCTTAGTTTTAAGGGCGGCAAGGGTGTCGCGGTCTATATCGGCGTGCTGATTGGCCTGTTCTGGCCCGCAGCCGTGGTTTTTTGCGTGATCTGGCTCGCGACAGCCCTAGCCACGCGCTACTCATCGCTTTCAGCTCTCGTTGCAAGCTTCGTGACGCCGATTTTCCTGTGGTGGTTCTCCCACTCCGCGCTCGCCTCGCTGTTTGCCGTCCTCACCGTGCTGCTGTTTTACATGCATCGCGAAAACATCAGACGGTTGCGGGCCGGGACCGAGGGCAAGATCGGGCAGAAATAGCGGCCCGCGCCGTCTTGCACTGCGGGCCCTTGAAGCGGGCTACGACCGGAGTGCCCGCTCGAGAAAGAGTCCGGCCGAAAGTGCCTTTGCGTCTTGGCCATAATCGGCGATCACCTGCACGCCGATCGGTAAGCCACCATCGGCCACGAAAGCCGGCACGTTCACGCAAGGCGTGCCCATCAGCGTCCACAGACGGTTGAAGCGGGGATCACCGGTCGAGGTGAGCCCCTTTGGCGCTGCGCCCGGCGCCGACAGCGCGAGCAACACATCGACCTCGTCAAAGATGCTATTCAACGCTGCGCGCGCTTTCAAAGCCACCGCGCGTGCAGAATCATATTCGGCCGCCGTGTAGGTGCGGCTTTCATCGAGCCTGCCGCGCAGCAACGGCGGCATCGCGTCATAATTCTCGCGATATTCCCAGGCGAAGGACTGATGCGCCTCGAACTCCTGCACGATCGGGTGGATACGCCAGGCCTCCGCGACGATTTCGGGCATGCTCCATTCGCGCAGCGCGGCACCGGCCTTCGCCGTAGCCCGGGCCGCGACCTGCAGGGCTTTCGCCCCCGCCGCTTCTGGATCGCCCGCGAACTCCTGGGTCACCACCCCAATGCGCGGCGCGGCCATCTCCGGCGTGAGCAATTCGCTCCTGTTGGTCATGGCCGCCAGCGCAATGGCGACATCCTCCACGCCCGCTGCGAACAGCCCGACCGTATCGAGCGTCCAGGAGAAGCATTTGACACCAACTGTCGGTAACAGCCGATAGGACGGCTTGATCGCGGCAACCCCGCAGAACGAGGCCGGCCGGATCACCGAGCCGCCGGTCTGCGTGCCGACCGCAAGCGGAAGCATACCGGCACCAACGGCGGCCGCCGAGCCCGATGACGAGCCGCCGGGAGTGTGACCGTGATTGCGCGGATTGAGGGTTGCCGTCGGATCGTTTGCGGCGAACGCGGTCGTGGTGGTCTTGCCGACCACGGTGGCGCCGGCCTGCTTGAGCAGCATCACCACAGGCGCATCCGCGCGCGGCCGGTGACCGCGATAGATTGCCGACCCCATTTCGGTCGGCATGTCTGCTGTGTCGATGATGTCCTTGATCCCGACGGCAATGCCACGCAGCGGGCCTTTGTCTTGCGCACGCGGATTGTTGGCGCGGCAAACAAAGGCGCCGATGGTCTTTTCCCGGGCGTCGATGGCGGCGAGCGACTCCGTGAGTGCGGCGTCGGGCGTAAGCCGGCCCTGCTCGATGCGGCGCTGTTGCTCTGCGAGCGAGATCATGGACGTTTCCCTTTATCCCCTGCCCGCCGTGTGCCGGGCATCTACGTCTTCTGTTTGACGATGAAAGCCTTAGCAAGACGTGGATGGCCGGGACAAGCCCGGCCATGACGAGGGCTCAAGCGTGCCCCCTTCCCCACGCGCTCAGGTTGATCCATTCTGGCGCGAATGGACACGCGCGCACCCACAAATCTCACCGCAGCCCAGCGCCTCGACTGGCTGCGCCTGATCCGCTCCGACAATATCGGGCCGCGCACTTTTCGTTCGCTCGTCAATCATTTCGGCAGCGCGCGCACCGCGCTTGAGCGGTTGCCGGAACTGGCGCGGCGTGGCGGAGCCTTGCGACATCAGCGCGTATTTAGCGAAGAGGACGCGCGCGCCGAGCTCGCAACAGCCGAGCGATTGGGCGTCCGCCTGATCGCCCCAGGTGAAAGCGGTTATCCGCCGCGCCTTGCGGTGCTGGACGATGCACCTCCGCTGCTCGGCGTGCGCGGCGAGCTTGACGCCTTGGAGCGGCCGATGATCGCCATCGTCGGTTCCCGCAACGCTTCCGGCGCCGGGCTCAAATTCGCAAGCCAACTCGCCCGCGATCTCGGCAACGCCGGATTTGTCGTCGTCTCCGGACTGGCGCGCGGCATCGACCAATCCGCCCATCGCGCCAGCATCGAGAGCGGCACGGTTGCGGTGCTCGCTGGCGGTCACGACCGGGTCTACCCGCCCGAACACGCCGACCTGCTGACGGCGATTGTCGCCTCGGGCGCTGCGATCTCCGAAATGCCGCCAGGACACGCGCCGCGCGCCCGCGATTTTCCAAGGCGCAACCGGCTGATCTCCGGCGCTTCGATCGGGGTCGTCGTGGTTGAGGCAGCCCTTCGCTCGGGCTCGCTGATCACCGCGCGTATCGCTACCGAACAAGGTCGCGAGGTATTCGCGGTGCCAGGCTCGCCGCTCGATCCGCGCGCCGCGGGCACCAACGACCTGATCAAGCAGGGCGCGACGCTGATCACTGATGCTTCCGACATCATTCAGGCCGTCGAGCCGATCATGGAACGGGGAATCGAACTTCGCGAACCGGACGAGGACCCGCTTGCCGGCGACCCCGATGCAGGCGATCGCGAGCGTATCGTGGGATTGTTGGGACCAACCCCCGTTCTGCTCGACGATCTGATCCGTCTGGCGGGCGCTTCGCCAGCAATCGTACGCACCGTCTTGCTCGAGCTTGAGCTCGCCGGACGACTTGAGCGCCATGGCGGCGGGCTGGTGTCGCTGCTGTAAGGAGGTCAAGCCTCACGACAGCTTGCGCTTGCCGCGGAGCCGGACGAACTCCTCGGCTTCCATCTGCGCCATTTCAAGCAGGCGGATCAGCATGCCGAGGTCGTGCCTTCGTGCAAGCATGGCCAGGGCCGCGACGGTTTCTGCGATGAACAGCGCGGCCTCGTCGGGCCCGCCGTCCCCCGGCGGCTCGCCATTTTAAGAGCTCCCGGCCCTGCCCGAGGTTCCGCGTTTCCTCCGGCCGCTCTTCTCGATCAAAAATACATCCAATTCGATCAAAAATGCATCCAATGCCGTGTATTTTGGCAAGATACGCCCATCGGATGCGCAACTCTAGGGCGTATTTCACAACTTTTTGGATAGGGACCGGGCGCCTTAAAGCGTGCCTTCAACATCTGTCGATTTGACAGGGGGCCCCTCACCACCCATGTTCGCACTCGAACGGCCGACGCGAGTCTCGCGGAACCGGCCTTTATTTTTCCCATAAGCCATTGGAATGACATGAATATCGTCATTGTCGAGTCGCCTGCCAAAGCCAAGACGATCAATAAATATTTGGGCGCCTCCTATGAGGTTCTGGCGTCTTTTGGACATGTCCGCGACCTCCCGGCCAAGAACGGATCGGTCGATCCAGATGCCAACTTCCAGATGATCTGGGAGGTCGACCCCAAGGCGGCAGGCCGGCTCAATGACATCGCCAAGGCGCTCAAGGGCGCAAACAAGCTGATTCTCGCAACCGACCCCGATCGCGAAGGCGAGGCGATTTCATGGCATGTGCTTGAAGTCCTCAAAGAGAAACGTGCGCTGAAGGACCAGGCGATCGAGCGCGTGGTGTTCAATGCGATCACCAAACAGGCCGTCTCCGACGCGATGAAGCATCCGCGCCAGATCGACGGCGCGTTGGTGGACGCCTATATGGCGCGCCGCGCACTGGATTATCTCGTCGGCTTTACGCTCTCGCCGGTGCTGTGGCGCAAGCTGCCGGGCGCTCGCTCCGCAGGGCGAGTGCAGTCGGTGGCGCTGCGGCTCGTCTGCGACCGCGAACTGGAAATCGAGAAGTTCGTGCCACGCGAATACTGGTCGCTGATCGCAACGCTTGCGACGCCGCGCGGCGAGACCTTCGAGGCTCGCCTGGTCGGCGCCGATGGCAAGAAGATCCAGCGGCTCGATATCGGCACGGGTGCTGAAGCCGAGGATTTCAGGAAGGCGCTCGAGGCGGCAAACTTTACCGTGACCACGGTCGAGGCAAAGCCGGCGCGGCGCAATCCGCAGGCTCCCTTCACCACCTCGACGCTGCAACAGGAAGCCAGCCGCAAGCTCGGCTTTGCGCCGGCGCACACCATGCGGATCGCGCAGCGGCTCTATGAGGGCATCGATATCGGCGGCGAAACAACCGGTCTTATCACCTATATGCGAACCGACGGCGTGCAGATCGACAATTCGGCAATCGCGCAAGCACGCAAGGTGATCGGCGAGGATTACGGCAACGCCTATGTGCCGGACGCGCCGCGTCAATATCAGGCCAAGGCCAAGAACGCGCAGGAAGCGCACGAGGCCATCCGTCCGACCGATCTTTCGCGTCGGCCAGCCGACATGCGCCGACGGCTCGATTCCGATCAGGCCAGGCTCTATGAACTGATCTGGAAACGCACCATCGCCAGCCAGATGGAGTCTGCCGAGCTCGAACGCACCACGGTCGACATCACGGCGAAGGCAGGTTCGCGCGTGCTGGAACTTCGCGCCTCCGGCCAGGTGATCAAGTTCGACGGTTTCCTCGCGCTTTACCAGGAAGGTCACGACGACGAGGATGACGAAGACAGCCGCCGGCTCCCCGCCATGAGCGAGGGCGAGGCGCTCAAACGCAGGGAACTCGCCGTCACCCAGCACTTCACCGAACCGCCGCCGCGTTTCTCGGAAGCTTCGCTCGTCAAACGCATGGAGGAGCTCGGTATCGGCCGGCCGTCGACCTACGCTTCAATTCTCCAGGTGCTGAAGGACCGCGGCTATGTCAGGCTTGAAAAGAAACGCCTGCACGGCGAGGACAAGGGCCGCGTCGTGGTCGCGTTCCTTGAAAATTTCTTCTCCCGCTACGTCGAATACGATTTCACCGCCGGCCTCGAAGAACAGCTCGACCGCATCTCGAACAACGAGATTTCCTGGAAAGAGGTGCTGAAGGATTTCTGGCGCGACTTCATCGGCGCGGTGAACGAGATCAAGGACCTGCGGGTAGCCGAGGTGCTGGATGCGCTCGACGACATGCTGGGGCCACACATTTACGCCCCGCGCGAGGACGGCGGCGACCCCCGGCAATGTCCGAGCTGCGGCACCGGTCGCCTCAACCTCAAGGCCGGAAAATTCGGCGCCTTTGTCGGTTGCTCCAACTACCCGGAATGCCGTTACACCCGTCCGCTGGCCGCCGACAGCGAAGCAAGCGCCGATCGCATCCTGGGCCAGGATCCGGAGAGCGGTCGCGACGTGATCGTGAAGGCGGGGCGCTTTGGCCCCTATATCCAGCTCGGCGAGCAAAAGGATTACGCGGACGAGGAAAAGCCGAAGCGCGCTGGCATTCCCAAAAATATCTCGCCTTCGGATGTCGACCTCGATCTGGCGCTCAAGTTGTTGTCGCTACCGCGCGTCATCGGCCCGCATCCCGAAACCGGCAAACCGATCACCGCAGGGCTCGGCCGCTTCGGACCCTTCGTGCGTCATGAAAACACCTATGCAAGCCTCGAGGCTGGCGACGAGGTGTTCGACATTGGCCTCAACCGGGCCGTGACGCTGATCGCGGAAAAAATCGCCAAGGGGCCCAGGGGCCGGCGCTTTGGCGCCGATCCCGGCAAGCCATTAGGTGATCACCCCACCCTTGGGGCGGTTGCGGTCAAGAACGGCCGCTACGGCGCTTATGTCACGGCCGGCGGCGTCAACGCCACGATTCCGAGCGACAAGACCCCCGACACCATCACACTACCGGAAGCGATCGCGCTGATCGATGAGCGGGCGGCCGCCAAGGGTGGCGCTTCCTCGAGGCGAGGGAGCAAGAAAGCCAAAGGCGCAACGCCCGCCAAGGCCGAGGCGGCAGTGAAGCCGGTAAAGCCGGCCAAGCCGCCCAAGAAGGTCGCGGTGAAAAAGACCGTGGCGAAACCGAAATCGCAGGCCGCCAGCAAGGCGCGCGCGCCGGTGACGGCAAAGACTTCGCCTGCGAAGGCGGCAAAACCCATCGCGAAGAAGAGCGCCGGCAAGGCAAGCGGATAGAGTGGCCAAACAACGCGACAAGGGCTTTCCGACCACAGACGCCATCGTCGCTTTCATCCGCGCGCAACCGGGAAAGGTCGGGACCCGCGAAATCGCTCGTGAATTCGGCCTCAAGAATGCCGATCGTGCCGAGCTGAAGCGAATCCTGCGCGAGCTTGCCGACAAGGGCACGATCAAAAAACGCGGTAAGGAAATCAGCGAGCCTGATATCCTGCCGGCAACCGTGCTGGCCGATATCACGAGCCGCGACAGCGACGGCGAACTGATCGCCATTCCCGCCGAATGGGACGAGGTGGAAGGCGGCGAGCCGCCGAAAATCCGCATCCATAACCTTCGGCGGCCGCAGCCGGGTACGGCTGCCGGCATTGGTGACCGCGCGCTATTGCGCGTCGAAAAGCTCGAAGAACACGACCGCGAAGGCACCGTCTATCGCGGGCGTGTCATCAAGATCATCGATCACGCCAAAACTCGCGTCCTTGGAATCTTCCGTTCGCTCCCCGGTGGCGGCGGACGACTGGTCCCGGTCGACAAGAAACAGGCAGGCCGCGAATTGAACATCGCAAAGGCCGACACCGGGGGCGCCGAAGACGGCGATCTCATTAGCGTCGACCCGGTGCGTTCGCGCGGCTTTGGCCTTGCCTCCGGCAAGGTCAAGGAGCGGCTCGGCTCGCTCGCCTCGGAAAAGGCAATCAGCCTGATCGCGATTCATGCCCACGACATTCCGCAAATCTTTTCGCCGGCCGCGTTGCGCGAGGCCGAAGAAGCGCGACCGGCGAGCCAGAAAGGTCGCGAAGACTGGCGCGACGTTCCGCTCGTCACCATCGATCCGCCCGACGCGAAGGATCACGATGATGCGGTCCATGCCGAGCCCGATCGCGATCCCAACAACAAGGGCGGCTACATTGTCAGCGTCGCGATCGCCGACGTGGCCTTCTATGTCCGGCCGGGATCGGCGCTCGACCGCGACGCGCTGACGCGCGGCAATTCGGTCTATTTTCCAGACCGCGTGGTGCCGATGCTGCCTGAGCGCATCTCGAACGATCTGTGCTCGCTCGTTCCAGGTCAACCGCGCGGCGCGCTCGCTGTGCGCCTGGTGATCGGCAGGGATGGCCGCAAGCGCTCGCACAGCTTTCACCGCATCCTGATGCGCTCGGCCGCCAAGCTTCACTACGCCCAGGCGCAAGCCGCCATGGAGGGACAACCCGACGACATCACCGGTCCCCTGCTCGCTACCATTTTGAAGCCACTCTACGACGCCTACGCGGTGGTGAAGCGCGCCCGCGACGAGCGCGACCCGCTCGATCTCGACATTCCCGAACGCAAGATCCTGTTGAAGGCGGACGGAACGGTGGATCGCGTGATTGTCCCGGAGCGATTGGACGCCCACAAACTTATCGAAGAATTTATGATTTTGGCCAATGTCGCCGCGGCCGAAATGCTTGAAAGGAAGACCCTGCCCCTTATTTATCGGGTGCACGATGAGCCTTCGCTTGAAAAGGTTCATGCCTTGCAGGAATTTCTGAAAACCCTCGACCTGCCGTTCGCCAAAAGCGGCGCGTTGCGCCCTTCGCTCTTCAATCGCGTGCTCGCGCAGGTCAAAGGGCATGACGCGGAATCGCTGGTGAACGAAGTGGTGTTGCGCTCACAAGCCCAGGCCGAATATTCGGCCGAGAATTACGGCCATTTCGGCCTGAATTTGCGCCGCTACGCCCATTTCACCTCGCCGATCCGCCGATATGCCGATCTCGTGGTGCATCGCGCCCTGATCAGGGGGCTTGGTCTCGGCGAAGGTGCGCTGCCCGACACCGAGACGGTGGAACACCTCGGCGAGGTCGCAGCGCAAATCTCGCTGACCGAACGCCGCGCGATGAAGGCCGAGCGGGAGACCGCCGACCGCCTGATCGCGCATTTTCTCGCCGACCGTATCGGGGCGACCTTTCAGGGGCGTATTTCCGGGGTCACCCGCGCCGGACTTTTCGTCAAACTCGAAGATACCGGCGCCGACGGGTTGATCCCGATCCGGACGCTTGGAAGTGAGTACTTCAACTACGACGAAACGCGTCACGCGCTGGTCGGCTCGCGCAGCGGAGCCATGCACCGGCTGGGGGACATTGTCGACGTTCGTCTGGTAGAAGCTGCCCCCGTTGCGGGCGCTTTAAGGTTTGAGCTGCTGTCGGAAGGCAAGCTTCCGCAGCGCGGACGCAGGCCCCATCTTTCCAGAGCGAGCGGCAAGGCTGATCAACGAGGCGGCTTGCGCAAGGATCGCAAGCCGGGCAAGCCAAAGTCCGGCAAACCGAAGAAAGGCAAGTCATGGAAACGTTGAGTGCGCAGCCGACCGTCTGGAGCCGTGATACGGCGCAGCTCGAGAGGCGCGATGTCTGGACCGCCTTGAAGCGCGGCTTTCGCGGCCGCTGTCCGCGCTGTGGCGAAGGCAAATTGTTCCGTGCGTTCCTCAAGACCGCCGACCTTTGTTCGGTTTGCGGAGAGGATTTCACGCCGCACCGCGCCGACGATCTGCCGGCCTATCTGGTGATCGTCATTGTCGGCCACATTGTTGTGCCGCTGGCGCTGATGATCGAGACCAACTACTCGCCCCCGATCGCGCTTCAGCTTGCGATCTATCTGCCGTTGACCCTCATAGCCGCGCTGGTCCTGCTGCAGCCGGTCAAGGGCGCCGTGGTCGCCGCGCAATGGGCGCTGCGGATGCACGGATTTGACGAGCTCAACCCCGAACCATGAGAGGCGGATCGCTCTCACGGCAAACGACGACAAGCGACAGCGCGATGAGTGAAAGCGTAAACGCGGAGAAGGAGGCCGACCATCACCCCTACCGCCGCCCCGTCGATGCTGCCACGCTGATCCTGGTCGATCGAAGCGGCGCGACACCCAAAGTCCTGGTCGGCAAGCGTCACGACAAGGTGGTGTTCATGCCAGGAAAGATCGTCTTTCCCGGCGGGCGGGTCGACACGACGGACAGCCGGATTCCGGTGGCTTCCCCTATTCCACCCGCGCTTGAGGCAAACCTCTTGAAGGGCCGCCCGAAGATCACGCCTTCGCGCGCACGTGCGCTTGCCGTTGCAGCCATCCGCGAGACTTGCGAGGAAACCGGGCTGTGCCTTGGACGCACGCATTCCGGCGCTTCGCCGGCGCTGACCGGTCCATGGCAGCCGTTTTCGGAAGCCGGCCTCCTCCCCGACCCTTCGGGTCTTTTTCTCATCACCCGTGCGATCACCCCGCCGGGCCGCGTCCGCCGCTTTGACACACGCTTCTTCGCGGCCGACGCCTCTGCCATCGCCCATCGCGTCGACGGCGTGATCCATGCGGAAGCGGAGCTGGTGGAACTGGTGTGGGTCGAGCTCGGATCAAAGCCGCTCGCCGACCTGCACCCGATGACCCGAAATGTCCTCAACGAACTCGAAAGGCGCCTTGCCGCGGGCCCCTTGCGCCACGACGCCGACGTACCGTTTTTCCATTTCTACGGCGGGGCGATGCAAAGAGATCTGTTGGCGACATAGATCTTCCGCGAAACGCCGCTTTTCCTGCTCGAAGCGGGCCGAAAAGGCGCAATCCAGGCGCGGTAATCGCCTGAATTTGGGGTCAATCGGGCCGCGAAATCCTTGACTTTGAGCGGATCGAGGCTAGGTTGCCCCGCAAATAGCGCCCCCTTAGATCGGCCGGCGCCGAATTACAAACATCAAAGGTTTTTGCAAATGGCCAAAGCGGTCACCATCAAGGTCAAGCTCGTTTCCTCGGCGGACACCGGCTTTTACTACGTCGCCAAGAAGAATTCGCGCACCATGACCGAGAAGCTCGTGAAGAAGAAATACGATCCGGTCGCGCGCAAGCACGTCGAATTCCGCGAGGCCAAGATCAAGTAAGCCGCGGCATATCGTCGACGAATTGGACGGGGCCTTGGGCCCCGTTTTTTCATTTTTTACGCAGTCTTCAGCATCGGCGGCGCGGACGGCCTGACCAATGCGAATGCAATCTGGATGATGCCGCCGGCCAGTCCGAGCGCGACGCCGATCCGCCAGGCCATGGTGTAAGAACCGAGCGCATCGTAGAGCAGTCCGCCGCCAAAGGCACCGACGAAGCTGCCGATCTGATGGCTCATGAAGGCAAGCCCCTGAATCATCGCCTGCCATTTCAGGCCGAACATTTCGCCGACCGCGCCCGCGACCAGCGGGCCGACGCCCAACCACAAGAACCCCATGATCGCGCCGAACAACAGCGTGCTGGCAGGTGTCGGCGGCAGCATGAAATACCAGGCGAGTGCGAGCGAGCGAGTCATGTAGATGCCCCCCAACAGGGCAAGTTTGTTCCAGCGCTGCCCGGCCCAGCCGAAAAAGATGCTGCCGAGCACATTGAAGCCGCCGATCACGCCGAGCGTCTGTGCGCTCAGCATCGGATCCATGCCGCAGATCGCAAGATAGGACGGCAAATGCGTGGTCAGGAAAACCAGCTGCATGCCGCAGACGAAATAGGCGCAGGTCATCACCACGAATGAGGCGTTGCCGAACGCGAGTTTGACGGCCGCGCCTGCTGAGTTGTCGCCGATATCGTCGCGCGATGGCTTGGGCAGTGGGATCGCGTCCACGCGGCCGGCGAACCATGCTGCCGGGATCATCGCAATTGCAAGTGCAACGAAGCTGGCGAGCCCGGCCCGCCAGCCATAGTCGGCGGCAAGTACTTGTCCGATCGGCGCCGAGAGCAAGGCGCCGAGCGAGCCGGCGCCGGAAACGATGCCCAGCACGGTCGAGCGCACCCTCTCCGGCACCGCGCGCGCCGCGACCGACATCGCAATCGCCGCGGCCGTGCAGGCAAGCGACACGCCGATCAGGAGACCTCCGCCAATCATGACGCTCAGGAGGCCCTGCGCGGCCGCCATGAGCGCAAGACCTGCGATATAGAAGACCGCACCGAGCACCATGATCGCGCGGAATCCGAAGCGGACCGTCAACGCGCCTGCTACCGGCTGTAAAAACCCCCAGGCGAGATTTTGCACGGCTATTGCCAGCGTGAAATCGGAGACGGATATGCCGATGTCGCGGGTCAAAGGCTGCATGAAGATCCCAAGCGACTGCCTGAGCCCCATGCTCAAGGTAAGCATGATGGAGGCGCCGATCAGGATCGGAAGCGTGGGACGCAAGACCTGCAGCAGGGGCATCGTTCTTTTTCTCCCGTCGCGGCCGAGAACCGCGATTCTGGCTTTGTAGGCCGAAACAGGGTACACAGGTCTGTGTACTTGCGCTATAGTGGAAGCCCTGTCGTCAGGACATGAGGATATCGTACCGCGCGCATGGCAAGCTCATCTACCAGGCCGACCATGAAGGAGCGGATTCTCGAAACCGCCGACAGGCTTTTCTATCTCAAAGGGATTCGGGCGATCGGCGTTGATACGATCGCGGCTGAGATCGGCATCAGCAAGCGCACGCTCTACAACCATTTTCCGTCCAAGGACGCGCTGATAACGGCCTATCTCGAGCGCCGCTTCGTGCAGCCAAAGTCATCTGACAAGTCTCCCCTCGAACAAATTCTCGGTACCTTCGATTCGCTGGAGCGTCGGTTTTCGTCGAAAGATTTTCGCGGCTGCCCCTTCGTCAATGCGGTGGCCGAAATGGGGCCAGAGTCCAGGTCGGTGCGCAAGATCGCAGTCGCCTTCAAGGAAAGCCGCCGTCTCTGGTTCCGCGACCTTCTCCAGCAGATGGGTGTTGCAGACGCGCAAGGTCTCGCGACGCAGCTTGTGCTGCTCGTCGACGGTTCGATTGCGCAGGATCTGGTGCGCGACGATCCCAAGATGGCGCAGGCTGCGAAAGAAGCGGCCAAGGCGCTGTTATCCACCGCGGGAGTGAGGCTCGACGAGCCGTCATCTCCGCCGCGTCGTAGAGGCCGGTTAAAGAGATAATTTCTTCGAATTAGGCGGCGTTCGCTACCACGCGGTTGCGGCCGTCGTGCTTGGCGCGATAGAGCGCGGTGTCGGCGCGCTTGAGGACGTCGGCGACGGCCTCGCCCTTGCGTTCGAGAACGGAAAGTCCGATCGAGATCGTGACCTCGATGCGTTTGCTGCCCTTGTGGATAGAGAATGGCTCGCCGGCGATCGAACGCCGCAGACGCTCGGCCACCACGCCGGCAACGTGCAGGTCGGTTTCCGGCATCACGATGACAAACTCCTCCCCGCCGTAGCGGCAGGCAAGATCGATGCCGCGGATCGACTTGCGAACCCGCATGGCAAAGTCGCGCAAGACGTCGTCACCGGCGTCATGGCCGTGATTGTCGTTGATCGATTTGAAGTAATCGATGTCGAGCATCATGACCGCCAGGGGCTTGCCGCGGCTCGACGCCTGCTCGGCAAGTGTCGCCAGATGGCTCTCCATGTAGCGGCGGTTGTGCAGCCCGGTGAGGGCGTCGGTGATCGCCATTTCGATCGAGTTCTGCACATTGTCGCGCAGATGGTCGGTGTAACGCCGCTTGCGGATCTGGGTCCGCGCGCGCGCCAGCAATTCGTTCTTGTCGACGGGTCGAAGTAGGTAGTCGTTGACGCCGATCTCAAGCCCGCGGAGCAGCCGCGTATTGTTGTCGACGTCCGAGATCGCAAGGATCGGCACGTGCCGCGTCCGCTCCAGCGACCGCACCTGGCTGCACAAGCGCAGGCCATCGAAATTATCAAGACCGAGCGAGACGATCAGAAGATCGTAATCGCCGTCGGCGGCGCGAAACAGCGCTTCCGCCGGGTTGGTTTCCAGATCAACGGTATGTTCCTCGCTCAATACCGGCAACAGCCGTTCGTGGGACGAGGTTCGATCGTCGACCAGAAGCACGCGGCCGCCTTTCCCGGTATCCGCCACGGCGCTGCGTTCGGGCGCCTGCACGCCGATCTCGAGCGAGGTGATCGCGCGCATGCGCAGCTCATCGGTCATCATCTTCAGCCGCGTCAGCGAACGGACGCGCGCGATCAGAACGACATCGGACACCGGCTTGGTCA
>Ga0307474_10001042_pt1 | contig 20136 bp, 16 predicted proteins | sample atmos_gasesECM1C_2_FD_203312 | JGI IMG/M metagenome (GOLD analysis project Ga0307474, IMG submission 203312) | Hardwood forest soil microbial communities from Morgan-Monroe State Forest, Indiana, United States - atmos_gasesECM1C_05 | ecosystem: Environmental > Terrestrial > Soil > Temperate... | reverse complement strand
GTCGATCTCGTCGATCAACAGCACACAGCCGCCGGGCTGTTCCAACGCTTGCAACAGTGGTCGCGGCTCGACGAATTCCTTGGAGAAGAACACATCCCCGAAATCGTGCAGCTGATCGAGCGCCGCATGCAGGGTTTGCGCGCCACCCAGTACTTCGCCGAGCTTATCCTTGAGGATCTGGGTATAGAGCAGCTGCTTGGCGTACTTCCATTCATAGAGCGCCTTGGCCTCATCCAGCCCCTCATAGCATTGCAGGCGGATCATCTTCAGCCCGCGCCAAGCCGCGATCGCCTTGGCAAGCTCTGTCTTGCCGACACCCGCAGGCCCCTCGACCAGAATCGGCTTTGCGATCTTTTCCGACAGATAGACGGCGGTCGCAATCTGGCGGCTCGCGATATAGCCCTGCGAGGCGAGCCCGCTTTCAACCGCTTCAATGGAGGCCAAGGGTGTGGGCAAGGGCCGGCTGTCAGCCACGGATTTCAACTCCCAATGTCCTATGTTTGGCGCGTTCGTCCCCGCGGGGGCGGGAGACCTTGCACTTGCGATAGGAGCATTGCTGGCGAAAGTCTATAGTGCGGGCTCGCTTGGCGGGAATGTCACGAGCCCTCTAGGAGTCGCATTTCCCGGCTGGCGCACAATTTCACGCCCCACTATCCGCGGATCGCCGCGTTGGCCTTCTCGGCAGCAGCGGTCATTGCGACCTTCGCCGGTTTCTCCCCGGAGACCACTTCGTTGACGCCGATCATGAAGGCGTCGAGGATGGTTCTCGATTCCGGATGGAAAAGGATTGCCTTGGCGCGATCGACATCGGCATCTTGCAGATTGGTCAGCGCTGCTTCCGCAGCTTGCACGCCAAAGGCCGTCTTGAAGCTCTCGCTCGACCAGGCTGACACGCGTGACGTCGCCAGCCCCGCCGCGGCGGTCTTGAGCGAGGTCGGCTTGCTCGTCGCCCACAGCAGGAACAGGAAAGCCGCCGGCTTATTTTGCGACTTGGAATTGATGCACGCCTGCCAGTGCGACATGAAGGGAACGGGGTTGCGACCCGGGAGATGCGGAAAGGTTGCAAACCCAGCCTGCTCGGTGACACGGCTCTTCGCTGGATTTGAGATGTCGGTGGCGAAGTTGCTGCTGTCGATTGCCATCGCTGTCCTGCCCTGCAGGAAATCGTCGAGCACTTGGTACCATTCATAGGTGCCCACGTCGGCGGGTCCGGCCTGGCTGAGCAGCCGTCCGTACATGTCGACGGCCGCGATCGCCTCTGGGCTTGCGAAAGCGGCCATGTGGTCCTTGACCATGTCCCCGCCGTAGGAGAACACGAAGCCCATGGCTGGCGGGGTGGAATTGCCGCCGGCCTGGGCCCGCATCGCGATTCCCGACATCTCATTGGTCTTGAGCGACTTTGCAGTCGCAAGCAGCTCGTCAAAAGTTTGGGGCACCGGCAGGTCCTTAGCTGCCAGCGCGTCCTTGTTGAAGAACAGGGTCATGGCCTCGGAGGTAATCGGGAAAGCGTATCGCTCGCCGTCTGACCATAGCGGGAAGGCCCGCGCCGTTTTGAGAAGGTCGCTCTCGTCGTACCAATTGAGATCGGTCAGCGATTTGTTGGCAAAATAGGCGTTCAGCGGCTCGAGCCATCCATTCGAGATGCCCTGGCCATAGGTCGTGAACATGAAGACGTCGGGCACGCTACCTCTGCGAGCGAGTCTGACAGGGATCATTCCTAGATAGTTTGTCTCCAATTGAAAGTCGGTCGCGACGCTGATGCCGGTCAATTTGGTGAAATCCGGCAGGAGCGGCGCGATCGCATTCGACCACACATGGATAGCGCCGGCGAGCGTGATGGTCTGCCCGGCAAATTGCTTCCAGTCGATCGCAGCGGCGGCATAGGGCGCCAAGTCGTCGTCGGCAAAGCCGAGCCGCGCGGCCAGCGCCGGCAGGAACGCGCCGGCTGCGCCCAATCCCTTGACGAAACTGCGCCGGCTCGTCCGCACGCGATCGCTGATTGAGTTTCCGTCCGGCTTCATACCGGTGCCCTCCTCACCATGGGCAGTCATTCGGGACGCCCCGCCACAAAGACGTTGAGCTGTGGCGTCGTGGCCTTCGCGAGCCGACTGACGGACTCCGAATCCGGTGTAATATGCACGATCGAAGATTTCGGGTTCCGGCTCACCTATGCGGCCACCGGTCCATGCTACTATTCTAGCAATCCTCTGGCCTCGGCACCAGAAGGGTGCCAGCCGGCCGAACCTCGAACGCCTGCAGCCAAATGTCAGTCCTCGCTCCGGGCGATATGTTGAGTAGGTTGATGCGTCCGCCAATCCTGGTGAGCGCCGTGCTTGTGGCGCTGCTCGCCGCGACCGGCTTTTTCGGCCTCCGCTATTGGCAGGAGCGGCAGGCGGTAATTCTCGCGATCGAGCATGACCGACAGGTGCTCGAAACGCTCGATCGGCTGCGCACCATCATCATCGACCTGGACGGCGAAAGGCGCGGATATCTGCTCACTCTCGACCCGTCCTATCTCAAGGCCTACGGCGTTTCCGACGAGAACGTACGACGGGAGAGCCAGGGCCTCCAAGCCCTGGTGGCCAGCGACCCGTTGCAGAGTCTTCGCGCCGCACACATGGCCCTGATCATCTCGGCCAAGCTTCGCGAGATCGACGAGATGGTCAAGACGGCAGCCGGTGCCTCCGGCCTGGCGGCATTGGCCATGATCCGCGCCATGGACGATATCCGGACACAAATCGACCTGATGGCGGACCATGAACGCTACCTGCTCGTGGATCGGGAGAGACACGCCGACGCGCTCGATCAGCGGAGAACCTGGCTGATCACTACAGCCGTCATCGTCATCGCCGCCTTCGCGGCAATGGCGTTCGCGCTGGCGCGGCTTGAAGCAACCCGGCGGCGCAAGGCGACCGAAGAGAACATCCAGCTCTACAGCGACATCGAAGAGCGCGACCGGAAGATCCGCCGTCTGTTCGACTCCAACATCATCGGCATCATCATCTGGGAGATCGAAGGCCAAATTTTCGAGGCCAACGACGCGTTCCTGCGGATTGTCGGATACGACCGAGAGGATCTTGCCGCGGGTCGTCTGGACCGTACGGGCCTGACGCCGCCGGAGTGGCACGACGTCGACGCGCGCAATGTCGCGTCGCTCAGAGCGCACGGGATCATGAACCCCTCCGAGAAGGAGTACTTCCGCAAGGACGGTACCCGTATCCCGGTGATGATCGGCGGGGCCATGTTCGGCGAGCACAGCAATCAGGGCGTCGGTTTCGTGCTGGATCTGACCGGGCTCAAGCGGGCCGAAGCCGAGGCCCGCGAGAACGAACGGCGCTACCGTGAAGCCATGATGGAACTCGCGCACGCCAACCGCGTCTCTACGCTCGGGCAGCTTACGGCCTCGATCGCCCACGAGATCAGCCAGCCGATCGCTGCAGCCGTGACCAACGCCCAGGCCGGACTGGACTGGCTGGGCGCGCAGCCATCCAATCTAAAGCAGGTCCAGCAGACGCTCGATTACATTATCAGCGACGGCATGCGGGCCAGCGAGGTCATCGACCGGATCCGGGGCCTCATCAAAAATGCGCCGCCGAAGCGGGAGAGCGTGCAGATCAACAGGGCGGTGCTCGAGGTCACCGCCCTCACCCGTGGCGAAGTCTTGAAAAATCGCGTCGCGATGCGGACTCGGCTCGAAGATGGTTTGCCGCCCGTACAGGTCGATCGTGTCCAGCTGCAGCAGGTGCTGCTCAACCTGATCATCAACGCCATCGAAGCCATGAGAGGGGCCGCCGAGGGATCGCGCGAGCTGTTGATCACGACGGCCAGGGATGGCTCAGGCAGCATCGTGGTCAGCTTACGGGATACCGGTCCCGGTCTCGATCCAACGAAGGTGGACCGCCTGTTCGAGCCCCTCTACACCACCAAGCCCGAAGGCATGGGCATGGGGCTCGCCATCTGCCGCTCGATCGTCGAGGCGCATGGCGGACGGCTGTGGGCGACCGCGAACGAGCCGCGAGGCGCGATCTTTCAGTTCACGTTGCCGCTGGAGCCGGTGGAAACCATCCCCTCCGGGCACGCGAGCCTGGCATCGGCAGGTTCTCACCTGCCGCGTTCGTAGAGCAGCCGGGCGCGGATCGTGCCTTCCAGCGCGCGGATATCGGCAAGCACCTTGCGGCTGTCCGCAGTCGACGCATCGGCGTCGAGAACGACGTAACCGATATCGCCCTGCGCCTCGTAATACTGAGCGGCAATGTTGATCGAATGACGCGCAAGCACTTCGTTCAACTGCCCAAGCATGCCGGGCAGGTTGCGCTGGACCTGGATGAAGCGCGTGCCCATCGGCCGCGCCGGCAGCTGCACCTGCGGGAAGTTCACCGCGCCCATGGTCGCGCCAACGTCGCTGTAGTCGACGAGCTTTCGCGCAACCTCCGAGCCAATCCGTTCCTGTGCCTCTTCGGTCGACCCGCCGATATGAGGGGTCAGGATCACATTGTCGAAGCCCTGCAGCGGCGAGGAGAAGCGCTCACCTGCCGAGCCCGGCTCGACCGGGAACACATCGACCGCGGCGCCCGCGAGTCTGTTCTCGCGCAGCGCTTCGGCCAGCGCGTCGAGATCGACGACGGTGCCGCGGCTGTTGTTGATGAGATAGGCCCCTCTCTTCATCGCGGCGATCTCCTCGCGCCCGATCATGCCTTGCGTTGCCGGCGTCTCCGGCACATGCAGCGACACGATGTCGCTCTGCGCGAGAAGCTCCTGCAGGGTCTCGACCGGCTCGGTGTTGCCGTGGCGGAGCTTGTCGGTGTGATCGTAATAGATCACCTTCATGCCGCAGGCTTCCGCGAGATTGGACAGCTGCGAGCCGATATTGCCGTAGCCGATGATGCCGAGCGTCTTGCCGCGCACCTCGAAGCTGCCCTCCGCCGATTTGTCCCAGCGCCCCTGATGCGCGCCGACCGAGCGTGCCGGGATCCGGCGCAAGAGCATGATGATTTCGCCGATCACGAGCTCGGCGACGCTGCGCGTATTCGAGAACGGCGCATTGAAGACGGGAACGCCGGCGTGGCGGGCGGTCTCGGCATCGACCTGGTTGGTGCCGACGCTGAAGCAGCCGATCGCGATCAGGCGATCCGCCTCTTCAAGAATTTCCGCGTTGACCTGCGTTCGCGACCTTATGCCGAGCAAATGGACGCCGCGAATGGCTTCCTTGAGCGCATTGCCGTCGAGCGCCTTCGGCAGGTGGCGGATATTCGTGTAGCCCGCGGACCTCATGGCCGCCACCGCGGTCTCGCTGATGTTCTCGAGCAAGAGGATGCGGATCTTGTCCTTTGCGAGCGACAGCTGAGAATCGAGCGAATTTCTGTTGATCACTGGCCTTTTCCGTCCGTTTGGTTACTCAATCGGCTCGCCTGTAACGCGGGAGCCGAATCGTGGCCGCGGAGGCTCTCTCCGTGGCACAATCGGGCAGCCGATGCACGGCCAAAAATAGCCGTTCGGAAGGCCCCCATTTTTCGGCTTCGGCTCATGGCATGCCAGCAGCGACGACTCCGAACTGCTTCAGCATGATCCCCGCCTGCTCCAGCCGCGTGCGTATGAGGCGTGCGGTCTCGACGGCATGAACAGAATCGCCGTGCACGCAGATCGAGTCCACCGACGTCGGAAGATGCGTGCCGCGCACGGTGACGATCGCGCCCGCCTTGATCATGTCGATCACACGTTGAGCCGCCTGCTCCGGATCGAAGATCATCGCACCCGGTTGCCCGCGCGGGATCAAATGCCCGGTCTCGGTATAGCCGCGGTCGGCATAGATTTCCTGGAACGAAGCGATGCCGATGGCCTCGCTGGCGGCGATCAATTCGCTAAGCGCAGGCGCAAGACACGCAAGCGACCTATCGACCGCGCGCGAGGCGCGCGCGACCGCGTCCGCGATTTCGCGGTTCTCGCAGGCGATGTTGCCGAGCGCGCCATGCGTCTTCACATAGGTGATGCGATGGCCGGAATAGGCGGCTAGCGCCGCCGCCGCGCCGATCTGATAGGCGACCAGCCGTTCGATCTCGGCGGCCGAAAACGGCAGGCGGCGACGGCCGAAGCCCCACAGGTCTGGAAAGCCGGGATGCGCGCCCACGTTGACCCCATGCCTGCGGGCGGTGGCGAAGGTCTTCGCCATCACCTCGGGATCGCCGGCGTGGAAGCCGCAGGCGACATTGGCCGAGGTGACGATCGAGAGCATCGCCTCGTCATCGCCGCAAGTGTAGGCGCCAAAGCCTTCGCCAAGATCGGAGTTCAAATCGATGGACGGCATGACGGCCTCCCTGATTCAACATAATGTCGCACGCTAACCACGCCTTCGCTCATGATGCGATCGAAAAAACGGAAGCGCATATGCGCCCCCCGCACCATCTCGAACAGGCGCTTGCCCGGGATAAATGCAATGGCGCGCTTCTCCGGACTGGCAACAGCCGCCGCCTTGGCGTTCAATACGCTGCTATCGTCAACGGGAGCGCGAGCCATGGCCGCAGACGGATTGATCACGCTACGCAGTGCCTTCGGACCGGAAGAAACGATGCAAAGGCTTGAGGCCGAAGTGCAGGCCAAGGGCTTGACCGTGTTCGCCCATGTCGACCACGCTGCGGGCGCCGCCGCGGTCGGCCTGCCGCTGCGCCCAACTGATCTTCTGATCTTCGGCAATGCCAGGGGCGGCACGCCGCTGATGCAGGCGCAGCAGACCATCGGCCTCGACCTGCCGCTGAAAGCGCTGGTCTGGCAGGACGAAAAGGGCACGACCTTTCTCTCCTACAACGATCCGCACTGGCTTGCGCAGCGTCACGCCCTCGACGACAGCACCAGGGCTCCGGTCGAAGCCATCTCGGGGGCGCTGAAGGCGATTGCGGACAAGGTGACCGCCGCGCCGTGACGAGCGCTCTCTCATCGCTTCCTTTCCCGTCGGCGGGGCGTGACCACCGAGAAAGAGGCTGCCGTCATTGCGAGCGTAAGCGAAGCAATCCAGAGCCACGCGTAGGGGCTCTGGATTGCTTCGTCGCGGAGCCTGTTATCGGGCCGCGCTCTGCGCGGACCCGTTGGCTCCTCGCAATGTCCGGGAGACATGCGTCCTCGTTCCCGCGGCGTATTTCGCCCGAGTTGTGCATCTCATTCACCCTCGTCGGAAGCCGAGGGCGCAGGGAAGGCCGGGTGGCCGCAAGCACCCGGGGCCGCCGCGCAAAAGAAATTTGCGCGAGCGCGCGATGACCACAGGTACAGGCGGTAACAACCGACCTTCCCTGCGCAGTGGTTTACGGCTTATACGTGCTCTCCTCGGTGAACCGGCATTTGCCACCGTCGCCTTCGCGAAGCTTACAGCTTCGCTAGGACTTAGCGCCTGCATAGGCGCGCCAGGACCACACGACTTCGCCGTCCGCGTCGATGCCGCACGTCCCCAGCATCTTCGCGTCCACCGCATGCCCGCCTCACGTGTCGTGACGTTCGCGATACGCCCTCTTGCCGAGGCGGGATGCCAAGCAATATTGCTGCTTTTCAGAAAATTGCAAGCGGAATATTTTTTGACCACAAGCTTGACGTCGCCAGGCAGCTTGATTCCACTCGGCAAATTTCGATTTTGGCGCACGCGGTTTCACGTGCCTGAGGTCATCCACCGACGACCCTCTTGATGACAGCCAGGAGCTGGGCCTCCTTGAACGGCTTCATTATCCAGGCAGTGGCACCGACCTCATTGAGGTCCCGCATCATCGTCTCGTCCGATTTCGAAAGTAGAAGGACGACCCACACGCCAGCGCTTGACGCTGGCGGGCTTCCAGCCAACCGACCAGCCCGGTCCTCGCCGCCGCTTTCGTTACCAGCTTGCCCGCAGCGATCCGATGCCGGCGTAGCTCTGCCCGGCCGCGGAGAATTCGCCGGTGACGCGCCCGGACAATTCCCACCAGCGGTTCAACACCAAGCGTGAGCCGAGCTGCACCTGCGCGGCGTCTGCGGCCGCGCGCGCGCCTTCGACGGTGAAGTTGGGAAGCGCGAACGTGGTCAGCGACGCCGTGACCGCGCGGGTCGGCTCGAACTCGTGCACCCAGGCGGCATTCACGAACGGCGTCCACAGCATGCCGTTGCCGAAATCGAAGCGGCCGTCGAATTTGGCGCCGAGGAAAATCGGCGTGGACGAGACGTCGCGCGCGGCATAGCTCAGGGCGAGCACGCCCGGCGCGCCGCCCGCCGTGCTGGTTTCCGTATAGGCCGGCTGCCAGAGCTTCGCAGCCTGTATCGCCGCGAACGGCGTCGCCGAGACGCTGCTGAAGGCATAGGTGTGGCCGACCTCGAGCCGCCCGCCGAGCTGATCGCTCCCGAATGATCCCTTGGCGGTCTCGTCCGGACCGATGCCGCTGATCAGGCGCGTCGTCGTGTTGTCGAAATGGCCATAGGCAAGCTGCGCCGAGAGATAGCTCGCGCCGAACCTCTGCATCGCATAGGCGCCGACATGCGCACCTTCCAGGTTGCCGGAGGTGCCGCGAACGTCGACCGAGAACGTCGAGCTGGAACCGCCGGCGGAGACGCCGACCAGGAGGTCCGGATTGAGAAGATGATCGACGCCCATTGCGCCGCCCGCGACCCGATCGCTGAAATCGGCGCTGCCGGTCGCCGCATCGCCGGACAATGATTGTCCTGCACCAAATCCCGCAGCCCAGGCGTGCCATGGCGGCTGTGCCATCGCAGGTGCCTTCACGGCGTTGAAGGCCGACGCAACCCCATTCGGCCGCTCCTCGGCGTAGCCAAGCGCCAAGCCGCCCGTCGTGGCGCTGCGATTGCCGGTGCGCCACGCTGTCATCTGGTCGTCCATGGTCTGGCCGAACAGCGAGCCCGCGGCAAACGCGGTGTTTTGGGTGCCGCTGGTGCCCTCGCCTGAGAGCTGGTCGAGCACGCGGACGGAAGGCGCCTGCAACAGCCGGGTGTAGAACGTCGCGGCGGCGCCCGTCAGCGCGGTCGAATAGCCGGCTTCAACCGCGTTGCCGACGCTGCGCTGGTTAGCGGTCTCGCCGGGGACGGCGCCGAAGGCATAACGGGTCAGCGTCAGGTCGACCGACAGCGGGTTATAAGTCGCCACGGCGTTGAAGAATGCCGACGACGAGGTCACGCTCGAGAACTGGCCGGCGAGGCTCGTGCCGCCTATGACCACGCCCTTGTAAGTGGTCGACGACTGATACAGCCCCGGCTGCAGCACCGCGCGCAGCGTGCCATTGAGGTGGACATTATCCGCGAAGAGACCGTCATTGGCGCCCGTATTGTCGACGCGCAGCGCGAGCGTACCCTGCGCCGTTTGGGTGAATGTGCCGTTGATACCGAAGTTGCCGACCGCAAGCGGCGTGGCCGGATCGGTGATGGTGATCAGGCCGGCATTGGTCACTGCGTTGTTTGAACCGGCCAACACCAACCGACCATCCAACGTGCCGATGTTGTTAATGATGTTCCCGGTCGTTGGCCCGCCACCGTTGGTAGCCAGCGCATAGCCGTTGGAACCACCGTTGATCGTGCCGCTGTTCGTGATGATGTTGCCGACGCCGGTTATAAGGACGCCGATTCCGTTGGAACCGGCAATCGTAATCGTGCCGGTGTTGGTGAGCGTGTTGTTGTTGGTCAGTAACACGCCCGCGCCGTTGCTGACGGTGCTGCTGCCGACCGTGATGCTGCCGGAGTTCTGGATGGCGCTGCTGGCGAAGGCTTCGATGCCGAGTGAGCCTGCACCGGCCAGGGTGATCGTACCGGAATTGATCGCGGTGTTGTTGCTACCGGAAAGTAAGATGGCGATAGCGCCCACCGTCGAATTTATTGTCCCGCTATTCGTGAGGGTGTTGTTGCTGCCGGACACATCCATGGCCCCCGCCATGGAATTGGGGCCGACTGTGATCGTCCCAGCGTTGGTGAAGGTATTGTTGGCGAGCCCCGCAATGCCAAGGCCTCCGATACCGGTGTTAATCGAACCGCTGTTGAGCACCGTGTTGCCATTACCGACATTGATCGCGTCCTGAAAAGTACCGAGCGCGATCGACGCATTCGGCTGAACCGTCACTGTCAGGTTGTTTTCTGTGCCCGTGCCGAAGCCGGTGCTCGTCGCTCCGCTGCAGGTCACAACATTGCCCGCCTGCACGCAGGCCGCGGCCGCTGGCCCTGTCGGGATCACGACGGCGGCGACTGAGAGCATCAGGGACGCCGCAAGCGCCAGGGATCGCCCGGACCGGGAACGTCGGATCGCACGGAAATCTATCATTGCAAGCTACTTCCTCGAGAATCGGACGCGGGTGCACCCGGATCGCGCTGAACTGATAGGCGACCTGGAGCGAATGCGTTTGTCCTGAGGCGAACGGGATTTGCTCGGAAACGAACATTTGGGGCTTTTGCCCGGCGGGATGCAGTCAGGCAACACTCAAGCTGCCCATCGCGATGCCACGACATCCCGCGATTGAACCCGAAGGTAACATGCACACACTATCATGGGATGATCGCCTCGCCATCTCCCTCTGTCCCCCCGCGACCGACGCCAGTGCAACCGGGTTGCAACGTCGTAAGCTTGCAACCACGGTAGAAACTGACCTCCCATGCAGCAATTCCTGAGATTCTCCACCGACACATTGCCGGAGCGTGACCGCGTTGCGATCTGGAGTGAGGTGTTCGGCCGCTACATTATCGCGACAAAACTCGAAGCCGTTGCCGGCATCCCCTTTTCGCAGAACGCCACTTTGCGGAGCCTGCCGGAACTGTCGCTGGCGTCGATGTCCTGCTCCGGCTTCCGCGGATCGCGTACCGGCGACATGCTCGCTGACGGCAACGACAATCTGAACATCGTCATCAACATCGCAGGTACTGGAGAATACCGGCAACTCGGCCGCGAAGCCGTGGTGAATTCTCACGAAGCCGCATTGTTATCCAGCACCGACGATGTTTACGCCCTCTATCCGGGCGCCTTGCGATCCCTGATGATCAGCGCGCCACGCCAGGCTGTCGCTGCCATGGCCGGAGATCCCGAAGCCATGTTATGTCGGACGCTGCCGCCATCCCAGGCGCTGCGGCTCCTGATCTCCTATGTGCAGTCCACCGACAGGCTGAGCCTCGACTCGCCGGGGGTCGGACAGGCATTCGCGACTCACCTGCAGGACCTGATGGCGCTCGTGATCGGCGCCACCCGGGACGGCGAGGAATTGGCGCGCGGCCGTGGTCTGCGCGCCGCCCGTCTTGCTGCGATCAAGGTCGACATCGGACGGTCACTCGGCAGAAGCGATCTGTCAATCGGCGCACTCGCGCTGCGTCATGGCGTGACGGCGCGCTACATCCAGAAGCTGTTCGAGAGCGACGGCACGACGTTCACCGAACATCTCATCGAGCAGCGATTGCTTGAAGCAAGGCGGCTGTTGAGCGATCCGGAATTCGCCGACCACGGCATCGGCGATATTGCGCTCCAGGCCGGCTTCGGCGACCTGCCCTATTTCACCCGCTCGTTTCGCCGTCGCTTCGGGATGACGCCATCAGATACCAGAGAACAGGCCCGTCGCGATTCTCCTGATGCCGATGACACCGACAGCTGACGCGACGGGATTTGGTTGAATCGCCATCGCGTAGTTGGACACCTCACGAATAATCCGGCGCGTTCGGATTGCGGAAGATGTGGATGGGGTCGCCTGGCTCAAGCGTGCGGCCTTTGAACACAGCGTACGCATAAAGCGCGAGATAGAGGATCGCGAGCGTGCCGATGGCGTAAAAAGCCCAGGTCGCGATGCGCTTCATGGTCTCGGTTCGCAGTTCATGAGGCGGTTTTACGGCGGGGTGACGGAAAAGGCTAGCTCCCCGCGTCATGGCCGGGCTTGTCCCGGCCATGACGACGGAGCGAAGGGGCAACGTCACCCAAATGCTGCGCAAAAGCTCCAGCTACCGCTTCCACGCGCGCGGCTTCGGAACGCTCACTTCCGCCAGCCGTGCGATGTCCTCGTCGCGGTCGATCGTGAGATAATCGCCGTGCCAATAGGCGAGCGCCGAATTGTCGGTCCGAGCGAGTTGCACCTCGCGCACGCGGCCGATCACGATGCCGTGGGAGTGGCGCTCGATGATCTCCTCAACCTCGCAATCGATCGCGGCCAGCGCGCCAACCAGCAGCGGTGCGCCGGGTGCGCGCGCGGTCCATTCCGCGCCCGCGAAACGTTCGGCGCCTTTCAGTCCGCCCTTGCCGGAAAAGCGCTCGGCAATGTCGCGCTGGCCGGCCGAGAGGATGTTCACACCGAAGAAACCATGTTGCTTGAGCAGCGGCCAGGACGAGGCGGAGCGATTGACGCTGACGATCAGCGACGGCGGATCGACCGAGAGCGAGGACAGCGAGGTCACGGTCATGCCGGTGACGTCCTCGCCGCGCCCGACCGTGATCACGCTGACAGCGCCGACAAGATGGCGCATCGCGTTGCGGAAATCAGCTGAGAAGACTTCGCGGTCGAGCTTGATGATCTCGGCGGGACTCATTTTGTTCTCACTCAGAACATGATCCGGACCGGAACGGCCGCGTTAGCGTAAAGTGTGCAGCGGTTTTCCGAAAAGATCATGCTCAATCAAAAGCCTATCTGTTCCTCGCCGCCCTTCAAGAGCTCCCGGAGGATCGCGCCTTCGAGCCGCGCGAGCTCCGCCGAGCCGCGCTGCCGCGGGCGATGGAGGGTCACGTCGATATCGTGCGCGACGCGGCCATTTTCAATGACCAGCACGCGGTCCGCCAGCGCCACGGCTTCAGAGACGTCATGCGTTACGAGAATGGCCGTAAAGCCCTGGTCGCGCCAGACCTGCTCCAGAAGCCGCTGCATGGAGATGCGGGTGAGCGCATCGAGCGCGCCGAGCGGCTCGTCGAAGGCCAGCACTTTGGGGTTGCCGACCAGCGCGCGGGCGAGCGCCACGCGCTGCTTCTGCCCGCCCGACAGCACCGAGGGCCACTGGGAACGCTTCTCGGCAAGTCCCACTTCGCCCAGGGCGCGTTCCGCGCGAGCTTGCGCATCTGCCGATTTGCGCGCGCGGCCGAGGCCAACTTCGACGTTGTCGAGCACCCGCGCCCAGGGTAGCAGCCGCGGCTCCTGGAACATCACGCGGATGTCCTCGCTGTGAATGTCCTCAGTCCTGGCAGCCTCGCCAAAGGCGATGGTGCCGGCATCACACGGCTCCAGCCCCGCAATCAGGCGGAGCAGCGTGCTCTTGCCGCAGCCGCTGCGCCCGACGATGGCGACAAATTGGCCGGACGGGATATGCAGGTCAATGCCGCGCAGCACCTCATGGTCGCCGAAGGATTTGCGCAAGCCCCGGATGGTCAGCGACAGGCCGGGATGCGCAGCGTCCGGCTGCCGGCGCAGCGCCCGCGCCTGTTCGACGAAATCGCGGCTATCGAGCACCTCGGTGCCGGCGCGAAATTGAAGAGCTTCCTGCATGGACTTTCTCAACGTTTCTGGAAGGCGGGATGCCAGGAGAGCGTCAGCCGCTCCAGGAGGCGCGAAAGACTATCGGCGAGCTTGCCGAGCAGGGCGTAGATCAGGATCGAGAGCACGACCACGTCGATCTGCATGAACTCGCGCGCCTGCATCGCCATGTAGCCGAGGCCGGAGGAGGCCGCGATGGTCTCGGCCACGATCAAGGTCAGCCACATGATGCCGAGCGCGAAGCGCAGGCCGACCAAGATCGAGGGCAGCGCGCCGGGGAAGATCACGCGCGTGAACAGCTCGCGGTCCGACATGCCGTAGATCCGGCCCATTTCGATCAGCTGCGGATCGACGGTGCGGATGCCGTGCAGCGTGTTGATATAGACGGGGAAGAACACCCCGAGCGCCACGAGAAACAGCTTTGCCGTCTCGTCGATGCCGAACCAGAGAATGACGAGCGGAATCAGCGCGAGATGCGGCACGTTGCGCACCATTTGCAGCGTCGTGTCGGTGAGCTTGCTCGACAGCTCCGACAGGCCGTTCGCCAGCCCAAAGGCGAAGCCGATGCTGCCGCCGATGACAAAGCCGATTGCAGCGCGCCAGAAGCTGACCCAGATGTTTGTAAAGAGCTCGCCGGAGCGCGCCAGCTTCAAGCCCGCGAGCGCCACGTCGCTCGGCGCCGGCAGCACCCGCGACGGCACCAGGCCTGCGCTGCAGGCCGCCTGCCACAGCACGATGATGGCAAGCGGCACGATCCACTGCACGAGGCCGTCGGCGCGCGGCAGGCGAAGGGTGCGGACGCGTGGGAGACTGTCGATCAGACTCATGATTCAGCGACCTGCTTGTGCGGCCGGTATTCGTTGCCGATGGTCTCGCCAAACGGGCCCGTGTTGACGCGCAGCCGCGTCACGTTGCCGCCCTCTTCGAGCTTCAGCAGCGGGAACACGAGCTCGGCGAAGCGATAGGCTTCTTCGAGATGCGGATAGCCGGACATGATGAACGTATCGATGCCGATGTCCTGGTACTCCTTGATCCGAGCCGCGACGGTTTCGGGATCGCCGACCAGCGCCGTGCCGGCGCCGCCGCGCACGAGGCCGACGCCGGCCCAGAGATTGGGGCTGATCTCGAGCTTGTCGCGCCGCCCGCCATGCAGCTCCGCCATGCGCTGCTGGCCAACCGAATCCATGCGCGAGAAGATTTTCTGCGCCGACGCGACGGTCTCGTCGGTGACATGTTTGATCAGGTCGTCTGCGGCGGCCCAGGCTTCGGCATTGGTCTCGCGCACGATGACATGCAAGCGGATGCCGAAGGACAGCTTGCGGCCTCGCCTGTCTGCGGCGGTCTTCACGCGCGCCACCTTCTCGGCGACCTGCGCGGGCGGCTCTCCCCAGGTGAGATATTTGTCGACGGTGTCGACCGCGACGTCGATGCCGGCATCCGATGATCCGCCGAAATATAGCGGCGGGCGTGGCGACTGCAGCGGCTGGAACAGCAATCGCCCGTCCTCGATGCGGATGTGCTTGCCTTCGACATTGACGGTCTTGCCGGCGAGCAGGTCGTTGTAGACCTGGAGGAACTCGCGCGTGACCTCGTAACGCTCGTCATGGCTGAGGAAGATGCCGTCGCCCTTGTTCTCCACAGGGTCGCCGCCGGTGACGACATTGATCAGAAGCCGGCCGTTGGAGATGCGGTCGAGCGTAGCCGTCATCCGCGCCGCAACGCTCGGTGATTGCAGGCCCGGACGCACCGCCACGAGATAGCGCAGCCGCTCGGTGAAGGGCGCGACGCTAGAGGCGACGATCCAGGAATCCTCACAGCTCCGCCCGGTAGGCAAGAGCACGCCGTAGTAGCCGAGCTGGTCGGCGGCCTGTGCGATCTGGCGCAGATAGTTGAAACTGACCTCGCGGCCCCCGGTGGTGGTGCCGAGATAGCGACCGTCGCCATGGGTCGGCAGGAACCAGAGGATGTTGGTCTTGATGTTGGTCTTGATGTCGGCCTTGATGTCGGCCTTGGGAGCTTTTGAAGCGGTCATGATCATGATCCCTGCTTGCGCTGAAGATCGGAAACGGTGAGGGCTTTGGGCACGAGCCCAAGCGCGAAGAACGTGTCAGCGATGTGCTGTTGGCTAGCGATCACCTCGTCATTGATCGGGCGGATGCCGTAGGCCTCGCGCTTCAGCGATACTGCCAGCACCGGCGCCGGCAGCCCGATCGACGGGCTGATCTGGGCCGCCACCTCGTCGATATGGTTCTTCACCCAGTCGTCGGTCTCGTTGAGCGCATCGAGCACGACATCGACGGCCTTGGCATTGTCGGCGAGGAATTTTTTCGACGAGAAATAGAACTGATGGTTGGCGACGAGGCCGGTGCCGTCGGTGAGGATGCGCGCGCCGGTAGAGGCTTCGGCCGCGGCCTCGTAAGGGTCCCAGATCACCCAGGCATCGACCGAGCCGCGGGAGAAGGCGGCGAGCGCGTCCGCCGGTGCAAGATACACCGGCTGGATGTCGGTGTATTTCAGCCCTGCATTCTCCAGCGCCCGTACCAGGAGATAGTGAACGTTCGAGCCCTTGTTGAACGCGACCTTCTTGCCGCGCAGCTCCGCGACCGATTTCAGCGGAGAGTCCTTCGGCACCAGAATCGCCTCGCCTTGCGGCGCCGGTGGATCGTAGGCGAGATAGACAAGCGGCGCGCCGGCGGCCTGGGCAAAGATCGGCGGCGTTTCGCCGGTGATGCCGAAATCAATCGAGCCGACATTCATCGCCTCCAAAAGCGGTGGACCGGAGGGAAATTCGGTCCATGCCACCTGATAGCCGAGCGGCTTGAGCTTCTCTTCCAGAGTGCCGCGGCCCTTCAACAGCACCAGCTTGCCGTATTTCTGGAAGCCGATACGAATGACCTTGTCCTCGCCATAGGAGGCGCTGACAGTGGCTGCAACCAGCGAGAGCGAGAGCACGGCGCGGGCGATCCAGCCGCTGACGAGATGGTTCATGATTATCCTCGCGTTCCGCAGAGCCTCAGGTGAGATTGACTAGCAGGACGGCGCGCTCTCGCCTTCCAATTAGATTCGAAAAGCTTTTCATCAGGTGGAAAGCGCTGGCCTAGCTGCCCGGCGTCCATTTCCAGACGATGTCTGCCACCTTGACCGGCTTTGGGATCAGCCCAAGCCGCGCAAAGCGGTCGGCAACCGCCTGCTGGGTCTGGATCACCTCGTCGTCGACGGGAACGACGCGATAGGCGGAACGATCGACAAAACGCCTGACAGCCTCGATGTCAACGCCGGTCGCTTCCGCTTGCGCTCGTGCGACCTCCTCATGGTGCTGGTCGGCCCACACGCCCTCCGAAGCGAACACATTGTTCAGCCTGGCGACCAGCGCAGGGTACTTCTCGACGAAATCGGCGCCAGCGATATAGAACGAATTCGGCTTGTGGACGTCCTTGTCGAAGGCGATCACGCGGGCGTTTTCCTTGAGCTCCGCGAGCGCGAGATACGGATCCCAGATCGACCAGGCGTCGACCGAACCCTTGATGAAGGCTGCCGTGGCGTCCGCCGGTGCGAGTGGCGCCGGCGTGATGTCGTTCCAGGTGAGGCCCACCTTTTCCAGCGCCGCAACGAGCAGATTGTGCGCGCTCGAGCCTTTGCCGAAGGCGACGCGCTTGCCCTTGAGATCGGCCAGCGTCTGAATCGGCGAATCCTTCGGCACAATGATCGCCTGCGTATTGCCTTCCTGCTTCACCGCAGCAACGTAGCGGATGCGGGCGTTGGCCGCTTGCGCGAAGATCGGCGGCGCGTCGCCGACATAGCCGAAATCGACGCTGCCCACATTGATGGCCTCGAGCAGCGGCGGGCCGAACTGGAAGTCGACCCATTTGATCTCGATCCCCTCAGGCTGGAACGCATTTTCCAGCGTATGACGCTGCCGCACCGCCGGGAAGAAGCCGCCCTTTTGGGTGCCGATGCGGATTTCCTTCGGCGCAGCCTGCGCGTTCGCGCGTGCCGACCACACGACAGCTGCCGCAGCCCCGGCCGACAGCTGCAGGAATTCCCGACGTTTCATGTCCATCTCCGACGCACCTCGCGCGGAACCGACCGCGCCTCGTGCGATACCAGGGATGATGGTGCGCCCGCGAAAGGCTGTCGAGCACTGCACGGAAATAACGATGTCCGCCCTCTCCGAGAGGGCTCACGCATCGCGTTTGTTTTCGTTAATCGACGGCGCGCAATGAAATTTTTTCACCACGCAAATGTGAAAAGCTTATTACCCCGCCGCGACCTTCGGCGGCGGGGTCACGTTGAGCGCGAGCTTGCCATAACGGTCGGCGAAGGCCGCGGTGTCGATCTCCTCGAGCTGGATCGTGCCGCTCATGACCCCCGCCTTCCAGGCTTCGTGCTCGGGATCCCGTTTGAACTCCGGCATCACCTCGCGCGCGAACAATTCCAGCGACTCGCAGATGTGCTCATGGCTGTTCTTGCCGGCCTGGTTGAGCAGGATCACCTGGTCGATATGGGAGGTGCGGAAGCGCCGCAGCTTCCTGGCGATCGTCTCGGGCGAGCCGATCAGGCCGCCGCGCAGCGCCTGCTCCTGCGCTTCCGGATTGTCGCGCTTCCACTTGTTGTACTCGTCCCACATGTTGACCGTGCCCGGGGCCGGACGCTGGCGGTTTTGCGCGGCGCCGTAGTAGCGCAGCGCGAACTGGAAGAAGGTCGCGCCATCGGCGCGGCGGCGCGCCTCCTCATCCGTCTTCGCGCACATGAAGAACGACACCAGCGCCATGTTCGGATTGATCTCGTAGTCGGCGAGCTTCTTCAACCGCTTGGTGATCGCGTTGTAATAGGCGTGCACCCAGGCATGCGCGGCATCCGCGCTGACGAACTGGAAGCCGAGTGCGCCGAAACCATGGCTACCTGCGCGCTCGATGGTCGGCAGCTGCGAGCAGGCCATCCAGAGCGGGGGATGCGGCTTCTGCACCGGCTTGGGCACCACATTGCGCAAGGGGATGTCGAAATACTTGCCGTGATGCTCGGAGCCACCGTCCTTGAACATCGGGAAGATCGCACGGACCGCCTCCTCGAACACCTCGCGCTTGCTCTCCATGTTGCGGCCGAAGGGCTCGAGCTCCGTGATCGAGGCGCTTTCGCCCATGCCGAATTCGCAGCGGCCGCGGCTCAACAGGTCGAGCACGGCCACGCGCTCGGCGACGCGTGCGGGGTGATTGGTGGTCAGCTGCAGGATGCCGTGGCCGAGCCGGATGTCCTTCGTGCGCTGGCTGGCCGCGCCGAGAAAGGATTCCGGCGAGGGCGAGTGGGAATATTCCTCGAGGAAATGATGCTCCACCACCCAGGCATAGTCGTAACCGAGCCGGTCGGCGGTCTCGAGCTGCGTCAGCGCGTCCTGATAGAGTTTCAGTTCGTCGCCCGCGACCCACGGCCGCGGCAATTGCAGCTCGTAGAAAATCCCGAACTTCATCGGCGCCTCCCAAGCGACCTTATTATTTTGCCGAGGAGTGTAGCGCGCGGGCCTCTCAAGTCCAGCTGACAAGTCCAGCTGGCAAATCCGGCCGACCGCGCAATTTCGCATGACGGAAGATGCGCTTGCGCATCTCATGCAAATGACTAGCTTGCCAGAGGCGAGTCGCGTTTGCCGCGGCGCCCTTCTCCTGCTTTTCCAAGACCCATGCCCACCTTCTCCCCGCATCAGGATGCCGCGCTCAAGGCCGTTGCCGACTGGCTCAAGGCAAAGCCCGGCCGCGCCGGCACGCCACAGGTGTTCCGACTGTTCGGCTATGCCGGAACCGGCAAGACCACGCTTGCCCGGCACATTGCAGAGGGCGTCGACGGCGAGGTGAAATTCGCGGCCTTCACGGGCAAGGCGGCGCTCGTCATGCGCAACAAGGGCTGCGACAACGCCTCCACCATTCATTCGCTGATCTACCGCGCGCGCGAGAGCGGCGAGGAGCAGCCGAGCTTCGAATTGTGGGACGACGCGCCGGCGTCGAAGGCAAAGCTGATCGTGATCGACGAATGCTCGATGGTCGATGCCGACATGGGCCGCGACCTCCTGTCCTTCGAATGCCCACTGCTCGTGCTCGGCGATCCCGCGCAATTGCCGCCGATCCAGGGCGGCGGCTTCTTCACCGCGGACGAGCCGGACGCGATGCTGACCGAGGTGCACCGCCAGGCGCAGGACGATCCGATCGTGCGGATGTCGATGGATGTGCGCGAGGGCCGGCCGCTGGAGTATGGCACCTTCGGCGACAGCGAGATTGTCCCGCGCTCGGGCCTCGATCCTGAGCGGGTGATGAAGGCCGACCAGGTGCTGGTGGGCCGCAACAACACCCGCCGCGCCTACAACATGCGGATGCGGCAGCGGCAGAACATCGAGGATCCCCTGCCCGTCGCCGGCGACAAGCTGGTCTGCCTGCGCAACAACCGCAAGAAGGGCCTGTTCAATGGCGGGCTGTGGCGGGTGCGCTCGCGCACGCAAGGCCGCTCGAAGACGTCACGCATCATGACCATGCGGGTGATGCCGGACGAGGATTTCGGCCACAAGGTGACAAAAGTATCGGTGCGTCAGGATTGCTTCGAGGGCGGCGTCGAAGGGGTCCCGTGGGAGCAACGCAAACCCTATGACGAGTTCGACTACGGCTACGTGCTGACCGTACACAAGTCGCAGGGCTCGCAATGGGACGATGTGGTGCTGTTCGACGAG